>Ga0335073_10004041_pt1 | contig 20480 bp, 16 predicted proteins | sample Lox_Sample_22_FD_207093 | JGI IMG/M metagenome (GOLD analysis project Ga0335073, IMG submission 207093) | Soil microbial communities from Loxahatchee National Wildlife Refuge, Florida, United States - Lox_Sample_2.2 | ecosystem: Environmental > Terrestrial > Soil > Wetlands | place: USA...
CCCCGGTGGCCACGACAGGATCAGGACACCTGCCGGTCATGACCGACCGGGTGCTGGCCCTGCTCGCGCCCGCGCTGCAAGCCGAGGGGTCGGTCCTGCTCGACGCCACGCTCGGCCGGGCCGGGCACGCCAGCGCGCTGCTGACCCAGCATCCCGGGCTGACCCTGATCGGCGTGGACGCCGACGATGCCGCGATCGAGGCATCCCGGCAGGTGCTCGCGCCGTACGGCGGCCGGGTCACGCTGGTGCACGCCCGGTACGACGCGATCGGCGAGATCCTGGCCGCGCTCGGCCAGCCGAGCGTCCAGGGCGTCCTGTTCGACCTGGGGGTCTCCTCCCCGCAGCTCGACGACCCCAGCCGGGGCTTCGCCTACTCCTACGACGCCCCGCTGGACATGCGGATGGACCAGACCGGGCCGCTGACCGCGGCGGACGTCGTCAACACCTATCCCGCGGCCCGGCTGGCGCAGGTGCTGCGCGAGTACGGCGAGGAGCGCTACGCCCGGCGCATCGCCGACGCGGTGGTCAGGGAGCGGGCGAAGTCCCCGCTCACCTCGACCGTGCGGCTGTCCGAGATCGTCCGGGAATCCATCCCGGCTCCGGCCCGGCGCAGCGGGGGCCACCCCGCGAAGCGCACCTTCCAGGCCCTGCGCATCGAGGTCAACGGCGAGCTTGAGGCGCTGCGGCAGGCCCTTCCCGCGGCCCTGGACGCCGTGGCGGTCGGCGGCCGGATCGTGGTGCTCGCCTACCACTCGCTCGAGGACCGCATGGTCAAGCAGGCACTCGCGGCCGGCGCGACCGACACGACCCCGCCCGGCCTGCCGGTTCCGCTGGAGTCCGCAAGGCCGCGGTTCCGGCTCCTCACCCGGGGCGCCGAGCGGCCCACGGCCGCGGAAGTGGCGGCCAACCCGCGCGCCACGTCGGCGCGGCTGCGGGCCGCCGAACGAGTGCGGGCCGCATGAGCGAGCCGAAGGGGCACGGTACCGCCTGGATCCAGGAGCGAGGAACGCCAGTGAACACCACGGTCAGAACGAGCCCGCACCGCAATCCCGGCCCGGCCGCTCCCGGGGATCCGCGGCCGCGCCCAGGGCGTCCCCGCCGGGCCGCGTCCGGCGCCGGCCCGGCCCAGACCGCCCGCCCGGCGCCCCGGGCCACCGCCCGCCCCGCCGTCCGCGCCGCCCCCAGCCCCGCGGCCCCGCCGGCCGCCGGCACCGCCCCGGCGCGGCCGGCCGGCGCAGCACCCCGAGCGGCGGGTGCCGGGTCGCAGCCGGTGTCGCGCACCCCGTTCATCTTGCTGGTGCTCGGGCTGCTCGGCGGCGGGCTGGTCTGCCTGCTGGTGATCAACACCACGCTGGCCGCGGGGTCGTTCCGGATCAGCGCCCTGCAGCAGAGCAACGCCCAGGCGTCGCAACGGGTCGAGGAACTGCAGCAGCAAGTGGCGACCGAGGAGTCGCCGGCCTCGATCGAGCAGCGGGCCCTGCAGCTCGGCCTGCGGATGCAGCCGGTCCTCAACTTCCTCGACCTGCGGACCGGCCGCAGTTACGTCATGCCCACCACCGCGCCCGGGGTGTCCGTGGCACCCCCCGGGTACACCCCGTGACGCCTGGGGACCGCCGCGGCCCCGACCGGCCGGTGCGGGGCCCGGCCCGCCGTTCCGCCCCCCCGCCCGGCCCGGGCCGGGCGGCCGGGCCCAGCCCGGACCGGCGGCCCGTCCCGGACCGACGGCCCGGCGGCGACGGCGACGGCGACGGCCGGCGCCCGGGCCGCGGCAAGCGCCGCGGTGACCAGCGCAGCAGGCCGGCCAGCCCGCGGCCGGCGGTCCCGGCCGTCCGGCCGTCCCCGCGCGCCGCGCGCCGCGCGACGCGCCCCCGCCCGTCCCGTCCCGCACCGGCCCGGCCCAGCTTGCGCCGGGCGGGCCCGGGCCGCCGCCTGAGCATCTCGCTGGTCTGCATCGGGATGGTCCTGGCCGTTATCGCCGTCCGGCTGGTGCAGCTGCAGGGCCTGCACTGGTCGCAGTACCGGGCCCTCGCGCAGCACCAGATGCTGCCGCCCCAGCCGATCTCGATCCCGGTGCTGCGCGGCTCCATCACCAGCAGCGACGGCACGATGCTCGCGATGACCGTGCAGACCGACCTGGTCTACGCCGACCCGGTCCAGATACCGCAGGCCCAGCGGCCGCAGGTCGCCGCCGCGGTGGCCGGGCCGCTCGGCATGTCGCCGTCGGCGGTCCTGGCGCTGCTGGACAATCCGACCTCGCCGCAGTACGTGGTGCTCAAGCGGAACGTTCCCGCGGCCACCGGCAGCCAGATCATGTCGCTGGGGCTGCTGGGCATCGACGAGTCCCCGACGTACTCGCGGATCTACCCGAACGGCGATCTCGCCGCCAACCTGGTCGGCTTCACCAACAACGACGCGGCCGGCGACCTGAGCGGCGTGGCCGGGCTCGAGCAGGAGTACAACTCCCTGCTGGCCGGGCGGGACGGCAGCGAGGAGGTCGAGCTCGGCCCGACCCAGCAGCCCCTCCCGCAGACCGAGCAGATCGTGAAGCCCTCGGTGCCCGCCAGCAGCCTGCGGCTGACCATCAACGCCGACATCCAGTGGGACGCCGAGCAGGAGTGCGCCACGGAGGTCAAGGCGGCCCACGCCAGGAACTGCTCGATAGTGGTGATGAACCCGCACACCGGGCGCATCCTGGCGCTCGCGCAGTACCCGACGTTCAACCCGTCGGACCCGTCCAGCGTGGCCGCGACCACCGACATCCCGGTGCAGAACGTGTTCCAGCCGGGGAGCACGGCCAAGGTCATCACCGCGGCCGCCGCGATCGAGCGCGGCGGGCAGACGCCGATGAGCACCTATACGGTGCCGGACCAGATCGTGGTCGACGGCTTCTCCTTCCACGACGGCGAGTACCACGCCACGGGGAAGTTCACGATCGCGGGCATCATCGCGAACTCGTTCAATGACGGCATGGTGCAGGTGGCCCAGCACATCAGCCCGCAGATCCAGTACGAGTACTTCAAGAAGTTCGGGATCGGCGAGCCCACGGGCCTGAGCCTGCCCGGCGAGAGCCCGGGCCTGCTGCCGCCGCCGTCCCAGTGGTGGGGCGACGAGCGCTACACCCTGTCCTTCGGCCAGGGCGTCGCGGTGAACGCGGTGCAGATGGCCAGCGTCTACGCCACGATCGCGAACGGCGGGGTCCGGGTCCAGCCCTCGGTCGTCGCGGGCACGGTCAGCGACACCGGGACGTACACGCCCGCGCCCGCGCCGCGGCAGACCCGGGTCCTGCAGCCGAAGACCGCGAGCGAGCTGATGCAGATCCTGCAGCAGGTGCCGTTTATCGACAACCATGGCGGCGAGCCGTGGGGCATCATTCCCGGGTACTCGATCGCGGCCAAGACCGGCACCGCCCAGGTGCCGGCCCCGGGTAAGAACTGCCTGTGCCAGTACGGATCGAGCTACATCGGCATCGCCCCGGCCAGCAATCCCCAGCTGGTGGTGGCCGTGAACGTGCAGGATCCCACCAAGGGCGGCTACTTCGGTGATGAGATCGCTGGGCCGGTCTTCTACCAGGTGGCGAAGTTCGCGCTGCAGACGCTGCGGATCCCGCCGGACAACGGCAAGCGCCCCCGCCTCACGCTCCAGGTGCCGTGAGCAGTGAGCCTTTTCATCCGTCGATCTCGCGCCAGGAGTAGGTGGACAGTCGTAGGGAGGATGAAAAGGTTCAGTCCCGCCGCGCCGCGCTCACGCCGCCGCGAACAGAGGTAATCTCTGCCCGTGCCAGCGGATCTGCGTCCACGCCGCGTCCTACTGCGCCCGCTCGCGGGACTCGCGCTGCTGCTCGGGGTCAAGACGGCCGGCCGGGACGTGCCCGGGCCGCTGACCGCCGCCAGCGGGTCGCGCGGGATCCGCGGGATCACCCACGACTCCCGCCGGGTGCGCCCCGGTGACCTGTACGCCGCGCTGCCCGGCGCCCGCCACCACGGCGGCCGGTTCTGCGCGCAGGCCGCCGCCGCCGGCGCCGCCGCGGTCCTCACCGATCCCGCGGGCAAGGAACTGGCCATCCGGTCCGGCCTGCCGGTGTTCGTCGTGGGCGACCCGCGGTCCAGGCTGGGCGAGGTCGCCTCCTGGGTCTACGGTCATCCGTCGGGGAAGCTGACGCTGATCGGGGTGACCGGAACCAGCGGCAAGACCACCACGACCTACCTGCTGGAGTCCGGGCTGCGGGCGGCGGGCCACCTGACCGGCCTGGTCGGCGGCGTGCAGACGCGCATCGGCGATGTCACCGCCGACAGCGAGCTGACCACCCCGGAAGCCACCGACCTGCAGGCGCTGCTGGCCGCGATGGCGGAGCAGGGGGTGACGGCCGCCGCGATGGAGGTCTCCAGCCACGCCCTGGCGCTGGGCCGCGTGGCCGGCACCTCCTACGACGTGGCCGTGTTCACCAACCTGTCCCAGGACCACCTGGACTTCCACGAGACGATCGACGCCTACTTCGCCGCGAAGGCCGCCCTGTTCACCCCGGCCTACGCCCGGGCCGGGGTGGTCAACCTGGACGACGAGCACGGGCGGATCCTCGCCGCCGCCCCGCAGATCCCGCTCACCACCTACTCCGCGGCCGGGAACCCCGCCGCGGACTGGCGCGTGGCCGACGTGCGCGGCGGGGCGGACGGCAGCGCGTTCCGGGTCATCGGCCCCGGCGGCGTGGAGGCCGACGCGTCGGTCGCCCTGCCCGGGCCGTTCAACGTGGCCAACGCGCTCGCCGCCATCGTGGCGCTGGTCGAGTCGGGCGTGGGGATCGCCACCGCGGTCCGCGGCGTCGCCGCGTGCCCGGGGGTGCCCGGCCGCCTGGAACGGGTCGAGGCGGGCCAGGACTTCACCGTGCTCGTCGATTACTCGCACAAGCCCGGCGCGGTCCGGGCCGTGCTGGACGCCCTGCGGCCGGTCACGGCGGGGAACCTCACCATCGTCTTGGGCTGCGGCGGCGACCGGGACCGGGCCAAGCGCCCGATGATGGGCGCCGCGGCGGCCGGGCTCGCCGACACTGCGATTCTCACCAGCGACAATCCGCGCTCGGAGGATCCGCTCGCCATCCTGGCGGAGATGCTCGCCGGGGCGGTCGCCGTCCCCGCCGCCGGCCGCGCGCACGTGATCATCGAGCCGGACCGCGGCGCCGCGATCGGGCTCGCCATCAGCCGGGCCGCCAAGGGAGACGTCGTGCTCATCGCGGGCAAGGGACACGAGCGGGGCCAGTACACGGGTACGTCGGTGATCCCGTTCGACGACCGCGAGGTAGCGGCGAGCGCCCTGGCCGGCCGGCTGGCGACGGCCAGCGGGGCGCCGCCGGGCGCGCCGCCCGACGCGAGCGACCTGGGGGATCTGTGATCCCGCTGTCCGTGGCGCAGATATCCGAGATCACCGGCGCCCGCCCTGACCTCATCACCGACCATAACGGGACCGTGACGGGGCCGGTCGTGATCGACTCCCGGCAGGCCGGCCCGGGAAGCCTGTTCGCCGCGCTGCCCGGCACCAGGGCCGACGGGCACGACTTCGCGGCCCAGGCGGTCGCGGCCGGGGCCACGGCGGTGCTGGCCACCCGGCCGGTCGGCGTGCCCGCGCTGATCGTGCCCGACGTGCCCGCCGCGCTAGCCGCGCTGGCCGCGGCCGTCGCGGCGCTGCGGCCGGACCTGACCATCGCCGCGATCACCGGGTCCGCGGGCAAGACCACCACGAAGGACCTGGCGGCCCAGCTGGTCGAGACGCTGGGCCCGACGGTGTCGCCGCGGAACTCCTACAACAATGAGCTCGGCCATCCGCTCACCGTGCTGCGGGTCACCGGGCAGACCAGGTACCTGGTGGCCGAGATGGCCGCTCGGGGGCCGGGGCACATCGCCGCGCTGTGCCGGATCTCGCCGCCGCGGCTGGGTGTCGTGTTGTGCGTGGGGCACGCGCACGCGGCCGAGTTCGGCAGCCTCGACGAGGTCGCGCGGGCCAAGGCCGAGCTGCCCGCCGCGCTGCCCGCCGACGGTGTGGCCCTGCTCAGCGCCGACGATCCCCGGGTCATGGCCATGGCCGGGGTCACGGCGGCCCGGGTGGTGACCTTCGGCCGGTCGCCGTCCGCGGACGTCCGCGCGGCCGGCGTGGTCCTGGACGAGGCCGGCCGGCCCGGCTTCACGCTGCGCACCGAGGCCGGCTCGGCCCCGGTCCGGCTGCGGCTGCACGGCGAGCACAACGTCGGCAACGCGCTGGCCGCCGCGGCCCTGGCCGGCCAGCTCGGCATGGGCCTCGACGCCGTGGCCGAGGGGCTGTCCGCGGCCACGGCCCGCAGCCGGTGGAGGATGGAGGTGACCACGCGGCCCGACGGCGTTACGGTCGTCAACGACGCCTACAACGCCAACCCGGAGGCGCTCGGCGCAGCGCTGACGACGCTGGCCGCGATGTCACGCGGCCGGCGCGCGTTCGCGGTGCTCGGCCACATGACCGAGCTGGGCGCTCAGGCCGGGGAACTGCACGAGCAGGCGGGCCGGCAGGCGGCGCGGGCGGGCCTGGCCGGGCTGATCGTGGTAGGAGAGGAGGCCGCGCCGATGCTGGCGGGGGCGAAGGCGGATCCGTCCTGGCGAGGCGAGCTGCGGCAGGTGCCCGACGCGGCCGCCGCGGTGACCGAGGTCGAGCGGCTGGCCCGGCCCGGCGACGTGGTGCTCGTCAAGGCCTCGCGGGCCGCGAACCTGCAGCGCGTGGCGCTGGCGCTGACCGGGGAACTGGACCGGACTCCAGGAGCGGCACCGTGAAGACCATCCTCGTCTCGGCCGGCGTCGCGATGGTGCTGGCGCTGTTCGGCACGCCGCTCGCCATCAGGATCTTCACCCGGCGCGGGTACGGCCAGGAGATCAGGGAGGAGGGCCCGTCCTCGCACCTGACCAAGCGCGGCACCCCCACGATGGGCGGCGCGGTCATCGTGGTCGCCACGCTGATCGGGTACATCTGCGGGCACGAGCTGACCAAGGACCCGATGACCTACTCGGGCCTGCTGGTGCTGGCGCTGATGACCGGCCTGGGCGCGGTCGGCTTCATCGACGACTTCATCAAGATCTACAAGCAGACCAGCCTCGGCCTGCGCAGCGGCGCGAAGCTGGCCGGCCAGGCGGTGGTGGGCGCGGTGTTCGCGGTAGAGGTGCTGCGCCACCCGGACGGGTTCGACCTCACCCCGGCGGACGCGCACATCTCGTTCCTGCGCGACATCGGCCCGGCCATCGGGGTGCTGCCGTTCGTGCTGTTGATCGTCCTCGAGATCGCCGCGTGGTCGAACGCGGTGAACCTGACCGACGGGCTCGACGGGCTGGCCACCGGAGCCGCGATCCTCGTGCTCGCCGCGTACGTGCTGATCGGGATCTGGCAGGAGAAAAACGACTGCACGAGCTTCCTGGCCTCGCAGTGCTACGCGGTGCGGGATCCGCTCGACCTCGCGGTGGTGGCCGGGACGGTGCTCGGCGCCTGCTTCGGCTTCCTGTGGTGGAACGCCCCGCCGGCCAAGATCTTCATGGGCGACACCGGGTCGCTGGCGCTGGGCGGCGTGCTCGCCGGGCTGGCCGTGTGCACCAAGACCCAGCTGCTGCTGGTGATCCTGGGCGGCCTGTTCGTGATCATCATCTTGTCGGTGGTCATCCAGGTGGGGTCGTACAAGCTGACCGGGCGCCGGGTGTTCAAGATGGCCCCGCTGCAGCATCACTTCGAGCTGCTCGGCTGGGCCGAGACCACGATCGTGATCAGGTTCTGGCTGATCTGCGGGCTGTTCATCGCGGCCGGCCTGGGCATCTTCTACGTGGCCTGGCTCCCGGTGTAGCGCCGTGCGCGCGCCGGAGGAAGCGGAGGCGCGGCTGGCCGGCCTCGCGAGCCGCCTGGCCGGGATGCGGGTCTTCGTCAACGGGCTCGGGATCACCGGCCCGCCGGTGGCCCGGCTGCTCGCCGCCCGCGGCGCGCTGGTCACGGCCGCCGACGGCCGCGACGACGAGGCCAACCGCCAGGCGGCCCAGGAGCTGGCCGGGCTCGGGATCCCGGTCACGTTCACCGAGCACCCGGTGCTCCCGCCCGGCACCGACCTGGTGATCACCGCGCCCGGGTTCCGGCCGGGCAGCCCGCTGGTCGCCGCCGCGGCCGCGGCCGGCGTCCCGGTGATCGGCGACGTCGAGCTGGCCTGGCGGCTGCGCCCGGCGCTGCCCGGCGGCACCCCGCGGGGGGGTCCGGGGGGTCGCCCCCCCGGGCCAGCACGCCAGGAGTGGCTCGGGGTGACCGGGACCAACGGCAAGACCACCACCGTGCTGATGCTCGCGGCCATGCTCGGCGCGGCCGGGTACCGCAGCATCGCCGCGGGCAACGTCGGCCTGCCGGTCATCGACGCGGTCACCGAGCCGGAGCCGTATCCGGTCATGGCGGTCGAGCTGTCCAGCTTCCAGCTGTACTGGAGCCGGTCGGTGCGCCCGCTGGCCGCGGTGGTGCTGAACGTCGCCGCGCACCACCTCGACTGGCACGGCGACATCGAGTCCTACGCGCAGGCCAAAAGCCGCATCTACGCGCCGGGCACGGTGGCGGTATGTAACGCGGATGACGCGCGATCGCGGGAACTGGCCGCCGCCGCGCCGAGGACCGCCCGGGTAGTGGCCTACCGGCTCGGCGCGCCCGGCCCCGGTGAGCTCGGGGTGGCGGGCGATGCCCTCGTGGACCGGGCCTTCGGCGACCCGGCCGGGGACGTCCTGGCCGAGGTCGCCAGCGTCCGCCCGGCGGGCCCGCACAACGTGGCCGACGCGTTGGCCGCGGCGGCGCTGGCCCGCGCGTACGGCGCGCCGGCCGCGGCGATCGCGGCCGGGCTGGCCGCCTTCCGCCCCGAGCCGCACCGGATGAGCCTGGTCGCCCGGGTCGGCGGGGTGGACTACGTCGATGACTCCAAGGCGACCAACCCGCACGCCGCGGCCGCGGCCCTGGCCGCCTACCCGTCCGTGGTGTGGATCGCCGGCGGCCTGCTGCGGAGCTCCGGGGCCGACGTCGACGACCTGGTCGGCGCGGCCGGGACGCGGCTGCGCGGTGTGGTGCTGCTCGGCGCCGACCGGGAGGTGATCCGCCGGTCATTGGCGCGACACGCGCCGGATGTCCCGGTCGTGGAGGCCGCCCGCACCGACACTGGAGCCATGGACCTCGTGGTCACCTCGGCCGCGCGGCTGGCCGTGCCCGGCGACACCGTGCTGCTGTCACCCGCCGCGCAGTCGTTCGACATGTTCCGCAACTACCCGGCGCGCGGCGACGCGTTCGCCGCGGCGGTCAGCCGGCTAGCGGAGTCAGCGGAGTCGGCGGGATCGCCGTGAGCGCGCCGGCCGTCAGCCCGGCCAGCACCCAGGCCGTCCCCGCGCCGGGCCGCCCGGCGCGGGCCGCGGGCCGGGTCGCCGCGGGCCTGCGGCTGCTCGACCGCCCGCTCACGTCGTACTACCTCGTGCTCGGCCTCACCATGCTGCTGCTCGCGCTGGGCCTGGTCATGGTGCTGTCGACCTCCTCGGCGCAGTCCATCGCCCAGGGCGGGTCGCCCTACGCGGGCTTCCAGAAGCAGCTGCTCGGCGTCGCGGTCGGGCTGCCGCTGATGTGGATCGCCGCGAAGTCGTCCCCGGTGCTGTTCCGGGCCGCGGCCTACCCGATGGTCGGGGCGTCCGTGCTCGGCCTGCTGCTGGTGCTCACCGTCGGCCACACGGTCAACGGCGGCGAGCGCTGGATCAACGTCGCGGGCTTCCAGGTCCAGCCGTCCGAGTTCGCCAAGCTGGCCTTCGTGCTCTGGGGGGCCGACCTGCTCGCCCGCAAGGAGCAGGCGGGCCAGCTCGGCGAGTGGCGGCACCTGCTGATACCGCTGCTGCCCGGGGCCGCGATCCTCAGCATGCTGGTGATGCTCGGCGACGACCTCGGCACCACGTTCATCCTGCTGGTCATCTTCCTCGCCCTGCTCTGGGTGATCGGCACCCCGTTCCGGCTGTTCGCGGGCATGCTCGGGCTGATGGGCTTCGCGATGCTCATCCTGATCATCGTGGCGTCCTACCGGCTGCAGCGGATCACCGGTTTCCTGCACCCGCAGGCCAACCCCCTGACGGTCGGCTGGCAGTCGACCGAGGGCAAGTACGCGGTGGGCTCGGGCGGCTGGTTCGGCGTGGGGCTCGGCGCCGGCCGGCTGAAGTGGGGCTGGGTGCCGGAGTCCACCACCGACTTCATCTTCGCGGTCATCGGCGAGGAACTCGGGCTGGTCGGCACGCTTTGCGTGACGTTCCTGTACGGCGGGCTCGCCTACGCCGGGATCCGGATCGCGCGGCGCGTGCCCGACACCTTCATGCGCCTGGCCGCGGCGGCCGCGACCGCCTGGATCGTGGTGCAGGCCCTGGTCAACATCGGTGCGGTCATCGACGTGCTGCCGATCACCGGCGTGCCGTTGCCGCTCGTGTCGGCCGGCCTGTCGTCCCTGCTCGTGACCCTGGTGGCGCTCGGCATGCTGATGTCGTTCGCGAAACGGGAGCCCGGCGCCCAGCAGGCACTCGCCGCTGCTGGCCCCGGGCCGGCGCTGCGCGTCCTAAGCTGGCTTGGCCTGGGCGGGCGCGACTAACCCGGCGCTGCCGCCGGGCCGCGCGACCACAGGGCAGGGAGGAGGCGAGGCCGCCGATGAGTGTCGTGCCGGAGGCGCGCCTATGAGTACCGTGCCGGAGGCGCGCCCATGACCACCGTGCCGGAGGCGCGCCCATGACCACCGTGCCGGAGGCGCGCCCATGACCACCGTGCCGGAGGCGCGCCCATGACCACCGTGCCGGAGGCGCGCCGATGAGTGTCGTGCTTGCGGGCGGCGGCACGGCCGGCCATATCGAGCCGGCGCTGGCCCTCGCCGACGCGCTGCGGCGGGCCAACCCGCGGGTCCCGATCACCTGCCTGGGCACCGAGCGCGGGCTGGAGACCCGGCTGGTGCCGCTGCGCGGCTATGACCTCGAGCTCATTCCCGCCGTCCCGCTGCCCCGCTCGGTGAACCAGCAGCTGCTGTCGGTGCCCGGGCGGCTCGGCGGTGCGGTCGGCGCCACCGCCGCGGTGCTGGACCGCGTCCGGGCCGACGTGGTCGTCGGGTTCGGGGGCTACGTGGCCACGCCCGCGTACCTGGCCGCCCGGCGGCGCGGTGTCCCGATCGTCGTGCACGAGGCCAACGTGCGGCCAGGCCTGGCCAACCGGATCGGCGCGCGGCTGACCCGCCACGTGTTCACCGGGCAGCCGGGCACCAAGCTGGCGCACGCCACCTACATCGGGATACCGATCCGCCCCGAGATAGCCGGGCTGGACCGGCTCGCGCTCAGCGACAAGGCGCGCGCGCATTTCGGCCTCCGGCCCGACCTCCCGGTGCTGCTGGTGACCGGCGGCTCGCAGGGCGCCCGGTCGCTGAACCGGGCGGTGGTGGCCGCGGCGGGCTGGATCCGCTCGGCGGGCGTCCAGGTGCTGCACATCATCGGGCCGCGCTCGGACGTCGAGGTACCGCCGCCCGGAGGGCAGACGCCGTACGTGGCCCTGCCCTACCTGGACCGGATGGATCTCGCGTACGCGGCCGCCGACTTCGCCCTGTGCCGGGCGGGCGCGATGACCTGCGCCGAGCTCACCGCGGTCGGGCTGCCCGCCGCGTACGTCCCGCTGCCGCACGGCAACGGCGAGCAGCGGCTGAACGCGGCGCCGATCGCGGACGTCGGCGGCGGGATCATCGTCGACGACGCCCAGCTGAGCCCGGAATGGATAACGGACACGCTGCTGCCCGTGCTGCTCGACCCCGAGCTGGTCGCGGCCATGTCGCGCGCGGCGGCGGGAGCGGGCCGCCGGGACGCCGACCGACGGCTCGCGGACGAGGTCATCACCGTCGTGCGGAGGGCGCACCAGCGCGCCGGGGGCCAGGACGCCCGGGGCCGGGGCGGACACGCCGGCGGGCGGCGCCGGCGGTGAGCGGACAGCGGGGAGGAGCGTGACATGGGCCTGGTGGCGCCGGTAGCTGCGGTGCCGGTCGAGCAGCTGGGCCGGGTGCACTTCGTCGGCATCGGCGGCGCGGGGATGTCCGGCATCGCGCGCCTGATGCTGGGCCGCGGGGTCGTGGTGTCCGGCAGCGACCGGGCTCCGTCGGCGCAGCTCGACGAGCTCGTCGCGCTCGGCGCGACCGTCCGGGTGGGCCACGACCCGGCGAACATCCAGGGGGCCGACACCGTCGTGACCACGCCGTCGGCGATCGGGGAGCACAACCCCGAGGTCGTGGCGGCCCGGCGGCTCGGGATCACGGTCATACCGCGGGCGGCCGCGCTGGCCTCGCTCATGCTCGGCAGGCAGGGCATCGCGGTCACCGGCACGCACGGCAAGACCACCACGACCTCGATGCTGACCACCGTGCTGCGCCACGGCGGCGCGGACCCGTCCTACGTGATCGGCGGGATTCTCGCCGAGACCGGAACCGGCGCCGCCGAGGGTACCGGCGAGGCGTTCGTCGTCGAGGCGGACGAAAGCGACGGGTCGTTCCTGATGCTGTCGCCGAGCGCCGCCGTGATCACCTGCATCGAGGCCGAGCACCTGGACAACTACGAGAACCTGGCCCACATCGAGGCGACGTTCGCGGCGTTCGCTGGCAAGATCCGCCCGGGCGGGCTGCTCGTCGCGGGCCGCGACAACCCGGGCGCCGCCGCGCTCGCGGCCGCGGCCGCCGACCTACCGCTGCGGGTACGCAGCTACGGCGAGTCGGCCGGCGCCGACTACCGGCTGACCGGGGTGACCGGCCTCGGCATGGCCACCCGGCTGACCGTGCTCCCGCCCGGTTCCGGCCCGCTCACGCTGACGATCGGCGTTCCCGGCCGGCACAACGCGCTCAACGCCACGGCCGCCCTGGCGGCCGCGGTGGAGCTCGGCGTGCCCGCCGAATCAGCGGTCCGGGGGCTCGAGGCCTACCGCGGCGCGCAGCGGCGCATGGAGCCCAAGGGCGAGGCGGACGGCGTGCGCGTGCTCGACACCTACGCGCACCACCCGACGGAGCTGACGGCCGACCTCACCGCGGCCCGGGACGTGGCCGCCGGCGGGCAGGTCATCGCGGTGTTCCAGCCGCACCTGTACAGCCGGACCCGGTTCTTCGCCGCGGAGTTCGGCGCGGCGCTGGGGCTGGCCGACGAGGCCCTGGTCCTCGACGTCTACGCGGCCCGTGAGGAGCCCGAACCCGGCATCACCGGGCAGATCATCGCCGCCGCGGTGCCGGGCGGCCGGGCCCGCTTCCTGCCCGACGCCGCCGCGGTACCGGACGCCGTCGCGGGCCTGGCCAAGCCGGGGGACCTCGTGCTGACCATGGGCGCGGGCGACGTCACGCTGCTGGCGCCCGCGATCCTCGCCGCGCTGCGCGAGCGCGGCGGTGAGGCCGGATGATGGCCGAGCGCGGCGTCAGCGGCGGGTCCCCGCCGGCGGTGCAGCCGGGGCCGGGAGGGCGGCCGGCGACAGGCCCCGGCGACGCCGGCGCCCGGCCGCGCCGGCCCGGCCGGCGCCGGCGGGCCGTGATCTTCACGCTGGCCGCGGCGGCCATCGCGGCCGTGGCCATCTGGGCCCTGCTGGGGTCCAGCCTGCTCGTGGTCCGCTCGGTCACGGTCACCGGAGCCGGCGCCGTGCCCCGGGCCGAGGTACTCCGGGCGGCGGGCATCGCGCCGGGCACTCCGCTCATCCGGGTCAACACCGCGGCCGTGGCCCGCCGCGTTGAGCAGATCACCCAGGTTCAGTCCGCGCAGGTCGGCAGGGACTGGCCGGACACGGTCGTGATCACGATCCAGCAGCGGACGCCGGCGCTCGCGGTGGCGACCGACGGCGGCTTCGCGCTCATCGACCGGTTCGGCGTGGTGGTCAGCCAGGTGGCCAGCCGGCCGGCCGCGATGGTGCTGTTCGTCACGGCGGCAGACCCGGGCTCGCTGCGCGGCAGCCCGGCGGTCCGGGCGGCCGTGGCCGTGCTGCACGAGCTTCCGCCGCAGATCCTGCGCCAGGTGCGCAGCGTGACCGCGCCCTCGCCGGACGCCGTCACGCTCAGCCTGCGCCAGGGCGTCACGGTGCTGTGGGGCGACACCAGCCGTTCCGCGGCCAAGGCCGCGGAACTGAAGATCTTGATGCGCACCAAGGCGTCGTCGTACAACCTCAGCGACCCGTACACCGCGGTCACCGGGGGATGACGGGGCTCCGGCGGTCCCGGCCGGGCGCCAGCCCGGCCAGCGCAAAGTCTCCTCAAAACACGCCGGGTCCGCTGCGGCGCGGTTAGTTGACCACCCCCGCCGGACAACCCTACTGTCCGTATTAATCGGCAGCTTGACATAACTCTAAATCTCAACTTGAGGGTGAGAGTTGACTAGCTGGAAACCACGAAACGCGCCCGGCCAACGTTATTGGGGGCGAATTTCGGCAGCCTGTTAACACGTAGTTTGCGGACCCAGCGGCCGGGGTGGCCAGCGGGAACGTGAGAAGCAAACGAGCGGAAAGGTCCCCTCCTCGTGGCAGCACCGCAGAACTATCTGGCGGTCATCAAGGTCGTCGGTATCGGCGGGGGCGGCGTCAATGCCGTTAACCGGATGATCGAAGAGGGACTCAAGGGCGTCGAGTTCATCGCGATCAACACCGACGCGCAGGCCCTTCTCATGAGCGACGCCGACGTCAAGCTCGACGTCGGCCGAGAGCTCACCCGCGGCCTCGGCGCGGGCGCGAATCCCGAGATCGGCGGAAAAGCGGCGGAGGACCACCGCGAGGAGATCGAGGAGGTGCTCAAGGGCGCCGACATGGTCTTCGTGACCGCCGGCGAGGGCGGCGGCACCGGCACCGGGGGGGCCCCGGTGGTGGCGAACGTGGCGCGCTCGCTGGGCGCGCTGACGATCGGCGTGGTCACCCGGCCGTTCGGGTTCGAGGGCAAGCGCCGGGCGGCCCAGGCCGACTCGGGCATCGAGACGCTCCGCAGCGAAGTGGACACGCTGATCGTGATACCGAACGACCGGCTGCTGTCCATCTCCGACCGTCAGGTGAGCGTCCTGGACGCGTTCAAGGCCGCGGACCAGGTGCTGCTGTCCGGTGTCCAGGGCATCACCGACCTGATCACCACCCCGGGCCTGATCAACCTGGACTTCGCCGACGTCAAGTCGGTCATGTCGGGCGCGGGTTCCGCGCTCATGGGCATCGGCTCGGCCCGCGGCGACGACCGCGCGGTCGCCGCCGCGGAAAAGGCGATCTCCAGCCCGCTGCTGGAGGCGAGCATCGACGGGGCCCACGGCGTGCTGCTGTCCATCCAGGGCGGCTCCGATCTCGGGCTGTTCGAGATCCACGAGGCCGCCCAGCTGGTCTCGAGCTCGGCCGCGCTCGACGCCAACATCATCTTCGGCGCGGTGATCGACGACGCGCTCGGCGACGAGGTCCGGGTCACGGTCATCGCGGCCGGGTTCGATGAGGGTGACGCCGTCCGGCCCAGGCCGCTGGGCGCGGCGGTCCGGAACGCGGCCGCCGGCAACGCGGCGGCCGGGTACGGCCGGCCGCCGGCCGACGGTTCCGACGTGTTCCGGCCTGCGGACGGCTGGCGGCCGCCCGCGCCCGGCGATGGTGACGCTCCCGCGGCGCCGGAGCCCGGCTCCGGCCGGGACGCCGGGCCTGGTCCCGCCGCGCCGCCCACGGGGCCCGCGGGGAAGGCGCGGCCCGCCGCGGCGTCGGCCACGCCCGCTCCCGCGGTGCCGGCCCCGGCTCCCGGCGCCGCAGGAACTCCCGACACGAAAACGCCCGCCGCGCCCGCCGCGTCGACGTCGGCCGCGTCCGTTGCGAAGCCGTCCAGCGCAGGAGCAGCCGGGTCCGCGCGCGCCGGAGCCCCGGCCGCGGCGGCCGGGGACGCAGCCGCCAACGGGGAGCTGTGGCGCCCCGCCGAGCCGGCTCAGGCCTCGGCCGGGACCGACGTGGCCGGAACGTCATCGCCGCTGGCCTCCGCCCGCGCGGTCTCCGCAGGCGGCGCCAGCTGGGTACCTGACGTCTCCAGCACCCGGCGCCCGTCCGTGGTCTTCGAAGAGGACGACGACCTCGACGTGCCAGACTTCCTTAAGTGAGACGTGCCAGACCTCCCCAAGTGACCAGCGGTTTTCCCAGGTGACCAGCGGCGATGGGCCGGGTCAGCCCATCGAGGTGGCTCCCGGAGTGCTGGTCATGTTCACTGGCCGCCGCGGCGGCGTGAGCGCGCCGCCCTACGACACCCTGAACATGGGCCGGTCCGTCGGTGACGACCCGGCCGCCGTTTCGGCCAACCGGCGCCTGGCCGCGCAGGCGTGCGGCCTCGGCGCCGACCGGCTGGCCTGGATGCGCCAGGTACACGGGACGGCCGTCCGGTTCGCCACGCCGGGGACTGGTGAACTCGCCGATCCCGCCCGGCCCGCCGCTCCCGAGGCCGACGCGCTGTACACCGACGCGGCCGGGCTGGGGCTAGGGGTGCTGGCCGCGGACTGTGCCCCGGTGCTGCTCGCCGACCCGCGGGCCCGGATCGTCGGCGCTGCGCACGCCGGCCGCGAGGGAATGGCGGCCGGCGTGGTGACCGAACTGCTGGCGGCGATGTCGGCCGCGGGCGCGGACGCGGCCCGGATGCACGCGGTGATCGGCCCGCACATCTGCGGCGGGTGCTACGAGGTCCCGGAGACGATGCGGGCCCGGATCGCGGGCCAGGTACCCGAGGCCGGCTGCGTGACCAGGGCGGGCACCCCGGGGATCGACGTCGGGTCGGGGATCGAGGCGCAGCTCGCCCGGGCGGGCGTGCGGGCGGTCACCCGCGATCCGCGCTGCACCGCGGAGACCGACGCGCTGTACTCGTACCGCCGGGACGGCCGGACCGGCCGGTTCGCCGGCTTTGTCTGGCTCGCGCCATGATGGGGCAGGTGAACCTTTTCCTCCTCCCCGCGGCTGTCCACCTACCCTGGGCCTGAGATGACGGACGAAAAAGGTTCAGTGACCACCGGCCCGCCGGCGGCGGAACCCCGGGACGCGGGGGAGCGTCGGGACGAGATCGCGGCGCGGCTGGCTGCGGTGCGCGCCCGGATCGCGGCGGCCTGCGCGGCGGCGGGCCGGGCCAGCAGCGAGGTCACGCTGATCGCGGTGACCAAGACTTATCCGGTCTCCGATATCCAGCTGCTCGGCGAGCTCGGCGTGTCCGACATCGGGGAGAACCGCGACCAGGAGGCCGCGCCCAAGGCCGCCGCGTGCGCCGCCCTCGGCCTGCCGGTGACCTGGCACTTCGTCGGGCAGCTGCAGACCAACAAGGCGGCCAGCGTGGTCCGCTACGCGCAGGTGATCCACTCGGTGGACCGGCTGCGCCTGGCCCGGGCGCTCGGCACCCGGGCCAGGGCCGCGGGACGCACTGTTACCTGCCTGGTCCAGGTGAGCCTCGACGACGACCCGGCCCGGGGCGGCGCCCGCGGGCCGGAGGTGGCCGCGGTCGCCGACGCGCTGGCCGCGGAAGAGGGCCTGGTGCTGGGCGGGGTGATGGCCGTGGCGCCGCTCGGCGCGCCCGCGGACGTCGCGTTCGGGAAACTCAGGCTGGTGGCCGATGCGGTGCGCGTGGCCCACCCCGGTGCGGTGATGATCTCGGCGGGCATGAGCGACGATCTTGAGCAGGCGATCGAGGCCGGCGCGACACACGTGCGCGTCGGTACGGCGTTGCTCGGTGGCCGGCGCGCGTTCGTCAGGTAATGTCCGACGCGTGGCACGCGGCGCAGGCGGGGCTGCAATGACGGGCACGACGGAGGACAGACGATGGCCAGCGCGATGCGCAAGATGGCGGTCTATCTCGGCCTGGTAGAGGACGACAACCGCTACGACGATCACTACCAGGACGAGTACGGCGCCGACGAGTATGAGGAGTACGGCGCCGAGTTCATTGACCAGGGCGAGTCCCGCGACGTGGTCAAGCACTCCGAGGGCGGCCTGGAGCAGGCCGGGAAGTTCGGCGAGCGGGAGCCCGTGACGGTGATGCAGACCACCGATCTGGCTCGGATCACCACATTGCACCCGCGCACGTACAATGAGGCCCGTACGATCGGAGAGCACTTCCGCGAGGGCACTCCGGTGATCATTAATCTGACCGAGATGGTTGATAGCGACGCCAGGCGTCTGGTCGACTTCTCGGCCGGCCTGATCTTCGGCCTCCGCGGAAGCATCGACCGGGTGACGAACAAGGTGTTCTTGCTGTCACCCGCGAACATCGAGGTGGCCGCGGAGGACAAGGCCCGCATCGCGGAAAGAGGATTTTTCAATCAGAGCTAGACAGATAGCTACGAACTACGTATCTGCCGACGGAGATGGGCCCTCCGGGCGGCGGTATGCGGGCGGGGCAGGCCTGCGGTGAACATCCTCAGGGCCGTGCTCACGTACCTGATCTGGTTCTACCTGCTGCTGCTCATCATCAGGATGATCATCAGCTGGATCCAGGCGTTCTCGCGCTCATGGCATCCGACAGGGATCGTCCTGGTGGTGGCCGAGACGGTGTTTACCGCCACGGATCCGCCACTGAGATTCCTAAGGCGCTACATTCCGTCCCTCCGTCTCGGTACTGTGGCCTTGGACCTCAGCTTCATGGTGCTGTTCCTGGTGCTAATTCTGCTGTTGCAGGCCGTGCAGCTGATCTGATCGGGTAGCGTCCACCAGGGGACGTAGCTCGACGCGCCAAGGAGACGACGACATGCCACTGACGCCCGCGGACGTGAGGAACAAGCAGTTCAGCACGACCAGGCTCAGGCCCGGCTACGACGAAGAGGAAGTGGATGCCTTCCTCGACGAGGTCGAAGCAGAACTCGACCGGCTGATCCAGGAGAACGAAGAGCTCCGGGGCAAGCTGGCCGAAGTGCTGCGCGGGGGCAAGGTGCCCGCACTCAATGCTCCGCATGCCGAGACCCCGGCCGACCTCATGGCGGCCGAGCCGCCCCGTCACGAGCCAGAGCCGATAGCTCCCCCCGAGCCGGTGATGATGCCCGCCAGGCCTGCCGCCGACAACATGGACACGGCGGCGCGGGTGCTGGCCCTGGCTCAGCAGACCGCCGACCAGGCGATCGCCGACGCGCGGCGCGAGGCCGATGAGACGCTCGGCCGCGCCCGGCGCGAGGCCGACGACATCCTCACCAAGGCCAGGCGCCAGTCCGAGCAGATCACCAGCGACGCGCGGGCTCGCGCGGAGAGCCTGGAACGCGACGCCCAGGAGCGGCACCGCCAGGCCATGGGCTCGCTGGTCCAGTCGCGCGAGGAACTCGAGCGGCGAGTTGATGACCTGCGCGCGTTCGAGCGCGAGTACCGCAGCAGGCTCAAGGCCTACCTGGAAGGCCAGCTGCGCGACCTGGAGGCGGGCGCAGCCGACAGCGGCGTGTTTCCTGCGGTGCCCGGCGGGCCGCAGCAGACCGTGTCGGCCGGCGTGGGGCGCATGGACGTCCGTAACGGCGGCGGCCAGTCGTCCGTGACCGGTTCGTACGGCGCGCCCGAGCCGGTGAGCCACAGCGGTGGCTTCCACCCGGCCGACACAGCGCCGCACGAGCGCCGCTAGCCCAGCCGTCCGGTCCGGCGTGCTCAGCCCTGCCCCTGCCAGCAGCGGTCGAGACGCCTGCACCGCCCGTGACGCTAGCCCCGCTACCCGCGGGGCTAGCACCGCCTGTGGAGCCCGCTCGTGATCCGGTTCGGTGCCGTGCTCACGGTCGTGATCGTGGCCATGGGGCTGCTCGCGGGAGGCGTGCTCACCAACAGCCTGCTGCTGGTCTACCTGGCCATAGGCGTGGCCGCCTTGGCCGCGGTAATGCTCACCGTCGGCGTGGTGATCTGGCGTGGCGAGGTCTTCGGTGACGCCCCGCCGGATCGGGCGGCGGCCAGCCAGGCCGCAGCGCCCGCCGCCGCGGTGGTGGGGTCGGCGGGTACGGCCGCGATGCCGGTTCATCAGGCCGCGGCGCGCACCAGCCAGACCGCGGCGTTCGCTAGCGAGGGTGCTGCCCTGGCCGCCACGGAGGCAGTACCGGCCGCCCCCGCCCCGGCCGCGGAACCGGCCAGCGGCTGGCCCGACACGCTGGCCACGGCCGGGCCTGGGGCCAGCGGCCCGGCCGCGGCTCGCAGTGATCTCGAGGACCTGGCCATGCCGCCGGCCCACCCGCAGCATGCGGAGACCTCACCGAGCCCCGAGCCCCTGCCGCCTCCGCCGCTGCCGCGGCAGGACTCGACGACCCAGCGCCGGCCCGAGCCCTCGCCTCCTCCCGAGCCCCCGCCGTTGCCCTGGCCGGAGCCCCCGCTCCGCCCCGAGCGGCTGGAACGCGTCGAACGGCAGGAGCGGCCGGATACCGAGCGACCGGAGCGGGCGGACAAGCCAGACGCCAAACGTCCGGAGCGGGTAGATAGGGCGGACGCCGAACGCCTGGAGCGGCGGGAGCGGGCGGACAGGCCGGACGCCGAACGTCCGGAAC
>Ga0335073_10004042_pt1 | contig 20479 bp, 17 predicted proteins | sample Lox_Sample_22_FD_207093 | JGI IMG/M metagenome (GOLD analysis project Ga0335073, IMG submission 207093) | Soil microbial communities from Loxahatchee National Wildlife Refuge, Florida, United States - Lox_Sample_2.2 | ecosystem: Environmental > Terrestrial > Soil > Wetlands | place: USA...
AGCGTCCAGGCACCGATCAGGGCAAGCCAGCGGTCGGCGCCGAGCAGCTTCGGATCGAGATAGCCGTTCACCAGGCCGTGATATTCCGGCACCGCGGTGACGAACTCCGCCTGCACGCGAAACGTCTTCTTGGTGAGCTTGGCCAAGGTCTTTGCCATCACAGGACCCGCGACGTTCGACACGAGCACGCGCGTCGGCCGCTGACCCGTCTCGAACAAGGCCGCCGTCCAGATGCCGGGCTTCGCGTCACGGTGCACGACGGCCTGCTGATCCGAGAGGCCGGTGCTGCTGAGCCAGGCCCATTTCAAGCGGGTGTTTCCCACATCGATGACCAGAATCATGAAAGACCCGCTGCTCCCCAGACCGCCTCCGATGGCGGTCAAGCGCGGAAGGATAACATCGTCGAGCGGCCCCCATCCCGGGATTGCTCGGCGGCCCAGCGGCCGTGCGCGGGCGGCGGGTGGTGCGCGCGGCGGTCGGCGCGGCGGTCGGCCTGTGGCGGTGGGCGCGGCGGTCGGCTGCGGCAGCCGGCCAAGAGGGCTCAGGTGGCGGGCAATGGCTGTCCCGATGCCTGCGTCGTGAGAGCCGAAACCACCTGCAGAAGGGCCCGCGACATGCGCTCGTCGATCTCGGCGGCATGGGACAGATGGACCGGGTAATGCACGTGCGCATCGACACCCTTGGTCGAGTAGCTCAGCTGCACCGTCGGCAGCGCATCGGCGCCCGTGCCCGACATGGTTCGCTGCAGCTCGCGGGCCTGACGCTCGATCTCCTCGCGGTAATCGGCGAGCACTTCGTTGGCGGCGGCGAACAGCTTCTCCTTGGCGGACTCGTAGTCGGCGCCCGGCGGAACGCCCAGGGTTATGTCGTGCCAGGCGAAGCTCACCCCCGGGATCTGCTTGAACAGTCCGGTCGATACCTGAAACACCACGGAGTTTGGAAAGGCCGCGACGCGGCCGGTCGGCGCGAGCGATCCGGAGCGGGCAAATTCCATCAGATACATGCGCACCAGCCCCAGCTCGATGATCTCCCCGCTCACCTCGCCGATCTGCACCCGATCGCCGACGCGGATCCCGTACTTACCTATCAGAAAGAAATATCCGACGATGGAGACGAGCACGCTCTGCATCGCGACGGCGAGGCCGGCGGTGATGAGGCCGGCGAAGGTGACTATCGAGCTGAGCTCGCTCGCGAACGTGAAGCCGACGACGATCACCACCAGAAACCAGAGCGCGATGCGTCTCAGCAGGAGGAGCTGATAGCGCCTGCGCGAGTCCTGCACGTATTTCAGCACCGCACGGTGCCACAACTGCGCGAGGGCGAACAGCACACCGAGCACGAGCGCGAGCACCCCGACGCGAATTGCGAGCGCCTTCAGCACGGAGCGCGATTGGCTCTCGACGGCGTCGCGCCAGTTCATGAGGTTGCGCCGATACTGATCGAGCAGCGCTCCCTGCTTGCGCAGCGGCACGACCAGGACGGAGGCCTGCTTGAATTGATCGGCGAGCGCGTCGAACTGTTTGCGCGAAGCCTCGAGCGCCGCGACGTCCGCGGTGTCGAGCTGACGCATCAGCACATCGCCGCGCGCCGAAAGCTCGCGCAATTGAGCGACCAGCCTCGCCCGGATCTGCTCGATTCCCGTCTGCAGAGCCTGCGTGCGCCGATCGATCGCATCGATCGAGGAGACCTTCTCGGACAGCTTGAATACATTCGCGGCCTCATCCCACAATCCGAAGCGCGAGGCGGGGCTGGCGGCGGGCGCCGATGCCGCGGCGCCTTCGGAGCGCGGCGCCGCCGCGGTGCTCGAGGAGCCCGACGCGGGCGCCGCCCCCGGCAGTGCCACGGCCATGGCATCGATCTGCGAGCGCAGCGAGCTCGCATCCCCGGCGCCGCTCTGGCTCGCGATGCCGGCGATGCTGCCCAGGATGCTCTTCTTGGCGTCGAGCAGATCGAGCGCGCCCTGAAGCTCGGCGAGCTTTGCCTGCAGCGCTTGCTTGCTCTTGCCGCGTACCGCAGCGAGCTTGGCGCGCGTCGCCTGGATCTGCGCCTGCACGCCGAGCACCTGCGCGTCGAGCTGGCGCTGGCGCTGCTCGATCGTCTGGGAGGGCTTGCTCGCGTCGTGTGCGCCGGCGGTGTCGTGCTCGAGAAGCAGATCCGCGCTCGCGCGCGCCACATCGAAGGCGAGCGCGACCACCTGATTGGCAATCTGGCGGTTCTCCGAGACGATCAAGATGTCGCTCGGCTCGCCGGCGAGCTGCTGCTGAATCCCGAGCGTGCGGTACCAGTCCACCGTGTCGTCGAGCATCTGCACGACCTGCACCGCGCTCAGCGGCGGCGTGAGCTGCGACTGCGGCTGAGACGGGGACTGCGGCGCAGGTGAGGACTGCGGCGCAGACGGGGACTGCGGCGCCGGGCCGTGCGCAGAGGAGGGAGGCGGCGCGCCGGCAGCCGGCCGGGACGCGGGCGCAGCGGCGGCCGCGGCGAGCAGGGCGGTGGCGAGCAGGGCGGTGGCGAGCAGGGCGGTGGCGAGCAGGGCCGCGAGCGCGCGACGGCACGGCGCGGATGCGGCGTGCAAGGCTTTGCGGATACTCGATGCAGGGGTATGCGGCACGGACGCATCGTAACCGCAATACCACGGATCGCAAGCACGCGGATAATTTTCGCCGCAGGGCAGTGAAAGTTTGCCGATTTCACGGCATGCTTGCGCATCGCGCGTCAAGCGCCTGCCATGTTTCTCAGAGGAAAAAAATGACGAAATTCAGTGCCGGCCTGGTCCTGTGCTCCACACTGCTGGGCGCGGCGGCCGCCATCTCCGCGTCCACGGCGGCCGAACGCGCCTCATCGAGCGCCGCCAGCGACAGCAAGGCGCAGAGCTCGGACAAGACGCAGGGCTCGGAGGAGCAAGGCGAAGCGCCGCGCTTGCTGCACGACGCGAGCCAGCTCACCCGGGGGTCGATCACGATCGAGGGACGGCCCATCACCTACCAGGCCGAGGCCGGCGTCATGGTGGTGCACGTCAAGGACCCGATGGACGACGATCCGCCCCCGCCGCACGACGAGCACGGCAATCCGCCGCCGCCCGCGCCGGAGGCGAGCATGTCCTATGTGGCGTATTTCCGCGGCGACAAGCCGGATCCACACCGCCCGATCACGTTCCTCTACAACGGCGGCCCGGGGTCTTCCACGGTATGGCTGCACATGGGCGCCTTCGGACCGAAGCGCGTGCGCACGGCCGATGACACGCACAGCGCCGCCGCCCCTTATCGGGTGGTCGACAACGAATACAGCCTCATCGACGTGAGCGATCTCGTGTTCATCGATGCGCCCGGCACGGGCTTCGGCCACCTGCGCGGCGGCGCGGACAAGGAGAAGTCGTTCTACGGCGTCGACCAGGATGCGCATGCGTTTGCCAATTTCATCGTCGAGTTCCTGTCGCGGCATGGGCGCTGGAACTCGCCGAAGTACCTGTTCGGCGAGAGCTACGGGACGACGCGCTCCGCCGTGCTCTCGGCCATCCTGGAGAACGAGAAGGATCTCGATCTCAACGGGGTCATCCTGCTGTCTCAGATATTGAACTTCGACGACAGCCCGGATGGCCCGCAATTCAATCCGGGCATCGATCTGCCTTACCTGCTGGCGCTGCCGACCTACACGGCCACGGCGTGGTATCACCACAAGCTTCCCAGCCAGCCGGCCGACCTCGAGCCGCTGCTGCGCGAGGTGGAGAATTTCGCGCTCACCGATTACTGGCAGGCGCTCGCGGCGGGCGCGACGTTGAGTGCCGAGAAAAAGTCGGCCATCGCCGCAAAGCTGCATGACTACACCGGTCTGCCTGCCGACTACATCGAGCGCGCCAACCTGCGCATCAACGGCGGGGAATTCGAGAAGACGCTCCTCGGCGCCGACACCACCACCGGCCGACTCGACACCCGCTTCACCGGCCCGACACTCGATCCGATGAGCAAGGAGGCGGAGTACGATCCGCAATCCGCCGCGATCTCCTCGGCCTACGTTTCCGCGTTCAACGACTACGTGCGCGATACCCTGAAGTTCGGCGACAAGATGACGTACAAGCCGGAGATCGACATCGAGAAGAGCTGGGATTTCATGCATCAGCCGCCGGGCGCGCCGCAGAAGCTGCCGCAGACGACCAACGTCATGCCCGACCTCGCCGCGGCGCTGAAGCAAAACCCGAAGCTCAAGCTGATGCTGAACGGCGGCTACTACGACCTCGCGACGCCGTACTTCGCCGCCGAGTTCGAGCTGCACCAGCTGCCCATCGAGGAGTCCCTGCAGCAGAACATCGAAATGCATTTCTACAAATCGGGTCACATGGTCTATGCGCACGAGCCGGCCCTGAAGGCCTTGCACGAGAACGTCGCGGCCTTCATCGAGAAGACCAAGGGCGGCATGGCAGGACAAACCTCGTGACGGAGCAGCCAGCACCGCAAGCGCTGCGCGCGGCCATCGTCGATGTGCCGGATTTCCCGCGGCCGGGAATCCTGTTCCGCGACATCTCGCCGCTCCTCAAGAGCCACCTCGCAGCCACCATCCGCGCGCTCGACGGCCTGCTCTCGGAGGACGAGTGGCGCGGCGTCGATGTGCTGGCGGGCATCGAGTCGCGCGGCTTCATTCTCGGATCGGCGCTGGCGCTCGCGCGCGGCAAGGGATTCGTGCTGGTGCGCAAGCAAGGCAAGCTGCCGCCGCCCGTGGTGGACGTGGCCTATGATCTGGAGTACGGATCGGGTGTGCTGGAGATGCAGCGCGGGCACGGACGCCTGCTGCTGATCGACGACGTGCTCGCGACCGGCGGCACGATGACGGCCAGCGGCGATCTGTGCCTGCGCGCGGGCTACGAGGTCGCAGCCATCGCGGCGCTCATCGATCTGAAGCTGGTGGTCGACTACCGATGGCGCGGCATGGCGCTGCGGTCCGTCATCGCCTATTGATCCGACATCGATGAGCGAGCTGCCGAGGATTCTCGTGGTGATGGCGCTCGAGGCGGAATCCGCCGGCGTCTTCGAAGGCGCGAAGGTTCCCGTCCTGTATTGCGGCGTGGGCAAGGTGAATGCGGCGATCGCGCTCACGCGCGAGCTGCGCCGCTACGTGCACGCATCGCAAGCGCTTCCGCTGGTGCTCAACTTCGGCTCCGCCGGCAGCCGCGTCCACCTCACCGGAGCTCTGGTCGGCTGTCATGAGTTCTTGCAGCGCGACATGGATGTGACGGGGCTCGGCTTCGCTCTCGGGGTCACGCCCTACGATGCGGTCCCGGCGCGTCTGAGCTTCGAGCCGCGCTTTCCGCATCTTCCGGCGGCGCTCTGCGGGAGCGGTGATTCCTTTGCGATGAGCGCCTGTGCCATGCACTCCGAGGTGCTCGACATGGAGGCCTACGCGCTCGCCAAGGTGTGCCGGATCGAGGGCGCGCCCTTCGGCTGCGCGAAGTACGTGACCGACGGCGCCGACCATGCAGCGGCGGACCACTGGCGCAACAACGTGCACAGGGCGGCCGAGGCGTTCCTCGAGCTGTACCGGAGCGCCGAGCGGAGCGCGAGTCAAAACCCGCGGTAATGCAGGAGCGCGACGCCGACGGCGGCGATGAGGCAGTAGACGCCGAACAGATACCAGCGGCCGCTCTCGAGCCAGCGGCTCAGCCATCTGAGCGCGACCAGGCCGGCGAGGAAGGCGAGCACCGCGCCGAGCACGCCGCGCAGGGCGACCGATTGCAGGCTCGCGTGCAGCGCCGAGGCGTGCATCAGCCGGGATACCTCGCGAAACACCGCGGCGGGTGTCAGAACCACGGCCAGAGCGAAGCTGAAACGCTCGGCGCGCGGCTTCGATACGCCGATCAGCATGCCCGTCGATATGGTCGCCCCGGATCGGGAGAAGCCGCGGAAAGGCACGCAAAACCCCTGCACCAGGCCGATGATCCCGGCCTCCTTCAAGGTGATCTCGCCGGATTCCGGCCGTGCGCGTGCGCGCCGCTCGCGCACACCCGCGATGAGGATCAAGATCCCGGCGGCGGCGAGCGCCGGCGCGATGAGCTCCAGATGGCCGAACAGATCCTCGATCTGCGAATGAGGCAAGCCGCGCAGCACCGTTCTCTCCAGCACCTTGACGATCGCTTCATAGACCACCGCGGTGATCAGGGTGGCGCCGATCAATCGCACGACGATGGCCTTGAACGCGGCGGCGCTGCCGAAATAGGCGGCGCGCCACTGAGTCCAGAAATACACGATCACGGCGAACATCGTTCCCGTGTGCAGCATGACGAGAAGCAGCGTCATGGGCGGAGAGGAGGGATCGAGACCGAGAAGCTTCTCGGCGACAACGACGTGCGCGGAGCTCGATACCGGCAGCAGCTCGGCCAATCCTTGTACGATCGCGAGCACGAACACGTCGAGAAGTGACATCGGGGGATTCTATCGCAATGAATGAGGCGCTGCTTTTGGGATTGGCCTCCGCGCTCTGCTATGGCATCACGGACTACGCGACGCGCATCGCCGGGCGTGCGGTCGGCGTCTGGCGCAGCATGTTCTATGGGGATCTCGCGGCATTCATCCTGCTCAGCGCGTGGCTGATCGCAGCGCCGGGCGCGGCGGCCGGCGCGCCCGCCGCTCGCGCCGGCGCCTGGGCGGCCTCACTGGCCTCGGCAATCATCCTGCTCGGCGCGGCCGCGCTGCTCACGCAAGGGCTGACGCGCGGCACGCTCGCGGTGGTCGCGCCGGTTGCCGCAAGCTACGGCGCCGTCGCGACGCTGCTCTCGGCCGCAAGCGGCGAGCACCTCTCGCGCGATGCCGGACTCGGGATCGCCGCGACGGTGCTGGGCGTTTGTCTGGTGTCGGTGCCGGCCGGCGGTCTGCGCGATCTCAGGGAGCATCTGCGCTCGAGCGGCTTCGGCTGGGCGGCCGGCGCGGCGGCTTGCTACGGCGTCGGGTTCTGGCTGCAGGGGTCCTTCGCGGTCCCCGCGCTCGGCGCCTTCGTTCCCGTCTGGCTCTCGTACGGCGTGGTCGTCGCGGCCGTTCCGCTGCTGCGGCCCGTTCTCGCGTTGAGCCTCGCCATACCGGATCGAGGCCAGATGGGGCCCGTGCTTGCCGCCGGCTTGTTCAGCGCGGCCGCATACGCCGCGCTCACGGTCGGTCAATCCACGGGTCATGTCGCGGTGGTCGTGGTGCTCAGCACGCTTGCCAGCGCGGTCACAGTGCTGCTCGCGCGCCTCATCGACCGCGCGCGAATCGCTCCGCATCAGTGGCTGGCGATGGCCGTGATCATCGGCGGCCTGATTCTGATCAGGAGCTGAGGTCGGCCGGGGGTGAGGCGCCGAGGCTGGTCAGGGTCAGGTGCCTGCGTCGGGCTGGCGCTGCCAGATCTGCGTTCTGCCGAGCAACGATATGCCGATGTAGCCGCGCACGATGAGGCGCGTGCCGTCCTCGACGTGCATCTTGCAGCGATACACCGAGCCCGTGTCGGGGTCGAGAATGTCTCCGCCGGCGTAGCCGTCCTCGGTGCGCTTCATGTTTCGTATGATGAGCAGCCCGATGATGGGCTGATCCTTGCGCTCGTCGGTGCATACGGCGCACACGCGGTGTTCGGCGCCCGGGGTGAAGCTGCTCTCGATCTTGCCGAAGAGCTTTCCGTCCTGCTCGTAGATGCGCACGATGGCGCGCGGAGCGCCGGTCTTGTCGTCGAAGGTTTTCCACAGGCCCACCGGCGAGCTCGCGTCCGCGGCACGGGCCGTGATCGAGGCGGGGGCGGCGGCGAGGGCGCCGGCCAGGGCGATGGCGAGCGCAGCGATCCGAGTAAGCGATCTCATGTGCATGACCTCCGCGTCTCGGTACAATGCCGTGCCCCGGGGGGCGCTGGTAAAGAGAAACGTCGCCGAGACGCGCCCGGCAGTGTATAACGACTACCGTGGCGGCGCCGAGCGCCACGATGGCCGGGTTTGCATTTGCAAGATGAATGAGGAATTGCCGGACGAGGCTGCGATCCTCGCTCTCAATGACGCGCACCGCTCGGAGACGTCGGCGCTCGAGGCGAACCGGCTTCACGCGCTGCTCGCTCAAGCGTTCCACGTCGGCCTGAGACGGCGGGGACACGATGCCTTTCTGATCGCGCTCGACCAGGATGCGATCTCGTCGAGCCCGAACTTCCAGTGGTTCCGATCGCGCTACAAGCGCTTCGTCTACGTCGACCGTGTAATCGTCGCGCCCGACAAGCGCGGTCGGGGACTCGCGCGCGGGCTCTATGAAGAGCTGTTCGCCGCTGCGGCGCATGCGGGTCACGGCATCGTCGGCTGCGAGGTGAACGTCGAGCCTCCCAATCCCGCGTCCGATGCGTTTCACGAGGCGCTCGGCTTCTCCGAGGTCGGCCGCGCGCTGATCCTGGGCGGCGAGAAGCTCGTGCGCTACCTCACGCGCGACGTCTGAAAGCCGGCGCGCCGGTGCGGTGGCGACGGTGCGACGGCGACGGTGCGCGGTGGCGACGGCGCGACGGCGCGGCTCAGCGGCGCGCCACGTAGAAGTAATAATCGGCCGAGTAGGGCACGCGCACGCGCTCGCCGGCATGACTTGCATCGCAAACCGAGTCGGGAGACAGTCCTCCTATCGTGTGCAGGCGCTGTATCGATCGCACCTTGCCGAAGATCCCCTTGCCGCTGTTGGATCGTGCGCGCAGCAGCAGCCACGGCACGGCGCCCGGCGCGGGCGCATCGGCGCGTGCGACCAGCTCTCCGACGACCTTGCTGCCATCGTCGGCTTCCCAGGTCGGCCCCTCATAATGCCGCCCGACATCCTTGCCGGAGCGGTCGGAGAGATCTGCGGCGGGCGCTTGCAAGATCCAGCTGTAGCGCGCGGGGTTCTGGCCGCTGGCCGTGCACTGGTAGATCTGAACGCCGGTCCCGTGCAGCACATGCGTCAATCGCTGCCCCGCCGGTACCTGCAGGGCAGGCGGGACGTCGGAGGCGGGAGCGGCCCTGTCGTGCGCGCAGCCGCACGCGGCGGCAAGCGCGCCAAGCAGGGACGCGCGGATGCAAAGACGACGCAGCGCCTGACCGTTCATCCGGCTCGGCGCCGGTCGAGGCGCGCCTCCTGTGAGAGGTTGGCGCTGCGCCAGAGATAGATGGCCAATAGCGGTTCTTCACGGGTCTGCATTGCGTGAGGCTCCTCGGTCAGATGATGGATCAGCGTGCCCGGCGACCGCTGTCGCCACCGGTCATCGCCCTGCTGCCAATTCGCCGTGCCGCTCAAGGGCACATAGATCTCCTCGGCCTCGTGGCGATGGCGCGGGTAGAAGGTGTTCGGGCCGAGCAGCAGCACGCCGCACGATAGGCGCCCGCCCGCGCGGCTCGACGGCCCGAACAATTCGCTCCACGCGTAATTATCCAGGAAATCGGCGCCGATCTGCTCGCGGGTGTACGTTTGACGCCAGCCCATGAGGGGCGCCGCCGCGCACAGCGCCGCGACCAGTGCTGGGTCGACGCAGCACGTATCGGAACCGATGCGCGAGAGCCAGCGCAGCACCGGCAGCGTACTGCCGGGCGCTTGCCGCGCACCGCCGCCGCTGCGCGCAGCGGGCGGGGGCCACTCGGCCAGAAACGGCGCGAGCGCCGCAGCCCGCAGCGCGACGAGCAGGCGCCGAGCGCCGGCAATCACGTCCTCAAGGGGGCCGCTTGCGTCCACGTCATGGTCCTTGCGTCGAAACCGATCATTTATACTGCCACACTCGCGCATGACGGAGGAGCAGTGCGACCCAATCCATCCTTGACCGAGGGCTCCATCCCGCGAGCCTTGCTGGTGTTTTCGCTGCCGATCCTGCTCGGCAACCTGCTTCAATCCGTCAATGGATCGGTCAATTCCATCTGGGTGGGCAAGTTCCTGGGAGAAGCGGCCTTCGCCGCGACCGGCAACTCCAATGTCGTCATGTTTCTCTTGTTCGGGGTGCTGTTCGGCTTCTCCATGGCCGCGACCATCATGGTGGCGCAATGCGTGGGTGCCCATAACATCCCCGAGGCAAAGCGCGTGGTGGGCACGGCGGCCATGTTTTTCCTGGGACTTTCTCTTTTCATGAGCCTGACGGGTCTGGTCCTCGACGGGGACTTGCTGCGCCGGCTGGGCACGCCGCCGGACGCGTTGCCGCTCGCGCTCGCCTACATGCGGATCATTTTCCTCGCCCTGCCGTTCATGGGCGGATTGTTCTTCATCATGGCGGTGCTGCGCGGCGCCGGCGATTCGCGTACGCCCTTCATCTATCTGGTTCTGGCGGTCGCACTGGACATCGCACTCAATCCGCTGCTGATCTTCGGCTGGGGCCCGGTGCCGCGCCTGGGGATCGCCGGCTCGGCGACCGCGACCCTGATCGCGCAGGGATTGAGCTTCGGTGCGCTGGTGCTGCATCTGTACCGCATCGATCATTTCCTGTGCATCCGGCGAGGCGAGATGCGGCTGTTCATCGTCGACTGGTCCCTGGTCAAGCTGCTGGTGACCAAGGGCATTCCCATGGGACTGCAGATGTTCGTCGTGTCCTCGAGCATGATCGCGCTGTTCTCGCTGGTGAACCGGTTCGGCTCGGAGGAAACCGCCGCATTCAATGCGGCGCTGCAGCTCTGGAACTACGTGCAGATGCCGGCGCTTGCCCTCGGGGCTGCCGTCTCCTCCATGGCGGCCCAGAACGTGGGGGCGGGCCGCTGGGACCGCGTGGGCCGTGTCGCCGCGACCGGCGTCGCCTTCAGCCTGGTGAGCGTCGGCGTGCTGATCGCGATCATCTATCTGCTCGATCACGCGGCGCTCGGTCTGTTCTTGCCGCGCAGCGGATCGGCGATCGAGACCGCCGCGCACCTCAACTCGATCGTGCTGTGGTCCTTCACGCTGTTCGGCGTATCGATGGTGCTGTACGGGGTCGTACGCGCAACCGGCGCGGTGATGGCGCCTCTCATCATGCTCGCGATCGCACTGTGGACGATCCGCGTACCTTTCGCCTATCTGATGCTCGACCGCTGGCGGGCGGACGCCATCTGGTGGAGCTTTCCACTCGGCTCGCTTGCTTCGGTATTGATGGCGAGCTTCTATTATCAGCTCGGGAGCTGGCGCAAGGTGCGTCTGGGAATCGCCGATGCGCGCCCGGCGCCGGTCCCGAGCGGCTGATCGCGGAGCTGCGTGCGCGTGACGTCGAGGCCGCTGATCGTGCGCTGCGGCGCCTTCGGGGACATGGTCCTGCTCACGGCGCTCATCCGGCCGCTGAGCACGCGCTATGGCTGCGCCGTGGACATCGTGACGTCCGGTGCGTGGAGCACCCCGCTGCTCGAAGGTCAACCCGGCGTCGGGGAGGTGCTGTGCGTGCGCAGCCGCAAGACGCCCTTCTGGCTCGCGCCGGATCAGCACCGCGTGGTGCGGCGCCTGCGCGCGCGCGGACCCGGACCCACCTGGTACTGCGATGCCAATGATGCCGCCCGGCCCATGCTCGAGCGTGCCGGCATCCCGAGCGAGTACATCGTCGATGTGCGGGATCATCCGCTCCTGGCCGGCGAGCATGCCACCGAGCAGTGGCGCAGGCTGTCGCGCTCGAGCCCCAGCGGCCTGCCTGCACCGCCGACCGCCGATGACGTCGCGCCCGGAGCGTACCTGCACGTGAGCTCGCGGCAACGGATGGATCTCGACGCCTGGCTCGCGGCGCGCGGCCTCAGCGGCGCGCCGCTGATCCTGATCCAGGCCGGGAACAAGCGCACCATGCGGCGCGGGTTGCGCCGCCTCGCGGTGAATCACAAGTACTGGCCCGCCGAGCGCTGGGCGGCGGTGATGCTGTATCTGCGGGCGCAGTGCCCGGGGCACCGCATCGTACTGCTCGGCACCGCTCCGGAACGCGAGCTGAACGAGGATCTCATGGCCGCGGCGCGCGTCGAGGAGGTCTGCAACGCCGCGGGCGACCTGCCGATACCACGACTGATCGCCCTTCTGTCGCACGCCGCGGGACTCATCAGCGTGGACTCCGGTCCCGCCCATGCGGCGGCGGCGGTGGGCTGTCCGCAGGTGGTGCTGTTCGGGCGCGCCTCCCCGTCCCTCTATCGTCCCTCGGGGGCGGCGGGCGCCGACGCGCGGGTCCTCACCGGAACCAGCGACGGGCAGCCCAGCATGCTCGGCATCACCGCCGCCGAGGTGATTGCCGCCTGGGCCGCCCTGACGCTGCGCATGCCCGCCGCCGCGCCCGGATGACCGGGGGAGCGGAGCGCGCCTAGTCCCGCGATGCCATGGCGCGCAGCATGTCCTGGGTGACGAGCACCACGCCGCGCCTGGTGACGAAGAAGCGGGACTGATCGAGCGCCGGATCCTGGCCGATATGCATACCGTCCGGCACGATGCAGTCCTCGTCGATGATGCAGCGACTGATCCTGCAGCGCCGGCCGATGGTCACGCCGGGCAGCAGCACCGCACTGTCGATCACGCTCTGATCCTCGATGCGCACGTCGCTCGAGAGCAGCGATTGTTTGACATAAGCGCCCGAGATGATGCACCCCCCGGCCACCATGGAGTTGACGGCCATGCCGCGGCGGCCTTCCTCATCGAGCACGAACTTCGCCGGCGGATGCTGCGTCTGATAGGTCCAGATCGGCCATTGATGATCGTAGATGTTGAGCTCCGGGTCGAGCGAGACCAGCTCCATGTTGGCTTCGTACAGTGCATCGACGTTGCCGACATCGCGCCAGTAGCTCTGTGCACGAGTCTCGACGTCGTGAAAGGGATAGGCGAACACGCGCATCCGGGCGATCGCCGGCGGAATGATGTTGCGGCCGAAATCGTGCTTGCTGTCCGGGTTCGACGCGTTCTCGTTGAGCAGCTTCTCCAGCCGGTCGAGCGCGATCACGTAGATGCCCATGGAGGCCCTGGCCATGTGGTCGTATCCGATGATGGGATCGGGCTTGGAGGGCTTCTCGGCGAACTTGACGATTCGGTTCGTGTCGTCCGTGGTCATGATCCCGAACTCATGCGCTCGGTCGATGGGCACATCGACCACCCCGACGGTGATGTCCGCCTCGCACTGCTCGTGGTAGGCGATCATCGGGCCGTAGTCCATCTTGTAAATATGGTCGCCCGCCAGGATGAGCACGTGAGTCGGTCGATGCGAGCGGATGAATTCCAGATTCTGATACACCGAATCGGCGGTGCCGCGGTACCAGTGCTCGCCGATTTGCTGCTGAGCGGGAATGAGCTCCACGAACTCGCCGAACTCGCCGCGCAGATAGCTCCAGCCGCGCTGAATGTGCTGGATCAGCGGCTGCGCCTTGTATTGCGTGAGCACGGCGATCTGCCGGATGCCGGAGTTGACGCAATTGGACAGCACGAAATCGATGATGCGGAACTTGCCGCCGAACGGGGTCGCAGGCTTGCAGCGGTGCTCGGTCAGAGCCTTCAGCCGCTCGCCGCGCCCGCCCGCCATCACCACCGCCAAGGTGCCGCTCGTCAACCGACTGACGTAGCGTCCGGTATTGGTTCGAGCAGCATGTCGCATACCAGCCCTTGAGCAGGAAATCAGGGCATCCAAACCCCGCTCGCAGCCTGCCATACTGAGAGTCTCCCCGCATCAGCTTTTTCTGCGGCGGCAGCGCGTGGCGCGGGAAGGGTCGTTTGTTAGACTGCCGCGATGCCCGCCCTCAAAGTCTGCATGCTGAGCGCCGAGATCGTGCCGTTCGCCAAGACGGGGGGGCTCGCCGATGTCGCCGGCGCGCTGGTGCGGGAGCTGTCGAGGGTCGGACATGAAGTGCGTGCCTTCATGCCGCTGTACGCCGCCGTGAAGCGATCGCAACCGGCCACGCAGCCAGTCCCCGGGCTGCAGAATGTGGGAGTCACCATCGGTTCGCGCGTGTATGCGTTCTCGGTGCGGACGGTGAGCATGCCCGGCGCGCAGGTCTCGATATATCTGATCGATTGCCCCGAGCTGTTCGACCGCCCGGCCATCTATACGCGCGATCCCGACGAGCACCGGCGATTCTTGCTGTTCACGCGGGCGGCGCTCGAGAGCTGTCTGCGCATGGGCTTCGCGCCCGACATATTTCACTGCCATGACTGGCACACCGGCTTCCTGCCGCTGTTCCTCAAGTCGACCTATTCGCCGGTGCCCTTGTTCGCGCGCTCGCGCTCGGTCCTCACCATCCACAACATCGGCTATCAGGGCGTCTTCCCGAGCGCCTTCATCAGCGACCTGGGACTGATCGCTCCGGAGTCGCTGCTGGACGCCGCGGATCTGCAGTTCGGCGTCATCAACTCGTTGAAAAGCGGAATAAAATTTGCGGACGCGATCACCACCGTGAGTCCCACCCATGCGCGCGAGATCACCGAGACGGCGCTCGGCATGGGCATGGAGGCGACCTTGCGCGCGCGCCCCGATGCGGTGATCGGCATCCTGAACGGAGTCGACTACGAGGAGTGGGATCCGCGCCGCGATCCGTATCTGACGGAGCATTTCTCGGCCGAGAATCTGCAAGGCAAGCATGCCAACAAGCTGCGCCTGCTCGCCGCCGCGAGCCTGCGCATCGCGCCGCAGAGCCCGCTGGTCGGCATGGTGACCCGACTCGCCTCGCAAAAGGGCATCGACATCCTGATGGACTCGTTGCCGCAGGCGCTCGGCGAGCGCGATTTCGGGCTGGTCGTGCTCGGCAGCGGCGAGGAGCGCTATGCCGCGTTCTTCGAGTCGCTGGTGAGGGCGTTCCGCGGCCGCGCCGCGTTCTACTCGGCGCAGGATGAGCCGCTGGCGCACTTGATCGAAGCGGGAAGCGACATGTTCCTCATGCCCTCGCAGTACGAGCCCTGCGGGCTCAATCAAATGTACAGCCTGCGCTACGGCACCATCCCGATCGTGCGCCGCACGGGAGGCCTCGCGGACTCGGTGCGGCACTTCGATCCGGCGACCGGCTCGGGCACGGGCTGCGTGTTCAACGATTACGATGCGCCCGCAGCGCTCTGGGCCATGCGAACCGCGCTCGGCTGGTTCAACGACGCCGATGTCTGGCGGCGCCTGATGCACAACGCCATGCAGGAGGATTTCTCCTGGCAGCGTCAGATCGCCAAGTATGTCGAGGTGTACCGCAACACCGCCGCCGAGCACGCGGCTCAGGCGCCCGCCTGAAGCAGCGCGTAGCGCCGCCCGTTGGGCAGCGCGTAGCGGTGCACGATGCGCATTCCCGACGCCGCTATCCATGCAGGCAGCTCGCCGGCGCGAGAGCGCTGATCGATCGCGAGCCGCTCGGCCATGCGCCCCAGGGCGCCGGCCAGCTCGCGCCCGGGCAGCAGGGTGACGACGAGTGCGCGCGGCTCGCGCGCCAGCCGCTCGCGCAGGCGCGCAATTGCGGTCGCGTCGAGCGGTCCGCGGATGAGCTCGGCGTCGGTACGCGCGTACATGTCGATGATGGCGCGCGTGGTCTCGTCCGGGGCCATCAGGATCAAGGGCCGCTGCCGGGCGTCGCGCCCGATGGCGCGCGCGATGCCCGGCAAATCCTGCCAGGCGTCGACATCGCGGTAGAGCTGCGATGCCGGCGCGCTCAGCAGCAGGCAATAGGCGAGCAGGAGCGCAAGCTGCGAGCGCTCGAGCTGCGCACTGCGCGCGGCGGCGTCGGCATGGTAGACGAGAGCCGCCGCCGCGATGAGCCCGAGCACCGCGATGAGCCCGAGCACCGCCACCCCGATCGACGCCGCCTGCCCCGCGCTCGAGCGCGCCTCGCCCTGCGCCATCAGCAGCGCGGCGGCGAATGCCACCACGGCCAGAAGGAGCAGCGCGGCCGTGGCGCGCAGGGCGCGAATGTCCCAGCGATCGGGGGCGGTGACCACCTGCCGCGACCACCAGCCGAGCAGCAGCGCGAATCCCGGCAACGCCGGCGCCAGATAGATGTTGCGGGCGGTCGCGGCGACCGACAACAGAGCGAGCGAGGGCAGCGCGCTCGCGAGCGCGAAGCGCACGGGGCGCAGCTCAATCGCCCGGCCGGCGGCGCGCAGAGCAACCCATGCGCGCCGCAGCGCCGCCGCGACCAGCAGGGTCCAGGGCCACAGGTACATGGGCAGCTCGATGAAATACTTGCCGGGCGTGTTGCGATGAGCGGCGGCGTACTGCAGCTCCTGCGGCGCCTCGAGGTGCGTGAATCGGCCCGCGAGATTGTTCCAGAAGAACACCTTGAGATGCTCGATGCCGTCGGGGCCGCGGTAGACGAACCAGACCCAGGTGAGGATCAGCGCCGCCTGCAGCGCGAGACCGGCATACAGCTCCCAGCGCCCGAGCTCGTGCCAGCGCTTCTCCCAGACGACGAGCGCGAGCAGCGCGAGCGCGGGCACCATCCAGGCAACCGCGCTCTTGCTCAAGAAACCGATCGCGAGCGCCGCGTGCATCAAGGTGTAGCTGCCCAGCCGCTCGGCGCTGCGCTCGGCATAGAATCCGCCGTAGGCGCCTAGCAGCGCCACGGAGACCGCGGCGAGGAGCGGTGCATCGGTCGCAAGCCAGATGGCGACCTGGTAGGACAGCAGGAAGGTGCCCAAGGCCGCCGCGGCCGCCCAGCCGGCGAGCGGCCCCACGCTTCTTCGCGCCAGCAGCCCCACGCCGAGCGCCCCCACGAGGGCGTAGAGCAGGTTGGGCAAGCGCGCCGCCCAGGCTCCGGTCCCGAACAGCCGGATGGCACCGCCCGCGACCCAGTAAGTGAGCGGCGGCTTCTCGCAAAAGGCCTCGCCGGCCAGCAGCGGAACGGCCTTGTCGGCTTGCCAGCTCATGCGCCAGGCGATGTCCGCTTCGCGCGGCTCATCCGGCGTCCAGTAACCGCGCGCAAAGAGCCCCACGCACCACGCTGCGAGGAGCGCCGCCGCGACCAGGGCCGCTCGGGTGCGAGCCGTCTTTCGCAAAGGGTTATAATCGCGCGCCCGATAAGGAGTTTGCATGGCTTGCGCCGACTATACTGCACACGGCTCAGTCGCCGTGATTACCCTCGACTACGCCCCCGTCAACGCGCTCTGCCTGGGGGTGCGCTCGAAGCTTGCCGAGGGCCTGGAGCGCGCCGAGGATTCGACGGCGATCTCGGCCGTGATCATCACCGGAGCCGGATCGACGTTCTGCGGCGGGGCCGACGTGAGCGAGTTCGGCTTGCCCGCCATGCGCGCGGCACCCGATCTGCTCGATCTGTGCGCGCTCATCGAGAGTTTCCCGAAGCCGGTGATCGCCGCGCTGAACGGCACGGCGCTCGGCGGCGGTCTGGAGCTTGCGATGTCGTGCCACTACCGCCTCGCCGCCGCATCGGCGCCGCTCGGCTTGCCGGAGGTGAAGCTCGGTCTGCTGCCGGGCGCCGGCGGCACGCAGCGCCTGCCGCGGCTGGTGGGTGCGGAGCGCGCGCTCAATATGATCCTGAGAGGCGATCCGCTGCCGGCGCGGGAGCTGGCGCACACCGAGCTGCTGGACGAGGTGACGCAGAGCGATGTGGTGGCGGCGGCGATCGCCTTCGCACAGCAATCCTCGGCGGGCAAGCTGGCACTGAAGAAAGCGCGCGACATCACGATCGAGCTGCCCAACGCGGAAGCGTTCTTCGATTTTGCGCGCGGCGCGATCGCTCCGCTTGCCAAGAACTATCCCGCGCCGGGAAAGTGCATCGACGCGGTCGAGGCCGCGGTGCTCAAGCCCTTCGAGGATGGCATCAAAGTCGAGCGCGCGGCCTTCGCCGAGTTGCTGGGCTCGACGGTGTCGCAGGCGCTGCGGCACGTGTTCTTCGCGACCCGCGCCGCCAACAAGATCCCCGACGTGCCTGCCAATACGGCACCGCGCGCCCTGCGATCGGTGGCGGTCATCGGCGCAGGCACCATGGGCGGGGGCATCGCCATGAATTTCGCCAACGCCGGCCTGGAGGTGACCGTCCTGGAGATGACGCAGGCGGCGCTCGACAAGGGGCTGGGCGTCGTCAAGAAGAACTACGAAAGCACCCTCAAGAAGGGACGGCTCACGCGCGAGCAGTTCGACGAGCGCCTCGCGCGCATCCGGGGCACGCTCTCCTATGACGACCTCGCCGACGCGGATCTGATCATCGAGGCGGTGTTCGAGGACATGGCGGTCAAGAAGCAGGTGTTCGAGACGCTCGATCGCAAGGCGAAAGTGGGCGCGATTCTCGCCTCCAACACCTCGACGCTCGACCTCGATCAGATCGCCGCGGTGACGCAGCGGCCCCAGGACGTGGTGGGCCTGCATTTCTTCAGCCCGGCGAACGTCACGAAGCTGCTGGAGATCGTGCGCGGCGCCAAGACGGCAAAGGACGTGCTCGCGACCAGTTTCGCGATTGCAAAGCAAATCAAGAAGATCGGCGTCCTCGCCGGGGTGTGCGACGGGTTCATCGGCAACCGCATGCTGAATGCCTATTTCCGGCAGATGGATTTCCTGCTCGATGAGGGCGCGCTGCCGCAGCAGATCGACAAGGCGCTCGAGGGCTTCGGCTTTGCGATGGGGCCGTTCCGGGTCGCCGACCTCGCGGGCAACGACATCGGCTGGGCGATCCGCAAGCGATTGTACAAGGAGTATCCCGACCGGCCGTTCTCGAGGATACCGGACCGCATCTGCGAGCTCGGCCGCTTCGGCCAGAAGACCGGCGCCGGGTGGTATGACTACAAGCCGGGCGAGCGCAACGCCATTCCCTCCGAGGTGGTCACGAACATCATCCTGGAGGAATCGCAGCGCCTCGGTCTGAAGCGCCGCAGGATCGGCGATGCCGAGATCATCGAGCGCGCGCTGTATGCCCTCATCAACGAGGGTGCGCGCATTCTCGAGGAGGGTATCGCGCTGCGCTCCTCCGACATCGACATCGTGTACGTCGCCGGATACGGCTTCCCGGACTTCCGCGGCGGACCGATGTTCTACGCCGACACGATCGGGCTCGCCAACATCTCCAGAGCGATGCGCCACTTCGCCCACGGGTATCAGCCGCAGGCGTGGGAACCCGCGCCGCTGCTGCAGCGACTGGCGGCCGAGAACCGGGGATTTGCCAGCTGGGGTAAGCAATCATGACCGACGCCGTCGTCGTATCCACCGCCCGCACGGGCCTCGCGAAGTCCTGGCGCGGGGCGCTCAACATGAGTCATCCGGTGACTTACACGGGTCATGTGCTCAGCCGCGCGATCGAGCGCGCGCGCATCGATCCGCGCGAGGTCGAGGATGTGATCGTCGGGGCGACCTTCCTGGAAGGCGCGGCGGGCGCGAACGTCGCGCGCCAGGTGGGCCTGCGCGCCGGCTGCCCGGTGAGCACCGCGGGCCTGTCCATCAACCGCTTCTGCTCCTCGGGGCTGCAGACCATCGCCCTTGCCGCGCAGCGCATCCTGGCGGGCGAGGGGGAGATTTATGCGGCCGGCGGCCTCGAGTCGATCAGCTGCATCCAGAATGAGGCGAACGTGCGCATGCTCAAGGAGCAATGGGTGGTGCAGCACAAGCCCGAGGTCTACTGGAACATGCTGCAGACCGCGGAAACGGTGGCGAAGCGCTATGGCATCCCGCGGCAAGCCCAGGACGAATACGGCGTGCGCAGCCAGCTGCGCGCGGCGGCGGCGGCGCAGGCGGGCCGCTTCGAGGCCGAGATCGTCCCGTTCAAGACCACCATGGCCGTGGCGGACAAGACGTCGGGCACCGTCGGCATGGCCGAGGTCACCCTCAGCGCCGACGAGGGCATCCGGCCCGATACCACCTACGAAGGCGTCTCGAAGATTCGTCCCGCCCTGCCGGGCGGGGTGATCGCGGCGGGCAATGCCAGTCAGTTCTCGGACGGCGCTTCCATGTGCATCGTGATGGACGCAAAGCGCGCGCAGCAGAAGGGACTCCCGGCGCTCGGCATTTTCCGCGGATTCCAGGTGGCGGGATGCGAGCCGGACGAGATGGGGATCGGTCCGGTGTTCGCCGTACCGAAGCTGCTCGCCAAGGCGGGACTCAAGGTCGAGGACATCGGATTGTGGGAGCTGAACGAGGCGTTCGCGGTGCAGGTGATCTATTGCCGCGACCGGCTCGGCATCCCGGACGAGCGGCTCAACGTCGATGGCGGCGCGATCGCCGTCGGCCACCCGTACGGGGTGAGCGGCGCGCGGCTGGTGGGGCACGCGCTCATCGAGGGCAAGCGCCGCGGCGTCAAGTATGTCGTCGTCACCATGTGCATCGGCGGGGGCATGGGGGCGGCCGGGCTGTTCGAGGTGGCGTAGCGTCAGGTTCGAGGCGTCGTCGCGTCGAGCACGATGGCCGGTGGGAGGGAGTCATCGCATGCAGGGCCGCAGATTTGCGTCGCTATTCTGGTTGATGGGCGCTTCATTGGTGGTCGCGTTCCTGCCAAGTGGCTGGGCGCTCGGCGCCGAGACGTTCGCACCCGCGCCGGCGTCGGGAGCTCCCACGATCACGGCCGAGTACCCGGTCGAGGGGAAACCGGATCTGGTGATCGGCAAGTTGACGGTGTCGGGCGCTGGCGAGGTGACCTTTCTCGCGAATCGATCGCGGGGCCGCCTGCTGCTCA
>Ga0335073_10004044_pt1 | contig 20477 bp, 20 predicted proteins | sample Lox_Sample_22_FD_207093 | JGI IMG/M metagenome (GOLD analysis project Ga0335073, IMG submission 207093) | Soil microbial communities from Loxahatchee National Wildlife Refuge, Florida, United States - Lox_Sample_2.2 | ecosystem: Environmental > Terrestrial > Soil > Wetlands | place: USA...
TCACCCCATGAAACTCTCCGGTGAGCTTTCCTCCGGCAAGCTTGTGTTGCTCAGCGATCCGTCGGCACCGGGTCCGGAGTTACGCGCTACGTACGAGAGCCCTTCTCAAGGAAAACTGACCTTTCTTCTCGAAATGAAGACAGGCGAAAGCTGGCGGAAACTCTTTCTGAGCACCTATATGAAGAAGACACCGGCCGAAGCACAAAATGAACACCCCTAGATTGTTGAAGGGAAGGCGTACGTGGATGCCACAAATCTTACCGTAGCCATTACGGGCGCGTCGGGAGCAGTATTTGGGCGAGAAATGCTGCGCGCACTGGAGGCTGAGGAGCGCGTAACAAAGGTCCATTTCGTCGCCAGCGAAAACTCGCTGCGCGTGATGGCCGAGGAGTTGGGTGTCTCGGGACGCACTGAACTTGTGGAGAAACTGCTGGGCACAAAGCCGAAGAAAGTTGTGCAGTGCTCAGATGCAGATGTGGGCGCGGCCATTGCGAGCGGGAGTCATCCGTCGAAAGGAATGATTGTGCTTCCTTGTTCGATGGGAACGCTGGCGGCAATTGCGCTGGGCCTGGCTGATTCGCTGATTGCCCGAGCGGCGGACGTAACTTTGAAGGAGCGGCGTCCGCTGATTCTGTGTGTGCGCGAGACGCCTTTCAACAGGATCCATCTGCGCAACATGACACTTGCTGCGGAGGCGGGGGCGACGATTTTTCCCTGCATCCCAGCGTTCTACAACAAGCCTGTCGATTCGAGCGAGATGGCGAAGCAGTTCGTGTGCCGGGTGCTGGCGCACATCGGTCTGCAGCAGCCAGACGCATACATTTGGAAGGCGGAAGAGTAGGGAATCGAGAACGGGGATGGAAAGGTCACTTATAACGGCTGGATGCAGCGTTCTGTTTGACAGGTGGGGCTCATTCCGAGATACTGCGGTCAATGCTGAACCAGATGAAAGTCGGATTTGAGGTCATGGCCATGTGCACATGTAGGGCATGCGGGCCCGTCCGCGAGTCTCTGGAACGGCAGATGCGCTGAGCGCAACCGAACTTGAAGATAGCGGCCCGGGTCCTCTTAAGGGGATTCGGGTTTTTCATTTGATCCGGAGGCCTTCCCCGTCATTTGCTCCGGAGCCAAGACACTCAACAGATCCCGAGACCCAAGGAGTCGACCATGCCTGAAGAGAAGCAGCGCCAGTTTGCCACCCTTGCCGTTCATGCCGGCCAATCGCCCGATCCCGCAACCGGTTCGCGTGCCGTGCCGATTTACCAGACCACTTCGTACCTTTTCCAAGATGCGGACCACGCCGGCCGGCTTTTCGCTCTGAAGGAATTCGGCAATATCTACACGCGCATCATGAATCCCACGACCGATGTGCTGGAAAAGCGTGTGGCGGCGCTGGAAGGCGGAGTTGCTGGGCTGGCGACCGCTTCAGGCCAGGCGGCGGAGACATTGACGATCACGACGCTGGCGGCTGCCGGCGAGGAGATCGTTTCGACGACCTCTCTCTATGGCGGAACGTACAACCTGTTCCACTACACCTTGCCGCGGCTAGGAATCAAGGTTCGATTCGTGGATGCAGATGATTTTGATGGGCTGCGCGCGGCGATCAACGCAAAGACGCGGGCGATCTACACGGAGACGTTGGGCAATCCAAAGCTGGACGTTGTGGACATTGAGCGAATGGCCGCGATTGCGCACGAGAATGGGGTCCCGCTGATCATCGACAATACCTCGGCTTCGCCTGCACTGGTTCGTCCCATCGAGTGGGGAGCGGACATTGTGGTCAATTCGGCGACGAAGTTTTTGGGCGGCCACGGGACAAGCATTGGTGGGGTGATTGTGGACGGGGGCAAGTTTGATTGGGCCGCATCAGGTCGATTCAGGGAGTTTACCGAACCGGATCCTTCGTATCACGGACTTTCCTACACCCAGGCGTTTGGTCCGCTTTCGTTAATTTTGAAGGCTCGGGTTCAAGGATTGCGCGACACGGGAGCGGCGCTATCGCCCTTCAATGCGTTCCTTTTGCTGCAGGGCATCGAGACGCTTCATTTGCGCATGGAACGGCACTCGCAGAATGCGTTGGCGGTGGCTCAGCATCTTGAAGAGCATCCGGGAGTGGAATGGGTGAATTATCCCGGGCTGAAGTCGAGCAAATACTATGCGCGCGCCAGGAAGTATCTACCGACCGGGCAGGGGGCACTGATTACGTTTGGGATTAAGGGCGGCTTCGAAGCGGGAAAGAAGCTGATCGACTCGCTGGAACTTTTCTCGCTGGTGGCGAATATTGGGGATGCGAAATCGCTGGTGATTCATCCGGCTTCAACGACGCATCAGCAGCTTTCAGTGGAAGAGCAGGCGGGGACCGGCGTGACCCCTGAGCTCGTCCGGCTTTCGGTCGGAATTGAGGATATTCGCGACATCCTGGCCGATCTGGATCAGGCGATTGAGATCGCAAACGGGCAGGCGTTCGGCGGCAAGGCGCGCACGGCGGGTCTTGCTGCACAATAAGTGATATGACAGAAGGCCAATCGGGAACCGGAGCCGGACCGGCTGGAAATCTGCTGGAACCGACTTACGAAGGTGACTTTGTGCTCAATGAGCACTTGTCGCTGGAGAGCGGTTGCACGCTGGCGAAGCCCACACTGCATTACGCGGTATATGGCCGGCTCAATGCAGCTCGTGACAACGCGGTGCTGGTTTGTCACGCTCTGTCAGGGTCGGCGCTTGTGGGCTCGTGGTGGCCGGAGATTTTTGCACCCGGCGCGGTGCTATCGCTGGACCACGATTTTGTCATCTGCATCAACATGCTTGGCTCCTGTTATGGATCGACAGGGCCCGGTTCGGTTAATCCGGAGACGAGCCAGCCTTATCGGTCGGCGTTTCCACTGGTTTCGGTCAGGGATAACGTAAGGGCGCAGGCGCAACTGCTCGATTCGCTCGGCATTCGAAGTCTCCGGCTGGTTCTGGGCGGCTCAATCGGGGGTATGCAGGCGCTAGAGTGGGCTATCTATGATCCAGAGCGGGTGCGGCGAGCCGTCGTAATCGCAGTCGCGCCGCTCTCGGCAATGGGTTTGGCGCTGAACCATCTGCAACGCCAGGCAATCCAGAACGATCCAAACTGGGCGAATGGGAATTATTTGCCTCAGAAGCCTCCCCGGCATGGCCTGGCGCTGGCAAGGCAGATTGGGATGCTGAGCTACAAATCTGCGCCGTTATTTGAGGAGCGGTATGGACGCAATCCTAACCGCAATGGAGAGAACCCGTGGGCGCTGGATCACCAAGGCGGGGGACTTGTTGGCGGCCGATTCGACATTGCAGGTTACCTGGATCATCAGGGGAAGCGTTTCATCGACCGTTTTGACGCAAATTCCTACCTGGCGATCCTGCGCACGATGGACACCTGGGATCCACTGAGCGGAAAGACATCGCCGGAGGAGGTTTTCGGACGGATTCGAGCCCAGCTGAACTTTGTGGGGATCAGCTCCGATTGGCTGTTCCCACCGGAATCGGTTCGCGAATTTGCGCACACGATCCGGTCAGCGGGTGTAAACGCTGATTACCGGGAAATGAAAAGCTCGCATGGGCACGATGCGTTTCTCGCGGAGCAGACGGAACTGGTGCGATTGCTGCAGCTGAGGTCGTGAAAGCGCTCGGGAACAGTTTTTGCCTCGGTGGTGTCTAATTCGATTCATGGGGTGGGGGTCGGTTGCGCCGAAGGATTCGTTTCGACCTCCAATTCGGGTAGACCGGCGCGACCAATCAATTGGCTTCAAAGGCACTGAGAGCGAGCGGGGGGCCGGTGCGTATCCTTTGGCAACAACTTCGCTTGTCACAGGAGGCCGAGGTTTCTATAATCCTTCCAACACCGCAAGGGATATACCGTGGTATCGTTTCCGAGGCCGGGTGTGGAACTATTGCGGTAAGGGTTGTACATTCCAAGAGCGATTGCTCTAGTATTGATTTCCATTTTCGCATTTCCCAGGAGCACTGAATGAAGAAGATAGTCTTTGCATCCGTGATGGCGTTGGTAAGCTTGAGCCTTGTCATCGCGCCCATGTTGCGAGCGCAAGAGGCTGGCCAAGTCAGCCTTCCGCCTGACCAGTTCAATGCCTACCAAATGGCAATCACACAGAGCGATCCAACGGCGAAGGCAGAGGCGTTGGAAGGCTTTCTTAAAACCTATCCGCAGAGCCAGGTGAAAGCATCCGTGCTGGATATGCTCATGGACACTTACCAATCCTTGCACGATGCGGATAAGACGCTGAACGCGGCAAGCCGGCTGTTGCAAGTCGATCCGAATAATATGAAGGCGCTTTATATCTCGACTTTCATTAAGAAGACTCAATGTGCCAAGACGATCGATCCCCGGACCGGGAAATCCAACGACGCGCAAACCTGCGATGATGCCGCTGCACTGGCTACGAAGGGACTGGCGGTTCCGAAGCCGGCGGGCGTTTCTGATGATGATTGGAAAAAGCAGACCGATGCGACCTATCCCGTGTTCCACTCGACGATTGCCCTCGACGACGACGTCGTGAAGGCCGATTACAAGGGAGCGATCGCGGAATACGACGACGCGTTGAACCTGATGTCACCCGATCAATCAAAATCGGCGGGCCTGGTGGACATGCTGCAGCTTGCGGATGTCTACACGAAGCCCGCTGTTTTGGATCTTCCCAAGGCAGTGTGGTTTTATGCACGCGTCTGGGACTTCGCTCCGCCTGCCTACAAGGCGCAGATCGAGCCAAAGCTGGAGTATTACTACAAGAAGTACCACGGCGGGTTGGACGGACTCGACCAGATCAAGACGGCTGCCCAGGCGACAACATTTCCGCCCGGGACATTCACGATCGCCAAGGCCAAGAGCCCTGCCGAGCAGATACACGATTTGCTTGCTTCAACGCCCGACCTGAACTCGCTGGCATTGCAGGACAAGGAAACCGTGCTTGCGCTGGGCAGCAAAGACGACGCCGACAAGCTATGGTCGCTGCTGCAGGGTAAGCAGACGCCCGTACCTGGGACCGTGATTGCGTCGATGGTTACCGTCGTGAAGCTCGTGGTGACTGAAGGCGTGAAGCCGACTGATTATACGGTCAATCTGAAAGCGCCAGTGGCTTGCAAGGACGTTCCCGCTGAAGACGCCGATACGAAAGCCAAAGAAGACTTCATCACCAACAATGGTTCTCCGGATGACATTACTAAGCTGACGACACTATTCAGTGACTCTGCGGCGCATATCCGGAGGCTGGTGCTCGACCCGCAGGCAACCCAGATCAAGATGGCCGTGACCCAGGACGCAAAGTCGTCGAACGTTCCCGACTTTATCGTCAATCTGAAGGATCCGACGCCGTGCAAGGATATACCGGCGGCGGGTCAGGATTTCGGGCTTCAACCTGCGGCAGAGCTCGACGGCACGTATGACACCTACAGGCAGATTCCTCCGGCCTCGGCCAATGCAGCGCAAACCGCCGAGATCGTGCTGAACGGTGGTTTTGTGCAACCAGCCGCGAAGAAGCGCCCGGTTGCGCCACACAGACCCGCGGCCGGGCATCGGCCAGCGCGTTAAAGCCGGCATCTGGTATCGGGACCGGAGTTGAGATTCCGAACCGTGCCGAGCATCTGGGAATCAGCGAGGGCAGCCTTTCACAGGCTGCCCTATTTGTTTCCCGAGGGGCAGGCTGACTGCCGGGCCCGATGGTAATCTTGTGGGTAACATGGTACGGACGCCCTTGCCCACGATTTTCTTGGCGCTGTGCTCGTTTGCTGCGGCAGGTCTTTTGCAGGCCCAAACGGCCGCAGACGAGGTGACCCAGTCTGCGCCGAGAGGGAGACTCGTGCCCGGGGCTCCTCCCGCTGGGCCTTTTTCGACCCTTTCTCCGCCTGAAAAAGCCGCCTTCAACATCGAATTCCGGCCGGCTGACCAGATGACTGAGCACGACCGTTTGTTGCTCGCAAATGCGGAGTCCTCCATTGCAGAGCACGCCGGGCTGAATGGGCTGGCTTTCGAGCAAGGGAACTGGAGCTATGACCAGATCGTTTGCCCGGCGCTGCCAAATCACTTGTTTCTGCAATACACGCGCAACAACGGGACAGGCGATGTTAGCAAGTTCACAGCGTCCATACCGCGCAACGGGAACGGGCGAGTGCGCATTATCCCCATCCTGCGGCGCGGTTATTCGTTGTTTTCTCCTGCTCCTATCAGTGCGTTGACTGTTTCGGCGTTCAATCATATTCGCGCTGAGGAGCCGGACAAGGAATCTTCAAGCTGGCTGGGAAATGGACTGTGCTATGCGGCCCTTGCCGGTGCGCATCCGCGGATTGAGTTTCCCGACGAATCACTTGATCAGGAGAGACCCATTCCGGGTGTGACCGCCACGCTGGAGGTGCCCACCAACGGTGGGGAGACGATCGATTTTGCCGATGCGGCGGCAAGACCGCGGCCGATGGAGTGGACGATGACCTTCACTCGGCAGGGAAAGCTGATCAAGGCACGCCATTTTCCTGCCCCGACGATCGCAGCGAAACCAATTCCGCACGGTTCGCCGGAATTAAAGGTGCGCCCAGTTCCGCAAGGGAATCAGGAGTGAGTCGAACTCGGCGGCCGTCGATCATTCTCCCAGCATGATTCGCTGAATCGCGGTCGCGCGGCCGGTGGCGGGATCGCATTGAACCAGGGTCGCGCACATCTTTGGATTCCCCTTTGCGGCTTCAAACTTGCCGGGCATGCCGGTGAGAAAGCGGTACAGGACTAACTCCGTCTCGACACCGATGACACTGTCGTAGGGTCCGCTCATTCCCACATCGGTCTGGTACGCGGTTCCGGCCGACAAAACGCGCTCATCCGCGGTTGGAATGTGAGTGTGCGTGCCCAGCACCGCCGTCACGCGGCCATTGAGGTGCCAACCCATCGCGACCTTCTCGCTGGTCGCTTCGGCGTGGAAATCCACAACGATTACCTTAGCCTTGATCTCGTTTAAAAGATGATTTACGGCGTTGAATGGATCGTTTGTGCCATTCATGAAGACCCGGCCCATGAGGTCGATGACCGCATATGATGTACCGTTGCGGGTAATGCCTTCAAATGCGCCATAGCCGGGCAAGCCGGCGTAGAAATTTACCGGGCGCAGCAGGCGGCGCGGCCGCTCCTGGCTATCAGCGGGAACAGATTTGAGATAGTCGACCAGCTCGCGCTTGTCCCAAACGTGATTTCCAGTGGTAAGCACGTCGGCACCAAGATCGAAAAGGTCTTCGGCAATCTGCGGAGTGACGCCGAAACCGCCGGCCGCATTTTCGACATTCATAATCACCAGATCGACTTCGTGCGCCTGTGACACGTGTCCGATGTGCTCGCGGACGATCTTGCGTCCCGCACTGCCGAAAATATCGCCTACGAAAAGGATATTCAAAGGACAGCTCCTACATTTGCCCGCCTATTTGTTGAAGCGACGGTGGAGTTGACAGCTAGAGCCTAGGAGCCAGCGGCTTCTGCCCGCATCAGTGGGAACAAAATCACGTCGCGAATGGATTTGGAGCCGGTAAGAAGCATGGTGAGGCGGTCGATGCCAATGCCCTCGCCGCCGGTGGGCGGCAGGCCATAAGCGAGTGCGCGCACGTAGTCCTCGTCCATCTGGTGAGCTTCGTCATCTCCGCGGTCGCGCTGGGCAATCTGCTGTTCAAAGCGCTTGTGCTGCTCGACTGGGTCGTTCAACTCGCTAAAGGCATTTCCGAGTTCGAAGCCGCCGGCGAAGAACTCAAAGCGCTCGACATGTGCCGGATCGTCAGGCTTGGCTTTGGAGAGCGGCGAGACTTCAGTGGGGTAGTCGTAGATGATGGTCGGCTGGATGAGAAACGGTTCTACGACGGCTTCGAAGAGGTTGTAGACCGACTTGCCCAAGGGTGCGCCCTTCATCGAGTCGTAGTAGACGGCAGTGAGAGCTCCGTGAATGGTCTTGAGTTCCTCGATCCTTTCGGATGCAGTGTGTGCGGTTTCGTTCATCGATTTTTCGAGTGACCCCATGGCAGCGTGCAGACGCACCTGCAGCACAGAGGCCGACTCGAATGCAGTCTCTGCGGGTTTCGCGCCTGCCTCTTCGGGCCAGAACTCGCGGATGGCCTCGCGCATGGTGAGGCGGCGCCATTTTCCGAGGTCGATCGTGCTTCTATCGAACTCGACCACCGTTGTTCCATTGACCTCGCGTGCCACGAACTCCATCAGGTCTTCGGTGATCTGCATCATGTCGTGATAGTTGGCGTAGGCCTGATAGAACTCAAGCATCGTAAATTCGGGATTATGCTGGGTGCTCACGCCTTCGTTGCGAAAGTTGCGATTGATCTCGTAGACGCGGTCGAGCCCGCCGACAACGAGGCGCTTGAGGTAGAGTTCCGGCGCGATGCGCAAAAACAGATCCATATCCAGCGCATTGTGGTGGGTCTTGAAGGGGCGCGCCGCCGCTCCGCCGGCGATTTGCTGCATCATCGGGGTTTCGACTTCGAGATAGCCGCGCTCGTCGAAAAACTGCCGCAGGGCACGCAGCACCTTGGCGCGCTTGACGAAGACTTCCCGGCTCTCGAGGTTGGTGAAGAGATCGACATATCGCTGGCGGTAGCGGAGTTCGACATTGGCGAGACCGTGAAACTTTTCCGGCAGGGAGAGCATCGCCTTGGAGAGAAATGTGAGCCGTTCGACATGGATGCTGAGTTCGCCTGTCTTGGTACGGAAGAGATATCCGGCGGTGCCAACATGATCGCCCAGGTCGAGGAGTTTGTAGAGAGCCCAGCCCTGCTCGCCTACGGCATCGAGCCGGACGTAGATCTGGAGACGTTGGCCGCCCTGCTGGAGGGTGGCAAATCCTGCCTTGCCCATGATGCGGATGGCCATGATACGGCCGGCAATGGCGACGGTGACGCGATTGGATTCCAGTTCTTCACTGCTCGACTTGTCCCAATTTTCGCGGATTTCGGGGATGGTGTGCGAGGCAGGGAACTGGTTCGGATAGGCTGCCTGTCCCAGTTTTTCAATCTCTTGAAGTTTGGCCTTGCGCAGATCGAAAAGACTGCGCTCAAACTCGGAATCGAACACTCTGTATCCTTCCCGTGTGGTGCATTACCCAAAAGGGAAGTATACCCGCTCTTCGGATGGCGCTGTATCCTTGAGGTGAGCTTCCATGCCAATCGATCCTCCCAATTCCGACCAGAAGCCTCGCAGCAAGTCTTCCACGGGATTGCAGAGTCTGGTTGAAGCGGAGAAACTGATGCAGATTGCTCTTGTGCTGCCCTCAGGCGTGGTCATCGGCTGGCTCGCAGGAGCCTGGCTTGATACCCGGCTGCATCAGACCTGGATTGTCTTGGTGGGGATCGTCCTGGGAAGCATTGCCGGGTTGGTGAGCGCAATCCGCATGGCGATGGCCGCAGGGGGCAGTCCCAAATCTGAAAACAAAGACGGCAGAGGAAAGAAAGCTCCAGCAACCAAGAATGAATGAGGAAGGCCAGTTTGTTACCGACATGACGCAAGATGCCCTGGAAGCGATGCTGAAAAGGGCCATGCGTAACACTTTGATTTTGGGTACTATTCCCGCCGTGGCAGTCGCAATCGGCTCGGGCTGGCGCAACGGGGCCATGCTGGTGATCGGCGCGCTTATTTCGGCCGCCAGCATCTGGGAATGGCTGCGGCTGGCCAGAGTGATCAACGCCCGTCTCGATCAGAAAAAGTCTCCTACGAGCGCGCCCGTTGTCGTCCTCTTTTTTCTGCTGCGCCTAGCCGTCTTTGGCGGGGTCATTTATGGTAGCCTGAAAGGTCTCCACGGATCAGCGGTGGCGCTTCTGTGCGGCCTCGGTTTGGCTGTCCTGACCCTGAGCTGGGAGGCGATTCGCCTACTTCGCAATTAGATAACTTTGACCGCATTTGCGGTGAAACCCTCCCGGAGGCGGAAAGACTTAGGTGTCATGCATACGTTAGCAGTGACCCATTTTTTAAATCTCTTGTTCGGCGGCATTGTGACGTCGCTGATGCAGACCTTGGGCATTCATCCCACCAATCCTGCCGCTCCCATCAACGACACTTCAGCGCTTGAAATCCTGGTAGTCCTGGGTCTGATCCTGTTTTTCATCATTGTCCGGATGACTCTTTCGGTTGAAAGGCCCAATCCGGCACAGCAGATTGCGGAAATGATTCACGAGTTTGTGGGTGGTCAGGCGGATCAGGTGATCGGCCACGGCTACGAGCGCTTTCAGGCCTTCGTCACGTGCGTCGGTCTGTTTATCGTGATCAACAATCTGCTTGGCCTGGTTCCGGGGGTCATAACTCCCACGAGCGAGCCTGTCGTTCCTCTGGGTATTGCCGTTCTTGCATTTCTCTACTACAACGCTCACGGCGTGCGTGTGCACGGACCCATCGGGTATCTGAAGCAGTTTATAGGACCAATGTGGCAGATCGCCTGGCTGCTGTTTCCCATCGAGGTTATCTCTCACCTTGCGCGCATGATGTCTCTTACCATCCGTCTTTACGCCAACATGCTGGCCAGTGATCTGCTCACACTGATCGCGTTTTCTTTCATGCCAATTGTCCTTCCAGTGTTGCCCCTGGCATTGCACGCGTTTGTTGCACTGATTCAGGCGTACGTTTTCATGCTGCTTTCGATGATTTATGTGTCGATGGCGGTGTCACACGACCACTAGGGCGATGTATCGCATTCACTCGTTTTAGACGAGAGAAGGATTCTGCCGGAGAGCGCTTCCGCTCTGGATTGACGGAAGGTTGTCAGCGTGAGGGGGCCAGCTCGGTGAGCCTCAACCACCCACTGGCGGCCAATCTTAAGGAAGCAGGAGAACTATGCGGAAACTTCAATACATTTTCATGGCCCTGGCGGCGCTTTGCTTCGCCATTCCGGCCTTTGCGGATGGCGGCGGAGCCGCTGTCAATCTGGTGCCAGTCGGTGTTGGTCTGGGAATGGGCCTGGCTGCCGGCCTCTGCGGTCTCGGCCAGGGCAGAGCTGTCGGCTCGACCACCGAGGCGCTGGCGCGCAACCCGGGGACGCGTCCTGCCCTCCTGACCTTCATGATTATCGGTCTGGCTTTCATTGAGTCACTCACCTTGTTCACCTTCGCGATGATCATCATCAAGATGTAACAGGGCAAGTTCCGAACCAGGCAAATGGCCCTGCCGCATCAGGCAGGGTCGTTTCTTGACAGATCAAGCCTTATCTTCCGCCCGGCGCAGGAGCGGAGCGCAGTTCGCGAATGGCTTCGACGTAACCCATGCCTACCGGCAGCGGTTCGAATTGTGTTTCTTTCTCTAGCGTATCGAAGACCCTGTTCTTGAAGAGCACGCGACCGCTCATCGACATCTGAAAGCGCACGATGCGCCATTGACCGTTGCCCACGTCAGCCTGTTCTATTACGATCCAACCGCCTTTATTGAGCCGGCCGAGGATGCCCCAACCGAAATCTACGTCCTGCTGCAGGTGTCCTTCGAGGCGCGTGATGCGTTCCTGGGAGGGATCGATCCAGATTTCGCCGGTCATGGCGGTCAGAACCTGCGTTTCGAGGTTGGGCGGAGTAAACGCCGGGTTCGGACGGAACGCAAACTTTGCCACCCGCCCGGTGGACTCGATAGCGGTACCGGAATATTCGTAGAGAAATGCCTTGGGCAAGGCGCGCAAGACGTCGATGGCGCGAGAGGCGTCCTGATCCTCACTCTGCTTGCGATGGCGCTGACGGCCTGGATCCTGCAGGAGGCCTTCGAGACGCGCTTCTTCCTTCTGCTCATCCGACTGGCTGAGCGGGTGGCCATTGATTTCGATCAGGCGCGCGACTGAACCATCCCTGGTTTCGCATATTTCCTTGACAGAACTCAAGCGCGGAGTTGCCTTGTAAAGGCGATATCGCATGGGATGAGAGGCATCCTGTGCGAGAACTAACTCGGCTGCCAACGTCCGTTTCACGAGATCGGCGTTGGACGTTTCGACGGCCGTACTCTGTTGGGCAACAGCGAGCGAAGCAAGGAGCAAGAGGGCGAAAACGCTCTGGAGATGAATTTGATTATCAGCCATTCGTCTTCTGCGCCAACTTGCCCATTCTCATACTTAAGTTTAGACGCGTTCATCTCCCCGCGGTTTCGGGAATTGAAGTACCCCCCTCTGGTTGCGTATAGTTCGGGGAGGGCCACTGGCGTTTTCAGACAGCATGAGTCGATGGCATTCCCTCTGGCATGTGTCCAGAAAGGCCAACGTATTGTGCCTCGTAAAGACGCTTAAATCAGCGCCTCGGAAGGATCTGGAAGCATGGCATCGGAGAATGGTCTCGCTCGGATTGGCAAAACTGTCGTGATTCGCGGCGAAGTAAAGGGAAGCGAAGATTTGATCGTGGACGGGCAAGTGGAAGGCACCATCAGCATCGACGACGGCCGGTTGACGATCGGCCCCGATGCGAATGTTTCCGCCGACCTTACGGCCCAGGATGTTCTGATAATTGGGCGTCTTAAAGGCAATATTGTGGCCAGCGGTCGAGTGGAGTTGCGTGCGGGAAGCCTGGTTGAGGGCGACGTGAAGGCAACGCGCCTGGCGGTGGAAGACAATGCGGTTTTCCGTGGGAAGGTCGATCTCACCCAGGGGACTAAGCCCGGCGGAGGCGCCAGCGCTTGAATTGGCTGTAGCCTTTCGAGTGAAACCGTTGGAAGAAATCATGGACGGCTTTCTGCATGTGATTTTCCGTCGCGGCGACGGCTTCTCAGGTCGAGAAGCCTGATTTCGTAATCCACCGCCGAGGCGAGCATGCTTGGTTCGTGCGCAGCCATTGAGGAAATTCAGGGTGCTTCGCGACTGGTTTGATAAGAAATCCGACAGCGGCTCGTCCGGCTCGGTGCAGAGTCTTGTGGGGCCCAAAATACCGCGCCACTCGGGCGCGTGGGCGTCGCTTCGCAAACGCTTGCAGGCCGAGCCTGGAATGCGGGTGATCGATGCTGGCGTGACGTCGCCCACCAACATCAATTACCTGACCAGCCTTGGACATAGCATTTTTCTTGCTGACCCGGTGACAGAAGCATGCTCTGGCAATTGGAAGACCGGCGTCGATGAAGATGACAATCCAATATGGAACATCGAAGGGTATCTCGATCAGGCGCTTCAGTTTTCTGGCAGAACGTTCGATATTGTGATGTTGTGGACGACGCTTGATTACTTGCCGGAGCCGATGGTGGTTCCAGTTGTAGAACGCCTTTTCAAGGCGATGAATTCCGGAGGCCAGGTACTGGCGCTTTTTCACACTCGAATGCAGGGCGAAGATACGGCCTATTGCCGTTTTCATGTCACAGATGGAGACAACGTCGAGATGCAACTGGCGCAATCATTCCCGATGCAGCGGGTCTTCACCAATCGAAGCATCCAAAGCTTATTCTCGCGCTGGTCTGGATTCAAGCAATTTCTGGCAAAAGACAGTATTTCCGAAGTCCTGATCACACGCTGAGAGTGAACCGGCGCAAGAGGGCAAAATCCACAAAGAAACAGGAGGAGAGATGGCCTCAACGAGAGGTACTCGCGTCACCTGGCTTGGTCACGCTACCGTGCTGGTGCAAACCGAGCAGGGCACAAATATCCTGATTGATCCGTTTATTGCGCACAACCCGAAATACCCGCAGGATTTTAATCTGCCCGCCAAAATTCATTACATCCTTCTGACGCACGGTCATAGCGACCATATCTCCGATGCCGTGCCAGTGGCCAAGAAACATGGTTCAACGATTGTTGCTATTTATGAGCTGGCAGCCTATGTTGGCGCCAAGGGAGTTTCCGATATCATCGGAATGAACCTTGGCGGCACCGTCGAATTGGAGGACGTGAAGGTGACGATGGTGGACGCAAAGCATTCCTCCGGCGCCGAAGACGACAAAGGCACGCACTATGTCGGAGTGGCGACTGGGTTCGTGCTCAGAGTAAAAAACGGCCCTGTCCTCTATCACGCAGGAGATACGACGGTCTTCGGTGATATGAAGATCATCGCAGAGTTATACCATCCGGAGGTCGCGATGCTACCCATCGGAGGACATTACACGATGGGGCCGACGGAGGCCGCGCTTGCCGTTCGCCTGCTTCAACCAAGGACGGTTCTGCCGTTGCATTTTGGGACATTTCCGCCGCTCACGGGTACGCCGAAGGAACTGGCAAAGCTGGTTGACGCCGACGTGAATCTATTGCAATGGATCCCTGGAGAGACGTGGGGACATGTTCCAATAAGTCGGGAATCTGCCGTTTAGAAAGCAACAGGGGATGGCATCCGAGCCATCCCCTGTTCTTGTGGACATCATTTATTTCGAGGCAGCAGCCTTCTGCTTTGCCCAACGCCGTTTCACAGCTTCGGCGATTCGCCTCCGACCTTCAGGCGTGAGCTTCCTCTTTTTCCTGGTGACTTTCCTGGCCGGAGGCACCGCATTCTTTGACGGCCTTGTTCCGCCGGTTCCGCCAAGCAGTGTCCGAGCCTTCTGTAATTGGGCAATTTCCCGATCGATCTGTGCGAGAATTTCTGAAACTCCCACAATCCCTCCTCTTACTCTCCAGATATGTGGCTAGAACCCCGCAATGTAAGAACCCCGGACAGCCACTCGTCCTCTGCAACACGATACGCAACAGTAGACTATTTTACAAACAAAAAATGTCTGATGTTACTGCAATTAAGCAATAAAGATCCGGAAGGTAACCAATGTTCCAACGCTCGGTGACCTCGATAAAGAAGGTTAGTTCGAGGAGAGACGGATAGAGATAAGGGCTCCATTTTCCCCGGGGAGGGCGATAACTCGACATACCAAGATGGAAGGATTTCCAGTTCGCAATCAAATCCCGCGTGATGGCTTGGAGAGCTGATGATGAGATTGCTCGGAGGAAGCGCCTGTTGAGGGGCCGGAGGTATCCTGGCCACCGAGTCGAATCGTAGCCGCCTCGGCTGAACGAAAATTGCGAAGGTCGCGGAGTATCTCGACTTTCTCCCTGGCATAATGGCCGGCAAGGCGAGTAAGTGCGTAGGTAATGATATCGCTATGGTGCAAGTCCTGCATCGAGGGATCGCGCCGCATGTTGAGCCAAAGGCGATGGACAAGCTGTACATCGTCGGGGCTCAATGCCGGTGCGTGCGGGCCGATATAGAACACGCTGGCCTCGCCGTTGGGGCCGATGACAAAAAAGTTAAACTGGCGCTTCGGCTCGGGCAACGCTTCCCAGGCCTGGCCTAGATGAAATGCCTGGTCCTCCGCGCTCATGGAACTCGATAATCCCGAGACCACGGAGTCCACTTCGAGCGAATTTGCACCCTGTGCGAGAGCCGCGAACACGTCGCCTGCAGGAACAACAAGAAGTGAAACTTTCTTCCCGAAACTCTCGGCGACCGCGACGGCCTTGGTGAAGAGGGTTTGCTCATGTTCGCTAAAACTCTGTTGCTCCGCGCTCAGATATTCGGGTCCGCCGACGCCCATCATGCGTACGCTGATGACAACCACGTCGCGATCTTCAGTCTTAGTTCGGGAGAGAATCCATTTCAAAGCAATTGGATTTGCCGCATCGTGCATGGTGACCATCACGCCGCCGGAACGGATCGCTACAGATTCGCGGCTAATGGTGTCCTGGTGTTCCAGTTGAAAATGGTCTTTCATCTGGCGCGCGGTAAGGGCGTGGCGGCGCAGATTCTGGCGCTCGGAAATAGTGAAGATCACAAAGAAGGCCGCCGCGAAGATCAAACCACTGATGGTCGCGACCGACTTGGTGAATAGGTTCACGACGGCCGTCGAAAGCAGCACCAGGAAGACAGAGATCAATCCAAGTGGAATCTCGGCTTTGCCAATGCGGATATTTGGCGGAACCTTCCAGCCGCGCTCGCCATGATATTTCCAGCGAAGCACCAGCATGGCAAGGTTGTTGAAGGTGAAGGACCAGATGACGCCGAAGGCATAGGCTTCGCCAAGAGTGATGATGTTGCCCCTGGTCACAATGATGGTAAACATCTGCAGACCGAAGACCAGGTTGACGATGCGGTGACTCGTACCGAAGCGGGGGTGCGGCTTGCGGAACCAGTCCGTCAGCACGCCATCCTCTGCAACACGCATGAGCACGCCGGTGGAACCGATGATCGAAGTATTGATGGCGCCGGAGAGGATGAGAAATCCGACGAACACGACAAAGATTCGAAATGCCACCCGCCAGAAAAGCGGACCGACCATGTACATAGCCAATCCGGCAATCAGGTTGTCCTGATAAATGTGCGTGCGCTGCCAAGTGGGAATGAGCATCGAAGCCAGAAGCGTGCCACCGCCCGTGAACACGAGACTATAAATGGCAATGACGATTGCTGCGCGCTTCAGGTTCTTCAGCTTAGGGTGCTCGATTTCACGATTGACCTGTGCGAGGCTCTCTTCGCCGCTCATGGCGAGGATCGAGTGACCGAACGCCATCAGGATTCCGAAAAGGCCAAGGATCGGAAGGCTAGTTCCGTTGAGAAAACCGAGGGCGTCGTTGCTGAAGTGGAGATTTGCCGGTATCGGCGCGGGTGGAAAGTGGATACCCCTAATGAAGAGTGAATAACTGCCCCAGACAAACAAGATGACCACCATGACGGTGGTAATCTGCATAACACGCAGGGCTTTGTCGCTGGATTCCTCGATACCCTTAACGTTTTCCCACCAGTAATAGATTGTGACCGCGGCCGCGATGACCGCGGACGTAGCATTCATGTTGAACTGGAAGGGATTGTTGTGGGCATCCATGAGCGCTGGCGGGAGCCAGTGGCTGGTGGCGGCGACCCCAAGCAGCTCGTTCATCGCGCCAGTGATATATTGGCCGGCCGAGACGCCGGATATTGGCCCGGTAAGGATGTAATCAAACATGAGCGCCGAGACGCTCAACTTGGCAAAAGTGCCGCCCAGGGCCTCCTTGACGACGCGGTAGACGCCGCCTCGGGTAAACATCGAACAGCTTTCGACATATACCGCCCGCACGGCGAAACTGAACAGCATGATGCCGAGAATGAACCAAGGTGCAGCGGCGCCGACCGCCTGCTCGGCGATGCCGCCAGCATAGAACGCAGAAGATCCGAGATCATTGAGGACGATGGCGGCCGCTCGCCAGAAGGAGATGAACGTGAGCATCACCGAGGATGCCACGATGAGCCGGACGCGGTCGGAAGGTGGGGCTACGGTCGTTCGAGTGGATGCCATCGCAACACTGCCGGCAACCAAATGCCAGCCGATCCTGGGTTCGACGTGCTAACTTCCCGTCCGCCCATGGCTGAGTCTATTGCTGAAAGACCTTATCGTCAATCAAGCCGAGTTTCGTACTCAGGACACAGGGGTTAGCAAATGGCTATTCGTCGCCGAACAACTCTCTGCCGTCTTCAATGAAGCTGATGACCACGACCACGGCAGAGCCCACAAGTCCGACAAAAAACATCAGCTCCAAGAGGCGAATTCCAAGGATGGCCAGAGTCATTGCCTAGATTGTAGCCGGTTTTGTTGGCCGTGATTCAAGGATTTCGACGAAGTGCCAACACCAATGAACCTTGGAAAATGGCGACAAAAGCCGTATGCCAGCGTGATGTTTTACACTCGGCCCTGTATGCGCCGACCTTCATGGATGATGTGGGCCGCGGCCGGTTTTTCCGCCGGACTGCTCGAATTGCCGTTTCCGTTGGCAGGTCCCATGCCTCCATGGCGGTCGATGTTTGCCTGGTTAGGGCTCGCCCCGCTTCTGTGGGCGTTACTTGGAGGTGGTGACGCGGAAAAGGCGCGGACACCCCGCCAGGGATTCCTGCTGGCTTACGTGTGTGGAGTGCTCTGGTATTGCGGGAATTGCTATTGGGTTCGGAATACGATGGAGCGCTATGGCGACATGCCGCCGATGGCTCCGACGCTGCTGCTGATCGGTTTCAGCCTGGTTCTTGGCGCGTACTTCGGGTTGTTCGGGTTGTTGGTCACTTTTGTTCGGCGTGCGTCAGGCAAAACCTGGGTTGCCCTGGCATCCGCACCCATCTTCTGGGTCGCTCTCGACTTGGCCGCCGCCCGGGTGACGAGTGTTCCCTGGGATCAGCTTGGCTATTCGCAGGTCGACAACGGTTTGTTGAATCAGCTTGCCCCGTGGACCGGCGTCTACGGCATCAGTTTTGTTCTGGTGGCCGTGAATGTCCTGATTGTCGGAGGGCTGGTACTGAAAGAGACTTCGCGACGGATTTCATCGGGAATTGCCGGAGCACTGCTCTTCCTGGTGGGATGGTCGGGCATCCTGCTGCAACCGCCGAAAACTGAGACTTCAGCTACGGCAGTTCTCATCCAGCCCAATCTTGACGTTGCAGGAGTGGGATTGTGGAACGGACCCGGCGAATGGGACCAGCACATGGCGGAGTTTGCCAAATTGGCCGGCGACCAGTGCGGGCCATACATTGCTGGAATTCCCCAGACCGGGGCAACACGGGGCGAAGTCGTTTGTCCACCCCATCCCACACATCCTGATCTGGTGGTGTGGCCGGAGTCTCCAGCGCCTTTCTTTGAGCAGGATCCGAGATTTCAGCAATCCATGGCGAACATCGCGCGTGCAACGCAAGCCCCGCTTATTGTCAATGGGATTGGATCGAACTTCTCGCCAGCGGAGGACGAATGGCAGGACCATGTCTCCGCGATGGTCTTCACCGCAGATGGGCGGGAATTAGGCCGCTACGACAAGATCCACTTGGTGCCCTTCGGCGAGTTCGTCCCCTTTTCAAAATTGCTTTTCTTTGCGCGCAAGCTTACGGGGCAGGTGTCAAAGTTCACGCCGGGAGCCGGTCGCGAAGTGTTTCGCCTGGGCGGGCATCGCTACGGGATATTCATTTGCTACGAGGCTGTGTTTGCAGACGAAGTGCGGCAGTTCTCGCGGCTTGGCGCGGAAGTGCTGGTCAACGTGAGCGATGACGGCTGGTATGGCGATACGAGCGCTCCGTGGCAGCACCTGAACATGGCTCGAATGCGGGCCATCGAGAACCGGCGGTGGCTCCTGCGGGCCACCAACGACGGTGTGACGGCTTCAATTGATCCGTACGGTCGCGTGCGTCAGAGCATTCCGCGGCACAAGACGGATGCGCTGCCGGCGATGTATGGCTTTCGACAGGATGTGACGTTCTATGCCGCGCACGGAGACGTGTTTGCCTGGCTATGTGCCATACTGACTATAGGCATCGCGGGTTGGGCCGTTCGATCCAGCCTGGAGCTGAAACTTCAACTTAAAGCCAGGTCATAAGAGCAAGCATGTCGCTGAACGATCTCGAATTCGCATATGCTCCCGTGCGCGATCAAGTGCGCGACCTGCGGGAGTATCTTTGACCCCGCCCGCATCCGCAGGGAACTCTCGGGAATCGAAACGAAACTAGCCGATCCGGCCATGTGGTCGAATCCTGCTGCAAGCCAGCCGCTGATGCGCGACCGCAAACGCCTCGAATCGCTTGTGGCCGCCGACGAGGAGCTGGTGCGCCGCACCAGCGACGTCGAAGCCTACTTCGAGCTGGCGCGCGAAGGCGAGGATGTGCTGCCCGACTTGGAACGCAATATCAAAGACCTGGCGACATTCGCCGAGGAACTGGAAGCTCGCACCATGCTAAGCGGCGAGGCGGACGCGCTGAACGCGATTGTGACGGTGCATCCGGGAGCCGGCGGCACGGAGAGCCAGGACTGGGCGGAGATGCTGATGCGAATGTATGTGCGCTGGGCTGAGCAGCAGGGATTCAAGACCGAGATGAACGACTATCAGGATGGCGAAGAGGCGGGCATCAAATCAGCCACATTCACCATCATGGGTGAGTACGCGTTCGGACTGCTCGCAGGCGAGAGCGGGGTGCATCGTCTGGTGAGGATCTCGCCATTCGATTCGGCCAAGCGGCGCCACACTTCGTTTGCGTCGGTATATGTTTCGCCGGAGATCGACGAGACCATTCATGTGGATTTGAAGCTGGAAGACCTGCGCATCGATACTTACCGATCGGGCGGCAAGGGCGGCCAGCACGTGAACACCACGGACTCCGCGGTGCGTATGACGCATCTTCCGACGGGGATCGTCGTCCAATGCCAGAACGAGCGCTCGCAGCACAAAAACCGTGAAAAAGCGATGAAAATGATGCGCTCGCGGCTGTACGAGTACGAACTGGAAAAGAAGCGGGCAGAAAGCAAGAAGCTCGAGGACTCGAAGTTGGATATCAATTTCGGCTCGCAGATCCGGTCGTATGTGCTGCAGCCGTACCGCATGGCTAAGGATCATCGCACCAAGGTCGAAGTAGGTGACGTGGACAAGGTGCTGGATGGGTATCTGGAGCCGTTTCTGCGCGGTTATCTACTCGCAAAGCGGCGCGGAACGGCCGTAGCCGCGGAATCAGAAGATTTGGACGTGTAACGGACTCCCGGGATTTTTACTCTCACTCCGCAGGAGGTTGCCGCGTCCTCTGGGCCCCACTGCCAGACAGCGGCGAGCGGAAACGAGTCGAAAGCGAGT
>Ga0335073_10004045_pt1 | contig 20476 bp, 23 predicted proteins | sample Lox_Sample_22_FD_207093 | JGI IMG/M metagenome (GOLD analysis project Ga0335073, IMG submission 207093) | Soil microbial communities from Loxahatchee National Wildlife Refuge, Florida, United States - Lox_Sample_2.2 | ecosystem: Environmental > Terrestrial > Soil > Wetlands | place: USA...
TGTCCATGGAACGGATCGAGGACTCGGCCTTCGGGCCCCTCGACCGCATCGGCCAGCTGACCATGCGCAACCTCGACATCGCCGACTCTCGCGCCAAGCTCGAGCAGTACGCCGGGCTCGGCATGGTCGGCAGCGCGCATCCCGCGTCCCAGGCGCTGATCGGTCCGGCCCAGGCCGCCTCGACCGGGCTGATCGGCGCGATGCCCGAGGGCGGAGCCCAGGCGATCGCCTCCCGCGGGAAGGTCCCCGGCGACGACGAGCTGCTCGATCGCGCCGCGATGGAGTCCGGCACCGACTTATCCACCTGCCGAAAGCGACTGGACGGCTCGGTGGTCACAGCGGTGTTCACAGCAGTCGGCCAGGGTCAGGCTCGGCTGGCCTGCAGGTAACAGCGATCTGCTGGACCCTCCGGCCGGCCCCCGCGAACCGGGGCGGGGATCGGGACGGAGGAATGTGATGTCGGCTGATCTGGTAGATATCTTCCCGCCGCTTGCTCTGGTGCGGCGCAGCCCGGCCACCGAGGCACGGCACCTGCACCCGGCCGCGCTGCCGCACTGGCGCGGGTTGCTCGGGTCGTTGTGGCAGCAGCGGCAGGAGCGGGCCAACGGATGGTGGCTGGAGTGCCGCGATGCCCGGGAAGCCGCCGCTGACGCGAGCGGCGGCCCGGACGCGGCCCAGGCCGCCTGGCGGCGGGCGAGCGCGATGTGGCACCGGGCGGTGGTGGAGTGGCGCGCGCTCGTCGAGATCGAAGAGGCGTTGTCGCGGCTGGCGGCCGGGCGATTTGGCTGGTGCGAGCAATGCGGCGCCGCTATCGCCGCCGGACGGCTAACCGAGATGCCGCAGGTCAGGTACTGCCCCGCCTGCGACGAGTGATCGTCTCCGTCACCTTCACCCGCTGCGGGTGGTGAAGGAGCGATCGAGCCCGGGCACTGACCGGGTGTCCCGCGAGGGACTCGCATTCGGTATGACGACCAGTGAGGGAGAAACGTATGACGGCGACTGCTGAGCGCGAGCGAGGGGCCGAAGAGCTCCTGATCGCCGAAGCCATGCGCAGCCGGGAGGAAGACGGCAAGGGCATGGTCGGGACGCCCATGCTGCTAGCCGCTCTCATGCGCGGCCGGGAGGAACGTGGTAGGAGCATGATGGACAACCCGATGATGATGGCCGCGCTCATGATGCACCGTGAGGAGCATGGGCACGGCGGCAGCATGATGGACAACCCGATGATGATGGCTGCGCTGATGGGCGGCCGGCACGAGCGTCGGGGCATGATGGACAACCCGATGATGATGGCCGCGCTCATGATGCGCCGCGAGGAGCATGGGCACGGCGGCATGATGGACAACCCGATGATGATGGCCGCGCTCATGATGCGCCGCGAAGGGCATGGGCACGGCGGCATGATGGACAACCCGATGATGATGGCCGCGCTCATGAGCGACCGCGACGGGCACGAGCATGGCGGGATCATGGAGCACCCCATGATGCTGGCCGCGCTCATGAACCGCTAGCCGCTAGGCCAGCGAAGCATCTCTGCAGCCGTGGGGACTTAGGCCCCTGGCGGCGACCTGCCCTCCAGCTGTTTGCAATCAATGGCTGGGGGGCAGGTCATTAGCACCGGAAGACTAAGCACCGGAAGACTGACGGATAAAAGGCTCACTAGAGGGGCTATTACGGCATGGCGTCTGAATCTGGGAAAGAAACTGGGCATTCGGGAGGTGGACAGGATTCGGTGGAGTCATTCACCGACGACCTCATCCGCGAATTCCTTACCGAGGCTAGTCAATCGATCAAGTCCGCAGGTGGGGGCAAGGGCAGCCTGGCCGCCCTGCTCGAAACCATCATGGCATCGTCGCGCGGGCCGTCTCGAACGTCGATGGTTGACTCGATGCTCGAGAGGCTTTTGCTGGCGCAGATGTTCGCATCGCAACTGGCCGATGCGATTGCACCTGCCCTGGCTGAGACCCTAACGCCCGAGATTATGAAGTCCTTGGAGCATTACACGGCTAACGGGTCAAGTCGCAAGGAGCCGGCGGCCGCGACCAGGGGCCGCAGGGCAGAAGCAAAGTAGACCGCGGCCAGCCGTCAAGGCTGGCGCTCGCGCGGGCCGGCCACACGGTGCCGTCGTGATCGACGCCGACGGCCCGTGATCGACGCCGGTGGCCGGCCCGCGCGGGTCAGCACTCAGGCGTCGCGAACCTGGGCCAGCCCGTGGACGATTCCGGTCCAGCATCGTGTCCGTGCCCGGCCAGGGGAACTGTGGCCGGAAGCTGCGCAGCGTGGCGAAACCGTGCAGCGCGGCCCAGATGGCCGCGGCGTCCCGGGCCGGGTCGTCGCTCGCTGAGATGCCAGCATCGACGCAGGCCTGCAGGTTGGCGACCAGTTGGTCGAAACTCTCGATCCGGATCAGCCGGTTGGCCTCGGAGCCGACGCCGATCAGGTTCCGGCGCTCGAACAGCAGCTTGTACCGGCTCGGCCGCTCGGCGGCGAACTCCAGGTAGGCAGCGCACCCGGCCCGCAGCCGCTCGCGCGGCCCCCCTCCGGCCCGCACCGCGGCGTCGCTGGCGGCCTGGATGGCCGCGTTGAAGTCGCCGCCCGCGCCGTTGACGATCGCGTCCACGATCGCCTCGCGGTCGGCCTGGGCATCGCGGTGATCGGCAGCGTCGTCGCGAGCTCGTTCACCCGCAGCATCGACAGCAGCGGCCTGCCCGGCCAGCTCATCGCGGCGGCCCGGCCGTCGATCGCCGACGCCGACGCCGACGCCGTGGCCGCACACGCGGGCCCGCTGGCCCCGCATCTGCTGCAGGTCGCGCACGACGGCTTCACCACCGCGATGACGACCGGGTTCACCGTGGCCGGCCTCGTGGCCGTGGCCGCCGCGGTGCTGACCGGGATCGCGCTGCCGCGCCGCGCCGCCCGGCAGCCGGACGCCGAAGCTGCTCCAGCCGCCCAGCGCGCGCCCGGCCTGGCGGGCATCGGCGCAGCGTAGCCGCCCGAAGGCCGGCTCTGAACGCGCCGGCGCCGCCCGGTCCAGCCGGGCAGGCGCCGGCGTTTCGGGCGTCGCAGGGCGCCAGGAAACGTAAGGCCCCGGCCCGCTCAGGCGAACTTCCCGAATTCTGGAAAGTTGCCTACGTGGGCGCGGGCAGTGCGAAGCGCTGCATATCGTGATGGGCGCGGACAGCATCACGGAAACGCGAAGGTGTCAAGTGAGTGATTGGCCGGAGGGCTGGTACCGGGGTGACCCCAGGCAGCGCGGGTCACAGCAGCCGGGTGGGTCGGGGGAGCAGCCGACCGAGGCGAATTCGGGCTGGTCGGCCTGGTCGCGGCAGCCGTCCGCTGGCGCGAGTTCGAGCCGGTCGGCCTGGCCGGCGCAGCCGTCGCCGGTTTCGGTGCCGAGACCTGAGCGGCATGGCCTGCCTGCCACGAGCCGGCCGCCGGGCGGCCGGCGGTGGCGGTTCTGGGGCCAGCGCGGCCGCCACGGGCGGCGGATAGTGCTGATCGCCGTGCTGCTCGTGGTCGTCCTGATCGCGGCGCTGGCCACGTCGTACTTCTGGGTGGGTTCCAAGCTGAACCGGTCGGTTGCGCTGCCGGCGTTCTCCGGGCAGTCAGCCGGCCAGAACTGGCTGATCGTCGGCTCGGACACCCGCAACGGCCTGACCCCGCGGCAGATCCGCAGGCTGCACGTTGGATTCGATTTCGGCACGGCCAACTCCGATTCGCTGATGCTGCTGCACATGGGCACCGGCAGGCCGGTGCTGATCAGCATCCCGCGCGACTCTTATGTGCCCATCCCAGGCAACGGCGATAACAAGATCAACGCGGCGCTCGGGTTCGGCGGGCCCGCGCTGCTCATCCAGACCGTGGAGAACGTCACCGGGCTGCGCATCAACCACTACATGGGGATCGGGTTCGGCGGCCTGGTCAACGTGGTCAACGAGGTCGGAGGCGTGACCATCTGCCTGAAGACCCCGCTGCACGACGTGGACTCGGGCGTCAGCCTCAACGCGGGCTGCCAGAAGCTGACCGGCGGGCAGGCGCTGGGGTTCGTCCGGGACCGGCACTCGTTCGCGGACGAGGACCTGCAGCGGATGCAGGACCAGCGGGCATTCCTCAAGGCGCTGCTGGACAAGGCGACCAGCCCGGGCGTCTTTCTCAACCCGTTCACCGCCCTGCCGTTCGGCTCAACCGCGGCCAGCTCGATCACCGTCGACCAGGGCACCAGCCTGTACGACCTGGTCGAGGCGGCGCGCGCGCTGCGTAACCCGCTGACCGGTACCGTCCCGATCGCTAACGCCAACTACTTCACGGCCAACGCCGGTGATGCCGTGCAGTGGAACCAGTCCCAGGCGCTCGAGCTGTTCAACGCGCTGAAGGCTGGCCAGCCCGTGCCGCGGGGCCTGCTGACCGGGACAGCGGTCGGCTGAGGGCGCGGGCCGCCGAGCCCTAGTTCCGCGGCTGGGTCAGATAGCGCCGGCGGAGCCGGCGTGAGTGGCGAGATCCTGGGTGCCGATGACCTTGAGCAGCTGCAGGGCTTCGTGGGTGGTGGTGCCGGGCTGAGCGGTGTAGAGCACGATCCAGTGGTCGTCGTCCGGGTCGTGCAGCGCGTCGCAGTCGAGGTCGAGCCAGCCCAGGGTGGGGTGCCGGAGCCGTTTGTGGGCCGAGCGCCGCGCGGTGACGTCATGGCTGGACCACAGCGTCCGGAACTCGCTGCTCGCGCCCAGCAGCCGGTCGAGCAGGCGCCGCACGCCGGGGTCGCCGATGTACCGGGCGGTGGCGGCCCGCAGGTCGGCAACTGACTCCCGGGCGAACCGCGCCGCGTCCGCGGCGTCGAGGCGCTCCCGGGCCCGCGGGTCGGTGAAGAACCGCCACATGATGTTGCGTTCTGGCCGTGGCAACGCCGAGAAATCACCGAGCAGGGCGGCGGCCATCGGGTTCCAGGCCAGCACGTCGTACTTGGCGTCGCACACCAGCGCCGGGGTGTCCTCGAGCCGTTCCAGCAGGCGCAGCACGCTTGGCCGCACCTCAGGGGCCGGGCCCGGTGGCGGCCCAGGAGGCTCGCCCGCGAGGAAGTGCAGGTAGGCCCGTTCGTCATCGGACAAGGCCAGCGCCCGGCTGACGGCGGTGAGCATCTGCCGCGACGGCCGGGGACCGCGGCCCTGTTCCAGGCGGATGTAGTAGTCGACCGACATGCCGGCCAGCTGGGCCACCTCCTGGCGGCGCAGGCCCGGCGTGCGCCGCCGCGGCCCGGCTTCGAGCCCGACATCGGCGGGCTGCACCCGGGCCCGCCGGCTCCGCAAGAACGCGGCCAGCTCGCCGCGGTTGGCCTGGTCCATGGTTTCAGCTTGCCGCATGCCTGGCCGGCCGACCATGGGACCGCCGATACCAGGCTGGCCGCGTCTCTCCCGCCCGGCCGGGGGCTGGACCACAGTAAGAGGCATGACATCGCAGAACAAGATCGTCCTCATCACCGGCGCCAACAAGGGGATCGGGTTCGCCGCCGCCGGCCACCTCGCCCGCGCCGGGCACACCGTGCTGCTCGGCGCGCGCGACCCCGGCCGCGGCGCCGCCGCGGCCGGCCAGCTCACCGCGGACGGCCTGGACGCGCGCTACGTCCGCCTCGACGTCACCGACCCGGAGACCATCGGCGCCGCCGCCGAGCTCATCGGCGCCGAGTACGGGCGCCTCGACATCCTCATCAACAACGCCGGCATCAGCCGCGACCGGCCGCACCCGCCGACCGAGATACCCGTCGCGGCGGTGCGGGAGATCTACGAGACGAACGTGCTGGGCGTGGTGGCCGTCACCAACGCCATGCTGCCGCTGATCCGGAAGTCGGCGGCGGGCTACATCGGCAACGTCTCCAGCGGGCTGGGCACGGTCGCCCACCTGTCCGACCCGGACTCAGCCCTGTGGCAGTACGCCAACCTGCTCGGCTACAACTCATCCAAGGCCGCGCTGAATGCCATCACGCTGATCTACGCCCGGACCCTGCGGGCCGAGGGCATCGTGGTCAACGCGCTCTCGCCCGGGTTCTGCGCCACCGACCTGAACAACCACCGCGGCCATGACACCGCCGACGAAGGCGGCGCCCGCATCGCCCGCCAGGTCACCGCGCGCGACCCAGCCACGACCGGCGTGTTCCTCAGCGAAGACGGAGGCGTCTACCCCTGGTGAGCCGGCGGCCGCCTTGACGCAACCGGCTGGTTGCCATAATATAGCAACCAGCCGATTGCTACTCAGTGGAGGCTGTCATGGGTTTTCCCGATCGCATCGAGCGGACCGTGGAGCTCGCTCACCCGCCGGCCCGGGTATGGGCGGCGCTGACCACGGCCGAGGGCCTGGCTGCCTGGTTCGGCAACGAGGCCACGATCGACCTGCGGCCGGGCGGGCTGGCCCGGATGACCTGGGCGGGCGGCGAACACACCGCGCAGATGCGGGTGGAACGGGTGGAGGAGCCCCTGGTATTCGGGTTCACCTGGCACATCTTCGGGCTGCCCGAGGACGACCCGCGCCGCACCTACGTCGAGTTCACGCTCGAGCCGGCCGGTGCGGGCACCCGGCTGACCGTGGTCGAATCCGGGTTCGCGCAGCTGCCCGGGGAGGCCCACCGCAAGGCGTTCGACGGCAATACCGACGGCTGGGCCAAGGAACTGGGCGAGCTGGCCGATTACCTCGATGCCGCCTGATACCGAGGCGATCGCCGAGCAGGTCTTCATCGCCCTGGCCGACCCGAGTCGGCGCGCCATCCTGGCCGCGCTGGCCTCGGGGGGCCCGGCCACCGCGACCGACCTGGCCGGACGCCTGCCGATCACGCGGCAGGCGATCGCCAAGCACCTGGCCCTGCTGGCCGAGGCGGGCCTGGTGACAGCCGAGCCAGGGGAGCGGCGGCGGGTGCGCTACCGGCTGCGCTCCGCCCCCATGCAAGTGGCACAGCAGTTCCTGGCCGCGCTGGCCCGGGACTGGGACGGCTCGCTCGGCGCGCTGAAGGACCATCTCGACCGGAGTGCCAGCGAGCCCGGCACCCCGTTACCGAATCCGGAAACAGCATCAGAACCGAAAGGCGGAAACCAGCGATGAAGACTCCCCCGATCGTCAACAAGCAGGAATGGGAGGCAGCGCGCGAGCGGCTGCTGGTCAAGGAGAAGGAGCTGACCCGCGCCCGGGATGCGCTGGCCGCGCAGCGGCGGCGGATGCCGTGGCAGGCGGTCCGCGGGGACTACCAGTTCGACGGGCCTGAGGGCCGGGTGAGCCTGGTGGACCTGTTCAACGGCCGCCGTCAGCTGGTCATCTACCGCGCGTTCTTCGAACCCGGAGTGATCGGCTGGCCCGACCACGCGTGCCACGGCTGCTCGATGATGGCCGACCAGGTCGCCGACGTCGTGCACCTGAACGCCCGGGACACCACGTTCGCTTACGCGTCGCGCGCGCCGCAGGCCGACATCGCCCGGCTGAAGCAGCGGATGGGCTGGACGATGCCCTGGTACACGATCACCGACGAGTTCGACGCCGACTTCGGCGTGGATCAGTGGCACGGCACGAACGCGTTCTTCCGCGACGGGGACCAGGTGTACCGCACGTACTTCGTCGACAACCGCGGCGACGAGGCGCTGGGCAGCACCTGGAGCTACCTTGACCTGACCGCGCTGGGGCGGCAGGAGACCTGGGAGGACTCGCCCGAGGGCTATCCGCAGACCCCGCCGTACGACTGGTGGAACTGGCACGACGAGTACGACCACCCCGAGCTGGCGCAGGGCCCGCAGCGCCGCGCGAGGGGCGACTGGTGAGCCGGCCGGGCCGGCATCCCAGGCCCGTGTAACGTGTTGCAACAGATTTGCAACGGCCCGGCCGGGAGTGGCTGGCCAGCTGCACGGTCAGGCCTGAGGCGGGCAGCGGGCGCCCGTCCTGGCCGACCAGGCCAACGAAGGCTCCGGCGCTCAGCTCGCCGAGCCGGCACCGTCCAGATCCTCGCGGACGTGCCGGGGTACGGCGTCTCCCCGGCGTGAGTCTGGCTCGGCTGGTGGCCTGGCGTCCAGGCAGCAGCCGACGAAGTCCTGGATGACCGGGCTGGCGTCGGCGCTGGGTGGCCACGCGACGCCGACCTGGCTGGGGCTGACCCCGGTGACGGGCCGGTAGGTGATGCCGGGGCGGGCGTAGTAACGGGCGGCGGATTCGGGAGCCAGGGCGACGCCGTCGCCGTTGGCGATCGCGCTCAGCCAGTCTTCGGGCTGGCCGGTCCGGGTGACCGCCCCGATCCGGACCGGGTGCCCCTCCCGCTGGTCGGCGGCCAGCCACCAGTCGCGCCACCAGCCGGTTTCGGCGGGGGCGGCGACGAACGGCTCGTCCCACAAGTCCCGGAAGCAGATCCGGTCACGGGCGGCAAGCGGGTGGGCGTCGGGCAGCGCCACCCAGCGCGGTTCGGTGAACAGGACCTCGGTGCGCAGGCGGTCCTGGCCGGGGAACGGCAGCCGCAGCAAGGCGACGTCGGCGTCGCCGCTATCCAGGCCGGCGGTGGGATCCAGCCAGGAGGCGGCCCGCATCTCCACCCGCCAGCCCGGCCGGCGGTGGGCGAAGGCGGCGATGATCCGCTGGGTGGCCTCGTTGGCGGCACCGGCCAGGAATCCGACCCGCAGTACCTGCGCGGCCTGGCTGGCCGCGCGCTTGGCCTCCCGCAGCGCCTGATCCCAGCCGGCCAGCACCGCGGGCGCCTGCCTGGCCAGGGCCTGGCCCGCCGCGGTGAGTGTCATCCCGGCCCGGGACCGGGTGAACAGCCGCACCCCCATCTGGCTTTCCAGCTGCCTGATCTGCTTGGTCAGCGCGGGCTGGGACACGAACAGCCGTTCCGCGGCCCGGGTGAGGTTGCCTTCCTGGGCGACCGCGGCGAAGTAGCGCAGTAGCCGCGTGTCAACATCCATGCCATCAGGTTATGGATACGTGTATTGGACGCCCGGCTGGCCCCTGGCAAGGCTTGATTCAGAGGGCGATCACGCGTTCGCGGGGCCCGGACCGGACAAGGAGCAGAAATTGTTCACCGTCTACGTGATCATCGCGGCGGTCACCATCGTGGCCAATGCGGGGGTTGCCGTGGCTGATCTCTGGCCGGCCAGCTTCGTCCTCGGCAACATGGCCGAGGTAGGTGTGCCGCGGTCCTGGCTGACGCCGCTCGGGATCCTCAAGGGCGCCGGAGCGGCCGGGCTCCTGCTCGGGCTGCTGGGCGTGCGGCCGCTGGGGATAGCCGCCGCGGTCGGGCTGGTGCTGTTCTTCGCCGGAGCGCTCGCTGTGCACGTCCGCACCCGCGTCTTCCACAACATCGCGGTCCCCGGGGCCTTCTTCGCGCTGGCCGCCGCATCCGCGGTTCTCGCCGTGGCCGCCCATTGACGGCTGCCCGCTGCACAGCGTGGTCACGGGCGGCGGGCGACCCCGCCGTACCACCAGTGGGAACCGTCGCTGTCGGCCAGCTCGGGGTCGTCGGCCCCCCACACGCCGATGTGCGTGATGGCAGGCTCCGCCCCCGGATACGGCGGCACGACCTGCAGCCCGGCGAAGAACCGCTCGATCTGCTCGCGTGAGCGGGGATAGACGCCCTGGGCCTGCGCGTACACGTTCACGCCCTCTTCGACCAGGCGCGGTGGCAGGCCCTCGTACGTGATGTGGGACAGCGCCAGGTAGCTGCCCGGGGCCAGCGGGCCGGCGTACCGGGCGACCAGGCCCCAGGGGTCGGCTTCGTCAGCCACGAAGTGCAGTACCGCGGTGATCAGCAGGCCGGCCGGCTGGCCAAAGTCGATCAGCGAGCGCAACGCCGGGTCGTTCAGGACCTCGTCCACGTCACGCAGGTCCGCGTTGATGACGGCGGTGGTCCCGTCGTCGGACAGCAGTTCCCCGGCGTAGGCGAGCACCATGGGGTCGTTGTCGACGTAGGCCACGTGGGCGCGCGGGATGGCCTTCTGCACGACCCCGTGGGTGTTGCTCTGGGTCGGCAGGCCCGAGCCGATGTCGATGAACTGGCCGATCCCCTGCTCGGCGGCCATCCATCGGGCCGCGCGCTGGTGGAATCCGCGGTTCACCCAGGCGGCGTCGGCCAGATCGGGCGACCGGGCGCGGATCCGCTCGGCCGCCTCCCGGTCGACCGGGAAGTTGTGCGTGCCGCCCAGCACGTAGTCGTAGATGCGGGCCGGGCTGGGCGTGCTGGGGTCAACTCCGGGAGGAGCGGGGGAACTCTCCGGCATGGCGCTCATTCTAGGCAAGATCCATCAGCGGCCAGCGGGTGCGCCTCCGAGCGTGGCGCGGCGATCGCAGGCCCGGAGGTAACCGCATCTCACGAGCTGCCCTGATTTCCTCGTCAGCTGTCCCGATTTAGAGGTCGTTGACGCACCGGCTCCCCTACTATGGCGCGGTGCGTGCACTGCTTGCCGCAGCGCTGGTCGGGAGCGCGGCGTTGCTGGTTGTCGGCTGTTCAAGCGGCAGCCATGGGACAGGCCCGACGATCAAGACGACTAGTCAGGCCAGCGTGACGCCGTCTGCTTCGGCCAGCGCCAGCACTGGCCCGGTGACGCTGCCTGCGTTGCCTGCGCCGTCAACCTCTGGCCAGTTGCGGGTGCGGCTGCGCGATGCATACCCGGTGCAAAGCAATGCGTTCCTGGCCGTGATCGCCGCCGAGGCGCCGGACGGCAGCGTGTTCACCGCCTTCACCACACCGCAGAGCGGGACGGTGATGGCTCCCGCGGGAACGACGATTTACGTCGTCGATGACGACAATCCGCCAGTGGTCGCGGAGCATCCGTCGATCCCGGTAGCGGCGCTGGCCGCCGACGACACCTATCTCTACGTGGGCGGCGGCAACGAGATCATCGAGTATGCGCGGGCGACCGGGTCGATCGCCCGGACGGTGACACTGGCGCAGCCCGTCCGCCTGATGGCCGTGTCGGCGGGCAAGCTGTGGGCGGTCCTCGGCAGCGCCAGCGCCACCGGGCAGGTTGTCGAGATCAGCCCGGGCTCCGGCACGGTGACCACGGTCGGCACCGGCACCGCAAACGTCTTCGACGTGGCGGCCGGGCCACTCGGGCTCTACTACGTGGAATCCGGCGGCGCGACCATCGTCCGCATCAACCCGAACGGCACCCGGCTGCAGGCGCCGACCAATCAGACCGTCAACCAGGAACTCTCCAGTCCGGCCGCGATCCAGGCGATCAGCATCATCGGCGACCAGCTGTTCGTGACCCACAATGCCGGGCAGGGCGATGACTCCTCGTCGCAGACCTACAACGCCACGACGCTGTCCGGGCCGCTGGCCAACGCGCCGGGAACCGCGGGCAGCAACGAGGCGGTCGGCAGCCTGGCCGGGCCGATCGACAGCAGCGCGCCCGTCGCGTCGGCGTGCCCCGGCCAGAACTGCGTAGGCCGCTTCAACGTCGCCACCGGCGCGCTAACCGATGCCGTCACCTACCCGCAGAGCACCCACCTGGGCCCGCTGCTCGGCCCCTATCCAGCCGTTGTCGTCTTCCCGGCCAGCGGCCACGTGTACCTCGAGCGGATCGGCTGACGCGGCCGCCCGGCTAGCCCGGCACCGGCCCGCCCAACGTGGGCCCAGGCCGGTCGGCGTTGAGGGCCAGGCCGCGTCCGCGCCCTAATGCTGTTGTGGTGATCTGTCCCGGACGGCGGTTGTGATCTCGCCCGCCACCTCGCCGGGGTGGTCCAGCGGCAGGAACGTCCGGCCAGCCGCGACCGTGGCCAGGCTGGCGCGGGGAAACGCCTCGCTCAGCCGGCGTCCCAGTTCGGTCCGGAAGAACGGGTCGGCCTCTCCCCACAGGATCCGCACCGGCCCGGTGAACTGGCCGAACCGGCTGGCGGCGTCGAGCAGGACGCGCGGATGGACGCCTCGCGCGAACTTGGCCAGGTCGCGCCGGATGGCCTTGCTGGCCAGTGGCTCCACCCAGTCGCGGGTCAGCTCACGGTCGAGGGGACCGCTGGTGAGCGGCCCGTAGGCGAGCGGGCCGTGCCGCATCCTGGCTGACCGGAGCCCGGGGACCAGGCCCGCGACCACCCCGGGATGGCGCAGTGCGCGGAACAGCGGCACGAAGGCCCGGGGCGGGAAGGCGCGGAACGCGTCGCAGTTGGTCAGGACCGCGGCGCCGATCCGGCTGGTGTCCGTGCCGAGCATGATCTGGCAGATAGCCCCGCCGGTGTCGTTGCCGACGATCGTCACGTCGCTGAGGTCGAGCGCCGCGATGAAGTCCAGCACGAGCTGGGCGATCCCATGCGGCGAGAGGTCGGCGTCGGTGTTCATCGGCTGCTGGTGAGCCCCGAGCGGGAGCGTCAGCGCGTAGCTGCGGACGCCTTCGGCCGCGAGGTGTTCGGCGACGGGTGCCCAGAGCCGGCCGTCGACCAGGACCCCGTGCACGAACACAACCGGCGGGCTGGAACTTGGGGCCGGACCCGCGGCACGGTAAGCGAGCTTGCCCTGCGGCAGATCGGCGACTGTCACGTCTGAGGAAGTGCTAGCGGTTGCCATGGAATAAAACATACAGTCAGTACGTATGTTATGTCGAGGCCTGTTCGGCCGCCCAGGTGAAACCGGTACGGCCCGGCCAGGTGGAACCGGTACGGTCCCGCCAGGTGAAACCGGTACGGCCCGGCAGGTGAAACTTGTATGGCCCGGTCAGCTGACGATGTGGAGAATCGGAGAGTGCCAGCCCAGACTTCCGCTGCGCCGCGGGCGCGGCGCACCCAGGCCGATCGCTCCGCCGCGACCCGTGAGGCGCTGGTGGCCGCGGCGCGCCGGCTGTTTGCCGCGCAAGGTTTCGCCGAGGTGCCGACCGACGCGATCGTCGCTGAGGCAGGAGTCACGCGCGGGGCGCTGTACCACCAGTTCGCGGACAAGACGGCGCTGTTCGACGCGACCATGGAGGCGGTCGAGGCCGACATCGCCCGCCGGCTGGCTGACGCGGTGGCCGCCGCCGGGGTGTCCGATCCGGTCGAGGCCCTGCGGCATGCCGTGCGGACGTGGCTGGAGATCTGTGTCGAGCCGGAGATTCACCGCATCGCCCTCGTCGACGGGCCGTCGGTCCTGGGCTGGGCGCGCTGGCGGGAGGTGTGCCAGCGGCACGTGTTCGGACTGGTGCAGGACCTACTGGAACACGGGATCGAGACCGGGCGCATCCGCCCGCAGCCAGCGCGGCCGCTGGCGCATGTGCTCATGGGGGCCGGCGACGAGGCTGCCCTGTACGTCGCGGAAGCGGCCGACCGCACGCAGGCGCGCAATCAGATGATCGTGATTCTCGACCAGATGATCGAGGGCGTGACAGCCTGACGGTTCAGCGCAGCGGGGTCGTGGGCACCCTGCTGTTGCTGGAGCAACAGCGTGGGGCCCACCACACCATTAAGCCGAAGGGGTAGAGGGCCCGCGGCTCAGCACCGTCTGGCGGAGCGCAGCCACGTCGATGCCCAGCGATGTGAGCACCTGGATCGCCGGATCATCTTCGGTCGCGAGGACGCCGAGCAGGAGATGCTCGGTGTCGATTACCTCTTGCCCGGCCGCTCGGGCCTGCTCAAGCGAGGCCTTTACCGCCTGCTTGGCCGACAGTGAGAACGCCGGGCGAGGGAACTGGAACGACCCCGCGCCGAAAGATGCATCGGCTCGCCGCCGGATCTCGCCCACGTCGATCCCCAGCGTCGACAGCGCGTCGGCAGCCGCCTGCCCATGCGTTGCGGGAACGCCGCGGGCGTTCATCGCGAGTGCCGCCTCGGATCGCAGGGCGGTCAGTTCGGCACCGTGCGCTCGCAATGCTTCGCTCGCCAGCCCGGCGGTCTGGGCCAAGCCCATGAGCAAATGCTCGGTACCGATGAAGTCATGGCCGAGGTACACGGCTGCATCCCTGGCCCCGACGATCGCCCGCTTGGTCAGGGCGGTGAAGCGGTCGTAGATGGTCGTTACCTCAGTCATGGGTCTTCTCCAATCCGGTGACCTTGCGCCGGGCAGCGTGCTTCTCGTGAACCGACTGGCGGCTGACCTGAAGTGCCTCGGCAATCGCCTGCCACGACCAGCCCTCGGCCCTGGCGTTGTCGACATGCAGGCGCTCGAGTTCCTCAAGCAGCCGGCGTAGCGCGAGCACGGCCCTCAGCCCTACGGCGGGGTCCTTGTCGGTCACCTGCGCCGCCAGTGCGGCTGGACCTTCCCGATCAGTCATAGTGTCAGGCTACCCTGACGTCCTCGCTTGTCAAGTTACCCTGACATCACGGCCCTGCGGCGGCGCCGGGGCGATCCAGCCGGGCGTCAGTCCGCCTTCTTCGAGAGTTCATCGAGGCTTATCCCGTCTCGCCCGGCAGCCTTCTCCGCCAGGTGCGCGGCCAGCGCTGCGCGATCTTCAAGGTCGGCGAGGTCATCGATGTTGATCAGCGCGGCGACCAGCTTGCCATCCTCGCTGATGGTGACGGGACGGTGACTTTGTCGTGCCTGGGCGACGAGCTCACCCAGGTGCGTCTGAGCCGCAGTCAGCGGATAGGCCATGCATCGACGGTAACACCGGGCAGTGATCATTGCGGGGCGCAAACACGCACGAACGGATCAGCATGACCGGTTGGCGGCATCGGCGGATGGCGGGAAATCACGATGGCCAGATCGGCGCCGACACTAGAAGGTCCGGCCGGACGGGATGATCTTGGCCGATCACCCGTCCGGCCGGACCGCTGCCGCTTTGCCGAGGCGGCGCTGCGCCTATGACGACACGGTCAGGGTCGCGGTACCGGAGGAGCTGGCATAGCCGTCACCACCGGAGTATGTCCCGGTCACTTTGTCGGTCCCGACCGGTGCGTTGGTGGCTCCGCAGGCGGCGACGCCGCCGGAGAGGACGGCCGTGCAGAGGCTGGTGGAACCGGTGCTGAATGAGATCGTCCCGGTCGGCGTGCCGGTGCCCGACTTCGGGTTCACCATGGCCAGGTAGGCGACTTTGGCGCCGGCCGTGACCGTGGTCGGGGTCAGCGTCACCGAGGTTGTGGTGGGGCTGGTGAGCGCCGCCTCCACCGCTCCGATGGTGCAGCGAGTCTCACCGTGCCCGGGCCGGGCGACGCCACGCTGATCGGTGCCCGGGCAGACCGTAACCCCCCGGAGCGTAGTGGTTTTGGGGATGACATCGGCGGCCGGGCTCTTGGCCCCAGGCAGCAGGGTCTGCGTCGGGCCGCCGTTGCTGGCCAGGGAGCCGAGGGCCGGGCTCTTGTCCACCAGGTCGGTCGCGGCGGTGAAGCTGCAGGCGGTGCCGGTCGCGTCATTGGTCAGGTTGTAGCCAGCGCTGTCGAGGCTTGCGGCGTCGTACGCGACGCAGTTGGGCCCACCGGTGTTGCCGGCCACGATCGTCGCGCCCAGGGTTGCGGTGACGTCCTGGCCGCTGTAGATGCCGCCGCCGGTGTTCCCCGAGATCGTGCTGGCGATGACCGTCATGGTCGCGGTGTTGTAAATGCCGGCGCCGGCAGCACCGTCGCTCGAGTTCTTTGCGATGGTGCTGTCGATGATGGTCATGGTGCTGTCGGCATAGTTCCAGATTCCGGCGTATGGCTCCCCCCCGTTGGCGTTGCCCGACACGGTGCTGTCGGTGAGCGTGAGGCCGCCCCCCACGTTGTTGAGGATGCCAAGAGACCCTTTCTCGATAGTCAGGTCGTTGAGAACTACACCGCCAGCATCGACGTCGACGACGTCCCCGCTCCCCGTCCCGTCGAGGACCGCAGGCGAGCCGGCCGGGCCGCTAGGCCACGTGGTGATAGTGACTGGATGCGAGATGGTCAGGTGGTCGTCGATCGTGCCCGAAACTTCGATGGTGGCACCGGAGGCGGCCTGGGTGAGGGCGTAGCTGACGGTGGCGCAGGGACTGGCCGACGTGCACGTGCCGCTGTCCAGACCTCCCTGCGACACATACAAGGTCGTCGGCGCGGCGGCCTGGGCGGCGGCAGCGGCGAAGATTCCGGAGGCCAGCACCGCCACTGTCCCCACCGCGGTCGCGGCGTATCGCCCGGCGCGCCCGCGCGTCCAGGAACCAGCTTGCGTGTTCCGTGTTCTCCGCATCGATCCCCCTCAGGTTCACAGTCCCGCCCAGGTGGCGGAGCAGTAGACCCATGGTGAGCCCGGCTGGAACTTGGCGGCAGGGGCCGCGCGGCCCAATCGAGCCCGCCTAGGTGGGCCGGCCAGCCCATTCACCGCCGGGCGGCCAGCGGCGAAGGCGGTGTTCAAGTCGCCCTTTTGGCCCCCACAATGGGCACGTGGGGGATAACCCGGCGCCGCGCCACAACCTGCCGGCGCAGGCGACCAGTTTCATCGGCCGGGCGGCTGAGCTGGCCGAGCTGCGGTCCCTGGTAGCGGCCGGGTCGCGGCTGGTGACGATCGCGGGGCCGGGCGGGATCGGCAAGTCCCGTCTGGCGTTGCAGGTGGCAGCGGACGTGCTGGATGGCGCGGGCGACGGGGTGTGGCTGGTCGAGCTGGCGCCGGTGGCCGACCCCGAGCTAGTGGCCCGCACCGTAGCCGCCGTGCTGGAGGTCCGCGAGGAACTGGGACGGCCCATGCTCGACACCCTGGTCGAGGCGGTCGGCGACCGGCACCTGCTGATGGTCCTCGATAACGCCGAGCACGTGCTGGGCGCGGCGGCCAAGCTGGCCGATGCGATGATGCGGTGCTGCCCGCGGGTGTGCCTGCTGGTCACCAGCCGGGAGCCGCTGGGAATCAGCGGGGAGCGCATCTTCCGGGTTCCCCCGCTTCCGGTCCCGCCCGCCGGTCTCACCGTCCCCAGCGAGCTGGCTGCTTTCGAGTCGGTGCAGTTGTTCACCGAGCACGCCGCCATGCGCCGGCATGGCTTCGTTCTCGATGAGGACAACGCCGCGGCGGTGGCGGCGGTCTGCGCGCGCCTGGACGGGATTCCGCTCGCCCTCGAGCTGGCCGCGGCCCGGCTGGGCTCGCTGTCGGTGTCGGAGATCAGCTCCCGGCTCGACCAGCGGCTGCTGCTGCTGACTGGGGGGAGCCGTACCGCGCTGCCCCGCCATCAGACCCTCCGCGCGCTGATCGACTGGTCTTATGACCTGCTCAACCTCGAGGAGCAGCTTGTCCTTGACCGGCTGTCCGTCTTCGCCGGCGGCTGGACCCTGGAGGCCGCCGAAGCGGTCACCGCGGCAGGCAACGGCGGAGAATGGCAGGTACTTGATCATCTGTCCGCCCTGGTCGACAAGAGCCTGGTCCAAGCCGACGAGGCCCGCGGATCGACCCGCTACCGGCTGCTGGAGACCGTCCGCCACTACGCCGCCGAACACCTTGCCCAGCGGGCGGATTCCGAGCTGGATGAAACCCGCGCCGCCCACCGCGATCACTACCTGACCCTGGCCGAGACCGCCGACATGCACCTGCGCGGCCGGGACGAGGCCGTGTGGCTCGACCGGCTGGAGGCCGAGTTCGACAACATCCGCGCCGCACTGGCGTTCAGCATCGCCGATCCGGATCGGGCCGAGCCCGGCCTGCGGCTGGCGGCCGGGCTGCGCTGGTTCTGTTTCATGCGTGGCCACGCCGGCGAGGTCGTCGAGGCGCTCAGCGTCCTGCTCGAGCGGCCCGACGCCCGCATGCCCACCCAGGCCCGGGCGCGAGCGCTCACCGCGAGCTGCCACTTGCTCAATCACTTCGGCAACAACTCGGCGATCCCCTCGATGGCCAGCGAGGCCATCGGCATCGCCCGTGACCTCGCCGATGACACCGACGCTGCCGACGCGCTCTCCCAGATGTGCTGGTTCAGGTTCGAGCATGGCGAGCTGCCGGCCGCGCTGGCTGACATCGAAGAAGCCGTCGCGCTGGCCCGGGCAACCGGAGATCCCCGGCTGATCGCTGAGATTCTCGGCCGTCGTGCGGTGTTCGAAAGCGAGGCGGGCGATCTGGGCGCCGCCTTTGCTGACCTGGAAGAGACCCTCGCCCTTTCACGGGAGACCGGGGACAGCTACCGGCTCGCCAACACGCTGGCCAACCTTGGCCTCCGCGAACTAGCGGCGGGGGAGCTTCAGGCGGCCCGGGCGCACCTTCAGGAGGCGAGCATGCTCGCCGACAAGCGTGGCTACCAGCATCTCTCCTCCGGCTTGCGGCTGAACCTGGGTTTCGTCTACCTCATCGACGGCGATCCCGGCGCCGCCCGCCGCCTCTTCATCGACGTCCTGGAGACAGCCCGGATCACCGGTGTCAGGCCGTATGTTCCCGGTGCGCTCCTATGCCTTGCGCTGGCGGCCGGCGCAGACGGCGACCCCACCGTCGCCGCGATCCTGCACGGCATCGCCGACGAACACTACGAGCAGGCCGGGCGGGCGTTCGAAGCCACCGAAGCGGGACTGCGCGACCGCGACCATGCCCAGCTGCGCGCCAGGCTGGGCGATGCCGGGTTCGAGGCCGCTTATGCCCGTGGCCGCCCGCTCAGCGAGGCCGAAGCCATCGCCCTGGCCGCGGCACCAGCCAAGCCCGGCCCGGCGGCTGAGCCCCCCCGCACCGTGACCGCCGGCCGGCCGGCCGGCGGCCTATCCGATCCGCTGTCGGGGCGAGAACGGGAGATCATGGCGCTGCTGGCCGGGGGAGCCACCGACACCCAGATCGCCGGGCTGCTGTTCCTGTCGGTCAACACCGTCAGGTCGCACCTGGATCGGATCCGGCACAAGACCGGCGCTCGCCGCCGCGCAGAACTGGTCCGCTACGCCCTCCAGGCGGGCATCGACCCGCCCGACCCGCCCGCCTGATTCCTGGCCGCTGGCGACTAGCAAGCAGCAGCTCATCGTTGAGCCGGCCGTGCGCACGACGCCAGGTCCCAGGCAATGTTCCGCCGAATTCGGATCGCATTTACTGCGGTAAATTGGAAATTGCAGTTGGAATTATTAACTGACACACTCGGGGGTATGGCGGAACGAGGGATCAGGCTATTTAATAAGCGCAGTAAATCTAAATCCGAATACCGGAACGCGGCGGTTATCTCTCACCCCGGCGATGGCTCTGCCGGTGCGGAGCGCCGAAACGGGCGGCTGTACCTGACCGGCGTAGCCGTGTCGGTGATCGGCGACAACGCCATGTCCCTGGCCGCGGGCATCTGGGTGAAGGCCCTCACCGGCAGCAGCAGCGAGGCTGCCCTCGTGTCGGTGTGCGTCTACGCTCCGTCCCTGGCCGGACCACTGGCCGGGGCGGTAGCCGACCGGGTGCGCCGCCGCCGGTTCCTTATCTGGCTGAACCTCGTCTCGGCCGCGCTGGTCCTGCCGGCCCTGGCCGTCGGCGGGCCCGGTTCTGCCTGGATCATCTTCGCGGTGATGGCCTGGTACGGCATCCAGCTGACCCTCTCCGGCCCGGCCGAGGACGCGCTCTTCGCGGTGATGCTGTCCCGGGAGCGGCGGCAGGAACTGAACGGGTGGAGCCTTGGTTTCCAGGAGACCGGCCGGCTCGTGTCGCCGCTTTTCGGCGCGGGCTTGTTCGCCTTGGTCGGCGGCGGGATCGTCAGCGTGTTCGACGCGATCACATTCGTGATTGCGGCGGTGATGCTGTCCCGGATCCGGTTCCGGGAAACCAGGCCAGTGCCCCAGCGCAGACACTGGCGGGCCGACCTGCTGGCCGGATTCGCTCACATCCGCCGCACGCCGGAACTGCGCCGGCTGCTTCCAGCGGCATCGGTCGTCATGAGCTTCTCCGCCCTGCTGGTCGCCGCGCAGTACAGCCTGGTACAGGGCGTCGGCGAGCCGCCCAGTTTCCTGGGAGTGTTCAGCGCCGGGCTTGGGGCCGGCTCGGTCGTCGCCAGCATCGTCAGCGGCCGGCTGCTGCGGTCGGCCGGCGAAAGGTGGCTGGCCGTCCTCGGAATGGCAAACTTCGCCCTCGGCAATGCAGTTCGCGCTACCGGCTGGCTTCCGCTGGCGATAGCTGGCTCAGTTGTGCTCGGGTTCGCGCTGCCCTGGCTGTTCCTTGCCCTGCTGAACCTCGCGCAGCGCTGCACCCCGCCAGAATTGCAAGGCCGGGTGTCCGCGGCCGTCACGCTCGCCTTCTTCGGCCCGCAGGCTCCGCTCCAGGCGCTGGGCGCCCTGGCCATCCGCTACACCCCCTACCAGCAGCTCTACCTGGCAGGCGCGGCCGTCGCGGTGGCCACCGCGATCGTCTTCACCTGGACCAGCCGGGGCCAGGGCCGGACGATAGGGAACCAGGCCCGCCGTGCCGGCCAAGTACAGGGTGACGATGCCGCTTCCTGAGGAGGCACCGTGCCAACGAGCGACACCCCCGTGACCCGATGCCCGGACCGGTGAAGCTGAGGTCCCGCACTGCGCGAGCGACGGCGGCAGGCGACACGTCCCGCGCCTCTGATGCGGAGGTTATCGCCGGGTCGCTCGACGACCCGGAACGCTTCGCCGTGATCTTCGACCGGCACGCTGACGAGATCTACCGCTACGCGGCGCGGCGGCTGGGCCAGCAGGCCGCCGCCGATGCGGCGTCCGAGGTGTTTCTGGCGGCGTTCCG
>Ga0335073_10004046_pt1 | contig 20476 bp, 16 predicted proteins | sample Lox_Sample_22_FD_207093 | JGI IMG/M metagenome (GOLD analysis project Ga0335073, IMG submission 207093) | Soil microbial communities from Loxahatchee National Wildlife Refuge, Florida, United States - Lox_Sample_2.2 | ecosystem: Environmental > Terrestrial > Soil > Wetlands | place: USA...
CTTCAAGAGGTTTTCGCCGGTCACCGCGCCCAGAGCATCCACCTTCACGTCGATCACGATCTGTTGCTGACTCGCCGGCAGCAGCGACCGGTCCGTGACGGGCGGCCTCGGCGAGAAGACCGGAAACGCTGGCTTGACTGTCTCATCATCGCTTCCATTGCCAGTTTGCGCATTTGCCGATCCATCGCCGGCGTGAGGGGATGGTGGTGTGCCGCCTCCGGAAACCTTGACGGGAGTCTCGGTTTTGACCGGGAGCCTGGTTTTGGCTTTTGTTTCCTCGCTCGGTGCGGGCTTGCGCGTATGCGCTGCGGTCGGCATCTTCGGCAGCGACAGCGGGATGGCGTGGGAGCCGCCGGCCGTTTCGAGCAGCGCTACGCCTTCCGTCTCCGAGTGTTGCACCACCTTGGCCCTGCGCGAGATCCCCAACACCAGCAACAGCGCAAGCAGAGCGCCATGCAAAGTGAGTGAAACCCACGCCGGCAGTAAGCGGCGCTTAGGCCTACCGGCTTGAGATGGCATGGAAATCCCCTCCGCGGCAAGCGTTCGATTCATTCTCGCACAGGCGCATAACTGCGGTTCAGCCCGTCCCACATGCCTGCATTCGCAACTGTTCAATTTCGAACGCGGGATTTTGATTTCGAACAGAAGCCGCGGCTCCTCGGCCTGTAAATCTCTTGTTTTGAGACCACCTCTCTCTACGAAACGGCGAACCTCGTGCTGTCTCCATGCCGCGAGCGACAATCGAGAAAGTCTTGTTCAGGAGTGAGCGAATGCTGGCGGACCTGCGCGACGCGCTGCGGCAACTGCGAAAGGCACCCGGATTCACGGCAACCGTCGTGATTACTCTGGCTCTCGGCATTGGAGCCACCACTGCCATCTTCACGCTGGTGCACCAGGTGATGCTCAAGTCGCTGCCTGTGGCCAAGCCGGAAGAACTGTGGCGCATCGGAGACAAGATCCGCTGCTGCAACTGGGGCGGATACATACAGGGCGACGCCGGCGATTTTTCCCTCTTCTCGTGGGAGGCATACAAGAACTTCCGCGCTCATACGCCGGAGTTTGTGGATCTCGCGGCCCTCCAGGCGGGCAATGCATCCCTTGGAGTGCGGCGCGCCGGATCGCAGGCCCAGGCAGATACGGCGAACGGGCAATACGTTTCCGGCAACTTTTTCCGCACGCTGGGTGTGCAGCCGTGGGCAGGCCGGCTGATGACCGACTCCGATGACCGCGAAGGTGCGCCGCTGGTAGCGGTGATGAGCTATCACACCTGGCAAAGCAAGTACGGCTCTGACCCTTCGGTTATCGGCGCGAGTTTCCAGATCAACGGGCAGGCTTTCACCATCGTCGGTGTCACGGGGCCGGGTTTTTATGGAGCCAAGCTGGCCGGATGGGGCATGCCGGACTTCTGGCTGCCGATCACCTCGGAACAGATTCTCGCCGGACCTGTCTCGCGGCTCAGGCGAGCCAATGAAAACTATCTGGATCTGCTTGGCAGAGTGCGCCCCGGCGTCGCGCCGCAGGCGCTCGAAGCTAAATTGAGGGCGGAGTTCCACGGCTGGCTGGCCAGCCACGTGCAGGATATGGAGCCGGGTGAAAAGCAGCTTTGGCAGCAGCAGACGCTTCATCTGGTCCCGGGTGGCGCCGGAGTAGCGGCCATGCGCGACGAGTATGAGGCTGGGCTCAAGCTGCTGCTCATCGCCGCCGGATGCGTGCTGCTGGTCGCTTGCGGCAACCTGGCAAATCTGATGCTCGCACGGGGTCTGAAGAATCGCGCGCAGATCTCGGTGCGCGTCGCCCTCGGCGCTTCACGGCTTCGGCTTGTGCGCAGAGCCCTGGTCGAGAGCATACTGCTGGCCATCGTCGGCGGTGCATTAGGCATTGCTGTGGCCTACGGCGGAACACGGCTGATTCTTTTTCTTGCCTTCCAGATTGGAGGGCCGCACAACTATGTTCCAGTGAGTCCGGCTCCCTCCTGGCCGGTGCTGCTGTTCGCCCTGGGTGTATCGATTCTGACCGGGATTGCCTTCGGAACTGCTCCGGCATGGATCACTTCGCACGCCGATCCAATCGAGGCACTGCGCGGAGCCAACCGCTCGGTTGGCGGAGGCCGCTCGTGGGCTCAGAAGTCTCTCGTCATCGTCCAGGCAGCGATGTCGCTGGTGCTCCTCTCAGCCGCCGCGCTGCTCGCCCAGAGTCTGCGCAACCTGCAGCACCAGGATCTCGGCTTCGAAACAGAAGGCCGATATATTGCATGGATCAACCCGACCTTGAGCAATTACAAGCCCGAGCAGATGCAGCAGCTCTTCCGGCGCATCGACGATGGCCTGATGCAGATTCCCGGAGTGCGCATGGTGGCTCCAGCGCTCTACGCGCCGATGACCGGCGATAGCTGGAACTCGGGAGTCCGCATCCAGGGCAGGCCTGAGCCCGCGCCCAAAGAAGATACCAGTTCGGGCTGGGCGCGTGTCATGCCCGGCTTTTTTGAGACCATCGGCGCCAAGACGGTCATCGGCCGCGCGATCAACGAAGACGATACGGATGCCACGGTCAACGTCGCGGTGGTTAACCAGGCCTTTGCGAAGCGCTTCTTCAAAGACGAGAACCCGATCGGACAGCACTTCGGTTTTGACCGCATCAAGTACGCGTCGAAGTATGAGATCGTCGGCGTCGTCAAAGACATCCGCTACATGACCTATGACTATAAGGATCCGATCCGGCCAATGGCCTGGGTGTCGGAGATGCAGACGGCGAAGTACGACGATCCGGTCTTTGCCACCGGCGAGAGCTGGTCGCACTTCCTCTACAACATTGTCATCTGGGCGCCCGGCGATCCACCCGGCATGGAACAGCGAGTGCGCACGGCGCTGGGCAACATCGACCCAAATCTGGTGCTCTACTCCGTCGACCCTTACAAAAACGTCGTCAGCGCCGACTTTCAGCAGCAGCAGATGATCGCGACATTGACGTCTCTCTTCGGTCTGCTCGGCCTGGTGCTGGCAGCGGTGGGGCTTTACGGCGTAATGGCATACACAGTCGAGCAGCGCACCAACGAGATCGGCTTGCGGATGGCTCTCGGCGCCGACCGCCGAGATGTGATCTCGATGGTGTTGCGCGGCGCATTCTGGCAGATCGGGATTGGCCTGGGCATCGGAATTCCGCTGGCGATTGTAGCCGGAAAGTTGATGAAAGATCAGTTATACGGTGTGAGTCCGTGGGATCCACTCATGCTGGCAAGCGCCGCCGCGCTGCTTGCGCTCGCGGCACTGGTGGCCTCGGTGGTGCCGGTGCGACGAGCAGCCGGAGTGGAGCCGATGGTTGCGCTGCGCATCGAGTAATCACGCCGACGTCCGTGCAGGCCCGATCGGTTCTCCAGTCCTGCCATTGAAACACGGACGCAAGAGCGTCGCGCTCAGCGGCGCCGATGGCCGGCGATCGACGTCCCGCATGAACGCACGCTACTTCGCCGGCGGTCGACTGCTTTAGCCGCGCCGGCGTCACCCGACAGCTTCACGACTGGTGCAAGTTTGTAATCTGGCGCGGCTAAGCGACATGAAGGCACGAGTCGTCGTACACATATCGATCGACCTCGTACTCTTCAATTTCCAGAAGCCTGTACACCGCAACAAAACGTTCCAGACTGAACTCGGGGGCCGAATCGTGCGAGTCCAAGCGAGGTTTGGTCCCTGCTTGAATGGAAGAGTCTGGAAGCGGTGTTGGTTCGGCTGCGACGAAGGGTTCAGAATCGAGAACGGCGGGGTACTGCATGGGGGCTACCTCCGCGAATGTCCAGGACAGGTTTACCGGGGGCCATTTGCCTGGAGCACGGCGCAGAATCTAACTCACTACATTGGGGGCAACTTGCGCAGTGATTGCTGTCACAGGTGTGCACCGACTCGCTCTTTTCTTCTGCTGCGCGCCGAGGGGCGGCCGCGGCATGTGCCATGCGTCACACATTCTGTCACAGACCTCGTGTGCATATTGTGCTACTGTCTTGTCAAACGATGTGTCACAGCGTCGCGATCGACGGAGGTGATTGTGCAGGGCGTCGTGGAATCAATTCAAGTTGTCTTTCCGCAGAGAAGGCCGAGCCTGGACTCCTTCGATTCAAGCGAAGAATGCAGCCTGTATCACTGGGTGGACGTGTGCAGACTCGTAGACGAGGGTTACATTCTTACTGCGGATGAAGAACTGGAATACGTCCAGGAAATCGAGAGCGTGTTGGAGGAGGCTCCATCAGAAGTGGAGCCCTCCACCGCAAATCAGTACTTCGCCGGTAACGTAGTCTGACAACGGCGAGCAGAAGAACAGCACCGCCCCGGCCGCTTCTTGGGGTGTACCCAAACGACCCAAAGGACACGCACTCTTCACCGAATCCAGAAGACTGGGTTGTACGCCCAGACGAATCTGATGGCCATGCATCTCCATCGACGCCCCTGCAGCATCGAGCGGCTGCACGAGACGGGTTTCAATCAAACCAAATCCCACCGCGTTCACATTGACGTTGTAACGGCCCCATTCTTTGGCCAGAGTTTTCGTCAATCCGATTACGCCTGCCTTTCCGGAAGAGTACCCAATCTGTCCGGCATTGCCGTCGGTACCGGAGATAGACGTGATATTGACGACCTTGCGCATCACGCGCTGGCCGCCGGCCATCTCTTGCTTGGCAGCGGTGCGAATGTACTGTGAGGCTGCCCGAAGCAGGCGGAACGGCGTAACGAGATGAATGTCGAGCATGGCCAGGAACTGCTCGTCCGTGGTCTTCTGGATCACGTTATCCCAGCTATATCCTGCGTTGTTCACGATGATGTCGACGGCCTTGAAAGTATCGAGAGTGGCATCGATGACTTTCGCCGGGACCAGAGGATCGGTGAGATCACCCTGGACGAAGCTCACCCTTTGTGGATCAGCGAGAGAGTCCTTCGATTCCAGCAACATCTTTTCGTCAAGATCGTTGAGCATGACGCAAGCGCCTGCGGACACGAGCCGCTTTGCGATCGCTCTTCCGATTCCGCGACCGGAGCCGGTCACGATTGCGGTTTTGCCTTCCAGCGTAAAAGGCATTTCAACAAGTCTTGCAGTTTCGGTTTGAATCGCACTCATATCGATCACTTCCGCTCGCGAGCAACCTCGTGGAAATATTTTGCTGCACTGCAGTATAACACCAAAATCGTGTTGATTTCCTCCCCGCGGCGGCAACGGAGCAGCGGCGAAACGTGGCGATCGGCGGCTTGGCCACACTCTGTGACCTTCATCACGGACTAAGGTAATGCAACTGGAGCACTCTCGTGAGCCAGGCTCTCAGATCGCCTGGTTTCCAGGTTTCAATCTATGCCGCAGTGGCGCATCCCCGAAGATTGGCAGCACCAAAGGCGATCCGAGATTGGATAGTGGCCAGGCTCGCATCGGATGGACAGAGCTACGAGTTGTTGCAGCCGTTTGTCCCGACTGAAAGATCTATCCGAGACGGTTTTCTCTTCCGGGTCCGACATCGGCAGGCGATAGAACACCCGACCTGTGGGTGCGCCGCTTGTCTCACAATCACCACCCAACCCAATCTCCAACGGAAGGAAAAGGACCATGGAAGTCCGAGACGTTGTTGTTCTCAGCGCGGTGCGCACCGCCATCGGCAAGTTTGGTGGCGCGTTGAAAGATGTTCCGCCTACGGAACTGGCGGCGAAGGTTGTGTGCCAATCAGTGCGGCGTTCCGGCGTTAACCCGGCCGCGATTGGGCATGTCGTTTTCGGCAACGTGATCCATACCGAGCCGAAAGATATGTACCTGGCCCGCGTCGCAGCGCTGCGCGGCGGCGTTCCCGTGGAGACGGCCGCCATGACGGTGAATCGCCTTTGTGGAAGCGGCCTGCAGGCTGTCATCTCGGCGGCGGAGGCAATTATGCACGGCGACTGCGATGCAGCCATCGGCGGGGGTGTCGAGTCGATGAGCCGATCTCCGTATTGGCTGCCATCGATGCGCTGGGGAGCGCGCCTGAATGACGCGAAAGCAATCGACGCCCTGGTGGCGGCAGTCACAGATCCCTTCGAGAATGTGCACATGGGCATCACGGCAGAGAACGTCGCCCGGCGGTGGGAAGTGTCGCGTGAAGACCAGGATGCCTTAGCGGTGGAAAGCCATCGCCGCGCGATCGCCGCGATCAACGCAGGCAAATTCAGAGATCAGATCATTCCGATCGAGCTCGCAACCAAAGGCGGTCCCACGCAGTTCGTCACCGACGAATCACCGCGTGCAGACACGACCATCGAAGCGCTGCGAAAACTGAAACCCGCATTCGATCCCCAAGGCACCGTGACAGCTGGAAACGCCTCCAGCATCAACGATGGCGCCGCCGCCCTGGTGCTGATGGAACGTCATGCCGCGGTCTCTCAGGGGTTGAAACCGATGGCTCGGCTGGTGGGCTACTCGGTAGCGGGGGTTGAGCCGGAAGTGATGGGTGTGGGACCAATCGCCGCGGTAGGCAAGGTCTTCGAGCGGACAGGCCTGAACACGGGGCAAATGGATGTGATCGAGCTGAACGAAGCATTCGCTGCCCAGCTCCTTGCGGTGCGGCGGAGTCTGAACTTGCCGCCGGAGAGAACCAATCCAAATGGGAGCGGTATCTCGTTGGGTCACCCTCTGGGTGCAACGGGAGCCATTTGCGCAGTGAAGGCTCTCCACGAATTGCGCCGGGTCGAGGGCCAATACGCCTTGGTAACAATGTGCATCGGTGGGGGGCAGGGAATCGCGGCTATCTTCGAGTCCCTCAACTGATGGCTAGGAGAAATGAGAGGCAATTATGGTTACCGCAGTTTTTCCGCAAACCGCTGCCCGCGTGATCCGGCCTCTCGAAGGCAAGGTCGCGTTGGTAACTGGGGCGTCCCGTGGCATCGGCCGGGCCATCGCTTTTGAACTTGCCGAACGGGGCGCCGAGATTGCAGTCAATTACAGAACAAGCCTGATCGCAGCCGAACAGGTGAGGGAGCAAATCCAGGAAGGCGGAGGCGAGTGCCAGCTCTTCCAGGGAGATGTCTCCGACCGCACCCAGGCACGCAGGCTCGTCGATGAAGTGCATCAGTACTTTCATCACATCGATATCCTGGTGAACAATGCCGGAATCACGCGCGATCGCTCCATCCGCAAGATGACCGACGACGACTGGGCCCAGGTCATCGATACCAACCTGAACAGCGTCTTCTATTGCACCAGCGCCGTTTTGCCGGCAATGATTGAGCACCAATATGGGCGCATCGTCAACATAGCCTCCTTTGTTGGCCAGGCCGGAAACTTTGGTCAGGCAAACTATGCGGCCAGCAAGGGCGCCGTCATCGCTTTTACGAAGGTACTGGCGCTTGAGCTTGCCAAATACAACATCGCAGTGAATGTTGTGGCTCCCGGATTTACCGAGACCGACATGGTCGCTGGCATTCCCGCCGAGATCCTTGAACAGATTCGAGCGCGGATTCCATTGAGGCGGCTGGTGCGGCCGGAAGAGGTGGCAAAGGCCGTCGCGTTCCTCATCTGCGACGGAGACTGCATCACCGGTCAGCAGATCAACGTGAACGGCGGCATCTACATGTGAGCGCCGGTTACGAAGCGCACTCCGAGGGAATCGGCCTTGGAGTGCGCGATTTGCGGTGCTCTAAAAGGAGCGCGCACTGAGCCACTTTTCGATATGGGGCCAGGTGGTCTTGTGCGCACCGCTGCCCGCCATGATCCCGATATGCCCACCCGGCACCCGGAAAATCTCCTTGTCCGCGCTGGACACCTTTTCCAGAATTGCTTCGGACTGGCATGGCGGCGTGATGTGATCGCCTTCAGCAATCACGTCAAGCAGGTTGGCCTCAATGTTGCGCAGCTCCACTCGCTGTCCCTGAATGTGCAGCGTACCGGCCATGAGCGAGTTGCTGCGATAGAAGTCGAGAATGAGCTGGCGATACGCGGCCCCGGCCATCGGAATGTTGTCCGTGACCCACGTGTTCATCGCGTGCCACGCTTCGACAGCACGCGGAGAATCAACGTTGTCCCAGAGCTTGCAGTAGTTTGTGACATAGTTGTCGATCGGCCTGAGAGCTTTCGCGCCATAGTCGATCATTTCGCCGGGCATGTTGCCGAAGGCGGCAAGAACCTTCTCTACGTCGAAGTATTTCGCGTCCGTCCATCGTGCGAAAGTCAGGTTCTCGCGCTTGGAGAAATCCAGAGGCGCCGTGAGCAGCAGGAGATTGCGGAGGCCATCGTCCGGACGCATCGCCGCATAGATCGTCGTGAGGATTGCACCGATGCACCATCCCAGCAGGCTGAACACCTCCGAGCCGGAGACCGCCTTCACTTTGCGGATGGCGCGTGGGAGATACTCCATGGCGTAGTCGTCAAACTTCATGTTCTTGTCTTCGATACCGGGGCTGCCCCAATCGAGCAGATATACATCAAAACCCCGGCCCACCATGAACTCCACAAAGCTGTGCCCCGGACGCAGATCCAGAATGTAAGGCCGGTTCATAATGGCGAAAACCAACAACAGCGGAACGCGATGACGGCTTCGGGCCGGAACAACCGGCACATAACGATAGAGTTTGGCTTTATTGAGAGCCCACACCAGCTCCTTGGGCGTCTGGGCGATGCGGGCTTTCGTCGTAATCACCTTTGTGAATGTGCGAAGGCGCTTTTGAAAGGCAAGAGATTGTTCTTCCAAAGGCACAAATGACTCCATGAATTCCCCCATTCTCGCCAGTGTCGCGCGCACCGGGCCGCCCGACACTGGATCTCAGGCTTTCTTGCTCTTTGCTGCGGGCCGAACCGGATTTACTCTTTTTTCGGCAATTGGAGTCTCCCTCGGCGTGGCCATCGCCTTCAGAATCCGGTCAATTTTGGCGTCGAGGTCGTCCAGTCGCATCTCCACATTCGTGAAGCGCTCTGCCAATGCGGCGACCTCCTGCCGGGACGGCAGCGAGAGTTGGACCAACGCCTGCGTCATCGCTTTTTCCAGTGATTCCCGAACGGGCGCCGAGGCGGTCAGGAAATAATCGAGCATGGCCCCGGTGGTCTGCGCATAACCTTCGGTGTTCACCGCATCGATCATCGCCTTTGACATGGCGTCAAGATAGGCATCGCGCATACCGCGGAACGGCTCGAAGGGATCGAACGGCTTTGCGCCATTTTCTTTCGTTTCCGGCATCAGAATCACCTCGACACGGTGCGAAGATAGTTTCAGTCGCAGCCCATGGCAGTGATTTGGCGCACGTATGCGTCAAATCACTGCCCAAGAGCGCGGCACCTGACAATGGACAATCAGCGGCCCGGTGGCTTTACCTCAGGAAAATGCCACCCTCCGTCCAATCCAGCAAGAGCGCAGAGATTGTGGAACCGCTCTAGTGCGTTACAAGATCCAGCAGTTCTTTCTGCGCTTCTACAATTGTGTCCACGCCGCGCTGGAAGGTATCGGTCATCACCTCGGCCTGTTTGCCGGTGAATCCGAACTGATTCTTTGCAGCATCGACAACGGCCTTGGTCTGAGCAGCAGTGTTTTCCAGCGCCTTCTTCTGCACCGCAAAAGACTTCTCGACGGCCTGCTTGGCGGCATTGGTGACAGTCTCCGTCGAACTCTTTGCCACGCTGTCACGATCCTTGAATGTGTCAGTCCACACTTTGCTTTGCTCGATGAAATAATCGATCACCGACTTCTGGGTTTCGGCATAGCGCGAAACAGCTCCCGCGGCCAGTTCCAGCATGGGCAGACGGGGCGCGCCGGGCATCTTGTCGGCGGCCTTCTTCAGCACGTCGATCATCTCCGCATTGTGCTGCACTGCAAGATCTATGGTGTGTTTTTGAATCTCGGCGACTCGCTCGAATCCGTGCAGAATTACGGCAGCGAGATTATCCCGAAACTCTGTCTTCTCATCCAATTCCTCTGCGATCGGCTCGCGGATTGGTTTTGGTGTCGGGCTCATGGCTTCCTCCGTTCGTTGCTGCTCTTTATGCTGCAGTGCAGCAACACCAACATAGTACTCCATTGCTGAAGTCTGTCAAGGGGCTAAAATAGAGAATTCCGATGCCCACTAAACCCATTTTGATCAAGAAATACGAAAACCGGCGCCTGTACGACGCCACGAACAGCCGCTACATCAACCTGGAAGAAGTGGCCCAGTTTGTGCAGCAAGGCTATGAGGTGCGGGTGGTCGATGCCGCGTCAGGTGATGACATCACGCGCCTGATTCTGACCCAGATCATTGCCGAAGGCGCGAAGACCCCCGATTCCAGCTTCCCCCTCGATATTCTTCGGCAAATGGTGATCGCTTCGGGCCGTGCCAGCCAGGAGAGCGCGCTTCGCTACACGAAAGCGATGCTGGACCTGTACCAGAGCACCTATCGGGCCATGGCTCCAGCCCTTAATCCTTTTGAGTTCATGCAGAACGCAGGAGCGGCCGCCGCATCCCGTCCTGAGGAAACTCCAGATCGGCCCTCTGCCGGCTCCGGCCGCAATAACGGCCGTGAAACCGAAGAAGTGAGCCAGCTCAAGGAACGCGTGGCCGAACTGGAAAAGCTCGTTCTCAAGTTCGCAGCCGAGAAGCCTCCACGCAAGAGAACGAGTCCAAAGCGGCCCTCGCGCAAGAAATGAAATAGTCCGCGATCAGCCCAGGCCCAATCGGCCGCAGCAATGCTCGGAACTCGGAGGCGTGTCGGCGGTCGGCGCTGAGCGACGAGATTTGCCCGCTTGAACCGGCAGACTCGTGCACGGATAACACCCGATTCGCCTTTCGGCATCCAACGGGCTATGGCGATCGAGAAGAGACTCCTGAACACTCCCTTGAACGATGGCCTCAACGTTACGATCAATCTCTATGGCACGGCGCACGGGGCGGTCGAAGGGGAACTGCTGGTTGAAGCAATCGATCGCGCGCTGCCGCAGCGAAAGCTTCCTACTATGGCGGCCGGCGAAGCGCGCCGGTCATCCTGACACGCGGCGTGGTCTTTCATTTCTCCTGCATACGGTCGAGGCGCTTGGACGGGCTTTAGGGAATGGCTCTGCAGCAGCGAACGCAGCATAGAGCCGCAGCAGGTCCGTCCACTACGAGCTACTCTGCGATGGCTCGGAACTGCCTGTCTTCGACCATCATCTGTTCCGGGCGAAGATGACCCGGGGATGTGAAAGAGCAGCCGGAACTTCAGCCGGTCGCGTAACTCGAGCAGATGCTGCGCCAGCGCGGGAGGATTCCACTCGTGGATGATCACGATGTCCCTCCCGCGCAGGGTCTCCTCCCATATGTCACGCGCATTCGACGAGTAACTCCGGATCGGAAGCTCAGGGTATGCAGCGTCAAACTTGGTCAGTGACCGCTCGCCCAGGGCTTCGGTGCGGAGGTTGCTTATGGACTATCCGTCTTCCGGCTCGAAGATCATCACGTTATGTCCGTCGTCATCAGGATGCGCATGGATTCACTTCCGCCTCCAACTGTTCAAGAGGCAATGGATGCTGATCCTGGATGTCGCTGTAACCGCGATGATCAAAGAGATCGAGATAGAACGAGTGCGCGCGCTCCCAGGCATCGTCGCCGGGCTGTTGTCCAAACGTCTTCACAAACTGGGGACTTCCGGGAAAAGGAAACATGGGCACGGGCTCGCTTACCCACACGCCCTTCGATTTCAACCGGCGCTGCCATTCGGCAACCGCCTCGCCGTTGTCGTGTGCGGTCTTGATGAGATTGGCCTGTACCCAGGGGATACGTTGCCGCGCATAGATCAACAATTCGCTGATCCGTTCAGTGCTTAGCCGGCAATGTTTGTTCAGCTCCTCGCGTCCTTCTTCCGTGATCGATTCGACTCCGCACTCGAACGACACACAGTGCGCGCGCGCCATCAGTTCGATCCCGTCCTCGTCCCACAGATCGATGCGCGATTGAAATCCGATGGCGACGGGCCGGTGGGCCAACTCCTCTAGGAGAATCCGAACCTTTTTCCCCACTCCGAATATCTCATCGATGAAGTAGATGTAGTCCACTCCGCGACCGATCAGGCCATCGATTTCCGTCAGCACAGCCTCGAGAGATCGCTCTCGAAACGCATTGCGGAACAGGGTCTTGTTGCAGAAGGTGCATGAGTAGGGGCACCCGCGCGCAAACTCAACCTCCGCGCCGAGCCGCAACTCGTCTGCCCCATTGCCGGGAAACACATGATGCTTGTGCGCGTGCAATCGGACCGGATATTCGGAATAATCGATGGCGCCAATTGCCTGCATATCCGTCACTCCGAGCCCATGACCAAGATGAAAGACGCCTCTCGCGTCGCGCCAACAGCAGCCCGGGATCGCCTCCCACGGCGCAACGGCGAGCATCGGCAGGGTCTGGTCGGGTTCGCCGCGCAGCACCACATCTGCATTCATCTTTTCGACTGCAGCTTTGGGAGTCGCCGACCCATGCGGGCCGATGGCAACCACCAGGGAACGGCGATCAAGCGCCGAAATCCACTGCATGGGCACACGCAATTCCGGCTGAGGACACTGCCAGAACAGATACGACGGTGCAGTGGGGATGACGAGAAAGTCCTCGCCGAAGTGCTTGAGCCGTCGCTTCACTTCAGTGCTATCGAGCGATTCCATGTGCGCATCAATCAGCAGCACGTCGTGACCGCTTTTGTAGAGATCCTCTCGCGCCGCGAGCAGTTCCAATGGGATGTGAGGCTCACAGCAGCCAAAGTAAGCTGATCCTTCGAATGTCCATCTTGGATTTACGAGCGCATATTTCATGCCGTACCTTCTCAGGCGTCCACAGCTGGAGCCGGCACACTTCGAGGCTAGCTCGATGCGGACTGGCTCTGGCGGGCAAAAGCCTGAATCATCGTTCTTTTCGCCTGTGCGTTTCTTTTCCGCAACACACTGGGGCCCGCGAGAGGACTGTGAACTGAAGAAGATTAGTTCTTCCGGATGCCGCGATGCGAAATCTGCGGCAGTTTCTGTTTACTCTGAGGTAAGTACGGTGAATTTGGTTGGACGAGCGTCGGCCAATAATCAGAAAGCATTCCTGTGTCCCTAGAAAGAACCTAATTATTTCGTGCTTGTTGGAAGAAGACACTCGATAGCTCCGTCATCACAACTCCCGATTAGGGAGATCCCGGGGTTACTCAGATGTATGCGACACAATGACTGAATCGTTATGACAACCTCGCATGTAGGGTTCGATTCTAAGTGAGTCAATGGAGGACGGGATGAATGAGGCTGGAGCGTCGCAACAGGGCTTTCGAGCAACTCAAAGAAGAATACGAATGATTCGGGTGAAAACATCAACAACATATTTAAAGAGGCTTCTCGCTCAATGAGGCGCCTTAGCACGAACGAGAATCGGTCCTGACCAGGCCGGCAATAACAATAGGCAATCAAATATTGAGGAGAACATGTATGGCGAACGCACTTGCACTCGTCACCGGAGCATCCAGCGGCATTGGATATGAGCTGGCTCTAGAGCTGGCATCCCGCGGCTACGATTTGATCGTCGCCGCAGAGGACGAACGGCTCGAATCCGCTGTTTACAACATGCAGAGGCTGGGCGCGCGAGTTCGCGAAATCCAGGTGGATCTGGCGACGCGCAGCGGAGTAGACGACCTGTGGGCTGCCGTCGAAATGGAAGGCCGCCCGCTGGATATTGCCTGCATTAACGCCGGCGTTGGTGTAGGCGGTCTGTTCTGGGAGACGGATCTCGATACCGAGCTGAACATGATCGCGTTGAATTGTGCCGGAACTGTCCAGCTCGCAAAGTACGTCGTGCGCCAGATGGTGGCCAATCAGCAGGGGAGAATTCTACTAACCTCATCCATCGCGGGCGAGATGGTGGCTCCGCGGGAAGCAGTTTATTCCGCGACCAAGGCATTCGGTCTTTCGTTCGCGCACAGCCTGCGATACGAACTCCGCGACTCCGGCGTTACCGTCACCGCCTTGCAACCTGGACCGACAGACACAGACTTCTTCCATCGTGCAGGAATGGACGATACCGAGGTCGGTCAGAAAGGCAAAGAGGAGAGCTCGCCACGCGATGTCGCACGGCAGGGAATTGATGCGCTGATGTCGGGCAAAGATCACGTGTACGCAGCGTCTGTGAAGACCAAACTCGAAGGCATGTTAGCGAATGTCATACCCGGCGCTGCGAAGGGCGCAATGCATGAGAAGATGGCGCGTCCGAAATCCGAGAAAAAAGCCAGTTAACCAACGGGAGCGGCGGCTCCGGAGCAACGCCGCCGAATTGCGTTGCCGGAATCTCCGATTCTACAGGGGCGAAATGACTATGGCTGAGCTCAGTAATGCGAAAACGAATGCACAAGACAAGCCGTCCGGTGCTTCCGCAGTATTCAACGGACGCTATATGCCTCCACCGGAAGATGGCGGAGGCCAGAGATGGGTAAGAACCAGCATGATCATCCAGGCTTCTGCTGAAGCGCTGTATGCCCGTTGGCGCGACGTTGAGTCCGCGACGCAATGGCATGGGCAGACGGTCAACGTGCGACGCACAGGAATGAAGACGTCGCACTGGACCATGATGGTCGGCGACAAAAAAATTGAATGGGAGTCGGAGATTCTTGCCGACGAGCCCGGCAGGCGCATCGCGTGGCATTCAATCGGCGGCGATCTCGATGAAGCCGGCGAGGTTATCTTCGAGCCCGCAACGGGCGGGCGCGGAACGATGGTGACGGTGCTGCAGGAATATCGTATGGGCGCGCTCGAGAACCTGTCACAAACCATCAGCGGGCGCAATCCGAAGCAGGGCGTAATCGAGTCTCTGCGCCACTTCAAGGCATTGGCTGAAACCGGCGAGATTCCGCGCACGGAAGGTCAGCCGCATGGCCCGCGCGGAGCCATTGCGAACATGAAGCGATCGATGTATGGGGAGACGGTCCCGACCCCGCCGGGTGAGTTGCGGCGCGCCGGCTGATACCACTGGAAAACGAAATGGAGATGCCATGAAGGCTGTCTGCTGGATGGGAAAAAGCAAGATTGAAACTCACGATGTTGTCGACCCCGTGTTGCTGAATCCGCACGATGCGATTCTGAGAGTGACGCGCACTGCGATTTGCGGCTCTGATCTTCATCTCTTCGATGGTTTCATTCCCACCATGGAAGAGGGCGACGTCATGGGACATGAGTTCATGGGAATCGTGGAAGAGGTGGGGAGCGAAGTCACCAACATCAAGCGGGGCGATCGTGTTGTCGTTCCATTTACCATCGCCTGCGGCAACTGCCTCTTTTGCAAAAAGAAGCTTTGGGCAGCATGCGATAACACGAATCCGAATGCTCACCTGATGGAGACGATGTACGGCTACTCAGGCTCGGGGCTGTTTGGTTATTCACACATGATGGGCGGCTATGCGGGCGGTCAGGCTCAGTACGTGCGGGTACCGTTTGCCAATGTCGGTCCCCTCAAGATCGAAAATGATCTGCCCGACGAGAAAGTGCTATTCCTCTCCGACGTCTTTCCCACCGGCTACATGGCAGCGGAAAACGCACACATTCAGGAAGGCGATACCGTAGCGGTATGGGGATGCGGGCCTGTCGGCCAGTTCGCCATTGCGAGCGCATATCTGCTCGGTGCGGCGCGCGTCATCGCCATCGACCGCTTCCCCGAGCGCCTCGAAATGGCGCGGCGGCGCGGCGCCATTTGCGTCGACTATGCGGAAGAAGACGTCAGCGTGCTCACAGCGCTGAAGGATGTCACCGGCGGCGTTGGCCCCGACTCCTGCATTGATGCCGTAGGTCTCGAAGCGCACTTAGCCGACGTCCAGGGGCTGTATGACAAGGTGAAGACAGCGCTGATGCTGGAGCAGGACCGCCCCGGCGCGCTACGCCAGGCGATCCAGGCTGTGCGCAAGGGCGGCACCGTGTCCATCCCGGGAGTTTACGGCGGCATGCTCGACAAGGTTCCCTTCGGCGCGGCCTTCGGCAAAGGCATCACGATGAAGATGGGCCAGACCAACATGCACTCGTATATGAAGCCTCTGCTCGACCTCATCGAGAAAGGCGCGATCGATCCCTCCGACATCATCTCCCATCGCATCACGCTGAATGAAGCGCCCGAGATGTACAAAGTCTGGCGCGACAAACAGGAAAGCGTTACGAAGATCGTGATCGATCCCTGGGCTGAACGAGTGGCCGCATAGCGGGAGCTGGCAAAGGTAGGCCGCGGTATCGTGGCTCAGTCCGCGCGTCTCCCTCGCGCTCGGTCGGAGTTCAGAGCGGCGCACCTCCTCGAGATCAGCGAGCGGGGTGTGCCCATTCGGACTTCGTCCGAGCGTCGCTCCAAGCCAACGGATCTTGACGCCCCCCGCGGCATCCAATAAAACGGAGAGAGTCTCCGAGCTCTTAGAGAGTCGGAGTCTCTCCGCATACGTTGTTTTTCGGGCATGGCGACGAAGAGTTCACAACCCGCTGGCAGAAAATCGCGCTCGGATGCGCAGCGAAACCGCGCGCGCATCTTGGAGGTGGCCAAGCAGGCTTTCACGCGGTTTGGCGCCAGCGCCAGCCTGGACGACATTGCCAAACAGGCAGGCGTCGGCGCCGGCACTTTATATCGTCACTTTCCCACGCGCGACGCCCTGATCGAAGCGGTTTATCGCAGTGAAGTGGAAAAGCTGGCGGCAGCCGAGCGCAGGTTTGCCGAAACCATGTCGCCGGTTGAGGCATTGCGCGCCTGGATGATGCTCTTCGTCGACCACATCGCCGCAAAGCAGATTATTGCTCCTGCGCTGAACAGCATCATCGGAGGACCCTCGAAGCTCTATGAGGGCGCCCGGGGTCAGATTCAGAAAGCGATTGATGCCCTGGTGAAACGCGCGATCAAGAGCGGAGACATACGCAGGGATCTGGACCCCTTCGACCTACTGCGGGCGCTGATCGGCGTCTCCCACATAGCGTCCAGTCCGGATTGGCAGCAAAGCGCGAGAAGGCTGGTCGATATCCTCATCACGGGGTCCCGGCCCATTCAATAAGCGGCAGTACCGGGCGCCTTCGCGAGCGCCAAGTCCGCCGCGGGACCAAACCAAAGTACTATCCAGCCTGCTGCGCGCGGAGGCTTTGCAGTGAGAAATCAGTATCCGATTGCGTTTGCCATACGCGTAGTTTTTCGTAAAAGTAACTCGATAGATCAATAATGTTGAGTTAAGAGAAATCTGATGCCTCGGGATTGCATCCTGCTGCGATCATGATCTTTGTAACATTACCAGTTTCGAGTACTGAAGCCTCACTCCCCCTACAACTTGGTCGTCATTGAGTACTAAAGTCCATACGACTAAAAATCGTCACGTGGGCGACAAACGTCGCAACATTGTTCCCCATCAGTACAAAGCAATCTATCGATGAATTAAGAACTGCACTGGGATTCCGCGCGGTCGTGGAGGTATATATGGGACGGGCACGCTATTTACTGATCGTCGGGTTACTGCTGGCACTTGCTGGAACAACATCCGCAACGGCTCAATCAACGAGCAGCAAGATTTCACCTGACCTGCAGGCGCTCATCGCTTCTGGTTCCGGTTCCGGAAACGTACAGGTCATCATCCAGTACCACAACCAGCCTTCAAGTTCGACAGGATCGTCCGGGTCGACTGGCTCTACAGGGCTTCTCGGCGGCCTGCTGGGAGGGTCATCCGGATCTTCGGGACTTCTGTCGGGCGTCCTGGGACTTGTGGGTGGATTGGTGGGTGGACTGGTGACGGTGGTCCTGGGCGTGATCAACGCGGTCGTCGCGATTGTGCCCCTGGGGCAAGTGAATACGATCGCCGCAGACCCGAATGTCGCTTACGTCTCGCTGGACCGTCCCGTAAATGCACGCGAAGCTGTTACCATCACGGCGCCTGAATATACAACGGAGCCCATCAACGCACCTGCCGTCTGGCAGAAGGGCTACGTTGGCACGAATGTGGGCGTCGCCGTGATCGACAGCGGAATTACGCCGGTGTCCGATCTCAAAGCCAACTCGCTGACGTTGTCGCTGCCGACCCTCGCACAACTTCGCGCCGAGTCAAATGAAGTTCCGCCATTCAGCACGGGACGGATCGTCTACAGCCAGAATTTCGTGCCCGGCCAATACGATGCTTACGATCATTACGGACATGGGACGCATGTCGCGGGCCTGATCGCCGGCAACGGAGCCGACTCGACGGGCGCGAAATACTTCCGCACCTTCCGCGGCGCAGCGCCCAACGCGAACATCATCAATCTCCGTGTACTGGACGAAAACGGCGCAGGGACGGACTCCTCCGTCATCGCCGCCATCGACCAGGCGATCGCCCTCAAAAACACTTACAACATCCGCGTCATCAACCTCTCGCTCGGCCGGCCCATCTATGAGAGCTACAAGCTCGATCCGCTCTGCCAGGCCGTCGAACAGGCGTGGAAAGCCGGCATCGTAGTAGTTGTAGCGGCCGGCAATGATGGCCGCGATCTGAATCTGAATCCTGAGGGTTACGGCACCATTAATTCGCCGGGCAACGATCCGTATGTGTTGACGGTGGGCGCGATGAACACGGTGGAGACGCCGCAGATCAACGATGACATCATCGCCAGCTACAGCTCGAAAGGACCATCCTTCATCGATCAGGTCGTCAAGCCTGACATCGTTGCTCCCGGCAACCTCGTGACGAGCCTGCAATTCCCTGATGATCCGCTGGCCGTCGACAACCCGTCGTTCGACACTCTCTATTCCTTCTATCAGGTCAACGGCCCGCAGACTCCATCGCCCTACTACTTCCCGCTCAGCGGCACCAGTATGGCGACCGGCGTCACCAGCGGCGCAGTGGCCGACCTGCTGCAGGCAGCGCCGAATCTCACTCCGGACAAGGTGAAGGCGTTGGTCATGGTGAACGGCGATCGCAGTTATTTCCCCGTTACCAGCAGTGTCACGGACGATGGCATCCTCTACAAGGCGAACTACGACGTCTTCACCATCGGCGCCGGCTATCTCGACATCGCCAAGACGGTCAGCGCTGCTGTGGTCAACAACGGATCGGTACCCGCCGGAACCTCCATGTCGCCGATCGCTGTCTACAACGCGGTGACCGGCGATACCACGGCGACTACCGATCCCAGCGCGCTCTGGACTCAGACCGGACCCTGGTCCGCTCCGAGCGTCTATGGCAGCAACGCGTGGATCAACTCCGACGACGGCACGACCGCCCTGTGGGGCAAGACGGCCCTCTGGGGCAAGAGCGACCCCGATGCCTACACGGCTCTATGGGGCAAGACCGCCCTCTGGGGCAAGGGCACGCCCGATGCGGAGACAGCCCTTTGGGGCAAGACCGCCCTTTGGGGCAAGTCCGGAGACGACGGAAGCTCCTTGTTCCTCCCCTACTAGTCCGGCAAAACCGGCAAGAAAGAGGACCGCGCGCGTAGCGGTCCTCTTCACTTTTGGGGCCTATGCGCCGGCACCTGTAGCGGACTGGATCGCTCTGTAAACAAGCGTTTACACCGCGGCGTCATGCAGTTCTTGTAACTAATTGAGGAATAAAGGTTGATGACTTGGTCGAGAGTGGTTACTTTCGTGCTTGTCCTCTGTTAAGATTCCTTCTGTTACCGGATAAAAGTGTTGTTTTCCAGGCAGGCAGGAATGCACAATGAAGTTTCCTGTGAGCTGCTGAGGGACCCATGAGCGAACGCGCTGATGCGATTCGGACAATCCGAAGTGGACAATCCGTTCGAACGGGTGGACGCGGTTCCTCTTTCATTTCACCAATTATTACGGGACTGGCTTTGGCCATTGTGCTGGGCGGAATCGCCCCGCACATGGCCTCGGGGGCTGTCTTCAATGAAGCGCTGATCTTTGCCGCCGGCGCTGCTGCCGCAGTGCTGGTGCTGCGGCTCATTGTCCAGCGCGAGCGGCGCGTCGCCCTGCAGCTGGTGATGAGCGAGATCGTCGGTGAAAACACTTCGCCGGAGATCGCGGCGATGCGCATTCTCGAGGCACTCTGCGTTTCCCAGGGCTGGGATGTGGCACTGCGCTGGGAACTGAACGCCGACGAAAACCAGCTCGAATTCTGCTCCGCCTGGGGCGCACCCGGCCGGCGTACAGAGACGTTGATCCAGGAAAGTATGGGGCGCAAGCTGGCCGCGGGCGACGACCTGCCCGGCCGTGCCTGGCAGGAAGGCCGCCCAGTTTGGATTGCCGACCTCTCTTCCTTGTCGGGCAGCGCACATACCCACACAGCGCAGCGTCATGGCATGGTCTCGGGCTGCGCCGTCCCTGTACGCGTAGGCAGCAATGTTCTTGCAATCCTCGAATTCTATTGCCACTTCTGCCTGCGCGAAAATCGCGAGGCCATGGCGGCCGTTGAGACCGTCGCGGCATCGCTGGGCCAGATGCTCGCCCGCTCGCACGAACGCGATCGCGCGGAGAAGCTTTACCGCGAGCAGGAGATATTGCTCAACTCCGTAGCCGACGGCATCTGCGGACTCGATCCCGATGGCCTGGTCAGTTTCGCGAATCCGGCTGCCGCCAACCTGCTCGGCGCCGATCCG
>Ga0335073_10004047_pt1 | contig 20474 bp, 19 predicted proteins | sample Lox_Sample_22_FD_207093 | JGI IMG/M metagenome (GOLD analysis project Ga0335073, IMG submission 207093) | Soil microbial communities from Loxahatchee National Wildlife Refuge, Florida, United States - Lox_Sample_2.2 | ecosystem: Environmental > Terrestrial > Soil > Wetlands | place: USA...
CGATGTGCGGCCGCACCTGGGACCCGAGACCGAGCCTGAAGCGGCCGCCCGAGATCAGCTGGATGTCGTTGGCGAGCACGGCCATGCTCATCGGGTTCCGGGCGAACGCGACGGCGATCGAGGACGTCAGCCCGATCCGGTTCGTGGCACTGGCCGCGGGCGTCAGTGACACGAATGCAGCGTGCCTGGTCTCCGGTACGTTAAAGCCGTCGTAGCCGGCCGCCTCCGCAGCGGCTGCGGCGGCCGCCACGTCCTCCAGGCTCGCGGAGACAGTGCTGCCCGCATCGATAAGCGTGCCGTGACTACGACGCGGTCAGGGCGTCGGTGATCGGGCCGATACCCGCCAGCCGCGCGACGAGTTCCGGGCTGAGCCCATGGCGGCGGCCCAGCTCTTCTGGAGCGTAATAGGAAACCTTCACCTGTCCGTCGTCGGCCCAGATCAGCACTTTGAGCGGGAGATCAAGAGCGGACAGCGGCGCGTCCGCCATGACTGGCGTGCCGGCGGCCGGGCTGCCGAACAGCACCAGCGTGGTGTCCCGCAGGTCTTGCCCGGCGGCCTGGGCCTCAGCGCGCTGATCGATCACCGCGAACAGCTTCAGGCCCTTAGCGCTGATGAGCTCCTGCGCGCGCGAGACCGTGTCGGCGAACGGCAGCGGGCTGAGCTTGGTGATGACCCCCGGCTCGCTAGCGGCCGCGTCGCTGGTCATTCAGGTCCTCCTGCTGGGCTCGGCGTGATGAGGTACTTGGTGCCGGTCGCCTGACGGCCGTACTCGGCAATGGCGGCTGGCTGGAGCGCGCCGGCCAGCGAGACTTCCGCGGTGTAGCTGCTTGCGAACGTGGTTGTCAGGCCCTCAGCTACCCGGCGGCGCAGCCGGGCAATCCCGTCGGCGCCGATCTTCTGCAGGAACGGGGTCAGCAGCCAGCCGCCGACGCCCCAGGCCATGCCGAAGCTGCGGGCGAGTTCCGTCGGGCCGCGATCGAGCGATCCGTAAATGTAGACCTGCTTGTGGACGCTGGATCCGTACCGGCTGTAGCTCGGTGCCGTCGCGCTGGCGGCGGCTTCCATGCAGGTGAGGATCTGGCTCGCCAGCCTGCCGCCGCCGACGGCATCGAAGGCAAGAGTCGCCCCCGTCTGCCTGAGCGCGCCGGTCAGCTCGGCCATGAAGTCCGGCGCCGCGGAGTTGCAGACGTAGCTGGCACCGGCTGCGCGGAGCAGCTCCTCCTGCTCCGGCTTGCGCACGATGCTGACGAGCGGGATCTGGTCCTCGATGCACAGGCGGTTGAGCATCTGGCCGAGATTCGAGGCGGCCGCCGTGTGCACCAGGGCCGTGTGACCTTCCAGCCGCATGGTCTCGACCATGCCGAGGACGGTCATCGGGTTGACGAACGAGGACGCGCCGGCGGCGGCCGGCACGCCGTCGGGGAGTTCCAGGCAGGCCATCACGTTCACCGTGCGGAACTGCGCGTACATGCTGCCGCCCGCCACCGCGACGGTCTTGCCGAGCAGCGCCTGGGCTGCGGCGGACGATCCGGCTGCGACGACGGTGCCCGCACCCTCGTTCCCCACCGGCATCGGCACGCCGACACGGGCGCTCAGCGCCCGCATAGCCGTACGCGGGATGGGCGCCATGACGAGCGGCCGGTCTGCCGGGCCGGAGACGACGGCCGCCGTCAGGTCGGCGCCGGCGAACAGCAAGCCGAGGTCGGACGGGTTGATCGGCGCCGCCTCGACGGCCACGGTCACCTCGTCGGGGCCCGGCTCAGCAACGGCAACGTCTGCCAGGAATACCTCGACCGTCTCATCGGCCGTGACCCGTGATTGCAGCTGCAGGCCCGTGGGCGGAGTGTGCGTCATCGATCAGCCCCTTGTGACCGTCGTTCCCGTGACCATTGTGATCATGCCAGGCGACCGGAAGCGCGTGACGCCCGCTCTACACGATCGAGGTCTGATGACCGGCCCAGTACTTCTCGCGCAGCAGGCGCTTGTACAGCTTGCCGGTCTCGGATCGGGGCAGTTCCGCCACGAAGTCGATGCTCTTCGGGCACTTGAAGTGCGCCTGCCGGTCGCGGCAGTAGGCGATCAGCTCGTGCTCGAGCTCAGGGCTGGCGGCGGCCGGGTCCGTGAGCTGCACCACGGCTTTGACCTCCTCGCCGAGGTCGTCGTTCGGAACGCCGATGACGGCCACGTCCAGCACGGCTGGATGAGCCGACAGCAGGTTCTCCGTTTCCTGCGGGTAGATGTTGACGCCACCAGAGATGATCATGAATGTCTTGCGGTCGGTCAGGTAAAGGTACCCGTCAGCATCCAGATGGCCGACGTCGCCGACAGTGCTGGTGATGCCGCCGTCCCGGCGGCTCTCGGCAGTCTTGACCGGGTCCTCGAAGTACTCGAATGCGGTCGCCCCGCGGAACCAGATGGTCCCGTCCGCGCCGACCAGGCACTCGTTGCCGTCCTCGTCGAGGATGAGCACCTCGCCCAGGACGGCCCGGCCGACCGTGCCGGGGTGTGCCAGCCACTGTGCGGAGTCGCAGAACGTGAATCCGTTGCCTTCGGTCGCGGCGTAGTACTCGGTGACGATCGGGCCGAGCCAGTCGATCATTGCTCGTTTGACGTGCACCGGGCAGGGAGCGGCAGCGTGAACGATGCACTCCAGTGAGGAGGTGTCGTAGCGAGAGCGGACGTCGGCCGGAAGGCGGAGCAGGCGGCTGAACATTACCGGCACCATCTGGCAGTGGGTCACCCGGTATCGCTCCACCAGCGCCAGCCACTGCTCAGCGTCGAAGTGCTCCATCACGATCGTGGTGGCGCCAAGGCGCAGGGATGCGGAGACGCTGGCCGCCGGAGCTGAGTGGTACAGCGGCGCCGGGTTCAGGTACGTCATGCCCTCCCTCAAGCCGAACATCGCGCTTACGAACTGGATCACCGGGAGCGCCGCGCTCGGCGCGGTCTCCGGCAGCGCGCGCAGGATGCCCTTGGGCTTGCCGGTTGTGCCGGACGAGTAGAGCATGGCGGCGCCGAGCGACTCGTCAGGCACCGGCTCGGCCGGGCATCCCGCGATCGCGGCCTGAAAGGAGTCCCAGCCAGCAGGCGGCGCGTCGGTGCCGGTGATGAGCATGCGCTCCAGTTGCGGGCACTGCTTCGCGGCAGCCTCGGCGACGTCACGCATCGCTGCCGAGCTGAACAGCAGCCGGGAGTGCGAGTTGGTCACGATGTACGCGACCTCGTCCGGCGCGAGGTACCGATTGATCAGCGTGAAGTACAAGCCTGTCCGCTCGGCGCCGCCCTCGATCTCGAGCATCCGGGCATTGTTCTCCATGAACACCGAGATGTGGTCGCCGCGCTGCAGGCCCGCCGCGCGCAGGAGATGTGCTACCTGGTTACAGCGGGCCTCATACTCACCGTAGGTGACGGTCTCGCCTGAGGCCGCCATGATGATCGCAGCCTGGTCCGGGTGTGCCGCGGCGTGCTGTCGTGCGTACATCGGTCCCCTCAGGCAGCGTCGGGGTTACTGCTGCTGAGATTACGCGTATTTCAGCACCAGGTCGCCGACATGGGGGAGCGCTGCCTCGACTTGCTTCACTGCGCTGCCGCGGACGGAGCGGTACGCCCTGACGATGGTCGGGCGATCAGAGCCCTCCGCGCGCGCGTCAGTGACCGACAGCAGGGCCTCCGACACCTCGTCGCCGCGCTTGGCCAGGTAGTCGCCGAACTGCGAGCCGCCGGAGACGATGAAGTCCGCCCAGTACGGCTGAAGCTTGTCCACCATGTCTGGGAGCAGCGTCTCAACCATGTAGCGGACGTGTCCCTGCGCAAATGCATTGACCGTCTTGTAGGCGAGCTTGACCGCGGTCCCGGCGATCCCGCCCTTGTCGGAGACCTCCTGCTCAATCAATGCCATGCAGTCGTCGATCACCTTCGGCTGAGTATCCGGCGCGAGCAGGATCTCTTGAAGTGTGGCTGCCATCGGTATCTGCTTCTCCTTAACGCCGCGCCGGTATGTGAGTGTGGTCCCGTTAGAGGAGCGTCGTGATGGTGTCGGTGATACGGCGCTCGCCGGTGAGGTCAGCGCCAGGGCTCGACGATCGACTTGATGGAGCTGCGCTCGATCGTCGACGTAATTGCCTGGTCGGCTTCTGCCAGCCCGTACCGGCCGGTGATGAGGCCGTCGAGGTCGACGGCACCGCTCGCGGCCAGCGAGATGGCGGTCGGCCACGTGCCGGCATAGCGGAACGTGCCAGCGATGGTGAGCTCTCGCAGCTGCAGCAGCCCGAAGGGAAGCGTCACTTCGTCGGGTCCCATGCCGACAAGGACAGCGCGTCCCGCCGGCCGCAGCGCGCGGATCCCGGTGGTTATCGCCGACGGTGCGCCGGAGCAGTCGAGGAACGCATCAAAGTCCGGCGCGATCTCGCCACCATCGCGAGCGTCCAGCGTCGCAGTGGCACCGTTGAGCGCCGCCACCGCAAGCCGGGCCGGGTCGACGTCAGTCACGACGATCGTGGTGGCGCCGCGAGCGCGGGCCATCTGCGCCGTGGTGAGGCCGATCGGGCCGGCCCCGGCAATGAGCACGGAACTGCCGGCGGTGATCACCGCTTTCCCGGTAGCCCAGATCGCCACCGAAAGCGGCTCAAGTAGCGCGCCGGCATCATCGCTGACCCGATCAGGCAAGTCGAAAGCCAGATCTGCTCGCACGACGACGAATTCGGCGAGCGCGCCGTCTACCGGCGGGGTCGCGAAGAAGCTCATGCTCGGGCAGAGGTTGTAGCGGCCCGCCTTGCACTGGGCGCACGCCATGCAAGCCGTACCAGGCTCAATCGCCACCCGCGCTCCGACGCGGCCACTGTCGACTCCCTCGCCGACGGCGACGATGCGGCCCGATGTCTCGTGGCCGAGCACGAGCGGGCCGCGGACGACGAAATCCGCGATGCGCCCGTGCTCGAAATAGTGCGCGTCCGAGCCGCAGATCCCGACGCTGCCGACCGCGACCAGGACTTCCTGCGGCCCCGGCCGGGGGACGGGCCGCTCTTGCAGCTCGAGTCGGCCTGGCTGGGTCAGGACCGAGATCCGCATGGTACGGGGGATTTCGCCCGCGCGTGCCATCCTCATCCGATCACTCCCGTTGTGCGGCGTATCGCGGAAGTTAAGGTAGCGTTAGTCCGATTTTCCGTGTCAGCTAGGGACTTTGCCAGAGACCGGACGGGATGTGTGAGTGGCGTCACTTCGCAGCAGAGTAAGCCGAGCTGCACGTCCGCAGACTTTACTCACTTTGGCGTCCGCGGTCATCGTGGCGGCCCTGGCGATCGCCCCGGCCGCGGTCAGTGGTGACGCCGCCTCGGCGTCTCCGGCGACCCTAGCGTCTTCCGCTGCGGCAGTCAGCCCGCAGAAGGCGGGCATGGCCGAGCTGTTTACGGCATATAACCCGAGAACTGGCGAGATCGGCAGGTCCTGGTGGCAAGCCGCAGTCGCTTTGTCGACCCTGGAGACCTACCAGCAGACGACCGGTGACCGGAGCTACAGCTTCGCCATCGACCGGGCGTTCGCCGACCACAAGGCACACAAGTTCGAGGACAGGTTCGACGACGACACGAGCTGGTGGGGGCTCGCCTGGCTGCAGGCGTACCAGATGACCGGCTCCAGGCAGTATCTGTCGATGGCCGAGACCGACGCGGACTATGTTCACCGCCACTGGGATGACACCTGCGGCGGCGGCGTGTGGTGGCAGACACACACGAAGGGCTATAAGAACGCGATCACTAACGAGCTCTTCCTGGAGCTGACCGCCTGGTTGCACAACACCATCAGAGGGGACAAGAAGTACCTCGGCTGGGCCACCGCCGAGTGGGCGTGGTTCTCCGGCAGCGGGATGATCAACGGGAGCAGCCTGATCAACGACGGCCTGACCTCGAATTGTGAAAACAATCACAGGCCCACCTGGACCTACAACCAGGGCGTCATCCTGGCCGGGCTGGCGCAGCTGTACAAGGCGACCAAGGACGCCAGCCTGCTCACCGAGGCTGAGCGCATCGCCAGCGCAGCGATCAGCCAGCTCACCGTGGGCGGGGTCCTCCAGGAGCCATGTACTGGGAGCGAGTGCGGCAGCACCACTGGCGGCGACCTTGAATCATTCAAGGGGATCTTCGTCCGGGATCTGAAGGTGCTGGCTGTCACTGCCAGGACCCGGCAATTCAACGGGTTCTTCCGGACGCAGGCGCGGTCGATCGAGGCTCGCGACACGAGCCGGTCCCATCGGCTCGGCATGTTCTGGGCCGGCCCGCTGGCTGATCTCAACTCCGATACCCAGGCCAGCGCGGAGGCCGCGCTCGTGGCTGCGCACCGGCTCCCTCAGGCCGATAGCAGGGCAGCCAGCTCGGCGGCATTGCGGACGCCATAGTCCTGGTAGCAGTTGTTCATCAGCGCGTGGACGGTGCTGGCTTCGCCCGAGAGCGCCTCGATCGTGGGCACCCATCCGCCAAGCTCCGCTGCCGAGTACAGGTACTGGAATCGCTCAGCCGCGCTGGTGCCGGTCTTGTTCCAGGTGTCGTCGTTTCGGCCGTGGAAGCGGATGACGGCCAGGTCAGGCGTTGTGGCCTCGGGGACGACCGGCAGCCTTGCCGTCCCTGGGGCATCCACGACGACCAGGGCCAGGTGCAAGTCGGTCAGGGTGCGCAGCGTCCGGTCGCGGTCCCTGCCCTCCGCGAGCCAGGTGGGGGAGCGGAACTCGACGCAGACGGGAAGCTCGGGCCATCGCTGCCGGACGGCAGCCAGCTCGGCAGTGCTGGCCTTCTTGGCCGTGAACCACGGGGGGTACTGCAGCAGGACGGCGCCGAGCTTGCCTGCATCTCGCAGCGGCTGCAGCGCGTCAGCGAAGCGCCGCCAGGCCTCCTCGACAGCGTCGGCGACCAGGTGCGAGGCATAGACGTTGCGCTTGCCGGTGAACTCCGGTCGCACTGCGCCCTGGAGGTCCGGCCACAGTGAGTCCGGCTTAGTGGGATGGCCGGTGAGCAGCGAGTAAGCCTTGACGCTCATGGTGAAGCCATCTGGCGTCCGCTCAGCCCATCTTGCTGTCAGCTCGGGCGCTGGCGGGAAGTAGTAGGTGCTGTCGGCTTCGGCGATCGGGAACCGCGCGGCGTAAAACCTCAGGCGCTCGGCCGCCGACATCGACCGCCTCGGGTACCAGTCGGTGTCATGGGTCAGGGTCCTGTCCGCCCACGAGCAGGTGCCGACGAGAATCCTCCGGTTCGTCACGGTGCTATCGCTACCCGGCACGCCGCTGAGGTCACCCCCAGCAGCTGGCCAGATCCGGCGGCACAGGACACTTGCCGGTAAGACCACGGAAGGGGGCCGTGTCCATGGACCAGAGGGAACTTGCCCGTGCGGTGGCGGAGCGATCCGGGCTGTCGCGTGAGGAATCGGCTGATATCAGCCGGGCGGTACTTGAGGGCCTGGCGGATCAGCTGAGCGAGGGCGAGGCGAGGCGGCTCGCCCTGGATTTTCCCGATCTGGCCGAGCGCGTGCTTGAAGCACGGCGCCCGAAGAAGGAGGCGCGGCCTGTCAAGATCCACGACTTCATCAAACAGCTGAGCCAGCGGACCGGGCTGACCGACGCGGACGCCAGCTCCGGAGCCGGGGCCGTACTCGCCGTCATCCGCGATGGGCTGGGCGAGGACGAGTACCGCCATCTGGTCGGCCAGCTCCCCGCGCAGTACGCAAGCCTGGCCGAGGCGACCCGCTTAATCAGCCGGGAGCGGCGAGGCTACCTTTGGGCCGGTCTGTCAGCAAGCCGTCGTCAGGCAGCGGCAGCAGCTCAGGCAGCCGCGGCGCGTCCCGCTCGGCGCCGACCAGGCCGAGGCTCGCCAGATCGATGGTGGACGCCCAGTAGCGCCAGTGCGCGGGCCTGGCAGAGATGGCAGCACTAACCTCTGCGGTGCACCGGCTGAACGCTGCTGCCTTGTCGCCCTCCACCGGGACCGGCGCAGAGATCTCGAGTACCTGATGGCGGTAGTCGGCCGAGCGGTACAAGAAGCCCATCAGCACGGGCGCGCCCGTCACCTGCGCAAGGGTGACCACGCCCGGCACGAGCGTGGCCTCGCGCCCGAGGAAGGGAACCTCCACCGTGCGGGCCTTGTCGCAGTCGAGCGGCGGCGCGTCGATCACGATGGTCAGCACCTCATTGGCGCGCAGCACGGCGGCGGCCCTTGTTGCGACGTCGAGCCGGCCAGGCCATGGCTCGATGTTCGGCCGCGTGCGGTGCCGGCGCAGCGGCCTTGCCTGCACCTTGTCCCAGAACCGCCGCTCAGCGGCCGAAATGCCAGCGGTGTAGTTGTGCTGCCACCGCCCGATGGTCGTGACCGGGTACCCGCTGGCGCCAAGCATCGAGAAGGCGCAGTCGTACGAGCCGAAATGACCGGAGCACAGGATGACGCCCTTGCCAGCTCCGAGGGCCGCGTCGAGGTGCTCCCGCCCGCGGATCTCGACCAGCCGCTGCAGGGCCCGGCCGCTGTGCCTGAGGCGCTTCACGTCGACCGCGTCGCAGGAGGCGAGACGGAACCAGTCCCGCGTCACCTGCCGCACCGCCGACCGGCTGACGTCGTCACCCAGGATGCTCTGCAGGTTGCCGGCAATCTCAGCCCGCCTGGCGGGCTGGCGCGCGGACAGCCAGTCCCCGCGCCAGCATGCAATGCGGTAGCCGAGTGCGGCCGGCATACGGCCGAGGACCGGCGCGGCCGCCGCCCAGTACACCACCCCTTCCAGGTTGCGCAGCAGCCTGCCGGCAGGGCCATCACCCATGGGCGGCCTGCTTCTCGGGCTCTCGGGTGCGGAGGTAGGCGCAGATCGTGTTCACGCTCTCGAAATGCTCGGGGAGCAAATCCGCGTCGCCTACTGTGATCCCGAAGCGCCCTTCCAGGAAGACCACGAGCTGGAGGAGGCTCAGCGAATCGAGAATGCCGCTCTCCAGCAGTGATGTCTCGTCTGCCACGGGCAGTAGCGCCGGATCCCGCACGAGTTCCTGGCTGATGTAGTCGATGATGACGGTCTCCACCTGGGCACCTTTCCTCAGTGTTTATCGGCTAACGCTTGTTAGGCCGGACGTCTCCGGCTCGCTTGGCTGCTGCTCACGGGCGATACCGGCGCGGTCGACCTTGCCCGTCGAGGTTCTCGGCAGCCTGTCGCGAAACTCGACTATCTCCGGCACCATGTAGCCCGGCAGCCACTGCCTGCAGTGCTCGAGCACGCTCTCGCGGGTGAGCCTGACCGCGTCGACGGCCGTGACGACCGCGCGCAGACGGCTGCCGAGCAGTTCGTCCGGTACTGGCAGGACCACCGCCTCCCGGATGGCCGGATGCCGGTACAGCGCTGCTTCCACCTCGCCAAGCTCTACCCGGTAGCCGCGAATCTTTACCATCGCGTCCCGGCGGCCGACGTAGCAGTAGTTCCCGGCCGGGTCCAGAGTCACGAGGTCACCGGTCCGGTACACGAGCTCGTCATAGGAGGTCCGGAACGGGTGGGGGACGAGCACCTCACCGCTCTTGGCGGGCTGCCCCCAGTAGCCGCGCATCAGCGTCGGACCACGGGCGTAGAGCTCGCCCACCTCGCCGGGCCGGGAAACGAGGCCGCCTTCGCTGGTGACCGCGAATACCTCGGTGTTCGCGCAGGCCCTGCCAATGGGCAGCTGCTCGGTGTCGGCCCAGCGGGCAGGAACCTCGAAGGCCGTGCACACGTTCGTCTCGGTCGGCCCGTACCAGTTGAAGTAGCGGGGGTGCGGCAGCTCGGCCATCAGCCGCGCCAGGTACTTCGGCGGGAACACCTCGCCAGCGAAGATCACCGCACGCAGCCGTGACAGGTCAAACGTGGGCAAGTTCCCGTAACACCCGAGAAGCGTCAGGACTGACGGTACCGAGTACCAGACCGAGATCCGCTCCCGCTCCAGCCACTTCGCGATAGTGACCGGGAACGTGGCGACTCCGTCCGGAACGACCGTGAGGCATGCCCCGGCCAGGCAGGTCGAGAAGATGTCGAAGACCGAGAGGTCGAAGTGGAGCGGCGCCGGGCTGCAGACACGGTCCTCAGGGCGGAGGTCCGCGGCGGCCGCTGCCCACTCGACAAAGCCTAGCGAGTTGCGGTGGGAGATCATCACTCCCTTCGGCGTGCCGGTGGATCCCGAGGTGTACAGGATGTAGGCCAGGTCGGTCTCGATGGACCGTTCCTCCGGCAATGGGTCGGCCGGCTCCGCGGCCACGTCGGCACCCGTGACCACGACGACGCCGCCAGGCTGCGGTGCGCCCTCCAGCAGCTCGGCGGACTGGGCTGCTCGCACCTCGTCGGTGACGATCACCGCAGCAGCGCTGTCCCGCACGACGTAGCTCAGCCGCTGAACCGGTGCTTTCGGATCGAGCGGCACATAACAGGCGCCGGCCTTGAGCGCACCGTAGATCCCGATCACCGCGGCAACCGACTTGGGCGCGAGAATTGCTACCCGGTCGCCGGGACTGACTCCCAGGCGCAGCAGCGCCCTGGCTACCTGGTTGCTCAGCTGGTCCAGCTCCTGGTAGGTCACCACGGTGTCACCGGCGGAGACCGCTGGCCGCTGCGGATGCCGTGCCGCCGCCTCGGTCAGCAGACGCTGAAGTAGATACGCCATCATCCCTCTCCGTTAGCCGCCCTGTTGCGGATGCATGGCCTGCCGTGGTGGCTCATAGCCCTAGCATCCGAGCGATGATCACGCGCTGGATCTCCGAGGTTCCCGAGTAGATGGTGCCGGCCATCGCGTCTCGCAGATCGCGCTCAATTCCCGCGTCCTTCAGGTAGCCCCAGGCGCCGTGCGTCTGGATCGCATCCCGGCTGGACTGGATCCATGCTTCGCTGGTGAACAGCTTCGCGGCGGCCGCCTCAGCGGGGGCGGACCTGCCCTGCTGCTTCTGCCACGCGACTCGGTAGATCATCAGCCGCGCCGCCTCCAGCCGCACGTACATGTCGGCGAGCTTGGCCGCAACGCTCTGGAATTTCCCGATGGGCTGACCGAACTGCTCGCGTGAGCGCGCGTAGGCGACGCACGCGTCGAGCTGTCGCTGCATCGCTCCGACGGCGCTGGCGAACAGGCAGCTGCGTTCCCACTCCATGGAGGAGTTGAAGATGGCCATGCCCGCGCCCTCTGGCCCCAGGCGGTTCTCCGCTGGCACCTGGCAGTCGGTCAGCGCCAGCTCGCCCATTGGCGAGGTGCGCAGGCCCATCTTCTCGAAGCCGCTGCTGACCTCGAGTCCCGGCGTTCCGGCGTCGACGAGGAACGCAGAAAGACCAGTGACGCCAGGGCGGTGCTGCGCTGAGGCGTAGACAAGGAACACATCGGCGACGGGGGCGTTCGTGATGTACTGCTTGCTCCCGTTCAGGACGTAGTAGTCGCCGCGCCGCTCCGCGCGCGACCGCATGTGCAGGGCATCCGAACCGGACTCGGACTCGGTCATCGCGTGGCCGCCGATCTTGCCCCCCGACACCAGCCCGGGCAGGTAAGCCTGCTGCTGTTCCGGGGTGCCGAAGATGACAAGCGGCAGCTCGACACTCCACATCTGTGCGTTGAGCGAGAAAAGCAGCCCATTGTCGAGGCAGCCGCGTCCGAGGGCCTCCATGACGAGAGTCGTCGTCAGGACATCGCTGCCCGCGCCGCCAAGTTCGGCCGGGACGGGCATGCCCTGGATCCCGAACTTGGCACAGGCTTGCCACGCCTCGCGCGGGAACTCACCCGCATCCTCGCGCTTGGCCAGGTCCTGGTTGAGTTCCCGGCGCGCGAAGTCGGTCGCCGCCTCGACGAGCTCGCGCTGCTCAGCGCTCAGGGAGAAGTCCATCCGCTCTCCTTGTCGGCAATCGGGTCGGCCGCAACCCCTGCTTCCCGGCCGGCTAGGGCTGGCACTCGCACCGGTCGCCGCATCCGGGACACGGCGGCCGCGGCCGCCCGCCACCGCCGGGCCGGGCGGCGGGCGAGGCGGAGCGCGGCGGCTTGCGCTTGCCGCTCTGTGTGGTCGGTAAGCGGGGCAAGCGGGCCGAAATCCTGGTAGCGGTGCGCGAGCGCACGGGAGAGCAGATGGTCGGCCAGCCACGGGTTCTTGGGCAGCACCGGCCCGTGCAGGTAGGTGGCGTACACCTCCCGGTAGCGAGCGCCCTCGGTGCCGTCCTCCCCGTTGTTGCCGGATCCGGCGAGCAGGCGCCCGAGTGGCCTGGCGTTGCCCTCAAGGTAGGTGCGGCCGCTGTGATTCTCGAACCCGGCAAGGTGATGCCGCCTGCCGTTCAGCTCGCACTCCGCGGCCACGTGCCCGATGAAGCGCTTCGGGCCGCCGTAGGTGATCACGTCGAGCACTCCGAGCCCCTGAAGCGGCGGCCCGGCGGGCGGGGTATAGGACTGGCCCAGGAGCTGATAGCCGGCGCACACGGCCAGGACCACGGCATCACTCTCGATGGCCTCCCGGAGCGGGCCCGCTTTCGATGCGAGATCCTGCGCGGCCGCGGTCATCTCGCGGTCCTGGCCGCCATGCACCAGGATCAGGTCGGACTGGCTGAAATCCGGTACTTCTCCCGCGTCGGCCTCGGTCACGCTGCAGCCGATGCCCCGCCACGCGCAGCGCTGCATGAGAGCGAACAGGTTCCCCCTGTCGCCAGCGACGCTGAGCAGCCTCGGGTAGAGGTAGCAGATGCGGACCGTTATCGGCGCTAGTGTCATGCCCTCACTCCTGCCAGAAAGGTGCCACCCACGCACGGCGCTGCATGATGCTGCGAAGCTCGCGCATAGGCGTGTAGCCAGCGAAGATGTGCAGTGACTCGCCTGCCGGGATCCCGGTCAGCGCGGCCTGGAGCGCGGCCTCGCGGCCTGGGATGACCCGCATGATCGCGGGGTCTGCGCCGGCGTACTTGAACCGCAGCGCAACTTCCTCGGCTCTGGTCCCGCTGATCGTCAGGCTCTCCAGCTGCGGCACAAGCTGCTCGAGCTCGACATCCCAGAGCCAGGCGAAGTCCTCTCCGTCCACCACCGTGTTGCTGTGCGCGGCCAGCACGTGCTTGCGGCCTGGGCGCTGGAGTATCTCGCGCATGGTGGTGTTGTACGACGTCGGGTTCTTGACGAACGCGAGCAGTACCCGGCGATCGCCGGCCTGGATTTGCTCCAGCCGGCCGAATGCCGGGCGCAGCCCGGCCATTGCACGCCGCGCCTGCGCGGGCTCCGGCGGCCGCGGAAGTGCCTGCGCCACCGCGCATGCGAGCGCTGCGGCCGCGTTATACACGTTGTGCAGCCCTGGCAGAGGTACCTGCAGCGAGTAGGCGCCAGCCGGGGTTTCGACGGTGATCTCGGATCCCGCGAGCGGAGACGGCCGGACGGTGGTGACCGCGATATCCAGGGCCGGGCGGCCCTGTCCGCATTCCGGGCACTGGTAGTCCCCGAGGTGGGACAGGTATGCGGCCCGGTAGGTCAGCGGATGCTGACAGTGCACGCAGCGGATGGTGTCGGCAGCGTGCTCGGGCGCTGCCGCGCCGGCGGTCTCGTCCCGGATGCCGAAGTAGAGGCGGCGAGCTGGCGCGTCCGGGGCAAGGCTCGCCACCAGCGGATCGTCGCCGTTCAGGATCACGGTGGCGGTTGTCGGAAGCGCCTCGATCACCGCCTCGAGGCCCCTGGCCATCGAATACAGCTCGCCGAAGCGGTCTAGCTGGTCCCGGAAGATGTTGGTGATCAGGAACGTGTCCGGCTGCGCCTGCGGGGTCACCAGCCGAACCGTGCCCTCGTCGACCTCGAGCAGGAGGAGCTGCGCATCCATCCGGCCGTGCAGGTCCGTCCCTCGCACGGCAGCCGAGATCACCCCTTGCAGCAGGTTGGAGCCTGACCGGTTCTGGGTCACCCGCAGGCCCTCGGCGCGCGCGAGGGCGGCCAGCATCCGGCAGGTGGTGGTCTTGCCGTTGCTCCCGGTGACGACCACCATGTGCGCGTCGCTCGCGGCGGCGACCTTCTGCAGGATCCGGGGATCGATCCGGCTCGCAACCGCGCCAGGGAAGCTCGTCCCGCCGCCGGCTCGCAGCACCTTGGAGGCGGTTCCGGCCGCCTTACCCGCCGCCAGCGCGAGTGCCAGGCGCGCGTGTGCGCCCGGCGGGGCTGTCGCTCCGTCGTCGAGGGACCCGGCAGGCGGCGCACTATTCATGAGGCGCATCTGAATGCTCCTTACCCGCGGCCCGCGGGTATCGGGGCCGGCATCGCTTGCTCGGCCGGCTGCGGCGCCCCTGCCAGGCACAGGCGCTGGCCTGCATTCCTGACGGCGTCCACGATGGTCTGCATGTGTCCTTCGTCCAGGGCGTAGTGGAGTGCGCACGACCGCAGCGCGAACCGGCCATGTATGTCGGTGCCAGCCAGGAATACCCGGCCGCCAGTCTGGAGATCGGCCATGATCTCCCTGTTCAGCGCGTTCAGGCTCTGGTCGTCGGGCCGGCCTGGCGGCACGTACCGGAAGCACACGGCGGTCAGTGGTCCCGTAGCCAGTAGCTCCAGGTCGGGCGCGACCTCGATGAGCTCTTCGAGGTAGCGCGCCAGGTCGATGTGGCGCCGGACATGATCCACCAGGCCGGCCTTGCCCGCCTGCTGGAGGTTCCAGAAGGTCTTCAGCGCACGGCCGGAATCCCTGGTCTGCTCGGCGCTGCGATGGGAGTACCAGACGTCACCGGCGAACCCCTGCCCTGCCGGGAGGCTGAGATAGGACGGTATGAGCTTGTAGGTGTCCTGCAGCAGCGAGCCCTGCCGCACCATCGCGCAGCTGCAGCCGATGGCGACCGCCAGCCACTTGTGCGGATCGAGTGCGACCGAGTCGGCGCGCTCCAGCCCTGAGTACCAGTGCGCGAGGCGGGGGTCGAGCACTCCGACGCCGCCGTAAGCGCCGTCCACATGGAGCCAGAGGCCCTCCTGGGCGCAGAAGTCGGCGAGGTCGTCGAGGGGGTCGATGGCTCCGGTCTTCACGCTGCCGGCATTCGCCGCGACCAGGAAGGGGCAGTGTCCGGCCCTGCGGTCAGCGGCGACGGCAGCCCGCAAGTCCGCCAGGTCCATCCGGAAGTCGTCGCCGACCTTGACCTTGCGCGGCCCGCCGAGTCCGAGCGTGAAGGCAGCTTTCTCCAGGCAGGAGTGACCTTCCGCGGACATGTACATGGTGAGCCTGGGATGCCCGGTCAGGCCCTCTTCCCGGATATCCCAGCCGTTGACCATGGCACCCCAGTGCCGGGCGACCTCCAGGCAGTGCCGGTTCGCGTCCGACCCTCCCCCCAGAAGTACCCCGTCGCTCCCGTCCTGCGGAAAGCCAATGAGCTCCATCAGCCAGCGGATGACTGCCCGTTCCACGTAGATAGCGGCGTAATTCCCGCCAGCGCCGCTGGTGTTAGTTACCGCCGACGCAAATGCTGCGAGCATGCTGAGCTTAGAAGCGGCAGGATCGACGAACGCGGCAAAACACGGGTGATTCTGACCGCGGCCATAGGGCAGCACGGACCGGAGAAAGATTTCAATGACATCCTCGGGAGCTATTCCCTCAACCGGAATATTCATTTTCTCCAGTTGTCGCCGGGCTTCGGCCGGCATGGGCCGGTAGACCGGTTCCTGCGGAAGGTTGTCCAGGTAGGTGGCCAGCGTGTCGACCAGCCGATAGCCCAGAACCCGGAAGGTCGTATCGTCCATCGAGAAGGGCGAGGGAACAGTGCTGTATCCGCCAGGCGGGCAGGCTTCGGCAGGAGGGATCGCCAGTCCCATGGATAGAACTCCACTCAGTCTGGGAATACAGGGCTCAGGCCCAATATTGGGCGCCGACCGTCATCCCCCGCACCCGGCCTGGGCAAACAGAGCCAGCTATTAATGACTTAAGAAAATCAGCGTAATGAACGGCCTAACTTGAGGCTTCCCGGCATACACATGTGGTTTCATGCATTGTCGGGGTGAGTTTTTGTCTACGCCGCGCATCGGCGTCTGTAAGCAGAGCCGGGATCATCGCGGTGGTGAGTGGCGGCAGCGAACGGCTCGGATGTCCTTTGCCGAGCACCAGGCGTTAAAGGCGCCCGCGTCGCTGGCATCGGCGCCACGCCAACCTCGGAGCCGGTGGCCGGAGCCGCCGCGCTCGCACATGGCCATTCTCGCTGCAGAGAGGAATGCCGGAATTGAAACTGCAGATCGACGCCAGCCTGTGCCAAGGTAACGGACGCTGCTATGACCTGGCCACGGACCTTTTCGGTGATGACGAGGAGGGCTACGGGAAGGTGCTGGGCGACGGCGCCGTGCCGCCAGAGAAGGAGGACGATGCCCGTCGCGCGGTGCTCAACTGCCCAGAGCACGCGATCAGGCTCATCGGGGGGACGTGACAATGGCGGTCGATAATCGTTTCGCCCAGGAGCACTGGGAGAAGCGCGACAAGGAGTCCCCTGGCAGGCACACCGAGATCATCACTGGTCCGGTGTCGGACTGGGCTTCCGACTTCTCCCACATGGAGCCAGAGTGGGCCACGGACCCGTACTCCATCCAGGATGAGCTGCGCGTGCGCTGTCCGATCGCGCACACGGATCGGTTCGGCGGGGCCTGGCTGCCGACGTCGTACGACGACATCGCGGCAATCGCGCACGACACCGAGAACTTCTCGTCCCGTGCGATCATCATGGGCAACTTTCGGCCACCGCGCGAGCTGGCGCCGATCGGTGGCTCGCCGCCGATCACCTCGGATCCGCCGTTCCATCATGATGCCCGTAAGCTGCTTCTCCCGGCCTTCACGAAGACGGCCGTGAGCACCCTTGAGTCGCCTACCAGGGCGTTCTGTCATTCGCTCATCGACGCTCTGGGCGACAGGGACGTCGTGGATGCTGCCGCCGAGTACGCCCAGCTGATCCCGATGCGCGTCATTGCCGACATGCTGGGCTTCCCGCCCGAGGACGGGCCGCAGTTCCGGGAGTTCGCCAAGAACACACTCGAGGGCATCAACCTGCCGCCGCAGGAGCGGGTCACCCGGATGTCTGCGCTGTTCTACTACCTTCTTGCCCAGGTTCACGACCATCTGGAGAATCCGCGCGAGGACCTGACCACGTTCCTCATCAATGCCGAGCTGAACGGCCGCAAACTCGACGTCTCGCACGTGGTGGGCACGATGACGCTGCTGCTGATCGCCGGGACCGACACGACTGCGAGCGCCATCGGCGCCTCGCTGTGGCACCTGGCCGGCAACCCGCGGGATCGCGAGCGGCTGACCGGCGAACCGGAGCTGGTGCCAGTAGCGATGGAGGAGTTCCTCCGCGCCTACGCTCCGGTCAGCATGGCGCGGCTGGTGAAGCAAGACGTGCTCTTCCGCGGTGCCGAGATGAGAACTGATGACTGGGTCCTGCTGCCGTTCCCGGCTGCGAACCGAGACCCGGCTCAATTCGACCGGGCGGACGAGGTGATCATTGACCGGGACATCAACCGGCACGCCGCGTTCGGCCTTGGCATCCATCGCTGCGTCGGCTCCCACCTGGCCCGGATGGAACTGCGCGTCGCACTTCAGGTCTGGCTTGAGCGGATCCCTAGTTTCTCCCTCGCGGATGCGTCCGCGGTCCGCTGGTCGGCGGGCCAGGTCCGCGGCCCGCATAAGCTTCCGGTGCGCATCCGGTCCGGGCAGCCGCAAGCTGCGTCGTGAGCCGCGTCAGAGTGCGCTGACCCCGGCAGGGATCGCCAGGATGTCATCGATCATCTCTCGCGGAACAGTCACGTCATCGAACCACCGGCCGCCGAAAGGCCGGCGTACCGGCACGATCTGGTCGCTGGAGTAAGCGAGGATCTTGCGGTTGTAGGAGCGAATCTCACTCCGCAGCGCGGCTGGCAGTGCCCCGTCGAGCAGCAGCGCTCTTTCCATCTCGCCGAGAAGCTGCCGGGTCTCGTCGATCGTCACCAGGATGGCCTTGCAGAACTGCGGCGGAAGGACCCCGAACTCGCCCTTCATCTCGACCAGGCGGGCAATGGCCTCATAGGAGACGTCCTGCAGCTCGCGCCTGTCCAGCCACTCCGTCTCGTAGTTCAGCCGCCGGTGCCACAGCGGCTCCACCATGGCGCGCCGGTGCTCCTCCAGGGTGCGGTGGAAGATCCGGTAGCCGTGCTCCGCTGGCTCCTCGAAGAACCGGCACCCAGGATCGAGGAACGGCACCATCGGGCAGATGAGCGGAAGCGCGTCCCAGCCGCCGAATTTGCGTATCAGCCGCTCGGAGTAAGCGACAGTGTCCAGGACCGATTGCCGGTCCTGATAGGGCATGCCGATGAAGAACCAGATCATGATGCCCTTGACGCCAGCGTCGAGGGCGCGGGGAATCCAGTTCTCCATCTCCTCCATCGTGTACGTCCCGCGGCCGGCCGCTGCGCTTATCTTCGGGTCGTGTGACTCGGGCGAGAGCATGATGTAGGCGGAGGTTGACTCACCCATTTTCTTGAGCGTATCTGGGGGCGTCAGGTTGAACTGCTCGAAGAAGACGCTGGAGTAGCCGACCTCTTTCACTGCGTCCAGATACTGGTGCATCCGCACCTTGTTCTCCGAATAGCACTGAAGCGCATATATTGAGGTCCGCTTCGCCGCTTCCTGCATGGTGCGGAGCTCTTCGACGATGAGGTCGTTGTCCTTCTGGATCAGGGTCTTGTGGACGCCCATGATGTTGCGGTAGGCAAACCGTGAGCCGCCGCACCAGCCGCAGTCATGCGCGCATCCGGTGTTCGGCAAGGTCATGATGAGCTTCGAGACGGAGGGTCCGGCGCCGGCTCCGTCGCGGTAATACGACCAGTCGTTACGTGCGTTGTTGTAGCGAGTGGCCGGCTTGTGGGTGAACCCGGTGGCCTGGATCTCCCCGTCAGTCTTGTACAGCAGGTTCGGGATGGAGCTGAAGTCGCGGTGGCCCTGCCGGATCTGGCGGACCAGCTCCGTAACTGGCTCGAGGGTGTCGTAACCCTGAACGACAACGTCCACGCTCGGGTACTCGATGAGCTGGCTTGCGTAATAGGTCGCCGAGATGCCGCCGAAGATAGTGAGCGCGTCAGGGTTCACCTTTTTCAGGAGGGCGGCCAGCTCAATGGCGCCCTGGCATTGTGTCATCCAGTGGAGGTCGAATCCGAAGATCGGCGCCTCCAGGCGGCTGAGGAGCTTCGGGACGTCCAGGTCGGGATACATCAGCATCAGGGAGGCGACGTTCACGATCTTCGCGTCGAACCCGTGGTCAGCCAGGTGCTGCTTGATCGAGAACCAGCCGATCGGATACATCTCGTAGATCGAGGTGACGTTGACGCTGTCGCTGTCGCTCAGGTACGCGAACAGCATGTCGTCGCGCTCTCGGAAGTCGTAGACGCTGGGGGCATGCAGCAAAAAGAGATCCGCCTCGAGGTGATGCGGTATTTGCTGATTCATCGTGGCAGAAGCCCTTATCTGATAGATGGCGGTCGCATGGGGGAGACTAGAGCAGCCATTCCCGAGGCCGCATCAGTAAAACGCCATTACCATTAATGACTTCAGCAAGTAGCTGTAATGCTCGGGAATGGCCGAGCTTACTCCGGCGTGGCCGCGCCGCTCAGGCAGGCGATAACCGCGTCATCGCTGGTCTGGGAGAAATCGTCATAGAACTGCCCGATGCCGAAGAAGTCGAGTGGCGTATCCACGCACACGAACTCGTCCGCATCGGCGCCGATTCTCGGCTCCCAGCCCTCCGGCGCGACCGGCACGGCGAGCACCACGCGCGCCGCGCCGTGCGCCCGGGCGATCTGGCAGGCTGCGCGGGCGGTGGATCCGGTAGCGATTCCGTCGTCGACGACCACGGCGATCCGTCCGGTGAGCGGTTCGCGAGGACGGCACACTCGATACCGCCGCGCGCGTTCCGCGACCTGAGCTTGCTCGCGCGCCGCGATCGCGGCGAGTTCGTTTTCCGTGACGCCGGCGTGGCTGACGACCTCGGGGTTGATGACCTGCACGCCGTCCTCTCCGGCCGCGCCCATTCCTAGCTCAGGCTGGAACGGCGTGCCGAGCTTGCGCACGACGATGACATCCAGCGGCGCGCCAAGTGCGCGGGCGACCTGTGCGGCGACGGGGACACCTCCCCGTGGCAGGCCGAGGACAACTACCGGCTGGCCGCGCAGGTACTGAAGTCGCCTGGCAAGCTGCCGGCCCGCGTCATCACGATCGGTGAAAGTCATGACACGCCCCCCATCCGCATCCATCTCGGGCATGCAGCGGCGGTCGAACCGCGGTGCTGCCTGGTATCCGCGGTTGTCTTAACGCCAGTCTCTCGCGGCCGGGGAAGCTCGGCGATACAGCCAGGTAGTCGGGCAGCCCGGGGGTGCGTTAAGCGTCACCATTCCGTGCTTGGTCAGACCGTCGTACGGACAGGCGGATGCGACGGAGCCTGGCTACGGCGGTCGCGCCGCTGCGGCCCACGACCAGCGAGAGCGACGCCGCAACGGCCAGCATTCCGCCGATGATCAGCAGTGCCG
>Ga0335073_10004049_pt1 | contig 20474 bp, 16 predicted proteins | sample Lox_Sample_22_FD_207093 | JGI IMG/M metagenome (GOLD analysis project Ga0335073, IMG submission 207093) | Soil microbial communities from Loxahatchee National Wildlife Refuge, Florida, United States - Lox_Sample_2.2 | ecosystem: Environmental > Terrestrial > Soil > Wetlands | place: USA...
CGGCCGTTGTTACGGTCGTTCCGACAGTGCGGTGACCTTGGAAGGTCGGCGTTTATCCAGTTCCTCGCGGAGGGTGTCGTTCTCGACGGTGAGCATGTTTATGGCCCGGGCAAACGTCTCGGTCGCGGCGCGGTAGTCGTCGCGTTCTTGGCGTAGGCTCTCGTTCCTGGTTTTCAGGATGGTGACCTGCTCGCGGAGCTTGATTTCGCTGGCCGGGATGCCGTTGCGCGCCTTCACTTCGGCGTAGAACAGGTCCTTGAGGTCGGTGTGCTTGTGGGTGAGCTTGTTGCGGCGCAGCCCTGCTTCTTCGGCGAGTGCGACGATGGTCAGGTCACCGGAGGACCGCAGGGGCCTGCCGGCCAGGAGCCGTTGCATCGCTGCGGTGATGGCGTTGCGTTCGTCGTCGTCACTCATTTCCGGCGGGTTCCTGAGTGTCGTGGAGACGGATGACGCGGGTTCGCTGGTGCCGGTCGGCGGCGGCGCGGAGGAGGATGATGCGCTGTTTGAGCCGTTCGCGGAGCGGGGTGGGAGTGAGAGGATCGGTGATTTCCGCCTCAAGCTGGGTGATCTCCTCGCGGAGCCTGCTGATGTGGGTGTCTGTCCGCGCGATGTTTGCACAGGCCGGGTCGCATCGGTCGATTGCCGGGGGCTGCCTCCGGCGGGCTTGCCCTAGTCGGCACAGGGCCTTGGCGGGGTCGTGGTTGCAGGTCAGGAATGCATCGGGGTTGTCGTAGACGGTGAGCTTGGGATCGTCCAGCCAGGCGTCGGCCATCTTGGGGGTCAGGAACATGCCCTGGAACCTGGCGGCGGAGGCCTGCACGGCTGCGATCATCCGATGGGCGGCAGGGCCGGAGACTCCCTCGCCGTGGCTGATGCGCTCAGAGAGGTCGTCGAGGTAGTCGGCCATAGCGCGGGCGGTCTCGATGTCCAGGACCCGCCGCAGTCCGTGGCGTGCGCGGCCGCTGTAGCCTTCGGTCACGGTGGAGGCTCGCAGGTGGCCGTACTGCAGGGCGAGCGCGATGCGCCCGCCCGGGAGGCGGGCAATGTGCCAGGCGATCGTTCTGCGCATCCGGCTCAGCGCGACGGGGCCGTCAGGGTCGTCAGGGATGTGTTCCCAGTCCAGGTCGTGCTGGGCGGCGAGTTGGTTGGCGTAACCGGTGAAGGACCGGATGCGGTCCCGGGCACCGGCGGCGGTGAGGAGGTGACCCGTCCGCTTTCGGGCTGCGTTGTGTGCGGTCTGGTTGTTCCAGGCGGTCACCACGGGAAACAGGTCGTCGCCTTCGGCGATCCGTTCCAGGACCCGGATCGCGCGGACGACCGGCGGGATCACGGTCCAGGGCAGATCGCGTGGCTTGCCGTCGGGGATGCAGCGGCCCTCCTCGTCCCGAACTCCTTTGAGGACGTTGCCGTAGATTGCGTAGCGGGCCGGGGCCGTGCCATCGGGGTCGGGTTCGGGGCAGCAGCCGGCCTTCAGGGACAAGACCTCGCCTGGTCTCATGCCGGACAGGTACCCGATCGTGATCATGCAGGCTGCTGACAGCAGCCGCATCAGGGCGGGTGCCTCGTGGAAGTCGATGAACGGTTTCCATGGCTGCCCGTGCAGGCGGCCGGTGACCACGGTGCCCAGCGGTGCGTGCGGTGACAGCCCGGCGTCTTTCGCCTTCGGGTGGCGGTTCAGGGTGTTCTTGACCTGCCTGGGCGACACGCGCAGCATTGCGGCTATGTAGGTGTCGGCCCGGTGGACGCCGCCGCCGTGGGCGCGGCCCGGGAGCGGGCGTCCCTGGCTGACGTGCTGGCGGAGGAAGCTGAGGATCTTCTGCCGGCCGTCCGGCGCGTCGGCCTGGGGGATCTGCGCGGTCAGCCGCTGATATTCGTGCCAGGCCGAGATGATGTCCTCGGCGAAGTCGTCGGCGAACCGCAGCGACCAGACCAGCAGCGGCGACATCACAGCGGGATGGATGGGCGCCGTGGCGTTCTCGTTCGCCGGGACTGCCTCGGGCAGGTAGTCCGACAGGTCGCTGGCCTCCCACGGCGGCATAGGGAGCCGGTCGTGCGGGGGCAGGTGCGGTGCGGCCCCCCACAGCCGGATCAGCGAATAGAGCCCGTCGGTGGCGGCCCTGACGCTCCCGCGCTGCGCGAGGTGCGCCGCGTAGCGTTCCAGGTCCGCTGCCGTCACCTCGGCCAGGGAACCGATGCCGGCGCGGGTGAGCCAGTTGGCGAAGCGGCGCAGCTGGGTCAAGTGCCCGGCGATGGTCGCCGCGCTGGGCCAGCGCGTCCGCCTGGTCGCTGAACGCTCCACGATCTCGTCGGGAACGGGCAGGTTGACCAGCGCCCATCCGACCCGGCGGATCGACTCCCGCAGCACCGGGTCCTCGACGAGCTGCCAGTTCACTGTGACGGCTGTGGCGTGCGAGTGGGAACTCAAGGGCGACAGGTTCCACTGGCTGTCGCCGAAACGGGACACGCTACCCAGGTCGGTGCTCGCCGGGAGGCGGTCCGGGTTGGCGAAGGAGTCGCCGTCGCGGACCGGCCAGTCGTCGGCGAGGCGTCCGGCGGCCCTCATCGTGCCTCCAGCCTGCGGCGCAGCATCCGGTCGACGAGGGACTGGTCGACCGGGGTGATCCTGGCGCGCTCGGCGCCCCGTTCCGCGGCGGTTGTGTGCGCCGACAGCAGGGAGTCCAGGCATGCGAACGGCTCGCGCCAGTCCTGGTCCCAGACTGGCTTTTCTAGGACCGCGCGCAGCCCGGTCAGGGCGTCATGCAGGTAGGTGAGCCGGGGGAGGTGCCGCCGGGTCGCGACCGCGTTCGGGCAGGACAGGCACAACAGGAACGAGGCGGTGCAGGGCAGCCCCGGCTCGGTGAAGGGGCTGCTGGTCAGGCCGGTGCAGGCGCCGGTCGCGGTGTCGTACTCGCCGACGCCGATCGCCTTGGCGAGTCCGGGATCGTCGGACAGCTCAACGAGCCGGCCGGCATCCCCGTCTAGGAGCATGCGCATCTTCACGGTGGCGCGGGCATGGTCGGCCGCGTCGGTCAGTCCCTGCGCCACCGTGTCTTGTGCCTCGCCGCGGACCTGCGGGTCGCGCAGGACGTAGACGTCGTCGTGGGTGGCCTGGGTGTTCTGCGCTGGTTCCTTGCGGATCAGGACCTGGACGGTGCGGCGCAGCCGTTGCAGGCTGACTCCCGCAGGGTCGCCGGGCTCGTAATCCCCGTCCCGGTTCGTGCGGGGCAGGGTGAGCCCGAACGGCTCGCCGCCGACAGCACCGCCCAGGTGAGCGCGCCGCCACACCAGCAGTCGGCTGGTCGGCCGTCCCCGCAGCTCCAGCGTCTGGCGGGCAAGCTCGGTGGCCTCGATCACCTGGCCCATCAGGCGCCCGGGCGAACCGGGTCCGCTGTCGAGGAGGTTATTGGTGGTGTAGCGCAGCCGGACCGGGCGGCGCCGCTTGCTGATCTCCACCATGTAGATAGCGAAGTCGTCACCAGCGGCCGGGTCGTGCTCAGGTACCGGCATGCTGTTCAGCACCGACAAGTTCCATCCCTGGCTGGCAACCAGCAAGACAGCGGCAGCGAGAACCTCATCGTGAGTTAGATACAGTCGGCCCCAGGTCACCTGCGGCTCGCACCCGCCCAGTACCCGCAGGGAGGAAGGGAGCAAGGTCCGGCTGTGATACGCGCGACGGTTCACCAGTGGGACATCGCCGGTGGTCAGCACGCTGTGCAGCGCGCGGCCCAGCAGCCAGCTATCAGTTCCTGCCGGGATCAGCCCGGCGTACCACCGCCGCAGGTGCTCACGGTTGCCCCGGATTCTCACCAGCGCGGTGTTGAAGACCACCGCCGCCCGGGCACGGATCTGCTCGTACTCGGCATAGGAATACGACGCAGGGGCCGTCCGCCGCGTCGACGGGACCCGGCGGTCAACGACCTGGAGCGTCCCGGCGGGCACGCCGGGGACCAGCGGCATCAGGCCCCGCATGACCTGCAGCTTGCCCTGGCCCTCGCGGCTGGCGGGCAGCGAGACCCGCCACGCGGTCCACGCCGACGCGGTGATCTCCTGCGGGACCCGCGGCGGGTCCTCCCGCCCGGCCAGGTAAGCGAGGAACACCCGCACGACCTGCAGCCCGTAGCGGCAGGTGGCAAACGACCGCCAGGTCCCGCCGGGACCGCTCTTGCGGTCCACCGCGATCGCGAACGCCCGCCGCAGCTCCGTGCTGCCGGGCAGGCGGGTGAAGTCGCACACGCCCGCGACGGTGCCGTCCTCCTCGTAGACCGTCACCTTCAGGCCGCTGTCATCCAGCGACGCGGGCCGCGTGTACCCCGCCGCGGGCAGGATGGCCTTGCGGGTACGGCGCCCGGGCATCAGCCGTCCTCCTCGCCCGGCGCGACGTCCATAACCAGGCGACTGGAGGCGGCCACCCGGGTGAAGATCTCGCCCGGGTCCTCGGTGCCGTCCAGGATCGCTGCCAGCCGGATCCCGTTCAGCGGCTCTAGGTAAATCGTCCTGGTGATGTCTTCGCTTGCATGTCCGAGCAAATCCTTCACCATCGCGAATACCTCGCCGTAGACCTTCCGCAGGTAATCACGCTCCCCGCGATCCAGCCCGAACCGCTGGTCCATGCCCCGCTGCAACGTGACCAGCATCTTCAGCGCGAACGAATGCCGGCACGCGTGCGCGGTCACCCGGATCGGTTTCCCCAGCCTCGCGCAGCGGGCGCTGGCGGCGTCGAACACCTTCGGCCATGAGTCGTACCGCATCGGCATTCCGCCCTCCGTCAGCCACAGCTGCAGCGGCTCCAGCCCCTCCGGGCCGTTGATGAACAACCGCCGCCGCTGGTCCGCGTCCACCGCGCTGACCGGGACCTCGCTGCGGTTGCCGGCAGCGTCCTCCCACACCAGCGTCCGCCGGCGGCCCTGGGAGACCTGGGTGACGGTCAGCTTCCCGTGGAGCCGGTCGTAACCACCCCGCTGACGGGCCCGGCCGATCGCGGACCGCCGGGTCGTCGCCATGTAGGCCTCTACGGCCTTGACCGCGTTGGCGTGAACGTAGAACATCCGTTCCCGCCGTTTGGCGATCGCCGCCGCGACCGTTCCCTCGTAGTAGGAATGGCCCAGTACCGCGTCCGGTACCTCCACGGTCAGCAGGCACCCGGCCTCCCGCAACCGCAGCCCGCTTTCGAACAGCAGGTCCGCGAACGCGGCGTTGCGCCCGTCGTTACGGCCCCGCCAGCCCGCCTCCGGCAGCCCGCCCACGGTATAGCCGCGCAGCCCGACATCGCGCCACAGCCGGTAGGTACGCGGAGTGAACCACTTCACGTTGGCCGCCCGCACATCCGTGGCCCGGTTCGCCGGCACCTCAACCGTCGCCCCGCCCCGCCGGACCGTGTGCATAGTGACCGGGCTGCGTTCCATGTGCCCGTGCGCGACCGCCCACCGGTACAGCAGCACCAGCGCCGCCAGTTCCCGCTCCCACTTGGCCCCGCCGATCGGCCGGGGATTGTCCCGGGACCGGCGCCGCCACGCCTCCCAGTCGTCGATATCGTCGCCGTCGGCCTGGTCCCAGCCCTTGCCCCGGCCGTGAAGGAACGAGAAGAACAGCCGGTAATCCTTGACATAAGAACGCCGCGTCCCCTCCGCCAGCCGGGAGAAACGAGACCGGGACAAAAACCGCGCGAGACGCGGGTCCACCCGGCCCGCCGGGTCCATCAGGATCGGCGTACCCGCCTCGATCCCCAGCGCCTTCTCGCGAGCGTCGATATCCGCCCACTCGTCCAGCAGCGGCAAAAGCCCCCGCGGAACCTGAGCGTCGCGGCTCGTCCAGTACACATACCACTGCCCGTCATCGGCAGGGGCTCCGGCGTCAGGAAGGTGATCAACTGCAAGCACCGGGACAACGTAGAGCAAAGAGCAGCAACACGCGCAGACCGTCCGGGGAAGTATATGACGAAGAACCTTGGTGCCGGTTGTGCGCCTGCCAGGAGCATGAGCCACGGCTGCCGACCGCAGGTGATCACACCGCTTCTGCCCCCGTCTCGCCCGCACCGGCGAGACCTGGAAAGGCCCGCAGCCCGAATTATCCCGGCCGTCCTGGTGCTGTCTTCTGCGACAGCACGCCGCTGCCCCGGAAACTATGCCCGCGAACGCTCCTGGCCAGCGTCACCCCGGCAACCCGTTGCCCGCGGTGTCGGCCGTGGGCCGTCCCGGGCGCACACCGGCCCCTGCGGGCGCGACCGTTTCCGGTGCCGACATCCCCCGTCGTCCCCGGGCATCCGGCCCGGCTGCGGCCGTCCTCGCCCCCGCTTGCCGGGCACATCAATACCCGGCGCACGCTGCTGCGGTCTCCGCAGAGCTCCCTAGCCTTGTGCGGAAGCGCGTACAGACGCAAGTGCCCAGCGGACTTGCCGCTTCGAGCGCCGGCGCAGCCGGCACCGCCACCCGGAAGCACCCTGCCGCTGTCCCGCGCATCCCTGGCGGGTAACCGGCCCGTCTGAGGTGTCAGCGCCAGCGACGCATCCGCCATACGAGTGCCGCTTACCAGCGGGTCTCACTGAGCGTGACGACATCGGTATAGGGGACTCCGGGTGCGCTCCCGGTGCCCGCGCGGGAGGTCTAGACCATTGGCCTAGTGAGCCTGGGGCGGCGTCGGCCGCACGTGGCGGCGCAGTTCCGGGGGCGCATGCCCCCGCGTCAGGCGCCGAATGGGGCCGTTTTCGACAAGCCCGGATTGCGGGGTCCGTGCGCGCGAGCAACCACGGAGCAACCAAGTGGACAAAACGGACACATAAAAAACGACCTGGAGTCGTGAAACCCCAGGTCAGACCGGGTGCGCCGCCAGGGACTTGAACCCCGAACCCGCGGATTAAGAGTCCGCTGCTCTGTTCGTTTATTCTTCCTGAGCTGCTGTCGAACAATGCCGGCACGTGCCCGGAGCTGCCATTTTGTCCGGCCGCCGGTAGCCGCGCCGTGCTGCGGATACCAGGTGGTACCGGACCGTACCGGGGCATCCGAGCAACCACGGAGCAACTACGGATGCGCATAGGTCTAGACCACCGTGCCGAAAGCGTCTCGGGCGCGGAACCGCGAGGCTACGCGTCGTCGGTGAAAGGTACAGCTCTCGGCGCGACACGACATGTTGTTTGCGATGAAGGTCTGGTGGGATCGGGCAATACGCTTGGTGATTTCTGCTGGCGGCAGCATGGTGTTCTCAGGAGTCTTCCTCCAGGAGCTTCGCGGCGGCGGTGGGGTCCATCATGTTGGACCAGACCTGCTCTTCGGGTGCGACGGCGCGTTCGGGCATGGCGTAGTCGGACATCCAGGCGTCGAGCTGGCAGCCGGGGATGAGGCTGAGGATGGTCGCGACCAGGCGACGGGGGACTGAGCCGATGATGCGCACCGCGACGTAGGTCGAGTAGCCCTGGTCGGCGAGGACCTGGATCCCGAGGGCCGAGCCGTCGAGCATCGCGGCGTGCTCGCGCCCGTCAAGGAGCGACTCGCGCAGCAGGGAGTGCACGGTTGCGCGCAGGCGGCGTTCCGCTCGTACCGCTTGCTCGGCTTTCCAGCGCAGTTCGTCTTCCCGCCCGGGGAGAAGGCCGCCGGTATACGTTTCGGTGGTCAGCGGGGGCGTGTGCGCAGCGTTGTACTGGCTGCGGGCGGCCTTGCCGCGGGCTGTGAGCGCGGCGTAGAAGTCGTCGGGCGATCCCTCTTCCCGCTGGCCAGCCGCGACCAGCCATGGGATGGCGTCGTCGGCGATCCAGGCCGCGCCGCGCCATCGCTGGACCTTCACCTTGAACAGGACTTGGTCGTCGATGGACGCGATGCGCTCGCGGGGAGTGCCGTCGTCGGCGAAGCGCTCGCTGGCCTTGGCCAGCAGCGGGTGCGGTACCTCGTCCAGCGGCGTGTCGACAGGTGGCACCACCTGTCCGAGGTCCTCGCGCAAGCAACGTAGCGTGGGCCTTGCCCGCCCGGCCACGGCTAGTCGTCCTCCTGCATGCCGCCGACCGCTTCCAGTTCCTCACGGGTCATGTCGGCTAGCATCGCGACCCTAGCGGCGCGGCTGCCGTCGAGCTGGCTGAGCAGCTCGCGCATGCCGGCCTGCATTTCCTCCCGCCGGGCGTTCAGGTAGAACTCGACGGCGACCTCGACGAGGTCCTTCTTGCTCATCCGCAGGTAGTGCGCGCCGCTGGTGATCAGCCGGTCGCCCTCGGGGGAGACCTTGACCGCGACCTGCCTCGGCGCGGGCTCCATCGTCGTCATGTGCGCCTCCCCCTCCTCTGAGGAACCCTGACGCGGGTACCTCAAGTACCTCCAGTGTACCTCGTGATCCGGTCCGGCCGTCGCGACCGCCAGCCCGAGCTGCAGCGCCTTGGACGGCACGCAGCCGGTGTTCACGGAGGTACCGTCGGTCTTGCCGCACTCGATCAGGATCACCCGCGCGCCGCCTTCGGCGGCGGTGACAGCGGCGGCGAACGCCCCGGCCCCCGAGCCGATGACCGCTAGGTTGTACCCCATCGACAGAATCCCTCATATCCGGATTAGCGAATATCGGGTTCTCACGATGGCATTCGCCTAAGCGGATATGTCAATCTGGCGCGTGGAGGTTGTGGGTGCCGATAACCCTGTCACGGCCGTTTAGCTGGTCTCTTGTGCCGGATGAGGGGGTGCTCAGGTCAGGCATCGGGCTGCGCGGGGCCTCACGGTCAGGCACTGTCGGTACTCGTGTCAATGCGACTCGCTTACCTGGCCGTACTGCGGGCGTGCGGCTGGCTTGCCTTGCTCGCCCGCTCTGATCGCGCTAAGGACGCCGGGATCCTCATCTTGCGCCATCAGGTCGCTGTGCTCCAGCGTCAGGCCGGGGCCCCGCGGCTGTCGTGGGCTGACCGGGCGGTGCTGGCCGCGCTTGCCCGGCTGCTGCCAGGTCGTCAACTCCGCCGGCTACGCCTGATCGTCTCCCCGCGGACCCTGCTGCGCTGGCACGCCAGCCTGGCCCGGCGGAAGTGGACGTACCCGCGTCGCGCTCCCGGAAGGCCGCGCACCACCTTGGCCATCCGGAAACTGGTGCTGGAGATGGCCCGCGGCAACCCGGGCTGTGGCTGCCGGCGCATCCGCGGCGAGTTGGCCGGCCTTGGCCATGAGCTTGCGCCGCCGGCTGCCTGGCGGATCCTGAAGGACGCCGGCACCGACCCGGCGCCCCGGCGGTCGGGGCAGTCCTGGCGGGCGTTCCTGGACGCCCAGGCCAAGACGATCCTGGCGGCCGACTTCTTCCACGGCGACACGGTACTGCGCCGCCTGTACGTGCTGTTCGTCATCGAGCACGGCACAAGGCGGCTGCACCTGGCCGGGATCACCGTTCACCCGACGGGGGAGTGGGTGACCCGGCAGGCCCGTAACCTGCTGATGAACCTCGGGGACCAGGCGGACGGGGTGAAGCTCCTGATCCGGGACCGGGATGTCAAGTTCACCGCGGCCCTTGACGCGGTGCTCACGGCTGCCGGCGTGCGGATCATCAAAACGCCGGTGCGGGCGCCCTGGGCGAAACCTCGGGCTGCATACTGCACCTCTTCGGAGCGATTTGCGGGTAGGTGGCGTTCATGCAGGTCGGACGGTGTCGTGCCGACGTCCTTGGTGGACGGTCGGCGGGTTGGGGCCGGGCGGGTTGTAGAGGACTTGGTCTTTGTCGTTATACCGCTGCCCGCTGACAATTCCGGCGTGGTACCAGATCTTGACGGTGCCGGTGGACACGCCGAGCAGCTGGGCCATCTGGGTGAGCGGGATCAGGCCGGCGTCGAGCAGCCGCTGGCGGCGGCTGCATAGCCGGTAGGTGCGGATGACGCGCTGCACCATGGTGGGGTTGAAGGGGCGTCCCTCGCCGTTGGCCAGGCCGCGGCTGCGGAGGATGGCGGCGATCTCGGCGCAGGTGTGGTGGTCCAGCAGCTTGTCGATTGTTCGCCCTCACCTCACGGTATGCCTCCCACACCTCCCACTTGGAAATCTCGAACGGCTTGGCCTGCGACTTCAGAGCGTCCATGCGACTCCTCCCGGAGCACTTCCGGTTGATCGGACGAACAGCACCACGAACAGCCCGGCCCTTTCGCTCCGCTCCCGTTACAGGAACATCACCACTACTACAAGCCGGTCCGCCAGCGCACCCCGCATCGGTACTCGACCCCTCGAGGTTCCAGCCCCTCGGGGCACTCCCTCTCACCCGTCCCTGGCAAGGACAGGCAGTATCAGGGCGCGCCTTCTCCTGTTCCGCGTGACCGCAGCAGACCGGGCTCACGCCGTCTACACGCCGGACGCCGCCTGGCCAGCAACAGCGGACTCCCGCCAGGCCCATCCCGGGGCTGCCGAACTACCCCGGTTTGGACGTCAGCCATTTATTTCGACGCTTCAGCAACGGTTCACTCGCGTTCGTCTTCCCGGTCCCCACCTGACGCCTCACCGGGCGCCTTCTCCTCATCGCTCACCACGACGGTCTTCAGCCAACGCAGCATGAGGCGGTTTGAAGCCTCCCTCCGCAGGGGCGACTCCGAAGGGCCAACCTTCATCAGTCACGCAGCACCGCATCAGCAGCTCCACCTACATCAAGCCACCTCCACGTTCAGGACACACTTCGGCACTCACAACGATGGCCGCAGGACGGGAATAATCCCGCGTGTTGGGCCCTCGTAGGTCTATCTGTGCGGTTGCTGGCCGGTGATGCCCCATACCAGCCGGTCGATCGGATCCGGTTCGGGTACGGCGAGGTCCACCCAGGTGAGACCCTGGAGGAAGACCGGAAGGTCGTCGGTGTTGGCGTCGGGCAGCAGTACGGGGACGATGGCGCAGCCTCGGCTCACGGACTGCTGGATGAATGCGGACATTTCACTGGTCTGCCAGGGACCGCGCTGAGCGCCGATGATCACTGCCGCCGCCGGGATGCGAGCGATGACTTCCTCCAGTTCCAGCTGCCAGGGAAACCCGGGGCGGAGTTGGCGTTCATCCAGCCACGGCCGCAGTCCCCGGTCCCGGAGTTGCTGTGCGATCCGGCGGACGACCTCCTTGTCTCGCCAGTTGTGGGAGAGGAAGACGTCGTACTCCTCTACTTCCTCCTTTCCCCGCAGCACAGCGGTGGCAGCCGCGATCTCCCGGCTGGCATCTGCCGAGACGTCCATAGCTGCGGTGTACTGATCCGTGCTACCGGCCTCGTCGTCGTCGAGCAATGGGATCCAGTTCTTACAGACGGGGCAGACGAGGCCCAAACGACCGCGGCGGATGGCCTGACGAACTTGCTCTTGGGTGAAAGCGATTCCATCGTCTGGGCAGCTGTACTGGCGGTCCCGGGTGACGCTTCCGGGCGTGGCGTGGCGGTCGAGATGGGCTTGCACGAAGCGCTCGAACTGCTTGCGGAGGTCATCGGGTACCTGGTCGTAACCGACCAGCAACTCGGCCTCGCCTTCACCGGCGAACCTTAGGGCAATGGTGCACTCCGCGGTGCTGTCCTCTTCGGTGTCGACGGCGAACCGGGCCGCTGACTGCCAGATGCCCACTCTCCGGAATTTGTCGCTACGGGTGAGCCGGACGACCAGGGTCGCGTAGATGTTCTGGATCGGCCCTTCGAACCGGAAGACGACACCATCTCCTCTCGGTATCTCTGACGCCGGCAGGTCAACCCGGTAAGCTGCGGGAAATATCAGCTGGACGCCCTCTCTGGTCGGCTCGCGAAGCACTAGTTCGTGTTGTAGGAGTTCCTCAAGGGTGGCGAGCACGAGCAGCCGTTCCTGTCGCTGCTCATGCACCCGCTCGGCGGACGGGACCGGGAAATCGACGTTCACCACCCTGCTCTCCAGGATGCTCCCGAGCCCGTCCGGCTCGTCCCTGGCCGCGTTCACGATCGCACCCGCGTAAGCATCGAGCAACTCGGGCTGCAGCAGCACGTAGTTCCCGAACCTCAGTCGCTTCACCAGGCCTACGGACTCCAGGCGGGAGATGCATCCCTCGAACACCGAGATCAGCCTGTCCGGGCCTTCCTGGCCGTCGTCCTCGTCCTGCCCAGCCAGCAACTGCTGTCCGCTAGGCACCGCCGCCTGGAACACCTGGCAGAGTTCATCTACCGGAGTGAGCAGTAGGCCGGACGCCTTCTGGTCCACGACGAACTGCCTTACTGCGGCGAACAGAGTCGTCGAGGCGACCTCGGGGATCCTAGTCCAGTCAATCGTCGCCGTCAGCCGGGAACGCAACTGGTCGATGTTGGTCCCTTCCTTCGCGCTTGTCCTGAAGTAGTCATCGAGCCCGAAGTCCGCCATCAGCTTTTCGATCCGCTGATTTGAGACGTTGGTGCCGCCGCGGTCGGCCCGGGCGGCGACCAGGAAGGTCGTAAGCCCGCCTGCCGCTACCGGGTGGGCGTGCCGGACCGCGCGGGCCCAGTGCTGCACACCAGCGAGCGGGGCGGTTTCACTCTTCGCGTCAAACAGGATGATCGCTAGCGCCGCACCCTCCAGATACAGCTGATGGACGATCCGGTAACCCGGCTGGCCGGCCAGGTCCCACAGGAAGATGTCCCGGTTCGCGCCGGGCGAATCCGGGTCCTCGGGCGCCGGAAGCGTCCAGATCCGCCGCCCGTGCGTCGACTCGGTAGCCCGGAACTCTTCCCCCGCGAGCACCATGGCCAGGCCCGACTTGCCGACCCCTGAGTCACCGAGCATCAGGACTTTCGCGTTCGCGTAGGTGGTCGTAACGGCCGCAGTGCTGACCACGCGGTCCCAGTCGCTGACCAAGACGAGTTCCGTCTCGCCCGCGTCGATGAGCGCGAGCAGGCCGTCCACGGCGCTTACCGCGAACCTAGTGAAGTGGGCGGCAACGCTCCGCGTCGGCGGGTGGCGATCCCAGAGCTGAATGGGGGTACCCTTCATTGACCAGGCGAACAGTTCCCCTCTTGCCGACCAGATCAGCGCGGTGCACCGCTCGCGGACGAATGCCATGCCCGCCACCGCGACAGTCTCCACGACGGCCGCGGACACCGCGTCGTCCGGGCGCCATACCCGCAGCGTGGCGTCCATCGAGGCCGACAGGATCGATTTGCTGTCAACCCAGTCCAAGCCGGTGACGGTCTGCGAATGACCGTTGAACTGGCACACCTGCTGCCCCGCAGCATCCAACACCCAGACGCTTGACGTGCCCGTGGTGCAGGCCAGCAACTTTCCATCGGGAGAAAAGACCAGGTTCACCCCTTCTGAGCGGGACCTGAACACGCGGTCCCCCGTCAGGACTCGCTCCCAAATCACTTCCCGGTCCGGCCCGACCATCGTCAGCGTCATCCGGCCGGGCAGTGACGGTGCCAGCACGGCTACCCGGTCACCACTGGGGGCAAAGGCGATCGCGCTGACCGCCCCGAATCCCTGAAATTGTGGTGCCTGGCCAGACAGGTCAACGATCCGCCCCTGACCGTCCTCGCCACGGAATGCCAGCCTGGCACCGTCTGGTGACCAGGTGAGGCCTGGTGCCAGCGCGCACGACAACTGGAACGATGACTGAGCTGCGGAGTCGTCAACGATGCCTGAGACGGTAAGCCGCTGACCCACGGAGACGGCCAGCCGGTTGCCCGCCGGGGACAGCGCGACGCTGGCCGGCTGATCGCGCGGGGCCTGCCATGAATCCGCTACCCGGACCTGCCTCCGGCTCCACGGCCGGTACCTGTCGGACCGACGAGGTGCTCTGCCCTTGGGCGTCGCAGGCTCTTGACTGACGAATGTCAATCCCTGGCCGCGGCTTTCGACACTGCCTGCTTGAGCGTTCTCCAGCGCCCGCCGTGCGAAGGAGGCATTCACGGCTGCATCGCGCGCCCGAGGATGTTCCTCTCCAACGGCCGCTGCCATGCGCTGGGATACCGACTCCAGGGTCCGGGTCGCCCAAGATGCCCGGTCCATCAATCCGCTCCCGAGCGCGAGATGCAGGTCCGCGACGCACAAGTCCGTCAGGCAGCTCAGTGCCTGCGGGTGGTCGGCGCCCAGGTCGGCGGCGAGCCGGTGCGCTGCTACTTCAAGGACCGCGATCGCGCGCTCCTGATTCTCGACCGATTGCTCAGCGGCAGCCACTTCGAAGTCGGCCGCGGCCAGGCTTGCGACTGCCGTGAGCGCAAGCGGGTGATCAGAGCCGAGTTCCGCTACCCGTGCCCGCGTCGCCTTGTTCAATCGGGAGACGGCCTCGCGTTGCCCAAACAGGTCGCCATGCGCCCGCGCGATACCGAACTCAGTAGACGCGAGTAGGACATCGATCGCGGGATCGCCAAACTGCCCGCAAGCATCGCCAGCCAGCGCCAGCCACGCGGAGGCTGATTCGACTTCACCGGCGAGCAAGCTCAGGGCGGCCAGGTTCACCAGGATCTTGGCCCGCAGCAACGTGCTGCCGCTCGTGGCGGAAAGTGCCCGCATAAACAACTCGCGCGCCTGCTCGTAGTCACCATGCCCGGCGGCCAGCGCCCCCGCGAGATCGGGCATTGCCGCACTTGGGCCATTGTGACCGCCGCCGACCGGGCGGAGAGCGAGCATCGCCTGGTCCCTCATGCCAAGCCAGTCCAGCAAGACGGCAAGGTAGGAACGGCCGTCCTGCTCGCCGAGGGCCCCTAGGTCGATGCCGTTCAGCAACTGGGCCAGCGTGTTCCTGTCAGCCTCACCTCCCGCGACTGCCCGTTCGGCCGCCCCGATGATCTCGCTAAGCGACTCGCTCACGATTGCTCTCTCCCGTCACCGCTGAGCAGGTGCCGTTCGATGACCCGCAGTTTCAGCGCGGTGATGTGTTGCTCGTCCAACAGTCCGCGCTTCTGCCACGCGTCAAGTGCTTCTATCTTCGCATTCGCAGCAGCAATGTTCGATTCGGCATCATTCCGCGCAGAGCCGCTTGCCTTGAGATCACCGCTGCCTTCGCCATGCACCCCGTCACCACCAGCAAAGCTAGATGGCAGAAGATCCGTGAGATGGCCCAGGTCAAAGCAGTCAAAGCGCCGAAATACTTCGGAGAGCGTAGCGGCGAACAGCACTGCGGACGCCGGCCTGGACACGCTGTTGACGGGGTAATGCTCGGGGTACTGCTCAATCAGAACACCGAACAGCTTTCGCTCACCAGTTGACCCGCCACTCTCGATAGGACTCCCAGAGTACCCGGCGTAATCTCCGAGATCCTGAAGGCACCCGAGCTGGATCGCCTCAATCGAGTCCCCACCCTCGCATTGATACCAAACAGGTACGGCTTCGATCATCCCGGTAAGAAGTGCATGGCTGGGACTTGGCCTGTACGGGTTCCGCCAAGCCTCGCCGACACTTGCCTGGTGCCCGCGTGGGATGACGGGTCCTTTACCGGACTTAGGAACATCGATCAATGCCAGGTCAGCGGCGGGGGAACGCCTGTGGACTCGTCCGGGGAGCACTTCTCCGCTCTCGAACTCGACCTCAACGTCCTCAGCCCCTTGCACGGCTCCCCCTAGGCAGTGATGCGCAGTCAGCACATAGCTGCCGAGCAGCAGGAAGCCTGCGCCAAGCCGCGTGCCGGCTCGACTGATGCTTACCCAGTACCCCGCCCCGTCCATTCGCTCGTCGGCTAACCGCGCTCGATTGTCAGAGTCACCTCGAACGACGCCTCTGCCGACGCCCGTGACAAGATCACACCAGCCTCAGCAGTGAGCACCAGGCCAAACTTCACCTCAACGGACTTCGTCCGCCAGCCACCCTTATCTTGAACCTTCGAAACCGACCCTTGGACGATCGTCGCTGCTTCCTGCACCGCAGCCTCGATATCATCCGCCCGGTCCCGTAGCAGCGCAGTGGTATGCCCGCGCGGCCTGATCTGACGTGTTCCCGACGAGTCCAGCTCGACCGTCTCGACCCTCACGTTAGGCTCGGTCATCAACCCTCTTTCCGGTCCCGGAAGCGTCATGCCGATGCTTTATCCGGATGGTACATCTCAGCCGCCAGCCCTTAGCACATCTGCCATTGTCAACGTCCCGAAACCGCGAAGCCGGCTCATCGGATCCTGATGATCTTGAAGAAGAGCCATGCCATTCTGAGAGGGAATCTCAGCCCGGTAGAGGCCGAGCAATGACCACAGCACGGGAGTACGACTCGATCCGCTCAACTGCCGACACCGAGAGCGTCTTCGACGGCAGGACCATCCCGGCGGGATGGAAGGCGCAGTACTCGACGCCAAGCCCGACGGGAGCATCCTGGCGGAGTTCGCCTTCGCCCCGCAGTCCGCTGGCAGCGACGGCGACTTCGTCCAGGACGAGATCATCCAGACCTGATCGCCAGACTCGGCCGTCGCCGTCGGCGCGATACGGCTGGGCCCGGTGCGGTCACCGGGCCCGGGCCGGAGGGCTTAGGCGGAGGTCCGCTGCGGGGCCTGGCGGATCGAGGACTTCAAGATCTCCCCCGACCCGCTGCTCATCGACAAGATCCGCGACGTCGTCGGGCTCTACCTCGCGCCGCCGGCCAACGCCGTGGTCTTCGCCGTCGATGAGAAACCGCAGATCCATGCGCTACAGCGAACCGCCCCGGTCCTGCCGATGATCCCCGGGACACCCGAGCGGCGCAGCCACGATTACGTCCGGCACCGCACCATCGACCTGTTCGCCGCGCTGAACACCGCCACCGGCAAGGTGATCGGCAAGCTGTCCGCCCAGCACCGGGCGGTCGACTTCCGCGACTTCCTGGACGAGATCGACCGGCAGACCGAGCCGGGCCTGGAGATCCACGTGATCTGCGACAACCTGTCCGCGCACAAGGCGCCCGTGGTCCAGCGGTGGCTGCTGGCCCACCCCCGGACCCGGCTGCACTTCACCCCGACCTATTCGTCGTGGATCAGCCAGGTCGAGCGGTGGTTCGCCGAGCAGCAGCGCTGCTGCCTGGACCGCGGCGTGTTCTGCTCGCTCGACGAGCTCACCGCCGCGCTCGAGGAATGGATCGAGCTCTGGAACGCCACCGCCCGGCCCTTCAAGTGGACCAAGACCGCCGACCAGATCATCGACCGCATCTGCCGCTACTGCTCACGCATCTCGGGACCGGCTCACTAGTATGCCCCGCCTGAAATTCTGGTTATATATTCGGCCAGGGAGTTGAGGATCTCCTCGGCCGTCTTGGTCCAGGCGAAGGGGTGCGGGTTCTCGTTCCAGTGCTCGATCCAGTCGCGGATGTCTGCTTCGAGGGCCTGGACGCTCTTGTGGACGCCGCGGCGGATCTTCTTGCCGGTCAGGTAGCCGAACCAGCGTTCCACCTGGCTGGTCCACGATGATCCGGTCGGGGTGAAGTGCACGTGGAAGCGGGGGCGGCGGGCCAGCCACTGCTGGACTTCGGGGGTCTTGTGGGTGGCGAGGTTGTCGCAGACCAGGTGGACGTCCAGCCCGGCAGGGACGGCCTTGTCGATCTTCTTGAGGAACCGGAGGAACTCCACCGCCCGGTGGCGGCGGTGCAGCTCGCTGATCACGGTGCCGTCGGCGATGTTGAAGGCGGCGAACAGGCTGGTCACGCCGTTCCTCGCGTAGTCGTGGGTGCGGCGCTCGGGCATGCCGGGCATCATCGGCAGCACCGGCTGCGAGCGGTCCAGGGCCTGGATGCCCGACTTCTCGTCCACGCACAGCACGACCGCCCTGTCGGGCGGGTTGTGGTACAGGCCGACGACGTCGACGACGCGCTGTTCGTCGGGCAGGAACAAGATGCAGTGCCCGTCCAGCACGTTGCCCTCCCAGGACGGCTCCAGGCTCCCGTGCACGAGTGTCCGCCCGCCCTCGTCGGTGACGGCCAGGTGCACCGCCCGGATCTCGGAACGGATCCCGAGCAGGGCATAGCACCATTGCAGGATGCGGCACCCGTCCACGCAGATGTTCGCGGGCCGACCCCGCAGCATGCCAGCCCACAGGGTCGGGACGATGGTGATCAGCAGCGTCTGAGCTGACAGGGCGCCGCCCGTGACCATCCCGGACAGCCTCGCCCGGGTACCGGTGTCGAGCATCCCTGCGCTGAAGGATCCCACCGGGGACGCAGGTGGCCGTCCGCTTCGGCGGCCAACAGGCTTCCGCGGCTTCCCTGGCTTGCGCCCACGCGATTTCGGCATACTCGTAACGTTACTTGATGATTGCTCTAAGTGATACTATATGTCCGCGTGACCGATGGGCGAGCTGGTCTACCGCCCTGAATGGCGACCTAGGCTTGGATGCGTCCAATCGTGAGATCAGATCCTTGCCTTTGCCGTTGCCGCTGGTGCGGTTGCTAACAGGCTTGTGATGGCAGACAACCATGCTGTCCAGCCGACTTTGGTCATGTCCTCAGCTTGGCTTACGGTTCGCGTGTGCATGGTGGTGCTGCTGGGACCGGATCGGTTACCTCAGGGAGGGAACCATGGATCACGGGTCGACATACCGGCGATGCGGCTGCCGGGAGCAGGCGACAGGGAGGCTGCTCGGGACACTCTGCCCGGGACTCAGCTCATCGCTGCACGGGTCGTGGTACTTCAGCGCGGACCTTCCGTCTGCATCGGGGAAGCGGCGGCGGGTGCGGCGGGGCGGGTTCGCCACGCAGGAGGCGGCTGCTGCCGCGCTGGAGAAGCTGTCATCGGCAACGGGAAGCCTGGATCCCGGGCTGGCGACGGAAGAGTGGCTGTGGCGGTGGCTGGAGGCGCGGGTGTCGCTGCGCGTCGACCAGTCGCAGCTATGCGGCGCACGTGCGCGGCTACCTGGTCCCGTACCTGGGTGGCATCCCTCTCGCCGCCTTGACGGCCGGGGACGTGCAGGCTATGTTCACTGCGGTCATCCGCGACGAGTCCGCGCTTGGAAGGCCGGTGAGCGCGGCGACGCTGCACCGGATCCACGCCACGCTGCGCGCGGCGCTCAACGGAGCGGTCCGCGCCGGGCTGATCGGCGTCAACCCAGGCCGCTTCCCGGAGCTTCCCCGGTCCGCGCGGCCGCGGCCGCAGGTATGGACTCCCGCGCTGACCGAGCGCTGGCAGCACGAGGGGTGGCGGCCAGTGGTGGCGGTCTGGACCGCCGCCCAGACGGCCCAGTTCCTGCGCCAGGTTCGCGGTCACCGGCTGTACGCGCTGTTCCACCTGACCGCGCTTCGCGGGCTGCGCCGCGGCGAGGCCGCCGGGCTGCGGTGGGGCGACCTGGACCTGGACGGCGGGACGCTGACGGTGACCGGGCAGCTGCAGCAACTCGGCGGGCGGCTGGCCGCCGGGCCGCCGAAGAGCGATGCCGGGCGCCGGGTGATCGCACTGGACAAGACCACGATCGCGGCGCTGCGCGAGCACCGGGCACGGCAGCAGGCCGAGCGGGGCGCCGCCGGGACCCGGTGGACCGAGACCGGGTACGTGTTCACTACGAAGACGGGGAAGCCGTTCGGCCCGGACCGAATGACCCGCTTGTTCGCGAAGGTGGTCGCCGCCTCCGGGCTGCCGCCGGTTACGCTGCACGGGCTGCGGCACGGCGCCGCCACCCTCGCGCTGGCCGCCGGGACCGACCTGAAAGTCGTGCAGGACCAGCTCGGCCACTCGACGATCGTCCTGACCGCCGACACGTACACCAGTGTCCTGGCAGAAACCGCCCGCATCGCCGCGGAGCAAACCGCCGCGTTCCTGTTTCCGGCTCGCAGCCGCTCTGCCAAGAGCGCAAGATCCGGGGCGTGGCAGGCACGTAAGCCACCGCTCCCGGCATGGGCAAGGCAGGGCCACCGAAGACAGCGCCGCGCGGCCTGACTCCAGCACGCCGGGCAGCGCGCCATGAGGTTGCACTGCCCCGGCGTGGCTGTGCCCCGTATAACCCGTTGACCGTGATCACACTGCGCGATAGGCAGCGGAATCTGTCTGAACTGGCTCTTCCGGGCGTCCGGTTTCCGGCTGACCCTGGCGGTAGGTCCATGCGGTCAAATGCGGGAGGAGAGACGGAAATGGCTAGGAAGCCGTCAGGGTCGGTGTTCAAGCGGTGCGGCTGCCGTCGGGGGAAGGCAGGGCTGCGGCTCGGTGCCTCCTGCCCGCGATTGGCCGATGATGACCACGGGAGCTGGTTCTTCAGCCTGGAGCTGCCCCGCCGTGTCGGCGGCATCAGGTGCCGGATCCGCCGTGGCGGCTACGCCAGCCGTGAGGAAGCAGAGCGGGCGCTGGGGCGGCTGCAGGTGACTGGCGGTCGGGTGCTGACGGTGGCGGACTGGCTGGAGATCTGGCTGGCCACCCGGGCGCACGTGCGGGACAAGACGCTGCGCGGCTACACCGCCCACGTGAAGCTGCACCTGGTCCCGCACCTGGGCCAGGTGCTGCTGGCCGAGCTCGACGTGGGCCACCTGGACCGGGCGTTCACTGCGCTGCTGCGGCAGGACGGGGTCACCGTCGCGACCGCGCACCGGGTCCTGGCGACCCTGCGGTCGGCGCTGAACACCGCCGTCCGGGAGAAGCTCATCGGCGACAGCCCGGCCTGCTACCTGCAGCTGCCGCCCGCCCGGCGCCCGCACGCGGTGGTCTGGACGCCGCGGCGGGTCA
>Ga0335073_10004050_pt1 | contig 20474 bp, 24 predicted proteins | sample Lox_Sample_22_FD_207093 | JGI IMG/M metagenome (GOLD analysis project Ga0335073, IMG submission 207093) | Soil microbial communities from Loxahatchee National Wildlife Refuge, Florida, United States - Lox_Sample_2.2 | ecosystem: Environmental > Terrestrial > Soil > Wetlands | place: USA...
ATAATGCATGACCCTTGTCAAAGACAAGTCTCATCAGGCATCAACCTAAATGCATCCCATCATTGAGAACTCTCGTGATCCCAATTTTGCAGCCATTGCTGCGCAACGTCCCCAATGTCTCTCCACCTCCAATTGAAAACTACAGTCCTTGAGAATCAAGATGTCTTCTTCCCTTTCGCGGCTGTATATCCCTCCTATAATCCCCCCAATACTTCGCATCAGGGTCATTCGCATATCGCATCGGTCCAAACTCCCCATCGTTCGGCGTAGGTAAAGTATACAAATACTTATCAACTAACGCAAAGAAAATTATAGCAGTGAATATTCCTGGGATCATTCCATTAAATGGAGTCGCCACCCAATCCTTTTCCGACGTATCTACTGGTCGATGGGATACTGGAGTCGGTGCTTCCTTGTCGAACGCCTTGGCCTTTTTTGACGGTCGCGGTGGGACTTTGACTTGTGGTTTATTGAACAATTCGACTTCTGGAACCTTAAATGGTCTGTCTGGGAGAGTTTTGGCGATGCGAGACCACAATCGAGAGCCAGACATGTCTGGTGCGCTCTCTCGAGCGATAGCAATGATGTCGGAGGTGCGATGGTTCTGAGGAGAAATTCCGGCCACTAAATTTCCAAAACGTTTCGCTTCGTTGCAGATCCATTTTTTTTCTGCCCCTGATTGTTCCTGGACAGGCGAAAATGCTTCTGTTCCTTGGACATCTACAGGGTTATCCTACGGCAGAATGCATTCGATTTAATGAACGGTGTCAAGTAACTCATTTGGTTGTTATTCCAGCAGGAACGAAATTCCAAAACGGGGACTTCACTGGGTAACCAAGCAGCTTTTGGGAATCGCTAACACAGAACAACGGATAACAGTCAATTGGAACTTGAAATCTTCCTTCACGCTCAGGTACCTCTGGATCTGATGGGATTGACGTAAGCCTCTATCCACCAAACAAACGCAGCCCTTGAAGCGAGTTACTTTGCTCTACTCGCCACATAACGATCCTGCCTTCCCCATTTCTTACCCGGACAAAGTAACTCATTTTGGAATAACGTTGACTCGTAGGTTGGACCATGTGGAACTCGGTTCTTAATTATACGAAGCATAACGCCTTACAACAAGATCTCGCTTGCCATATGCGGGACTGTCCTCACTCCAGATCCTCCCGCACCGTCCTATCAACAGCCAATCCCATTCCCACAGACTTCCTCGGTCGAAGATCTACTCAGTGGGATAACATGGAAAGACATGACATCAAGTAATGTGGGTGTAATTGGTCCTTATGTGCCGAAAATGCTCTTGGGGAGATTTGATACAGTTGCAGAACGAGAAGCTCGACTTCAATTCCATCAAGATAAACGGCTAGACCAACAAGTGAGGAGTTTTGCCACAGCTGTCAAAGTTTTGCGACAAGAGGGTGTAATCTCAGATGAAGAAGCTCTGGAACTTGAAGCTAAAGTACATGATGACAATGGTAGAATCTCATTGCGAAAGAACTAATATATAGCCTTCATGTCACAGGTCATTCCGATTCTGTGCGCTGCCATGAAACCGTAATAGAGGGATTAGTGCGGACATCACACATCTAGAGTATTATAAATAGGGATACCTGTACGTACATGTTGAGGGAGATAGAGGAAATGAATTTGTTTATCTGTTAAGGGGACTTCTTCCTGTTCTCGTCTCTGAATTATATGCACACGAAAGTTTCGATGTTCTAATCTATACTTTCGGCACATGGGTTACATCACCTACTATGTTGTCTATATGTTTGAACACGGAACTGTTCGAGCCTCTTGCTTCGAGAAGCAGATCACACTGTGGTTCAGACCCAAGGGTTTCACTTCCGGAGCGTGGTCAGATGCATGCGAAACGTGCAATATCTTCTTCATCAACGACGGCCTTCGGAAATGGCCTCCATTGTATTTCAAATGGATCTGTATTGAATATTATGAGCCAGTACTCGCCAGATCTTTTATTGGGTTTTTGAATTTCATCCTTTGAAATATCATGTCAATGTCAATGTTTGACATCTGGTTTGGTCGCGCGATCGCAGATCAGATTTGATGCGACTGTGTAACTGGCGATTTCGAACCTGACCAAGCCACCATGGGTGACTCAAAACTTTTTTGCACCTTGTTGCTCCAGAAATCGACATTCACCGAGGGGTCAATTTTCATTGCTGTTTTGCTCGATTTTACGAAGGATGAGTCTTCGTACAGGGACTTGGGTCTTTAAGAATACCCAGTCATCTTCCATTGCTAAGATCAATGTACCAATTCCCCAACATTCCCTTCGTTACCCTGACTAACGTTACAGGCGTCATTTTTGCAAACCCGCCAATCCTCCTCGACCTCCGCGATAGCGTACAAAGCTGTTCATCGGCGAAGACCTCCTCCCCTACCCACAATTGACCCTCCGTCATGGTCAGCTGCTGAAGCTGTCACCAACATCCTTTACAACACGCCTGATCCCCCGCGCACTCCCCCGAAACGACACGTTCTGAATTGTCTTGTGCAAAATGAACCTGGTGTCCTCTCGAGGATTTCAGGAATTCTGGCAGCGAGAGGATTCAACATTGATTCTCTTGTGGTGTGCAACACGGAAGTGGAAGATTTATCTAGGATGAACATTGTTTTGAGGGGACAAGATGGGGTTGTTGAACAGGCAAGGAGACAATTAGAAGATTTGGTTCCTGTTTGGGTTGTGCTTGATTATACACACAGTAAAATCGTGGAGAGAGAATTGTTACTGGCAAAAGTGTCTATTCTTGGACCGGAGCATTTTCATGAATTGCTTGCACATCACAGAGAGGATCTAGAAGCGGCTGATGAAGTGGAACCAAGAAGCAAAGATGTTTTGATGCCTCTAAAGTCTTTGGCTGACAGCAGGGTACCCGTATTCAGGATGGACCATTTCACCCAAGGATTCTGGCTCCCTCGGAAGCACTAAGACATAAGCATCAACATCTGCAAGCCTTAACTCAACTTGCTCATCAATTTGGAGGTCGCGTCGTTGATATCTCAACGGATAATTGCATCGTTGAACTGTATTGCCTTTCTTTTTCTATCGTTTGCTAATAGTAGCTCTGCAAAACCCTCTCGCATTGATGCATTTATGAAACTCCTCTATCCTTTTGGAATCTTGGAGAGTTCTCGTAGTGGTTCTTTCCCCTCTAATGAGTGATCGCTGACAATAGGGATGATGGCATTGCCGCGGACGCCCATGGATATAGCTCCTACCGACACTGAAACTGAGAAAGACGCCGAGGACATTGTGGATGTGACATCGCTTCCGCCTGGTTAATTCTCTTTGAGTAGTTTGTAGATTATTTTGAAAAGGAGACAATTCCCAATACAGCGTTTGTTGGTTTCCCTACTTGCTTTTGTCGCATCTGATCCTTATTTCCCGAACGAAGTGACGTGTCGCATTATAAGCTCTGCTCAACTTTCGGAAGGCTGCACGCTGCTCGTCTTGTGATCCAGCCGCCTCCATCTGACCGATTTTAATGGCATTTTCGGTGCACGATGATTAGCCGTAGCGCCTCGCTATTCCTCGGTTTATTTCCACGAGCCGTAATTAGGCACATCATTTTCATTGGCTGCGTAACCCAAAATTTCTTTGACAGCCAATTAAACCCGCAGAATGCTGCCATGGGATTGAATCATGCGCCAGCGTTGCGGCTCAAAAGTTCACAGGCAAATGCACAAGGACGGGACTTTTTGCAGCAGCCCCGAAAAGCCTCGGCATTGTTCGCACTAACAAGGGAAAAACATGCGAAAAGTGATTTTCCCCGCCGATCAAATGATGCCCTTCGGAAAAGTTTCGCGTGCCTGAAGGTCAACTGATTGTTGTGCAGCTTGATAAAGGATGAAGTTTGGGAAGAAGTATCCCCCAGCTTGTATGGCGTGGTCTAATGTGTCTAGTTTGGAGCGTAATGAGGTTCCCGAGTGGAGGTTGAAAAGTAGCTTATTCATATCTGATTGTAGTTCGTATTACATCAACTACAAGGGGTTGAAGAAAGAGATTAATTCTGCCGCGAAGAAGAATCCCGAGTCTGGCCTGCCTCCGCAAGGCTTTAATGCTGATGTCCCCGATCTGACAGGTTCGTTGCAAAACCTCACTTATTCTAACCTGACAGCCTTCTTCTTTGAGCTTGATAGAAACGTTGAGTTGGTCAATGACTTCTTTGTTAAGAAGAGCGGGGACTTAGTACGTCGTTTCAAGTTACTACTCGACAAGTACGGCGACAGTGAAAGCAACCATCTCGAAGATCATGAATTGGAAGACTTGGTTTGGTGCCTTGAAAGTTTTGCTTATAGAAGGTTGGCGCGCTCATGGAATTGAGATCTCAGATGCAGAAACTTTTGGTATTTCCTTACTCTCCAATTTTCCTCATCACAGTGGTATGCGGATGTCAATAAACGCGGCATCACTAAGATTCTCAAAAAGTATGCTTGTAAAGGAAACATCTCTAATTTAGACTGGACAAGAAACTCAAGGTCGAAAAGCAATCACGATATCTCTCGGGAAAAGTTGATCTATTATTGATTGGTCTAACGTTAGGTCGATATACTACCATTCGCTGATCCAAAGGACATTAGTGAATCCCTCCAGAAAGTAGCTCTATGGCTTATCAGAGTTACAGAGGGTACTGGTAATCTGTCAGTAAACCCGGGGATCAAGCGTGTGTCGTCTGCCGTCCGGATTGGATGTTCTGAAGATGAGGCAATTTTCTTCGATCAATGCATTGTCACGGATAAAGCTGCGTCTTTGGCAGCCCGCATTGACTCCGCCAATGTCGATGGACATCTCAATAATGTTCTGGTCAAACTAGTCCTTCGAGCATTCAGTTTGAAAAGTCTACAATGCATCCAAACCCTTCTCCCACGACTCACAACACTTCAAGAAGTTGACGAATTGTATGAGCGGAACATCTTGCACAAATATATCATCTCGTTAGGAAGATCGAAGGCTATGTCGGTTCCCTCGACACCTAGCTCAGAACACGGCGAGGATCGATTCTTTATTACCCCTGCAGTGAACTCAAGACCTGCTTCTCCTACTCGGCTTGGTCGATCTCTGAAACCCAAAGAACGACTTGACGATATTGCTATTCTCCAGATTATTCTGGAACGTATTCCAGAGAAACTGAGATCCGGTTTGGTTGCGCGTGATTACAACGGACGTACACCACTGCATTATGCAGCACTTTATGGATCCTACAAAGCTTGTGAAGTTATTGCACAATGCATGCGCGACTGGAATTTCCTCGCAGATCCTGTTCAATGGGACGAGTCAGTTTGGGAGGATTCAGAGGGACTAACGCCTCTTCATCTGGCCGTGATAGGAAATCACCACGTCACTCTCATTACCCTTTTGGAGGCTGAAAGACGAGATCCGTTTTCTTCTACGATTCGAAAAGTCAACGGACAATCAGTCCTCAATCTTGCGGTCAAAGAAAATAATGTTGATATTGTATCGCAATTGATCAATGCTGGCATGGATTTGAATTATCAAGATTCAAATGGTGAAACGGCTCTGCATCTCGCCTGTCGATTAGGCTTTGTTGAAGTCGTTAAACGTCTGCTTGCTGGGAGTGAGATACAGAAATGTCAACTTGAAGTACGTGAACACACATTTGGATGGACGCCATTGTTTGTAGCGGCGGTGGAAGGCTTCACTACAATCGTGGAACTCCTAGTGGCTGCTGGTGCTGAATATGACAAGCCAGATAGTTCTGGATGGTATGCGCACGAACATGCCTACTTCCGAGGGCACTTAGATTGCGGAAACCGAATATTTCCTCCGGATACTCCGTCTCCACAGCCGGACGCTTCACAATCTGGAGCCCCCGTTAGTTCTCTTTCAAGGTCGCCTGCCGCTCATGTCGAACCTCGGTCGGACACAGTGAAATCCTTCGGTCATCGCTATCTTGTTGGACACTCTATGATTATGGTTACGCTTGGCTCAACAGATGTTCGCAAATCGGCTCATTCTACACCAATTAACATTGACTCGTTACCCTTAACACAGGCAATCCCAACACATCTCGACACTGCATTGACTCTGGTGGTTACGGCAAAAGGAGCAGAGAGCGAAAGCTATACTTTTGATCTCCCATTTCAAGACAGTCCTGCTAACGATCCACTTGTATTCTACGCCAAAGATCCCGAGAAAGTGCAATTGCTGTTCGATATTGTTCCCACCTATGCAGCAAATCGAGACAAAATCGTTGGTCGAGCAGTTGCTCTGTTATCGTCAGTGCGCACAAATCTCGGATTAAGCCGAACGAGTTTACACGGAGGAGTTACCCTTCCTATTATCGAATCGCGTAGTTTGAATGTCATTGGAAACATTGCTTTTGAATTTATGACAGTCACTCCCTTCGAACATGCAAATATGAACATTGGACCTAATTCAACTTATTGGAAGAGTTTGATCACAAGTCGTGTTATTGGACATCGTGGACTGGGAAAGAATGAATATGGAAGGAAGAGTTTGCAGTTGGGAGAGAATACTTTGGCAAGTTTCATTGCGGCGGCGAATTTGGGAGCGAGTTATGTTGAGATGGATGTACAACTTACAAAAGATAACATTCCTGTGATTTATCACGATTTTCTTGTCGGAGAAACTGGACTCGATGTCCCTATGCATTCTTTGACTCTGGAGCAGGTATCTTATATGTGTCATTGCGTGAATACTGATTTAGTTTCTTGCCGTGAAAGAATCACAAGACTCCGTTCATGAGGCGGAGTCCTTAGGAGAAATACCCAGTGGCTTGAAGACATCTCCAGCCACGCCCAATGGGCCGTCACGAAGATCGAGTACTCCTCGCACACCACGTCGCTCAAGAAGTCTTACGTCTGTGAGCATCGCATATAATGAAAGCGACCGCATGAAACATACACGCAACTTCAAGCTCAATAAAGACAAAGGAAATCAAACTGGCTCGATTCAAGGTCCTTTCACAACGCTTGAAGAAGTTTTGAAACGGGTTCCGGCAACTGTTGGCTTCAATCTCGAATGCAAATACCCCATGGTCGATGAATGTGAACAGGAGGAAATGGATTTCTTTAACGTTGAACTTAATTGGTGGGTCGATACAGGTACATCTCTACTTGGCGAATTCTGATTATAGTCTTGAAAGTGGTTTATGATAATTTGAATGGTCGAGATATCATATTCTCATCTTTTCATCCTGATATTTGCCTTATGCTTGCTGTTAAACAGGTATTTCTTCGCGGAATGACTTACTAATGTAGCCTAATATTCCCGTCCTATTCCTGACTGACTCAGGAAGTTCTTTTATGGCTGATGTTCGTGCTTCATCTCTTCAACAAGCAATTAGATTTGCATCGCGCTGGCATTTACTTGGTATTGTTTCTGAATGCCGTGTCTTCAAATGTTTAAGACTTGTGAGGTATTTTTATCATTGGATCTGGCTAATGGCATTTAGGGTCGTTAAGGAGTCAGGATTGGTTTGTGTATCGTATGGAAAAGACAATAATGATAAACTGTTTGCGAGAAAACAGATTGAAGCTGGGTTAGATGCGGTGATCGTTGATTCCGTGCTTGCGATACGAAATGAATTGACAAGTGGAGGATTGCAGAATGGCGATGTATGAATTATTTTTTTAGAGATATATCATGAGATAGCATTTAGATAGTCGCATACATTTCCTTAGATTTCGTACTATTCTGGTGAATCCTAGCGGTCAGATAGCAGGTAATCTATTGTGACTGATTGGGTGTAATGCCAACCAAAATCCACCATTGGCTGTATTTCAAGCGCGCTCCGCCCCTGACGTCCTCACCTCATGATGGCAGACTCAACAGGGACAGAAACAACAGCAACAGAAGTGGGCCAAGAAGAAGCGCCAAAGGAAATTGTAACAACAACCGCGACAGAATTCCGTCCTGCTGTCGTGGAACCAGCTACTCCCCTCGATGGGCCACGTATTTCCCTCTACACCTCCCTATCATCCGGATCTTCATCGGTAATCATTCTCGGCAAGTAGGCACTAACTGTAAGGCGGTATCAGCTCAATTGCGAATTGAGACGATGTTAAAGGCAAACAAGATTAGATATGAACTCGTGGATTTGGCGACTGATGAAAGAGCAAAGAAAGTCTGGCGACGACGCGGACAGGGTAAAAAGTTGCCTGGGGTCGTACGAATGGATGAGGACGGAGACGAGACACTCGTTGGAACGCTCGAAGAGTTAGAAGAAGCGAATGAATATGGAGAACTAAAACAATTGGTTCTAGGGACAGGAAAATAGGAAATCCAAGTACAACTATATATTCATCCTTGCTCTGGTTCCCCCTCGCTACCTGAAAGGCTGTTGTTAGTCGTAACCAATCGATGAGTCCATCTTCAAACCTTAAAAAGGTACCAAGTAATTTCACAAAAACAACGCCCCACAACCTCGCAACAACCATCGGAATGAAATGCGAAAGTCATCCTTTGTGCATTCCACCCACTCTACATCCTCTCTGAACCATGACCACACCATCTCCTGAGCGAACACCCGCTCAACCAGGAATGGAGACGCTAAGACAACGCTCCGCGACTCAAGCGAGTAGCGCGACACCAGTCACCCTTGCTCCAACACATACGCCAGTCATTGTCCGTACTCCTCCGCCTCGCACTGACTCGTACTTCCCACCTGAACCAGAAGAAGTAGGGCAAGGTTCGTTATTTTCCGTCTTTGCACAACTAACTGTAGCTGGTCCTCGCGGTGCATACGAAAAATGGATGACTCCAGTTCGAGAAGGGCCCTCTACGCGAGGAGACATGGAACTCCTAGTCCAATATCTCCGGACCCCTCCACCTTCTAAAGCGACAGGCGCGGTCGCAGCCCCCTTGCAAAACCAATTCCACGATCTCAAAGTCTCTGGCATAATGGACTTTTTCTACCGTGATTTGCAGGAAGCTATTTTCGTTTCCCTTCAGGAAGACGATTTATTCCTCGATGCACAAGATTGGCACGGTAAACTACTTGAATCAGAAAAGAAGTTGTTGGACAGTATTAAACGCTTTATATTACATACCGCCATATATTGTGCACGAGCGAATGACTTTGCCTTTCCCAGGTATGATGCAGATGGAAATTTGGAAGCCTCGAGATTAGACCCGGTTGACTCATTGGAAGATTACGTGGACGATTTCATCGCATTGGCAGGGTTTTTGAAGGATAGTTGTCGCCATCCGAAGGATGATTTACCATCATTGAACACTTTCGTTCGAGAACGACTACTGGAACTGGACATCGTGGCGAAAGAGGGGAAACGTCGTCCTCGCCGCTATTTTTTCCGTAAAAATAATCAACGAACAACCCATATTTATGCTCGAAGGGTGTGTTGCTGCATTATGGGATTGACAGACGATTACGATCATGTACCGGAATTTGGGTTGAATGATTGGAAGACAGAGGTTATAGTGTTTGACGATATTGAACGTCTTCTTTGGAAGGGATTTGGAATAAGATTCAAGCCTGATAAAGCGGAGCTGGCTGCCCTAACTGGCAGTATTGTGGAATTGGATGTTGACTTCATCGAGTCGGGACCGTTTAAATTGGTCAAGACCACACGAGTGCAGGAACATCTCACGCTTGACAGAGCTGGGCAAGTGCGAGTATACACATCGAAAGCACTAGGCTCAACCGCTTACATGTTTCAAAACCATAAAGTAGCCAGGTAATTATGCATTCCTTAATAGCTGACCTTGTAGACTTGCCGGTATTGCGAGACTTGGATTGGAAATAGCTCGATCTCACGCCCTTCTCTTTCTTCAAGCTCCCACCCGGTATTCACACCAGAGAGCACGCCATCTCCATCTCGACCTAGAACGTGTAGTTCTCACTCAACAAGTCCAGCCGTTCGACTTTAAAACGATCTTCTATGATGCCTTGAAGTTGGGAAATATACCCCGGCTGGAAGATTTTGTACTCCTTCGTCCTAGATTAGCCGAATTGCAGACTGAGATGAACGATTGGCGACCTCAGACGATTGGTGATTTATTTAAGCGCGGTTATCGAGACCCCTTGACTTGGTACGGATTTTGGTTCGCAACCTTTATCGGGATAGTAGGCATATGTTCATTAGGAGTAGCTATAGCTCAGACAACAGGACAATTTCTGGATGGGTCGAGTGGCGGATAGGTAGTTCATCCTCAAGTTATTGGATGAATTTGTTGATCACAAGGAACGATAAAATTGTGAGGGACATAAAACTTCACAGATTTGCTATGAGCTAGCGACATGCTACCAGATGAGACGAGATGTTTAAATACAATGCAATACTGAATACAACTTTTAAGAATAAAACGTAATATATTAAAGCAGAGCTACTCTTCGCCAGAAATGGGTGTCTCTTCCTCCCACCATCTCCCCTACCATAAGAATCCCTATGCTAATTCTTCATACTCCCTAATAAGCAATACCATCAAATCAAGTTTTAAATGACAGAACCCTTGCAAAACACAAAAAGACAAGAACGCTGAACTCATAAGCAAACTGTCCCCCACCATTCAAACTATAGACAAAGTACCTCCGATGATGATGCAAACACTAACAACAACACTCATACGGCAGGACCGGGGGGTCCACCCCATCCCCAATTGCCATTGGGGTAAGGATTGAACCCGAAGGCAGGTGCTCCAAGGAGCTTGCCATCACCCCAAACTTGAGGTGCCTGGGGAGGATATTGTGGTTGTTGCAACGGGAAACCGGCAACAGGTGGTTGCTGAGGGGATGGTTGGATCACAGCAGGATTGGAGGCCTTGACGATGTAGTCGTAAAGGTAGGTGACTGCTTGGAGCATGCCCGGGTAACCAAAGTTCTCGACGCCAGGAGGGAGAGGAACTTGTGCTGGAGTCTTAGGAGCATCGTTGGGAGGGGTAAAAGGAGAGGTGGGCTGCTGAGGGAGAGGAGGTGCCATGCCGTTGGCGTGAGGTTTGTCGAATTGAACTTCAGGGACACGAACACCATAGGCGTGGATGTGGCCACCACCAAACATGGGACGGTCATTGAACTTGTTGTTGGATGACTGTGTTGGAGATTGACTTCCGTCGTAGGCAAGAGGCCAGTCGAAGGAGTTGGGGTTGACATCTTTGTTGGCCAATGGCATAGGGGTCTCTTGAGATGGTTGTGCTCCTGGAGTTTGTTGACCTTGGTGGGTGCTGACGATGGAACGTAAGAATCCCGACTCTTGACGTAGCTGTGTATTCTCCAACTGACATGCGTTGAGCGATTGCCTCAGTGTTTCGATTTCCTGATTTTGGGATTCGACCATAGATTCAAGATGAACGATGTATTCTGTTCACGTTAGCCAACATACATGAAGAGTGACGTGCCCTTTCTACGCACACGGAAGTTGCGAGCAGAGACTTTGTTCCTCAACTGCCTTCGTTCCTTAGAATTGAGTCTCTTCCCCTCCTCACTAGCCAGTATCTTCTCGTCTTCATCTTCTGCGTTCTTGAGCTTGAGAATCTCAGGAAGAAGTGCAAAACTCTTGGACGCCTTGGGAGGTGCTCCTGGTTTGACCACTAACTGTTCGTTTCTCTCTTGGATGGATTCCAGTGCCGACCGTCGATCCATAGGTTTCGGAGTGTCGTCAGACTTGGCAGGCGATGGATGATGAGGTTGGATCTCTGGCATCTTGGAGGATGATAGTCGTGGAGCATCTGCAGAGAGTAGCCATTGGGGATTGACCGGACTGTCTGAAACACTGCTTTCTCGTCGGTTGTTCCAAACCGGATCAACCGGAATATTAGCATAGAGGTCATCTTCGTCGTCTTCCTCGATAGGATCTCCTTCTGAGCTAGGAGGAGGTGATGGCATAGCAGACTGTCTTGAATTTTCTTCGATATTTTCCATTTTGGGGGTGGGAGTCATTGCATCGTCTTCGTCTTCCGAATCATTAGAGAAGTTGAAAAAACTGGCCACGTCTTCGAAATTGCTCGGCTCGTCGTTATACGAACCCATGATGTCTAGCCGTATTTTCAAACGCCAATTACCGTATCCTCTATTGCCGAAGCAAAACGAACTCGCTCAAAACCGAAAAAAAAAGGGATGGATTGATCTAGCGATGATGATGGAGAAGCGGGAAAAGAAGTGGAGGTGGAGGGGTTCTCGTATTTTATCCCACGCAAACAGAGGGGCGATGTCGGTAGGACTTAAACAAAGTTGGGGGTGAGTACGTGGCCGGAAACCCTCTTTGGGCTAATGAAGGCGGTTTGAGGAAGGGAGAAGAGGGCGGGTGGTGGTGGTAGTGAAAGTAGTAGTAATAGGTTGGGGGACAAATGAGCCGGGCCTAATCTTAAAGCTATAAGCAGCGCCTCAATTTCTCTTGTGGATGGAAATGCGCCGGGTCGCAAGAACAAGGAAAATAGCAGAGAGATGCGAATTGGCGCAGATTCGGATTGTTCAGAAAATATGAGAATAAACAAGACCTCTGCTTGGAAGCGGCCGGAATTCCCTTTGTCACGGTATTGAGCTGCGTGAGGAAAGGGCGGAAATCAAGCAGCAGCAGCAGAAATGCAGCAGCTCGGGTGGAAATCTGCGCGCTTACCAATCTTGCTGATGCCGCGTAATCCTTCGCGAACCTTCTTTGAACATCCACCACACATATAACAATATCACAGTTAAACCTTATGATCTTCACAAATTTAAGATTTTCTTATGCGAAACATACAGTTGCAGTATAGTAGCTCCAAGGAGTGGGATATATTTTATACTTCCCATGCGAAGAACTGGAATGCATTCAATGGAATGATGCAACTCAACCGCTCCCGGGTCTCGCATCCTGTGTACTACATAAGCCCGGGCCTCCTGGAAATTCATTTCTCGTAGAGACCAAGAAAAAGATGATGATTATCCGCCAACCATTCCTAAAGTCACACACCGGGATCTGACCTTGAAATATACTAAAATTCTTATCTCTAAACACGGAAATGCTTGTGCCTGGATTAGCAGCATTCGGTGGAAACGACCTCCACTTTTGTTCGTTCGAACAAGGTTAAATCCAACGAACGAGATGGCAAAGAATTGGAATTTAAAAGGCGAGTTGCGTCACGGCCACCGCGAGTGGTCAGGTACCCGTAAATTGAATGAAACAACTTTCGAGCCATCGTAATTGCAAGACTGGGAGATCCGAGTGACCGACTTACCAAAATGGGTTGCGAGATCTTTTTGGTCGTTAGTCCCGCCAAGGGCTTCGTAGAATGTTGCGCCGGCTGGTATACAGTATACAGCTGGGGAAACCTTAGGATTACCTTGGCGGCAATTGTAGGAGATTGGGCGCCTTGCGCCTAACTATAATTGCAAAGTGTCTTTTGCATTAGCCAAATCACGGGAATAGCCGATCTGATTGCCGCAACTTGGCGGGCGCGATTTCATCAAGGCTCTGCCACAGTCAAGTGACATCGTTCGGTCGGACCAAGCTTTGGTGACTCACTTATTCATGCATGAGTCGATAGCATCAATAACCGGCGAGATCTCAATGGAGCAGATCTTAAAATAGGAAAGAAAGTCAAATCGATCGATCCTGATTTTGATCAGATAAGGTATAATCATAGTTTCAATTTCAAAAGTATCCCTTTAACACCCGACAGAAAGTAGCAGAATTTCCGATTCCAATTAAGTAGGAGCAGTATTCCTCACGCAACTCGGACATGCTTTAACAAAGCGAGCAATAAGTTCCTTAGGAACCCACGAATAAAACTTTCTAACCTACCCCGGTTAGCCAGCTATCCATCTCAAGAGGAAATGTATACCTGTCCAGCAGTTTTGTCTCTTCCTCCATGATTAGCTTGTCCATGGCACTGTACCAGGACGTCATATAACTGCTCCTTTACAGCAACAGGTTTATTTTCATGAATGACAATATGAGCAACCTGCGTACTAACCAACTTGAACATCTTCTTTGCCCAGAACCGAAACTGTGCACTCCCAACTTTTGTCTCTGTAGGATGTAATAATACAGCAAGAATATCATCGTACATTTGTTGCGTTAATAATGCTTTCGCTTGTTTTTTGACACTGAGAGAGCCGAGGTATTCGTTTACCATGTCGTTGTACTGTTCTATGGTTGGGAAACCTTGGTAGGATATTTGAGTTTGGTGGATTGGGTACAAGGCTGTAAGGTCGGTGGGAATTGCAGTTGGAATGGAGTTGTCTTGGGGAGCTGTTGTGCTGGTGGGAAGAGATGTATCTTGTCCTGCTTGCGCGAGGTTGAGCATATTCTTCTGTGACTCCCTCTCCTGAATCGATCGCAAAAACTCCGCTGCTGCGTCCACACTCACCGCTGGTCCCTCCATTTCTTCTACAGGAGTCTCTGTTGTCGCTTGTTGAGCTTGAACTTGGGCAAGGGCTTGTTGCGCTAATTGAGCCGCTGCTGCAGCTGCTGCTGTTGCCGCCGCTTTCGCATTCTTTCTCTGCTTCGCTTTACTTGGCGGTGGAGGAGGCACTTGAACAGTATCAACCGTAAACTGTTCCGGCTGCCCAACCCGTCCCAGAGCCGCTAAATCAGGGTGTAGCGCCTCAGGAACCATCTTAATGGGTGTTGACTGAGCAGCCAAATCCGGATGAAGCGTAGGATCATGTTGTACTTGCGCTACAGACTCCTTTGGATCAAGGAAGGTTGAAGAACTGGTTTTTGCTTTTTTGCGTTGAGGAGGCATGTCGTGTCTGGACACATGTTAGTTGACTCTGCGAGTTTTGAGGGTCTGTCACTGCGTACCTGAGATGGATATGTGGATTTCGAAAATGACTTCTTTCAGTTGGATTCAGAAGCGGTTCAGGAACAATGAAAATAAAAGGCTGGTGAAGGGACTGGGCTGGGCGGATTTGAAAAGGATCGAAGGAAGGATGGAATGTTCCAGTGACCTTGGGTTTTGATTGGTTGTCGTTGGCTGATATCTAAATTTTGGGTTGGATCCTGGGACCGTCCATCTTAAAGCTCTACAATTTTGGTCCAAATTTTGAGTTTTTGTCCTTCAAAATCGAATTTTTGTATCCCAATTTTGCATTTTTGCAGCCGATCATCGGAATTTGGGTCAACAGGTTTAGGGGTGGTTTTCGGGGATGGGTTAGGGGTGACCCCGAGAAGGGAAAATTATCTACGGTAAACGGCTTTTGCGCAGATCGTTCGATTCGCCCAACGAGTCAATGGTGTAGGACCGTAGGTCGACTGTCGAGGGATCATCGAGGGATCATGAGAGAATATGCTCGTAGAATCCTAACTGAAAGGTTCCAAATCGATCCGAATCATCCTCGCCTCCAAGGCTTCCAAGTCCGTGTTCCAGAATCCAAAAGACAAGTCAGAAACCGAAACATAACTGCGTCAATCTTGCGATATGCCAAAGATCCGCCTCCCGCACCACCTCTAAAACATCCTGTCAACGGTACAATTATACCAAACAGACAAGCAACATGTCATACCTGCGGCCGCCAATTCTTTCATCGTCCCTATTCAGGAGGAGCATTTTCCCACCGCTTTGACAAGTATTGTCACCGTCTGTGTCAAACTGCTCGACCGGGAGGATTGGATTTATGGCTTGAGAGGAAAGTTGTCAAGGTTCTGTCAAAGGCATATCAGGTATATCGGAAGAAGAAACCGAGTTTTGTGTTTCGGGTTGTTCCGTCGGATAGCATTGAGGATTATATTGTGAGGCGGGCGGGGAGATTTCAGAAATGTCGGCCTCTGCATCTTACTGAGCGGGTAAGACGAGCAGCGAGAAGATTAGTCGGGATACCAGGACGGTCAGGGAAAAGATATCAAGTTGTTGCATTTACAAAGAGTAAAGATCCAAATGCGAAAGGACCCCAGAAGTTTTTATTACGACTTTATGCACCGGATCGAGGGAACATACTTCTGGGATTAAGGAAGATGAAGGATTACAAAGTAGAGCGCGCAACAATACTTGCCGAGCAGAATGTGCTGCAGAAAGAGGTCATTGGTCGACGGTTACAGGATGCCCCTGGATGGAAAAGGAAATGGTATTGGGATAGAAGTGGCAGAATACGGCCAAGTTCAGATCAACGAGCGAAATGGGAATTTAACGAGACTGATGCGACGACCGGACTCGCTGGAGATCCATTCCTAACTACGGACTGGAAAAAGAAGGAGATTGAGGCGAGAGAGAAAACAAGAATGGAATTACGCAGATATTATCGTGATTTACAACCGCCGCTGGTTGGTACACCACGACCTAGCTGGAAGCATCTCCTTGAGAGTAATAAACCAGAGATAGATAGACTCGCTAAGCAAATGTGGCGAGATCTAGGCATAAACGTCAAGGAGAAGGTAGTATAGGTAAATATATCCTGTTTCTCACCCATCACATTCAAACAGATTTGGCTGACAAAGTGGACAAAAAGTCATGGACCGTATAGGTAACAGCAGTGCCAATTTTGATGACATATAAACTTACAGAAAGAAACTCCAAACATGTTCTAGATATTTGAACTTTCGATAATCCTAGATTGGACTCTACCAACCCGCATTGTTAATCTTGGCAATCTTTCGAGTCTTTATTGGCAGCCACTTGTATCTGGCAAATCAGTAAACGAATGTGAAGGGAGGAACTTTTTCACATAGATGGAGAGCAGTAATAGTAAAGTTGCGATGGACAAAGCTTGCATTCCCTAATTGTTGTTAATCAGGTCCGGCAGTGTATGACATACCATCAATTTTCTTTCATCATGCTCAGGAGACGCCGTCCAATTGAGGAAGTGGACGACATCCTTTGCCAATTGTGACGCTGTGGCTGGTGTTCCATCTTCATATTCAACAAGTCCTGTATATCAGTAAAATTTTTCGAATCTTGGGTTACCATCAAAAAGAACTCTAGCCATTGCAATTGCTCCACCGGGGAAGTAAGGATTATAATTCAATCCCTCCATTACATGAACACCTGGAGGAGGTTCCTCGGGATAACCAGTAAGTAGAGAGAAAACGTAATCAGCACCTCCATGTCTAGCTTTCACCATCAAGGACAAATCCGGTGGCAGTGCACCGGCATTTCCACTTCTAGCAGCTTGTTCATTGGGATACGGTTTAGGCATGTAATCGGACAATTTCCCAGGTCGTTTGACAATGTTTCCGTTTTCATCGGGTTCTTCATCGTCATATTCGATTTCCTCGGCCATAGCTCTGGCTTCTTCGTTAGTGTGAGTTACGCCGACGAGATTGCGCCAGGCGATTCGGTTGAGAGAGTGACATGCTGAACACACTTCCCTGTATACTTGGAATCCTCGACGCAAACTAGACAATTAGAGTTGCTCAGCAGTCAATTGTGATGATATACCTTGCGTGATCGAATGTCGCGAGAGGATGATCATTTGGCCATGGATAATGGGCTGGATGCAATCCCTCTTCCATGATGGTATTCGCAGATACTTCGAACTGATTCTGTCGTACTCTCAAGTACGTGAAGAAGATGGTAGATGCTGTAGCACCAACCAGACCCGTTGCAAGGAGTACATTTCCAACCTTATTCAGACGGTTTTTTGATGTGCTTGATGATGCTTTCTGAGAACCACTCGTAGCCTCCGTTGATGCATATCTCCGTAAAGAGAATTGAGAGTTACGGACTAGATTGAAGGATGAAATATGGACCCTCACGACATTCCTTGACTGAGACCCAGCAATGGACATCCTTGATAGGAGTGTCATCGATGGATGGAGGGTCAATTGATTGGAATTGAAGAGATGGGAGATGGCGCAAGGTGATGACTTTTTCTGAGCTCAAGTGTTTCCGATGAAGATGTAATGTGGACTGGATGGAGAAAGACTGAAATCTGACTGGCTACAAAACCACAAGCAAAAATCGGCTTCGGCCACGAAATTCCCTGCGCCAAAAACCAAAAAATATTGAATTGATCGTCGTTGAGCAATGAAACGCCGATGCTTCGTTAGGACTTCGTACTTCGATGAGAAGAATAATCAACCTTAAATTGGCTGCCAATTGTCCAAAACACTCTGCAAATGGGTGATTCACAATCCCTTACAGAGCTACTGCAGACTTTGGAGAATGCTTGTGAGAGTATTAATGTAGTATATTCCTTTCATTGTTCAATGCTGAACCTGTTAGAATCCGCATTCTCGATATGCAGCTGAGGTCCGACACTGCAAGCTTATGAGTTGACTGGTTAGAATATCCTAAAAGCCTTCAGAGCTTCACCTGGCCTTCTTCCAAAATGTCAGTATCTATTGGAACACTCGCAGCAACCATTGCTGCAATTTCAAGTCGCTAGTGCGATTCAAGAAGCTATAGTTCGAGAATATTCCGAGTATCAAGAAGCCGATGTCAGCGCCTTCGTACACTGGTTGGTAGAGTATTGCGTTCACAATATTTCGTATACTGATCTTATTCTCTGGGCTTATGAGTAGACTACAGAGATATGTACGAGATGCAATACTGAGAGCTGCTGCGATCGCCCTGAAACGTTTAAGCTTGAGCCAGACCTACGATGTCACCCCTCAAATCCTAGCAATTCTTCACATGTTTTCAGAAGGCAATCCCTTGCCATATGCTGTACAGTCATTTAAAACCCCTCTGATCTGTAGAAATTGGTGTATCTCTCCTGTCTCAATGAGTACCTCGATACTTTTATTCCATCGCAGACTGCCAAACATACCGAGTTCCACCTTCCTTTAGAGCAACATATTCATTCAAAAGCACAACTTGACTCCAGCATACTCCAACCACTCTGGGTAAGCCTTACAAGGACGCTAGAGACTTGCATCTCACAACCCCCCGCGGACGATTCTCAACTCATTCAGAAATCAATTACCTGTTGCGAGACCATCATAAGTTGGGATTTCGGGATCGAAGAGGGTACTTTCCGAAGAGTCAGTTTCGGTCCCACAACGGCCGTGAAACCAGGTGAAGATGATGAAGATGAGGATATTCAACCTATCTGGCCAGGAAGTTGGGCTCCCGTTGTCAATGAATTCGTGGTATCCTTATTTTTCAAAGTATATGCTTGGATGCAGACAGGCTCGAATTCATTGGGGAGTAAGCATGCCAGACAATGCCTAGTTTATCTTGCAAAATTACATGGTCCAGCTTTGTCTTCACCGCAAGAACGGCAGGAACATATATGCTCCTTTTTCGATAATCTGGAAGAATCTTTATCCTCGTTACCTCGTGTTGGACGACAAATCCACGAAGCAGGACCACATGCCCTGCATCTCGCAACTCTCACACACACTCTAATTCATGAACTCAAAATCACTTCTGGACTAGGCTTGGTTTGTCAAAGTCCGACATTACTTACCAGTATCGTTCTGGCATGGAAGTTTGTGTTGTCTACCGCTCCTTATGAAGAAGGAACTTGGTCCTGGGATGCTGCATCTCAGTTCGCAGCATCATGGTCAATTTTACTAGACAGCCTTGGAAAAATGGAGCACGATCCTCTTGCAAGAGGAGTTATGAAGGATTTAAAGAATGAGGCTGCCGAGATGGTTGATATATACATTCGAGGACGTCTTGCTTGGGCGGAACGACAAGCTAATAAGGACGAAGATGAGGAAATGGATGCAGAAGTCGAACTGAAAGATTGGGTACTGATCCCGTTTCCAGATCTAACTGATATCAGCAATTATATGAGGAAGAATTGAAGAATTGGGCTGGCGTAGCTAGACCCATCTCTTCGGAATGTCTGACTTCGGTACTGGAACATACTTCCCACAGCATCGACGAGTTCTCTCGTTTTGACGATCTCGAAAACAGTCACGGTAATCTCCCCCGTTTTATGGACGGTATCTGATTCCAGTATTGTACAACCTTGACGAGACAATCCAATGGATTTTACTTGTAACCGGTTTCTTCTTCGCCGATGAGCCACCGGTCATACCGTATCCCAGACAGCGTTATACCGCCACGTCTAATCTTGCGACCGCAATTGCAGAACAAATCTTGAAATTCTTCGACAGCGTAGGCACTGAATCCGATGCTAAATGGTCACCATTAGTAGTTGAGACGTTATATTGGTGGTTTGAAAGATGGGGTTATGCATATCTATTTGGTTTAGATGGTGAAGGAAGTCAGCTGGGCGTTCCTGGGGGAGGCGATTGGACTAGTCTTGCTGCTTGGAGCATTGCAAGAATGAGAAAAGACGTGGAAGGTTGGGCTGCTGAAAAAGAAGTCATCACTCAAGTATTTCTTTCCATGTTTCGTGGCTAATCAAAGATTATTACTACGCTCAAGACTTTTTCAAGAGTTGGACGAGTCAGACACGGGTTGCTAGTTTGCGAAAACATGCCAGAACTTGTACAATATTTGATCGCTAATATATCGGATCTGCCTGAGGCATGTCATTCGTAAGTCCCTTGATCGATTGTCACTGATGCAGTGATCTTGTCTCAGCGATTGTTCTCCTTGCATCGGGAGCCGACAACGTGGAAGTCAGAGATTTCTACATGGGTCTACTCGTCAATCCGATCCAACAACGATT
>Ga0335073_10004051_pt1 | contig 20470 bp, 20 predicted proteins | sample Lox_Sample_22_FD_207093 | JGI IMG/M metagenome (GOLD analysis project Ga0335073, IMG submission 207093) | Soil microbial communities from Loxahatchee National Wildlife Refuge, Florida, United States - Lox_Sample_2.2 | ecosystem: Environmental > Terrestrial > Soil > Wetlands | place: USA...
GTTCACCAACTCGGCCATCATCGTGATCCCGGCGGTGCTGCTGACGCTGTTCTTCGCCTCGACCATGGCCTTCGCGGTGTCCCGGTTCAGCTGGCGGTTCAACGTCACGCTGCTGATCGTCTTCACCGCGGGCAACATGCTGCCGCCGCAGGTGCTCGCCGCGCCGATCTTCGAGATGTACAAGCACGTCAGCCTGCCGCTGTCGGTCAGCGACTCCGGCAACCTGCTCAACACCTACTACGGCGTGATCGCGATCATCGTCGCCTTTCAGCTCGGCTTCTGCACCTTCGTGCTGAGCAACTACATGAAGGCACTGCCGCAGGACCTCACCGAGGCGGCACTGGTCGACGGGTGCGGGGTCTGGCGCATGTACTGGCGCATCATCATGCCGCTGTGCCGGCCGGCCCTCGCCGCGCTCGGCACCCTGGAGGTGATCTGGGTCTACAACGAGTTCTTCTGGCCGCTGCTGCTCATCTCCAGCGGCAACCGGCTGCCGGTGACCACGGCCATCAATAACCTGCAGGGCGAATTCCTCAGCAACTACAACCTGATCTCGGCCGGCGCGACGATCACCCTGATCCCGACGCTGGTCGTCTACCTGGCCCTGCAACGACAATTCGTCGCCGGACTGACCCTCGGCGGCAGCAAGGGATGACCGACCGGATGCCCGCACCGCTGTCCACCTTCGAGCCGGGCGAGGGGCGGCGCGCACCGCGCGCCCGGCTGCGCACCGACGCCCCCACCCTCGACCTCACCGGCACCTGGCAGTTTCGGTGGGCCCCCACGGTGGCCGGCATCGCCGGGGCGTTCTGGGGCGAGCTGCCCGTGCCGGCGCTCTGGCAGCTGCACGGCTATGGCCGGCCCGCCTACACCAACGTGCGCTACCCGTTCCCGCTCGATCCGCCCGCGGTGCCCGACGAGAACCCGACCGGGGAGTACCGGCGCGAGTTCGAGTTGCCCGGCACCTGGCCGGCCGGGCCGGCGGTGCTCCGCTTCGACGGCGTCGATTCGGCCTTCACCGCCTGGTGCAACGACGTCGAGCTGGGCTGGTCGACCGGCAGCCGGCTGACCACCGAGTTCGAGGTCGGGCACCTGCTGCGGCCGGGGCGCAACACGGTGCGGGTGCTGGTGCACCAGTGGTCGGCGGCCAGCTACCTGGAGGACCAGGACATGTGGTGGCTGTCCGGGATCTTCCGCGACGTGACCCTGCTGGCCCGGCCGGCCGGCGGCATCGACGACGTGTTCGTGCACGCCGGCTACGACGGCGGCGCCGGGGTGCTGCGGGTGGACGGCCCCGCCGGCGCGCGGGTGCGCTGCGCCGAGCTCGAACTCGACCTGCCGGCCGGCGAGCAGGTGCGGCTGGCCGGGGTCGAGCCGTGGACCGCCGAGACCCCCCGGCTGTACGAGTTCACCGTTGCCACCGCGGCCGAGACGCTCACCCTCCGGGCCGGCTTCCGCACCGTCACCACCACCGGCGGGGTGCTGCGGGTCAACGGCCAACCGGTCCGGCTGCGCGGGGTGAACCGGCACGAGTGGCACCCCGAGCACGGCCGGGTGCTGGACGCCGCGACGATGCGCCGGGACGTGGAGCTGATGAAGCTGCACAACATCAACGCGGTGCGCACCAGCCACTACCCGCCGCATCCGGATTTCCTCGACCTGTGCGACGAGTTCGGGCTCTGGGTGGTGCTGGAGAACGACCTGGAGACGCACGGCTTCGAACCCATCGGCTGGCGCGACAACCCCAGCGACGATCCGCGCTGGCTGCCGGCCTACTTGGACCGGATGCGCCGCACCGTCGAGCGGGACAAGAACCACCCGTCGGTGATCATGTGGTCGCTGGGCAACGAGAGCGGCACCGGGTCGAACCTGGCCGCGATGGCTGACTGGGTGCACGGGCGGGACCCGGCGCGGCCGGTGCATTACGAGGGTGATTGGGACTCGCCGTACGTCGATGTCTACAGCCGGATGTATCCCACGCACGCCGAGGTCGAGGCGATCGGGCGGCAGGCCGAGCCGGTCACGGTCGAGTCCGCGCACGACGCGCACCGGCGCGGCATCCCGTTCCTGATGTGCGAGTACGGGCACGCGATGGGCAACGGACCCGGCGGGCTCACCGAGTACCAGGAGCTGATCGAGGCCTCGCCGCGGGTGGCGGGCGGTTTCATCTGGGAGTGGATCGACCACGGCATCGCGCAGCTCACCCCGGACGGGCGGGAGTTCTTCGGTTACGGCGGCGACTTCGGCGAGCCGCTGCACGACGGCAACTTCGTGATGGACGGCCTGCTCTTCGCCGACCGCACGCCCTCGCCCGGGCTGATCGAGTACGCCAAGGTGATCGAGCCGGTGCGGATCTCCTTTGCCGGTGGTGGGATCCGGATCGACAACGGGTACGACTTCCGCTCGACCGCCGGGCTGCGCTTCGTGTGGACGGTTGAGGCCGAGGGTGTCGAACAGGCGGCCGGCGAGCTGGCGGTGCCCGAACTGGCGGCGCGGGGGTCGATCACCGTGCCGATGCCAGAAATTCCTACGATGCAAGGTGAAACGTGGTTGACCATCCGGGTGGTGCAGGCCGCGCCGACGGCCTGGGCGCCGGCCGGTCACGTGCTCGGCTGGGGGCAGGCACGGCTCGCGGCCGGCAACCGGCCCGGGCAGCCGGCTGGCGGCGCGCCGGACCGGGACTGGTTCGACGCGCTCGGCACCCTGCGCGCCCTCGGGCCGTGGCCGGTGACCGGGCCGCGGCTGGACCTGTGGCGCGCGCCGACCGACAACGACCGGGGCAACGACGGGCCGCTCGAACCGGCCTGGCGGGCGATGGGGCTGCACCGGCTCACCCACCGGGTGATCGAGCAGGCCTGGTCGCCGGAGTCGTTCGTGGTGCGGACCCGGGTTGCCGCGGCCGGGACGTTGCGCGGGCTGACAGCCACCTACACCTGGACCTCGACAGGTCCGGTGCTGGGCCTGCGGGTCGTCATCGAGCCGGACGGGGACTGGACCGAGCCGCTGCCGAGGCTGGGGCTGCGGATGCAACTGCCGGCTGAGCTCGACCAGGTCGAGTGGTTCGGCGCCGGCCCCGGCGAGGCGTACCCCGACAGCCGCCAAGCCGCGTGGATCGGCCGGTTCCGGGCCACGGTCGACGAGCTGCAGACCCCCTACGCCTATCCGCAGGAGAACGGCAACCGGGCCGGCGTCCGGTGGGCGCGGCTGACCGACGGCGGCGGCCGCGGTCTGCTGATCCGGGGCGGGCCGACCTTCGACCTGACCGTCCGGCGCTGGACGAGCGAGGACCTGGACGCGGCCCGGCACCCGTACGAGCTGACACCGCGGGACGTGCTGTGCGTCAACCTGGACCTCGGTCAGACCGGGCTCGGCACGGCTTCCTGCGGGCCGGGCGTGCTGCCGGAGCACGAGCTGCACGCCCACCGGGCCGAGCTCACCGTGACGTTCGAGCTGCTGCCGTAGGGCGAAACCCGCTCAGCCGCAGTGGCTCCAGCCGCTGGTCCAGCTGCTCGACTTGTAGCTGCCGCCCCACTGCACGCAGCTGTTCGCGGCAGCCAGCCGGACCGGGCCGGCGTACCAGTGGTAACTGCCCGGGTCGCTGCCGGAGCTGCCACCCTGCACGGCCAGGGTGGCGTTCATCGAGACGGCGCCGCTGTCGGCGTCGGCCAGCGTGGTCACGCAGTTCTTGCCGGTGCCGCTGTCGTAGAGAAGCGAGATCATCGCCCCGGTGATGTGGTGCGAGTCGATCACGCTGTAGCCGCTGCCGCAGGCGCCCTCGGGGGTGTAGGGGTTGCCGGCCGGCAGGTTCGAGCTGCCGCCGGTGCCGGCCGCGCCGATGATGGCGGTGATGTAGTAGTGCTCGGCGGCGACGTAGGAGTTCACCGAGGCGACCGAGGCGGGGATGGTCACCGAGACGACGCTGGAGGTCTCGGCGAAGTAGTGCTCGCCGCTGCCGGAGACGCCGCCCCAGTCGCCATTGGCCACGGTCACCGAACCGTCCGCGCCGACCGCGGTGACGATCGCGACGTGATTGGCCTTGGCGCCCTGTGCCGAGGCGAAGGTGATCGCGTCACCGACCTTGGCGCTGGTGTGGAAGGTGCTGTTGGTGCTGCCGTAGGTCCGGAAGCTCTCGGCGGCCGGGGTCAGGCCGCTGATGTTCAGGCCGGAGTGGCGCCAGGCCCACTTCACGAAGTCGGCGCACCAGTACTCGGGCAGGCCGTCTGCGACTCCGGTGCAGCTGGACTCGAACTGGCTGCCGCCGAGGGTGTTCGTGCTCGGCTTCACTGCGCAGCTGCCAGCGCTCTTGCCGACGTTGGCGGCAGCCAGGCTGCCGGCGCCGGCGGGAGTGGCGGCGGCCCTGGCCGGTTCCGCCAGCAGCGCGAGGCAGCACAGCACCAGCGCGAGCGTGGCGAGGACGGCACGGGCGGACGCCCGCGCGGGAACGGCTGAGACGCCCATGAACGGCCCTTTTCTGTCGGCAGCTGCGCGGGGACCGTACCGCAGGGACGTATCGGGTGTTTCGGATATCGGCGATCTTCGTCAGAACGGGCGGCCGCCGGCCTGGCCTCAGCGATGGAGCGGGCGACGGTCGCGGGCGGGCCTCAGTTCAGTCCAACCCCGGGCACGGTGCTGCGCGGACGATCGGCAGCCGCGCCCAGGGCGGCGTTGACCCCGGCGAGGGAGGGTGGCTGCAGCCATCCTCGTCGCGGTGAACGCCCGGGTCTCGACGTCGGCAGCAGGGCTCGATGACGCCGACAACCCGGCCGCAGACCTGGAACCCGCTACCCGATGACCGCCGCCCGCCATGTCGGACTCTTGACCAATTGGCATAGGTTATGACGTACTGCATCTTTGCCAGAACCGATTGTCGCGTCCAGCCATGGAGGAGCCATGAACGCAGTTGACGAGCCGACGAGCGCGCGGATTCTGCTGATCACCGCCAGCGTGCGGAGCGGACGGTTCGGCCCGACCGTCGCGCGGTGGGCCGAGAAGATCCTTGCCGAGGTGGACGCCGAATTCGAGGTCGTCGACCTGGACGGTATGAGCTTTCCATCCTCCATGGAGGCCCACGCCGACAGCTCCGCCTTCGCCGAGGCCGTCGGTCGCGCGGATGCGGTTCTGGTGGTCACGCCGGAGTACAACCACAGCTTCCCGGGACCGCTGAAGTCGGCCATCGACAGCGTCGGGGGCCAGTGGCGCGCCAAGCCGGTGGCCTTCATCTCCTACGGTGGCATGGCCGGTGGCCTGCGCGCGGTCGAGGCCCTGCGCTTGGTGTTCGCCGAGCTTCACACCGTCACCGTCCGCGACACCGTCAGCCTGCACAATCCGTGGGGACCGGCCGGTGACCCGGCCGTCGAATATCCCGACGCTCAGGCCACCGAGGCCCTGCACCGCATGCTGCGGCAGTTGCTCTGGTGGGCCGAGGCCCTTCGAATGGCACGCGACCGCGCCCCGTACCCGGCCGGCTGACTCGAAGCTGCCCCGCCCAGATCACGGCGTCGGAAGGCCGGGGTGGGCAAGATCGCGGGCTCGCCAGGTTGTTCTGAGAGGAAAACAGTCACTCTGGTGCCCCTCACCGAACAGCTTGCGAACGGTCTCTTCATCCAAAAGCTAGCCACATTAACTGCCGCGCTCGGGAGACTCTGAGAGACAGATGCTTTAGCGCAGGATTCCGTTTGAGCGGGTGAGCGAGCCTTCGAGGCGCTTGTCGGTGCCGCCGCTGAGGTTGTGCGGTCTCGCGCCATTGGGGGTTCTGCGGCGACCTGACACTGCGACTCTTTGGCGAAGATCGGTCAGTCCCGCGCGGGCTCTGCACGATCGCGGCCGGCCAGACGTTGGACACCACCTCGGGCAGGCCCTTGAGCCCGTCGCAGACGACGAAGAAGCTGTCGTTGACGCCCCGGTTGCGCAGGTCCGTGAGCACCGCCATCCAGAACTTCGCGCCCTCACCACCGGTGCCTGCCCAGAGCCCGAGGATGTCGCGTTCACCGGCGAGGGTGACGCCGATCGCCGCGCAGAACGGCCGGTTAGCGACCTGCCCGTCGCGGACCTTGACCACGATCGCGTCGATGAAGATCGCCGCGTAGGTCGACTCCAACGGCCGTGCGGCCCAGTCGGTCAGCTCCTCCAGCACCTTGTCGGTGATCCGGGAGATCGTCTCCTTGCTCACCGAGGCGCCGTAGATCTCGGCGAAGTGCGCGCTGATCTCGCCGGTGGTCAGGCCCTTGGGCATAAAGCGACAGCACGACCTCATCGACTCCGTTCAACCGGCGTTGGCGCTTCTTCACGATCTGCGGTTCGAACGTGCCGGCCCGATCGTGCGGAACGTCGATCTCGACCGGGCCACTCGCTTCGGTGAGCACGGTCTTGGACCGGGTGCCGTTGCGGATGTTGCCCGTCCCGGCGCCGGCCGGGTCGTGCTTCTCATAACCCAGGTGCTCGGTCATCTCCTCGTTCAACGAGGTCTCCAGCACCGTCTTGGTCAGCTGCTTGAGCAGCCCGTCCGGGCCGGTCAACGACAAGCCCTGCTCCTTGGCCAACCGCACCAGCTCGGCCGCGGCCTGGGCCTCCGCCGACTGCTCAGCCTGCTTCTTCTTCGCCACATCGTTCAGTGTCGCCGTCATCAGACGCCAACCCTTCCCGCCGAGCACCAGCTCGACGGATCAGGCCGGAAACACCGTTTTCAGGACAGTCCCCGCCGTCCCCGGATGGCGGCCATGGCCACGCGTGGCGCTGACGACGATGGAAGAAACACTCTGCTAGGGCGAACGCTTTCCGCGCGCCACTTCTTGGATGATGGCGAGTTTGCTTTTGGTCAGGTGAAGCAGTTGTTGGTCGAGCACGATGCTGGCCTGGTCCTCCGTGAGATCGAAGCTTGCGGCCAGGGCAGCGACGGCAGCCTGGGGGTCATCTGCGCCGGCGATCGCATCGATCATCCGATGCGGGTCGGAGAAGACCAGACCCAATATTCGGTGGGCCTCCTGCTGGCTTGGGAAGCTCACTGGGCTATCCCGCAGACTTTATGGATAGCGGTTGGGCAGCGGCTGGAACACAGCGGGCGTAGGTGCCGGAGTCGACCAGGATGTCGTCCGAGGTGATCGTCCAGGTCCCGGACCGTAGCCGCGACTTGTAGTACACCGTCGTGATGGTGCTGCTGTACTGGATGTTGCGAAATGTGTCGCTCGGTATGTAGAAGTTGATATCGCCTTGGCCTTTGGCGATGAGCTGGACGTAGAGCCCGGAGGCGCAGCTCTGGGTTCCCGACTTGCCAACCACCGCTTTCGCAGGCGGCACTTGTGCAAGGAGCACGGTTACCACCGCAGCGGCGAGCACGCCGCTGGTTAGGCATCGGTGTCTCCTCCGACCTAGGAGGTTTCGCGTCACTGCACTGCACCGCCTGTCTTTACGTTGCCGACTGGCGTTAGGTTGATCTATGACGGTGCTGACCATAGCCCAAGGGGCTTCGAGGCGCCTGGTGACCGGACCCCGTTTAGTGGTCCACCGGTTATGAGAGTGCTGGTTGGGTGATCCACTGCTCGCGGAACGCGGCTGGGGTCAGGCCGTGCAGCGAGCCGTGGGGTCTTTCAGTGTTGTACTCGATGCGCCAGTCCTCGGCGAGCACTTGGGCTTCGAGCAGCGTGTCGAACTGTTCGGTGATCAGGAATTCGTCGCGGAATCGGCCGTTGAACGACTCGTTGTAGACGTTCTGCCAGGGCGCGCCCGGCTCGATGAACGCGGTCTGCGCGCCGGCGAAGCGGCACCAGTCGCGCATCGCGTTCGCGGTCAACTCGGGCCCGTCGTCCATGCGCAGATGCTCAGGGCGCCGGCCGGTGTCAGCGATGATCTTGTCGAGCAGGATGGTCGTGTCATCCGCGGTCCAGGACCTAGCGGCGGCGGTGGCCAGGGCTTCGCGGCTGAATTCGTCGACGATGTTGCAGAACCGGATCTGGCGGCCGTCAGCGGTGACGTCGACTTGGTAGTCGATCGCCCACACATGATCGGGGTGCGTGGCTGCGAGCCGGCCCGCGGCCCCACCCGGCGCCGTTTGCGGGTCTTGGCCGGGCGCTGCAGGCCTTCCTCGAGCCAATAGGCCCGCACCCGCTTGTGGTTCACCACGTGACCCTCGGCACGCAGCACCCAATAGGCCTTGCGCCAGCCCCACCGCGGCTTGGCCGCCGCGATCTCTCGCAGCCGCGCGCGGACCACCTGCTCGGTTCCGGTCATCGGACGGGCCGGTTTGCGCTGGGTCGAGCGGTGCTGCCCGACCACCCGGCAGGCACGTCGTTGACTGACCCCGAAGCGTTGCTGCAGCACCCTCACGGCGCGACGACGACGCTCCGGGCTCACCAGTTTCCCCGGTTCAACTCCTTGAGCATGTCCAGATCCAGGGCCTGCTCGGCGACCATCTTCTTCAGCCGAGCGTTCTCCCGCTCCAACTCCTTGAGCCGCTTCGCATCATCGGCCTTCATGCCGCCGTACTGATTGCGCCAGCGGTACCAGGTCGCCTCGGTGATCTCCAGCTGCTTGCACACCGCCGCCAGCTCCGCGCCCGCGCCGAGCTGCTTCTCGCCCTCGCGCAGCTTGCGGATGACCTGCTCCGGCGTATGCCGCCGGCGTCGTTGACTCATCGTCGTCGAGTCCTCCACGCCCATCATCGGGCATCGGACTCTCACAACCGCCGGACCACTATCCGGGGATCAGGTCATGGTCGCCGCGCCGTCCGGCCGACGATCGCGTCAACGGATCTCTCGCCTAGCCCCGTGAGCGGTGTCATTCGTGAAATCCAGGTTTTGTGACACCTCAGAATGCACTACGCGCGTAGTGAAGGAAGTACTGTTCACGGTAATAACTAAGTACATACTGTATGGTCCCGTGGACAGATTTCGCCGGATTACGGGGGCCGCCTTGGCATGCTGCAGCTGCTGCGGCTGGACGACGTGCCGTCAGCGCAGGCGGTGTCATGAATAGCCCAGGCATCCGGGTCTCTGTGATCTCACCTCTGCCGTACCTAGAAATGTTCACCGCTCGGCGTCCGCCCGCGGTGCATCATGTGGCGGCGCACCATGTGCTGCAGTCCGATCGCTATCGCGAATTCTTCCGGGAGCAGCAGCACTCTGGTGCCGAGATCGTGCTCGACAACGGGGTGTTCGAGCTCGGTTACTCGCTGCCTATGTCTGAGCTAACAAACGCCGCACGGCTGGTGGGTGCGGGGGAGATCATCCTGCCCGACGTTCGACGGCGCCGGGTCGAGACCGTGGAGCTCGTCAAGCGCACGCTCGATGAGCTCGATGGCAAACCCGACGTTCGACTCTGCGCGGTGGTTCAGGGCCAGGACATGGTGGACTGGCTGACTTGCTACGAGCAACTGCACGCCATGCCTCAGGTCGAGTCGATCGCGCTGCCGGCGACGCGTAAGCACTCCGACAGCCCGGACATCGCGCTTAACCGGGAGCTGGCGACCGCTTACCTTGCCGAACATGGCCTCATCGACCCGGCTCGGCGGTATCGGCTTCTCGGCCTCGGTTACCGCGGCCACTTAGAACTCGCAGAGCAGCGGCGGTTCGGGTGGATCGACTCTGTTGACTGCGCGACGCCCGTCATCCTCGGTGCGCTCGGTGTGGAGATGCTCGAGAACGGACCGTTCGAGAAGATCTCCACCCCGCGAGTTGAGACCTTCGAGTACATCCCGCCGGACCGGCACGAGCTGATCCGCCGGAACATCGACGTGCTGCGCAGGGCCGCTGGTGACTGTGATGCCGAAGGCAGCCGCTGATGGCGGTCATAGGTGAGCTGGTGGCCGTCAGCCCGGTCGAGCACACCATGGGCGGAGCGCTTGCCGAGTACCTATCGATCAAGATGCACCACCTGATCGAACCGTTCACTTGGCGACGGATCACGGTACTCGGAGGTTACGACCGGCAGGCCGTCCAGTCGCTCCGGGAAAAGCGGGATAAGCACTTCAACTGGCAGAGACCGACTGCAGAACCAATCGGCGACGAGATCCTGCTGAAATGCTTCCCCGGGTACGACTACGTCAAGCACTACGGCCTGATCACCAAGACTTACCTGGCACTGTTCGGCGACGCGGACACCGAGGTAGTGGTGGTTGAGCCCAGCGAGGCAGCGTGCCGCTCGGCGATAGAGCCGATCGATCTCGACTGCCGGTCAGCGGAAGTCGTGATCGTAGGTTGGGGGTTGCACCAGCTGGCCGGCCCTGACGGTTGGACGAACGGCGCCACGATGAGCTGGAAGCGTGAGACACTGCTAGGCCGAGTGGTGCTCTGGGTCGGCTTTCACTACAGCATCTGGGGCGACATCGCGGGCCGGATCGTGACACGGCTTGCGCAGGACGGCGCTCGAGCCGTCGTCTACATCGGCAAGGTGGGCGGCCTGCGCCCGGGATACTTGCCGAACGGACAGTTGGCCAGCGGCTCGGCGAGCATGCTGAGCCGTCAACGAGTGGAGTGGGACGACTGGTTCGCCGACGCCGCCTTCGGCGACGATGTGATCCGCGGCCTCCATATCACCTCGCCGTCGATCCTGCTGGAAACCAAGCCCTGGTTGTCGCTGCAGACCTATGGCGACTTCGTCGACCCCGAGATCGGCCACATGGGCCTAGCTGCCACTCGGGCAGGTATCCAATTCGGTTACTTGCACATCATCTCGAACAACTTGACCCGCGAGTTCGACCACAGTCTGGCGAACGAGCGGCGCGGGGATGTTGTCGCGCGTCGCGCCGAGCTGCTGACCGCGATTAGCGGCTACCTCCGAGGCCAGATCCAGCGAAGTAACTAGTGCGGACCATGCCGCTTAAGTGAGTTGATGATGTCGACCTACCGGATCAAAGAGATCTTCTACACCCTGCAAGGCGAGGGCTTCCACGCCGGCCGCCCGGCCGTGTTTTGCAGGTTCTCGCTGTGCAACCTATGGACCGGGCGGGAGCAGGACCGGCACAGAGCGATCTGCGGCTTCTGCGACACCGATTTCGTCGGCACCGACGGCACGCTTGGCGGCGTCTACCCCGACGCCGACTCGCTGGCCGACACAGTCCTTGCCGAATGGCCTGACTCGGGACCGAACCCGATGGTCGTGTGCACCGGCGGCGAACCCCTACTGCAACTGGACGAAGCGCTGACTGACGCGTTTCACCGGCGCGGTTTTTATGTCGCGGTCGAGACCAACGGCACCCAACAACCACCCCACGGGATCGACTGGTTGTGCGTCAGCCCCAAGGCAGGCTCGGTGCTAGTCGTGGAAGGCGGCGACGAGCTGAAGCTGGTGCACCCCCAGCCGGGCATCGACCGGGACGGCCTGCTCGCGCTCGGTTTCAGCAGATTCACCCTGCAACCCCTCGACGACGCCGCCTACGCGCAGAACCTTGCCGCCACGATCGAGCTGTGTCTGTCCGACCCGCGATGGAGTCTCAGCCTCCAGACCCACAAGATGATCGGAGTTCGCTAGTGCTGTCGATCTCACGAACCTTCACGTTCGAGTCGGCGCACTACTTGCCGAACGTTCCGGACGGACATAAGTGCGGCCGGATGCACGGGCACTCCTACGAGGTCACTGTTCACATGACGGGTCCGGTCGGCGCGACAACCGGATGGATCATGGACTTCGGTGATGTTGCCGCTCTGGTCGACCCAGTGGTGCGGTCGCTGGATCACCGGACACTCAACGACATTCCGGGCCTGGCCAATCCAACGAGTGAAAACCTTGCCGTGTGGTTCTGGACGAAGCTCGCCGACAGCCTGCCGGGCCTGTCAACCATCGAGGTCAGCGAGACACGAAAATCAAAGTGCATCTTCACGGGCCCACCACCGGTCGCCGGCTCGGCGGTGGACCGGGCATGACCGGCCGGCCAATGTCGACCGGAACCGTCCGTTAGCATGGCCAACCCACGACCCGACGAATCGGTCGAGGTCGCGCTGCTCGACGAGTTGGCCGACGGTTGGCTCGCCGGCATCAGGGAGCAGGGCTGGCAGGACGTCCAGATCTATTGCGGCATCGATGCCGAGATCCGGGTTCGGATGGCGGGAGACCGGGTGACCACCGAGACCTCGTTCCAGCGGCGTGGTGCGTTTGTCCTCGCCACCCGGAACGGCCGGACGGAGCTTTGCTCAGCCAACCTCGCCGAGGCGGACCGCGCCTTTGCCCAGCTGTTCGGCTTCTCCGGCCGTACCCGCAACCCCGTTGGCCAGCCGGGGCAACCGAGCGCCGTCGCCGAACGGGCGAGGGAACTAGCCGCCGAGCAGGTCGGCGAGGCCAACAACGTCTGCCCGGCCCCAGCGTCCATGCAGACGTTGTTGGACGTGCGGCGCCGAGCCTTCGCAGTCCGGGACAGCCACGGCATCCGAGCCTCGGCGGTAGACGGCGGAGCCCGCTGGCGGGCAGAGATCCGGGATGGATTCGGCAACGTGGCCGGCATCGGCCGGGCCTACTCCCGGCAGGCGCACCGCGCTCTGCGCGCCGAGGCCGTCGCCGCGGCGTACCGGCAGTCCATCGAATGGAACGGTTTCGTGGTTGCAGGCCTCCGGACGACCCCCGTGGTGTTCGGTCCGGCGGCGGCAGCAAGCTGCCTGCACGAGCTGATCGGGCACGCCCGCGAGGCGGACAATGTAGCGCGGGTCGCCGGCTACCTGGCCGACTGCGCGGACGAGCTGGTCACCTCGCCCGCGCTATCGATGTGGGACGACCCGACCTTCGCCGACAGTTTCGGCGGTTACCGGCTCGATGACGAGGGAATACCGGCCGAGCGCACGCCGATCCTGACCGGTGGCCGGGTCGCCGGTGCGCTCGAAAGCACTCGGACAGCGCGGACGCGCAATGTTGCACCTAATGGCCACGGGCGGCGGTCGGATTATCGGTACCCGGCCTTGCCGCGGGCATCGACGGTGGTGCTGGACCGGGGCACCGTCGCTACCGAGCAGCTGCTCGAAGGATTGGAGGTGCTCCACATCCGCGACATCGTTTCAGGCGACGTTCACCCGGTCACCGGCGCCTTCCGACTCACCGCGGGCGAGGCCTACTGGGTGGTCGGTGACACCATGCGCGCGGTCCGGGACGTGACGATTTTCGGCCAGGCCCGCCAGGCACTCGGACAGATCGAGGCGGTTGCCAACGACTATGGCGTCGACAACGTTTTATGCGCCAAGGCTGGGCAGTTTATCGGCATCGGGCTCGCATCGCCCTCGGTTCGCTTCGGAGCGCTGCAATGGATGAGCTGACTTCCTGCGCTGGCCAGCTGGTGGCCGGCCTGGCCGGCCTGGGGTCGGTCGGAACCACCTGGGCGGCCACTACTTTGCGACGGGCCTCGCCACTGGCCAAAAGTGGCGGCGGTTACGGCAAGGAGGACCTGGTCGTGCGGGAGCAGAACGGCACCCGTCGGGTGTTCGACGAGGTCCCCGCCGCGACGGGCTCGCAGCTCGACCAGCCGCAGCTCACTGATCCAACCACCGAGGCTAACTTTCCGGCCCACGATTTTGCCCATCCCGAGCTGACCGATCCCGATCGGCGATCCGCGGTGCTGGCCGGCATAGAGGAGCAGCTGCAGCAACTCGCCGAGGCCAGCCCGGCGCGACGCAATCACGCCTCGGTGCACGAGGCGCACACGGTGACCGGATTCCGCTCCGGCGACAGCTGGCAGTGGTACACGCGCTCGACGGTCGAGTTAAGGGTGCAGCTCGCGGCCGGCGGCGCCACTGCGGTCGCCCGGTGCTTCTCCTGCCGGGCCGACACGCTGCCGCTGGCGGCCGCCTGGCAGCTGGCCGTGCTGGAACTGCAGGCCAGGCAGCACATCGGCCCAAGCCTTCTGCCGCCAGCCGGTGAGGAAGTGCTCCTGGCGCCCCCAGTGCTTGCCCGAGTGCTCAGTGTGGTCGCCGTCGACTTACACCGACTGCGGTTGGGTCGGCCGCTTCTGCCACGGCTAGCGCTCCTGGACGACGGCCGCGATCCACGCGGAATTGAGAGCGCCCCCTTCGATGTACTCGGCCAGACAACCGGCAGCTACCAGGTGGTGTCACGCACCGGTGCCGTTCGCGAGCCGTTGCCCGCGTTCGACGCCGCCGGCCCGGTTCCCGATGCTGGCGGCTATCCGGGTGCGGCGCGGCAGAGCTACTGGGACGCTGGGCCTCTAGGCAAGCCACGCAATTTGCGGTTGGAATCCAACGGCGCGCTAGATCCCGGGCGCTGGACCGGACCGGTTGCGCTGGCCGTCCGCGGTGCCGAGGCAGCCCACCTGCGCCGCTCACCCGACATCGACCTCACTTTCGATCTGGTTGAGATGGTCGACGGACAGGTGCGCGGGCCGCTCGGTGTGCAACGCCTGCGAACAAACGCTGCGGATCTGCTCGAGAGGTTTAGCCAGGCGGGGCCGGTGACCGGCTACCTGCCGTTTGCCGAGAGCAGTTGCGGGGCGGCCTGGGCCGTCATGTCGCCCGAACCGGTGCGTTAGCCTCAAACAGTGGCAGCACGCGCTCAGGGCAACCAGGCATCCGCAATAGACCAGCAGACGGCCGCTCTCGATCCGAGGGCAGCCAGTCGCGATGAGAAAGTCCGCATCGCCAAAGAGGCACTGGCCGGATACACCGCCGACGCGCATGCCGTTTACCTCGCAGGCAGCCTGTTCGCCGGCCTCGGCACCCCGACCAGCGACGTCGATGTGTTCGTAATTGTCGACGCTGCTACTGACGACCAGATGCTGCAGGTGGACTCGGCCGGGGAGCGGGTCGACATCGAGTTCGTGACCATGGCCGTGGTCGCCGCGCGGATACGGAAAGCCACTGAATGGTCGTTGGCGAAGGGGCGTCTGACCGACGGCTGGATAGCGGAGAAGGACATCGACTTCGTGGTGCGGCTGCTCAACTGCGAAGTTCTTTCCGAGGATGAACCGTTCCGGCGGATGCGCCTGGACTTGGAGGGCAAGCTCGACCGCGTACGCCAGATTTTGCTCGCCCGGTGGACGATTGAGGTGGGTAACCACCTGGAGGATTACGAGGGCGCCTTCGCGGACCAGGACTGGGCGTCCTGCCAAGTCATCGCGCAGTCGATGGTGCTGGCCGCGGGCAAAGCAATGACGGTCGCTGCCGGTGATCTTTACTTCGGCCGCAAGTGGCTGTTCCCGCAGCTCGGACGCAGCCTTGGCCCGGAGTTCCCGGCCGGCCGGTGCCTGGAACTCCAGCAGGGTCGCCATGCCGACCCGGCGGACTACTTGGCCACCCGCCAGTTCGTCCAGACTTGTCTGGCGGCAGCGCAGACGGTTGGCTGGCTGCGCGCCGACGCCCGCCGGTGGCCGTGGCGGGCGAATGACGTCCCGGACCCGAATGCGCCGATCCGGTCGCCCGAGTACCTCCCGGTGCCGGTGGACGGCGACCGGTATCTTCTCAATATGGAGCGCCGCCGCCAGCTCCTGGTCAACCGCCGGACGATGCTCGTCTGGGCGTTGTGCGACGGTCGGCCTGCCAGTGATGTCGTTGCGGACGCGGCCGAGGTAAGTGCCCATCTTGACCCGGACGACCTGCTCAGCCCGGAGCAGGCAGAAAGCATTCTGGCCAAGCTGGCCGAGTCGCGGCTGGTCGGTGTCGGCCCGGTGACGCGGTAGCGCCCCGCTCACTGATCAGCTTCGGGTAGCAGAAAATACACGCCAGTCGATGAAGTAGGACCCCGACTCGATTGAGGCCGCGGCGTCGACCAGCAGCGCTGATTTCTGCTCGAAGCTCAACGGCCCGCCGGCCGGCCGGGCGAACATCGGCAGGCCTAACCAAGCCACCTTCTCCGCGACCGGACCTTCATAGACCGCCGTCCAAGTTCGGATGTCGCGGAATCCAGCATGCTGTAACACGGCTTTGACCTGGTCGGCAGTCAGCTTGGTGGTGGTCTCCTGTGGCTCGGATTCGCCGTGGCGGTCTCGCAACAGCCGTCGCATCGCGGCGGTCAGCTGCTTGCCGGCGTCTGCAGGCCGCCTCGGCGGCGTCTCGCCGAGAAAGCCGAGGCCGATGTTGAAAGCAAACCGGCCACCCGGGCGAAGGCAGCCGGCGACCCCGTCAACCACCGCTGCGACGTCGGTCTTCCAGATCGCCGAATTACAGACGGCCGCATCGGCCGGCGCGTGCAGCACTCCCAGCCGGTCGACCTGCTCGGCCGGCGCGCAGATCCAGTGCACTCGCGGATCGTCGAGCAGCCTGCGCCCGGCCCGGATCATCGCGGCGGAGTTGTCGATCGCGTACACCCTCACGTCCGGGCCAGCGCCGGCCAGTGCCTCCGCAGTCGTGGCGCCGGTGCCAGCGCACAGGTCGAGCAAGGTTGCGTCGGCATCGCAGGAGATCGCGTCGAGCAGCTGCCGGCTCGACCAGCGGTACATCGAGTGAGTTTGGCAGAACCCAGCGTAAGCAGCAGCGGCGTGGTCGTCCTGCCAGCCGTCGATCGCGTCTATTGGCACCGGCCGGCCACCTTTGGGATCACCGGCAACCGGCTGATGCCGGCTGCCCGTGCAGCACCCGGTGCACCGCGGGGATCACTTCGCGCAGCAGTTGAGCCGGATCGGCCTCGGCGACGTCCATCACCAACCAATCGTGTTGCCCGGCCATGTCGACCAGTTGCTGCCGCACGTTGTTCTGGTGGCTGACGAAGGCGTTCTCGGAGGTATCGTGGCCGGCTTCCAGCGTGCTGTGACCCTGCTTGCGGGCCAACGCAACCTCCGGGCTCACGTCCAGCAGAACGGTGAGGTCGGGTTCACGCAACCCGGCGTAACAGGCTCGCACCAGGTCGGCGTCCACGTCTGAGCCGACCAGCATGCGGGCCACCAGCTTGTACGGCGAATTGTCGAGCAGCACATGCACCCCGTCGGCTAGCGTCGGCTGGATAACCTGCTCGTACAGGGCGGTGTACCAGGACGCCATCGCGAAGAGCCAGTAGCGCTCACCGAGGAGCGCCCCCACGCCGTCCTCTCGCTTGTACAGCAGGTCATTGAGGCGAGTCAGGTAGCCGGTGAGCGAGGGGTGGGCGCTGGCGACGGTGGACTTGGTGACCCGCCGCACCGGCAGTTCGGCGGCGAGTGCTGCTTCCAGGTTCGTGAGCAGTGTGCTCTTGCCGGCACCGTCAATACCCTCCACCACGATGAGCTTGGCTGGCAACGTGTTTCTCACTCTCGTCTCGGTCGACTAGCTAGAACAGGGTGTCGGTGTCGGTGGCCAGGTTGGTCACCTCGAGGCGGTCGGCAGGTTCAACGCTGAACGATGTGCGCATGGCCGCATGGTCGGTCAGCTTGAGTTCGCGCGGTGTCTGCAGGTACTCGCAGGCGGTGACCTGGTGCAGTGCAGCCGGGCTGGCGAACGTGTGATCGTAGCGGAAGCGTGCGCCCGAGTGGTGCTGCCAGGTGAACGCCCCGGCCTCGCCAACCGATCGGTGACAGTCATACAGGTCCAGCTCGGAGGCCAGGACGTCGAAGAAGTCGTACTCGAAATCCTGGATGTAGCCGGTGTCGGAGCCATCGGTGCGCGGGAACACGTTGTAGTCGCCGACCAGCAGCTGCGGCGGATCGGCTTTCCCTAGCGTTTCGCATAGCTGCTCCAGCCAGCGCCGCTTCCTTTCGCGGGCCTCGACCGTCGGTGCCCGGGTCGGGTCGGTAGCCGGCGCGTAGACGCCGCAGAGTTCGAGCTGGCCCGTTCGGGTAGGGCACGCGGCCCGCACCATCCTCGAGGACAAGTAGCTGGCCGACGGCGGCAGAGTATGCGGGGTCAGCGGTACCCGGGACGCGACCAGGACGCCGTACTCGCCGGCAGCCGGCGCGGAATCGACCAGGCAGTAGCCGGCACTGCGGTACTTCTCCGCGATGTAGGCGCAGCCGGCGCTCGCCTTCGTCTCGGTGAGCACGAAGACGTCTGTATCCTGCTCGGCTAGCCAGTCCACCAACTTCTGTGCTCGGGCGTGCGAGGGATTGGACAGGTTGAGCGTGAGAACGGTCAGTGTCAAGAACGAGCTTCCCTTCAGGCGGTCGTTTCCTGTGGCGTGCGGTGCTCGGACCGGGCTAGGGCCGGGATGGCCGCCGCCGCGACGGCGTAGGCAGCTGCCAGTAGAATCCAGTACGAGGCCGAGCCGAGCTGGCCGAGGATGGTTAGCGCGATGGCCGGGCCGATCGTTATGCCAAGACTGGTCACCAATGACAGTGCGGCCGTGTAACGGCCCATCATGCCTTCCGGGGCCAGCGTGACTGCCAGCGGCTGGAGTGCGGGCGCCAGAAGCGTCTCGCCCCAGGCGAAGAGCCCGGTGAAGGCGATGGCGATCAGGAAGATGACCGCGCCAGGTGCGCTGGCCAGATACGCCGCCAGGCCGAACGCAATCGCGAGGATCCAAGCGGCCACCGCCGCAGTGATGGCGCGACTGGCGCCCCACGCCTTGACCAGTCTCAATGATGTCGGCTGGACGACCACGCAAACGACGCTGTTCAGGGCGATGCAGACGCCGATCTCGGTAAGGGACAGGTGCGGCCCGACTCTTAGCGCAACCGGGAAGCCAGCCTCCAGTTGAGCCATGCCGAATGCGATCACGATGAACTGGACGACGATCAGGGGCAGGAAGCGCCGGTCTTGAAAGACGCCCAATCGTCCGGCCGAGTCCGGTCGCCCGCCGCCCGGCTGGGGCGCTGGCGCACCCACGGCAGTGCGGCTCAGGTTTCGGATGTTGGCCGCATGCAACAGATAGGTAAGAGCGTTGGCGATGTAGATGGCGACGTAGGCCGATCCTGACCGGGTGGAGGCCAGTAACGTGCCGGCGACCGCGCCTAAACCGAGCGCGATGTTCATCACCTGGTATTGACGGGCGAACAGCTCACGTAGCGTCTCGGTGCCGAACAAGGCGGTGATGGTCGGCGTCTGCACTGCGAAGAAGATGCCGGTGCCGAGTCCGAAGGGTACGGCGCAGCAGAGCACCAGCCAGGAGCCGGCCAGCACTGGCACGAAGGCGAGCCCGAGGAACTGCAGGGCCGCAGACGGCAGCATCAGCCGGATTGGGCTGTGCAGATCCGAGTAGCGGCCGGCCGGCATCGCAATGAGGACCGAACAGAGCGCGGCGACCGCATAGTAAAAACCGACGATACTGATCGACTGGTGGTGGTATTGCGATATGTACAGCGCGTGCACCGGATACATCAATCCGGTGCCGAACATTGAGACCGAGTACGTCCCGAGGTACCGGAGTTGATTCTTGCTCGCCACTGACTTCGTTTCCTCTACGTGCAGGGACGAGCGGGGCGGGCACCCCGCCCCGCTCGATGGGATCAGCCCCAGTTCGACTCGACGTCTTCGACCTCGACAATGTCGTCGTCCATGATTCACCCCCTCGGAACCGGCAGGTACGGTCGGTCCGACCGAATTACCGAGATTAGCCTAGTCAAGCCCTTTGGGGAGTAAGGCCAGGCATCCTGGGCATGGTCTCTAGGGCCGATGCCGTCGAGATCGCCGAAGCGCTCACCAGCCTGTGCGAACGTGCCGTCGAGCTGCTGTGGTGCAACGCCTTGATACGGCACCTCGCCGACGGCAGGCCCTGTACTTTTTGGGGCATATTCACTTTGTGTGAAGTGGCTATGTCTGGTTACCCCGCCAGCGCTGATGGGCGTCACCGATCCGTGCGGCAGACCACTCCTCGTCAAGCGATCTGAATGTCACACACCCGATAACCGGCCCCGACCGTGTCTTTTCAAGGCAGTATCACGTTATGTCTTCTTCTGCCTTAACTGACGTCCTGCCGATCGTGGGAGTGGTTGTCGGCGGGGTGCTTGCGTGGGCCGCGGGCAGCCTGTCGGAAAGATCAGCTTGGCGTCGCAGTCAGGCGACCCGTTGGGACGCGCGTCGGCTTGAGGCGTACTCGGACTATGCGTCAAGCGTCAAACAGTTCACCCGTGCCTGTCTTCGGATCGCGGCGTCCAAAGGATTAGGTACTGCGAAGGACCCGCTAGATGTAGCTGCTGGTGTCGAGGAGATCGCTCGTGCAGAGGATCGCCGGTCGGCAGTGTTTGACACGGTCCTGCTGCTTGGTGACCCATCAACAATTGCTGCTGCTAGGAAGTGGAACCGCCTGGCTTGGATTCTTTACGACGAGATGCTGGTGGGAGATGCAAGCCCGACGCAGGATGAATTCATGGATGCGTTTCGGGCCGCAGGTGTTGCGCGCGATGAGTTCTTAGCATCGGCACGCCGAGACTTGCGCGTTCTCTCCGATTTTTCAGCGACGGTCGATTGGCGGTTGGTGCAATCACCGGGCAGTTCATCGGCATCTCAGCGCTAGACAAGCTCGGCAGTGCCGAAGCGCGGTCGCACGGGGGGTCTGCAGGAAAGCCGTGCGTGGCCGCGCTCCGGCCTGCGGGGGCAAATGCAGTGCCCCGTGGATTCAGCGCGTCGTCCTTCGGCTGAATTGAATGGCCCCGTTGGTACCCCACAGGCTGCAACGCGAGCATCTCGGCACTCGGATCGGCTCGGTA
>Ga0335073_10004052_pt1 | contig 20469 bp, 20 predicted proteins | sample Lox_Sample_22_FD_207093 | JGI IMG/M metagenome (GOLD analysis project Ga0335073, IMG submission 207093) | Soil microbial communities from Loxahatchee National Wildlife Refuge, Florida, United States - Lox_Sample_2.2 | ecosystem: Environmental > Terrestrial > Soil > Wetlands | place: USA...
CGTCGATCCCGCAGGGCGTAAAACTGACGGCAGAATTGATGGTGCGTTAGCTGAGGTCGCGCGCAAAGTGGAATTGCTCAGCCGGCCACATCCTTATCTGCACGGCAGCCGCGCGATATTTGGAGTCATGCCGGATTGGAATCCGGCGGAAATTGTCGGGCTGCGGCCGCGGCCGCTTTCGCTGTCGCTTTATCGCGAGCTGATTACCGACGCCATCTGGGCCTATCAGCGGGACAACTATGGCTACCAGAATCTGCGGAGTTTTCCGCTGCTGGTCAGCCTTCATGGACTGCCGTACATCGACGTGCGTGTCAGTTTCAATTCATTTGTACCGCGCGATCTGCCCGACCATCTCGCCAGCCATTTGGCGAATTACTACATCGAGCGCCTGTTGGCGGAGCCGCACCTGCACGACAAGGTCGAGTTCCACATCATCTTTTCGTGCTACACACTCGACTTACCCTCGCGTATCGGCATACTGGCGAAGCACGGATTTAGCGCAGAAGACATCGCGGAGCTAGGGAACGCCTTGCGCCGCCTAACCTATCGAATCATTCATGGGGAGACTGCGCTGTGGCGGCGGGACCGTGCCAAGATCGACGAACTGGCGGATCGCTTTCCCACGATTTGCCATGCGGGAATCGATAAGATCAGCCGCATCTACTGGCTACTCGAGGATTGCAAGCGCTATGGTACGTTGCCCTTTGCCGGGCTGGCTCGCGCGGGCTTTATTGCGGTTCAACTGTTGCAATCGTTTGTCGAAGTCGGCGTTCTGGATGCGCAAGAAGCAGCCACCTTCATGGCCAGCATCGATACCGTTGCCTCACGTATCGGCCGCGACTTCGCGCAGCTTTCCAAGGCAGATTTTCTTGCGCGTTACGGTCATCTTCGTCCCGGTACGTATGACATTCTTTCGCCCCGCTACGACGAAGCGCCGGATACCTATTTCGACTGGTCGGCGCCGCGCGCACCGGCTTCTGAGCCTCCGCGGTTCACGCTGTCGATCGAGCAATTGCGGCACATCGAGCGTCTGCTGAAACAGCATGAGCTGGAGATCGATGTCTTGAGCCTGATCGAATTCGTGAAGGCAGGAATTGAAGGACGCGAGTATGCGAAGTTCGTCTTCACGCGGAGTCTCAGCGATGCGCTGACGCTGATCCGGCAGCTGGGCGAGGAGCATGGCTTGTCGGCGGAAGACTGCGCTTATCTCGACTATGACATTATCCGCAAGCTCTACGGTGAAAGCGGTTCGGTGCGCGAAGCCCTGCTGGAGAGCGTAGTGCGGGGACGAGAACATCACGCTCTGACGCGGCATCTCATGCTGCCCCCGATAATAACGTCGCCGGACGAGGTATTCGCGTTTCATCTGCCGCCCAGCCAGCCGAACTTCATCACCCAGAAAGAGATCACCGCACCGGTGGCGTCGGTGAACGATCCGCCGGAAAAGTTCGCCGGACGAATTCTGTTTGTGCCCAGCGCAGATCCGGGCTTCGATTGGATCTTTACCCGCGACATTAGCGGCTTCGTCACCCAGTTCGGAGGGGCGAATTCGCACATGGCTATTCGCGCCGCCGAGCTCGGCATGCCTGCGGTCATCGGAGCCGGCGAAGCACTGTTCCGGCAATGGCAGGCGGCGACCAAATTGTGTCTGGATTGCACGAACCAGCGGGTCTTGGTCATCGCATGAAAGCCGTCGCCGTCACCCAGCGAGTCGCCGTAGTGCCGCAATACGGCGAGCGCCGTGACTGTCTCGACCAAGCCTGGACTAAATTCCTGTTCACCTGCGGCTTGCTTCCTGTGTTGCTGCCCAACGTTCCTGAGGCCGCTGTGGCCTTGTGTGAGGAAGCCAACGTTAACGGCATCGTTCTGACGGGGGGCAATGATCTGGCCGTATTGGGTGGCGATGCTCCAGAGCGCGACGTCACTGAGAATGCCGTGCTGGACTGGGCAGCGCAACACACGATCCCGGTGCTGGGGACTTGTCGTGGGATGCAGGTGATCCAGCAGCGTTTTGCCGTCTCGCTCTGCCGCGTCGAGGGCCATGTGGCGCAACAACAGACGATCCGGATCGACAACCAGCGCGAAGAGGTCAACAGCTATCATCACTTCGGCGCATTCGAGTCGCGGCCACCGCTGGAAACGTGGGCCCTCGCCGACGATGGCGTGGTGAAGGCGATTCGCCATTCGACGCAATCGATCACCGGCATTATGTGGCACCCCGAACGGCTTGCGCCCTTCCGTCCTGCCGACGTGCAGTTGTTCCGGCAAGTCTTTGGAGTGAAATGACGGGAGTGAAACGATGCGCGGATTGATTCTGGCTGCGGGTCGCGGAAGCCGCCTCGGAAATTTAAGCGACGACCGTCCAAAATGTCTGGTTGAATTGCACGGTCGGCCCCTGCTCGAATACCAAATGGCGGCGCTGCGGCATGGGGGCATACGCGAGATTGGCGTGGTGCGAGGGTATCGCGGAGAGATGATCGATCGGCACGACCTGATCTGCTTCAACAACGAGCGATGGGCGGAAACGAATATGGTGATGTCGCTGGCGACGGCCGCTTGCTGGCTGCGTGCCGGACCGGTCATTGTCAGTTATGCCGATATCTTCTATCGCAGCGGAGTGGTAAGCAGCCTGGCTGCAGCTCCCGGACAGCTCGTCATCAGCTACGATCGCAGTTGGCGAAGCTTGTGGGGGCGCCGCTTTGATCATCCTCTGGCGGACGCGGAGACGTTCCGCGTGGACAGGAACGGGCGACTGCTGGAGATCGGCGGCAAGACGTCACGAATCGAGGATATCCAGGGTCAATACATGGGACTCTTGAAATTCACGCCTGCCGCTTGGAATGCAGTCGAGGCCGTGCTTAGCACCTTGGACGAAACGACGCGCTACCGTCTCGACACGACCGGCTTGCTGCGTCGATTGCTGACGGCCGGTTTCCCGATACACACCGTCCCAATCGATGGGCAATGGGGCGAGATCGATAATCCTCAGGACGTGGCGTTATACGAAGAGATGATACGAAACGACGAACTCATATTGGAAAGCTTGCCGCCATGCGGTGAGTTTGCGGCTGACTTCAGTTGATAGCGACATCAATAGCATAATTGGCAGAACTTCGACGAAGAGGCTTGCAGATTGTCCATGGCGATGAAGCTTGGAGATTTCACCGGTTTGGCGGGCGATTATGCCAAGTTTCGTGCGGGGTATGCTCCGCAAGTCACAACGGCCATTCTGGGTTACCTGGGGCGCGAGCCTGCCGTGGTTGATGCGGCCGACCTCGGCGCGGGTACCGGGATCTGGACGCGCATTCTCGCGGAGCGCGGGCTGCGCTCCATGGTTGCAGTCGAGCCGAACGACGAGATGCGCGAGCAAGGCATCGAGAGCTCGCGCGGCTGGAAGATCACCTGGAGGAAAGGCTCGGCGGAATCCACGGGGTTGCCGGATGCCTCAGCCGACCTCGTCACTATGGCCTCTTCGCTGCACTGGGCAGATTTCGACGCAGCCTGCGAAGAGTTTCACCGCATCCTGCGCCCCGGAGGACTATTCGTTGCACTATGGAACCCGCGGCTGATCGAGGCAAACCCGCTGCTGGTCGAGATCGAGGTGGAGCTCAAGCGACTCAAGCCTGATCTGCAGCGAGTCTCGTCTGGTAGGTCTGGCATCACGGATCATCTGACGGAGATGCTGAGTGCCAAGCGCTTCTTTGCCGATGTGTTGTATCTCGAGGGCCGGCACTGTGTGCAGCAAACTCCGGCGCACTATATGGGCGCATGGCGCTCGGTGAACGATCTTCAGGTGCAGATGGGGCCGGAGCTCTTTGGTAAGTTCCTCGATTTTGCGGAGAAGCGCACCGCCGGGCTGGCGGCAATCGAAACCACTTATCTCACGCGCGCGTGGACGGCTCGCTGCACTCTGTGATCATCCAACGGAAGCACGGATCTGGCCTTAGGTAACCGGCAGAGTTGCGACTTCGCGAGGGAAACCAGTTTGAACCGTGAGGGTTTATTGCAACGAGCGATTTGTCGCCGCCTGGAGTGAGTAGCCATGACAGAGCTGGAATACGCAGTCAAGAACGGCGGACTGGCACCCAAACAACTCCTGCGAAAGATTAGCCGTCGTGAGTTCAGCGTGTCGGTCCTTGGCGGCCTCGTCGGCGCGGCGGCCTCGCGCCTGATCAGCAGCTCTTCGGCCGAAGCTGCGGCCAGAGATTTCACCATTGCAATCATTCCCGATCCTCAATATCTCGCCGAATCGTGCCCTGACGCCGCTGGCCGATACTACGCGGCGATGATGCAGTGGATCGTCGACAACAAGGACATCACACTTTCCGCCAGCAAGCCACAATTCAATGCCAACATCAAGGCCGTTGTTGGGGTCGGAGATTGTGTGAACGCGGTTGTTGATCACGAGTTTAGCGCTGCCGAAGCGGGCTGGAAGATCCTCGACGACAATGGCATCGCCTTCACTACGCCTCCCGGAAATCACGATTATTCAGATATGGCAAAGGGAATCACTTCGCGCGGCAAGGTGGGAGCGCAATTCAAGACAGGATATTTCTCGGCCAGGAACCGATCGAAGGTTTACGGCTCTGGCATCGATCTCGGCGACGGAGATACGGCTACGTGGGTCGGGTCTCGTGACAATAGCGGAGCGAACACCGCCGTGAAGTTTGTTATTTCCGGTATCAGCATGCTCGTCCTCGCGATGGATTTTTTCGCGGGCAGTGATGCATGGTCGTGGGCATACAACCTGGTGATGGCGAATCCCGATTGCGAGTGCTACATCACCACCCATGCGTGGCTGACGGCGTGGGGAAATCAGTATCGGAGAACAGACGGATATGGCCCCGACTTCTATTCCATGGCTGCCGCACCGTATTCAAACTGTGCAGTTGAAGCATGGGAGACGGTGGGTGTAAACACCTGGCCGAACCTTTTTGCCATCTTCGGAGGGCACGATATCTTCGATCCAAAACGTCCCGCGCCTGCACGAGTTGCTTCTCCGGCATGGTATTGGCAACAGGTCCCGATTAAGAGCAAGAGCCAGCGCCAGCAGACGGTACAGCAGTTGTTTGCCAACGCTCAGGAGCTGGACCACGGCTGCAGCAAGTCGGTCAGTGAAGCCACCGGAGCGGGGCAAATCGCCAGCGTTTTCCTGCTCAGTCGCCGGCCCACGCTAGGAGTATTGGAAGGGCGTATGCTCTCGACACAGTCGACGTGCTGGTTTAAATCGAAGTCCCCGGCATTCCCGGAGACTAACAGCTGGAGCGATTCGGAGACGCTCCTGTTCTCGGTTCCGTTCACCGGACTCGCGAAGTAAGGACGGTTTGTGCAGAACTTGCGCAAAGGAAGTGCTAAATCGAGTTAGTCGCCTACACGATAGCCGATTTTCTCGATCTTCCGCTTCGTCTCCAGATCCATGCGACTGATAAAGTTCTTGAAACGCGGGACCTTCTCTTTCACTGCCTGGTGGACGTAAGGTTTGCTTCTCGGCGGCGGTATACGGACACCGCTCAGATCAAGATCGGCTGACATCAGCTCCGCAATCTTGGAGAACTCCCTGACCGGATCGAACGTGAAATCCTCCAACCGCAAAGTGAGGCTGGCCGCCTGATAATGCAGCGCGGTTTCTTCGACAAATTGCGAAAAAGAAAGAAAAGGTGGCCCGATCAACCCAGCATAAAAGTCAGCATGACCTTCAGCGAACGCCGTGAATTCGAAGAAATTCGTATCCAAATCAGCACATAGATCATCGGGGTTTTCGTACACCTCAGAGATACCGCAGACGGAACGGTTGTCGCGAAGATAGTTTCGCCAATAAACCCAGTTTGTGAGCAGGGAATCGAGCGGATGGCGATAAATGAAAATCGAGTCGGCGAAGCGCACCTTCACCGCATGCTCGATGCGATGCATAATCTCGGGAAGCGCCTGGCCTCGCGAGATGTACTTCATGGTGACGTGGCCGCTGCAGATCATCGAAGTGGGGCCAGGATAGAGCCGCAGCTGGTCCCTGAAGAATTTCGCCCGCGTTCCAATGTTCTGCAATATCAGATGATTGATATACAGGCGTCCGGTACCAAAAAGGCCGAGGATATAGGTCGTGCGGTCATTTCCCAGTCGTGTTTCAAACGAGTACGGGAACTGTGGAACGTCTGATTCGTCGCCGGTCTTCGTCAGTGCGCCAGCGGGAGACTCCTCCGTCGTCGCGTTCTCCAAGCTGACCAGGGCCTTCACTTGGTCGTGCAGGAGCTCGAGTTGCTCGTGCCCCAACTTTTCGTCGAGCGCTACCATATTCGCAGAAAGGTGCTCGAGGACAGAGTAAATCTCCGTGAGTGACAGCATTACTGACCCATGGAACTCCTGAAGCGGCCGGGTGTACCACTCCAGCGAACGAGCGAGCAACTTTTTGGCGAATTGCACCAACTGATTGTGCAACCCAGAGGGCCGTGGATTAATCATTCCAATCGCCTTCCTGCAGTTCTCCACTGCGGCCAACGCCCGGCGCAGTTCTTCAAGGTCGTAAGGTGCAACGTAGAAGCCCGCCAGTGGCTTCGTCTTCGTTGGCTCCATTAGCCGCTGTTCCTCCCAAGAAACGTGGGCAAGACACGAAGCGGTGCGTGCAACCGACTCGTGCGCAACGATTGCCCATTTTCAGGCTTGCAGTGATCTGTAACACATTCGCGGTATCTTCTCAAAAGATTCCGCGTGGCGGTAGTGGGCTACTTTGGCAGCCCGCTACCGGGCGGTGTCGCCTCATGCAAGGGAGCGTATGCCGTGCATGGCACGAACTGGTGGGTGAGATCGCCACTCCAAACGAATGGATACGCAGGAATGGCTGGAACGTTTTATGGGACTCCTGTTGCGGGCGCTGTCTGTGCTTGTGCTAATTGCGCTGCTGCTCCTTCTGGCGCTGAGAGTGACTCCATTACACGTCTATGATGGTTTCGAATCGCCTCACCTGAGCCGCCTCCGCTGGTTAAATCGACGGTTCGAACCGGGATCGATTAGGTCTGAGGAGTCGGTGGTGCGGTCGGGCCGCCGGGCTCTGGCGATTACGGTACATCCAGGCGATCGACCGGAGGCGGCCAGTCAGGGAGGTGCAGCGACTGAGCGCGACGAGCTAATGGAAGCTTGGTGGCTCTTCTCCCGAACAGGGCCAACCTACGTATACTCTTTCAGCCTTTACCTGCCCAAAGAGTTTCCCCAAACACCGGAACGCTTGGTAATCGCACAATGGAGGCAGCTCTGCCTGCACCCTTGCGTTCCCGACAACCCGATTCTAGCGTTGCGGTACGAGCGGGGGCGGCTTCAGGTGACGCGGAACGACGAACATGGCAAGACGGTGCTTTATCAAGGGGACGAAGATGTCCGCGGAAGGTGGCTTGATTTTCGATTCATTGCGCGATGGGACCGCAGTACCACAGGCACCCTCGATGCAACCGTAGACGGACGAGGAATCCTCCACTACGAAGGACCTACGATTTACCAACCCGGATCGGGGCATTCTCGGCACGCCTTCATCTATTTCAAGACCGGTCTGTACAGAGACGCACTACACGACCCGCCCTGGACGATGTACGTCGACGAATACCGAAAGGATCAATGTGATGCTGGAGGTTGCCGGTGAACTCCACAACAGGCCAATTACGGTCGACCGGAAGTTGACGTTCAACTGACGCTATCAGGCGATTACACTGATTTCGAAAGGGCTTTGACGAGGCCGATGCATTCCATACGTGAGTAAATCAACGGCGGTGGCCTTCACTCCCAACGTATCGCAGGAAATGTCGCTCATGCGGACATGGAAAATCATAGGGTTTTCCACATGAATCGCCTCTGCCCCTTCAAACGATAAGCAGCGGGCGAAGAGCAGGGCTCTCTCCCCGTCGTGCGCCGAACTTGATAGCGAGTTCACCTGTCTCGATGAATGTGAGATCTTCTCAGAAGAATATCAAGTTCCAGGCACGTGAGCAGTCAGAGATTACCTATCAGATGGCCATTTATCAACAATGGCCCGCGTTTTGCGATCATCCAAAAGGGCTGGCGGCTTGAACCTGCGAAGCTCTTGCGTTGTCTGCTGACACTTGGCTCAAGGTCATATGCAAAGAGCTGGCGCGGCGGGAGAAACACCGACTGAAGGGGCGGCGGTTGGCCTCATGCGCATTTCGCGACTATTAAGGTGAGGTCGTCTGTCTGTTCCTGAGGGCTGAATCTCCGAGCCTGATCCGCAACTGCTACCATCAACTCCGGCACGGATAGCCGGCAATTTTGCCGGGCGGCTTCCAGTAGACGCTCTTCGCCAAATTCCTCTCCCTCGCCATTCATTGCTTCCGTAACACCATCGGTGTAAAGCAGGACGGCGTCTCCTGGAGCCAGTTCGAGTTCTTCCATGGTGCAATCCCATTTCTCGAACAAGCCCACCACTGTGCAGGTTGCGGCGAGCCGTTCCACAGTGTCGTCGCCGCGCAAAAGCAAGGCAGGCGGATGGCCGCAGTTCGAGTAGCGCAGCTTGCGCGTGCGATCATCGTATTCGGCGAAGAAGAGAGTAGCGTAATCCCCGCCTGCTGTGTTTTCGTAAAGCAACTGATTCACCGAGCGAAGAAACCGCTCGGGCTGTTCCCCAGCCGTCGCGCACTGGCTGCGCAGGGCGGCTTGGAGATTTGCCACCGTTCGTCCTGATGAGTTTCTGGAGGCGCGGGACACCAGTCGCGATGCTAGGGCGCTATCACGCCTCGGTACAAGGCCACTGGAGCTGTGCTCGACGCGCAGCTGAGGCAGGACATAGCCGGCCACGACATTGTGTTCAGTCAAAATAGTGTCCCTCGTCGAGGTCGGCGATGAGGCCGGACTGAACCGGGTGCCAGCCCAGCTCTTCCCGAGTCTTCGCGCTTGATGCCGGTCCGTCCATCGCAAAAAACGTCGCCATCCAGCCAAAGTGGTCGGCGGTTTCTTCGCGAGACTTCGAGACGACGGGCACGTTGAGACCTCGGCCAATGACCTCGGCAATCTGTTTCGTTGGGACGCCCTGGTCGGCTATGGCATGATAGCGAGCTCCTGCTACTCCTTTCTCCAGCGCGAGCCTGTACAGGTGAGCAGCATCGAGCCGGTGAACCGCAGGCCAGCGATTGAGTCCATCACCCACATACGCCGAAGCGCCCCTTTCACGGGCGATGGCGATAAGCCGGGGAACGAATCCATGATCGCCGCGGCCATGCACCGAAGGCGGCAGCCGCAGCACCATGCCACGCCGGCGATTTGCTGGCGCGGCAAGCGCTGCCTGCTCCGATTTCCGGGGGAATTTGCTGTCGGCTGCATCCTCTTCCGTTACGAATGCGCCGCGGGCCTGAGCGACCAGGCTCCCGGAAGTGATGACCAGCGGACGGTCTGAACCGGCGAGCGCACTGCCCAAGGTCTCGATTGCGTGCTGGTCCGCCTCGGCAGCCAGGCCGTAGTTGTTGAAGTCGTGAATGAAGGCGCAGTGGATCACGCCATCCGAGCTTGCTGCCGCCGAGCGCAGGCTCTCGAGATCCTCGAGCGAGCCGCGATGGACTTCAGCTCCTGCCGCGGCGAGGGACTGGGCGCCCGCATCTGACCGGGCAAGGCCCACAACTTGATGTCCTGCATCGACCAGCTCTCGGACAACCGCCGAGCCGACGAAGCCTGTTGCACCTGTCACAAAAATACGCATTAGTACTGCCTCCTATTAATTGGCTGCTTCGAGTTCTGAAATGAAGAGGACCGGAGCTGCCTGGCTGCGCCGGCTAGCCAGCCGGGTCGAAGCTCTGAAGGTGATGAGCCGCCAGTCGCACGTCGCAGCGGGCAGAGTCTCAGTTGCCAGGAGTTCCTCCAGCCAGTCCTCCGCTGAGAGCTCGGCCTGCTCCGAGCCGAACAACTTCGCAACTGCTCCAAAGAATGCCCCTAACTCATGCTCGGCCATCCCCAAGAGCTCGGAACAAGTAGGATTGTGGTCCTGCGATGATTGTTTGGGCGTGAACTGATCCATAGTTGACCTCCAGCAAGGAAAAGCGGTTTACGCTTGCCCGGCGCCGCGTTCGCCGACAGCCTCGAGGTCGGCGAGCAGGTTGGCGGGAATCTGCAGCGTTGCGGCCTTCAGGTTCTCGCGAAGATGTTCGCGGGAAGATGTTCCCGGTATCAACAGGATGTTGGGCGAGCGCTGGAGAAGCCAGGCAAGCGCGACCTGCATCGGAGTTCTTCCCAGTGAGGCTGCGACCGCGTCGAGCGCCGACGACTGTAGCGGGGTAAATCCGCCCAGCGGGAAGAAGGGAACGTAGGCGACACCCTTGGCCGCGAGTTCGTCGATGAAGCGGTCATCGTTCTGTGGGCAACGTTATAGAAGTTCTGGACACACACGATCTCGGTGATCCCCTGACCCTCCGCGAACTGCATGGGCGTGACATTGCTCAAGCCGATATTGCGGATCAGTCCCTGGCGCTTAAGTTCCGCGAGCGCAGTCAGTGGCTCCTCGATCGATCCCTCAGAGGGCTCCGTAAATCCTCCCATGCGAAGATTGACGACATCGAGGTGATCGAGGCCGAGATTTCTAAGGTTGTCATGTACTCCGGCAATGAGTTCCTGACGGGAATGCGCCGGGATCCAGGACTTGTCTTCGCCTCGACGCGCGCCCAGTTTCGTGACGATTACGAGCCCGTCAGAATAGGGATGGAGCGCGCGCTTGATGAGCTGATTGGTTATATGCGGGCCATAGTAGTCGCTGGTATCGATGTGATTCACACCGGCGGCGACTGCCTCGCGCAAGACGGCGATAGCTTCATCAATGTCGCGCGGCGGCCCGAAGACTCCCGGCCCGGCAAGTTGCATGGCTCCGTAGCCCATGCGATTCAGGCTCATCTGTGTGGCATGCAATGGGAAGCTGCCGCCGAGATCAGTCGTTTCCATCATTTCGCTCCTCCTGCTCCTGTACATGACTTATCGGTAAAGTTAGAATCGCTCTCCTACCAGCTCTTCACTTTTCTTCCAAAGTGCCTCAGCAGTTGTTGGGTCAAGGGCGTAACCACGTACCCCTTCGCTTATGGCAGTGATGGTTACGTCATCCGGCACGACATGGCCGACGTGGCAGTTCTCGCAATAGCGGCCACCGATCTCGTCAGCGGCGGCAACAGCTGCGGCCCACACTGAAGTTGCGGCTCCCTGTGGAATGGTTTTCCACTGAAAGGGACCCTTGCCTTCCGCTGCGAGCTGTTGGTTGATTTGGTTGACTAATTGCTCTAGTGCGCTGTGATCCATGTGCCGGGCCAGCTCCGTCTGAATGCCTCCCGGATGCACAGCCGCTGCACGTACGCCCCGGCTGCGGTGCCGTTGGTCGAAGGCGACGGCAAAAAGAATGTTCGCGGTTTTCGATCGGCCATAAGCGACGAACGGATCGTAGGGCGTCCGTTGAAAGTTGGGATCCTCGAGATCGACATTCGAGAAACGATGTCCCGAGGAAGAAAGATTGATCAGCCGGCCACCTTTTCGGAGTAGAGGTGCGATCCGGTTGACCAGGACAAAATGGCCCAGGTGATTGGTGCCGAACTGCGTCTCGAATCCATCAGCCGTTTTGCCGAAAGGTGTCGCCATAACCCCGGCATTAGCGATGATTACGTCGAAGAGCTCCCTTTTCGCCAGCAGCGCATCGGCACAAGCCCGCACGCTTTTCAGATTGGCGAGGTCGAGTTCGATCAACTCAAAGCCGCCGCCATTCGCCGCGGCGTCCTTTCGCACCTGCGCGGTCGCGCGCTGTGCTTTGTCCAGGTCGCGTGCCGCCCCTACTGCGTGCGCGCCATGCGCCGCGAGGGATCGCGCCGTTTCAATTCCCAGTCCGGCTGAGACGCCGGTAACCAGAATGCGTTTGCCGCGGAGGTTGACGCCTGCCAAAACTTCGTCGGTGGTCGATGTGGCTCCGAATGATTGCGCTGCCGATACTGCTCCGTGCGAATCCGACATTACCCTTCTCCTTTTGCCTTCGGCCCTCTGACGAGGGCAGATATTGACGGGTTTCCCTTGTTTCGAGTAAAACGGAGACTGTCTCCGAAATATGAGATAACCGGAGGTGGTCTCCGGTTGCAAGAATTTTTACCTATGGTGAGAAAAGCTTCCAAATCCCCTCCGCGAAAGCCCCGCAGCGACGCCCAACGTAATCGCGAGCGCATTCTGGAAGTTGCGAAGCAGGCTTTCACGCGGTCGGGTGCAAACACCAGCCTGGATGACGTGGCGAAAGAGGCAGGCGTTGGAGCAGGAACGTTGTACCGCCATTTTCCCACTCGGGATGCGCTGCTCGAGGCGGTATATCGCACCGAGGTAGAGAAGTTGGCGGCCGCACAGCAGAAGTTCGCCGAGACCATGCCGCCAGTCGAGGCACTGCGGGCCTGGATGCTCTTGTTCGTGGATTACATCGCCGCGAAGCAGATTATCGCGCCGGCATTGAACACGCTCGTCGGTGGACCCTCAAAGTTGTACGAAGGTTCGCGCGCACACATACAGGGCGCCATAGAAGCGCTGGTGAAACGCGCCATCAAGAGCGGCGACATCCGCAGGGACCTCGAGCCCTTCGATCTGCTGCGCGCGCTGATCGGTGTGTCGAACGTATCCTCGAGCCCTGACTGGCAGCAAAGCGCCAGGAGGCTGGTGGATATCCTCATTTCCGGTTCGCGCACGGTCAACCAGACTTGGTAGGCAGTCGACAATATCTGTGTAATTGTTGTTGCGCGATCCTGACGCCTTTTCTATAGGCCCAAAACAACCGCTGACTCCTAACTCGATAAAATACATTATCGCGTCACATTCTCTCTCCAGTCGGGCTTAACCGGTGAGCTAGCCGCGCTCAGGAGTCACTAATGGTACCCACTGTGTTCTGTCACTTCGATGCGCCACTCGATATCGGGAAGCCTGGGTCTGCTTTTTAGGCACGGTAAAGGTTTGCAGGGTGAAACTGTTAGATCTATTTCATGTCGTATCACTCTCTCCTTGGCTGCGGCTTAGGGAAAACTAAGCCCAGTCGTTTTCCGACTCTTTTCGAACCCGCTCAAGTAGCGCGAGCGAGACTCCAGTCTGAGGTGCCGGTGACGTGCGTACTAGAGAACGGAGACGCAATCCTGCTAACAACAGCGCAGTCGCGAATAGGAGGACGGGGGTGTAGTAAAGCCAATGCCGCTCCTCTCCCGGTGGGTCGGCGAGAATGCGTTCGCCATATCGAGAGACGTACATCGCCTTGATTTGCTCTTCTGACTGCCCGGATGCGACGAGTTGCTTAACCTCGGCAAGCATCTGCAGCGACTCTTCAGAGCGGTGAATCGCGATCGGTTCGCGCCAGCAGCAAGGCGCAATCAACTCATGAGTCAGTTTGTCATAGACCTTGGCTTGGGCAGCAGGGAAAGCGGGATCTTCGGTCGCGTACACGATGCGAGGCAACATCAAGGCTATAGCCAGCGAACAAACCATTGCTGTCTTCATTTCTCCGCCTGCGACGTGCTTATCTCCGAAGACGCTGCGTGAGGATCGGAGAATGCGGGGTTACTAAGAAAACTCAGATCGGTCAGAGAGTTCAAGAAAGCGATAAGGTCGTGGACTTCACGATTAGTGAGTTTGAATCCCTCGATGAACTCGCTACGGAGAGGATTGGGTCCTTTGCCGGCAACTGCACCATGTCCCTTTACGGCGTAATGCTGACGAATGACCACCTCCAAGGTCGGCAGCGAGCCATCATGCATGTAGGGGGCAGTGACAGCTACATTGCGGAGCGTCGGCGTGCGGAAGGCGCCTTCGTCTTCGGCGCGCAGAGTGACGTCGCGGAGGCCGTGGTCCCATGGCTTGTATGAGCCGTTGCCGTCTTCGTTATACAAGCCGGTGTTGTGGAAGCCCTCCTCCGGGAAAGCCTGGCCCTTCTGAATGTTGTTGTCGGTGAAATTGACGCCATCGTGACAGTGATAGCATTCGAGACGCTCCCCGAAGAAGAGTGCCTCTCCACGCTTTGCGGCGGGTGATATCGCGTTAGCATCCCCCCGTTTATAGCGGTCATAGGGCGAGTCAAACGACAGCAAAGTTCTTTCGAAGGCTGCAATTGCCTTGGTGATATGTGGCAGATCGATCTTTCCGCCATCCTCAGGAAAAGCCTCGGCGAAGAGTCTTGGGTAGTCGGGGTCTTGCGATAAACGGCTTGTTAGTTGGCTTTCGTGGCCCACCATGCCCATTTCCAGGGGATGATCTCCGAATAATGGAATGAGCATCTGTTTCTCTAAGGACGTGATATTCGGGTTGGCCCAGGTGAAGGTCGGAAAATAGGCGACATCGGTCAGCGCCATCACATTGCGAATTCCGAAGCTACCGTCGACGCCGCGATGGACGCGGTTTCCGTCGGTAAATGCACGGGATTGTTGATGGCAGCTTGCCGCAAGACATCGTCTCATCGATTGAGAGTCGTTTGTCGTAGAAGAGGAGACGGCCGAGGGCAACCTTGGCATTATTCATCGGGTTGTCGGCAGGGACGACTGGGGTGGGCGCCCAGTCGGGCTTGTTCCATTGGAAGACGTGGTCGGCTTGATCACCGCTGCGAGCTTCTGCCTTCCACTTGATTGGACCGCAGACAATCACCGCAGCCAACGCAAGGAGCACAAGTATCAACGCTATAGGTCTCTCGCGAACTCCCGCAGCTTGGCCGTCCGGGCAAGGAATCACTTTGACGCTCCATAGAAAACTACCTGAGTCCCGCCATCCTCCTTGCCATAGGGCAGCCCAAGCGCTTTCATGACTGGGATACAGTCCGGGTCATCTTCCGCCGACATGCACCCCGGAGCCGAGTGCGGCGCGTTCGTAGTCACATCCGATCCGTCCAGCAGCTTGCCCAGATCGAAGATCACCACGGCCTTCGCCGGATCGAACTTCGGCAAGGTTACGAGAACTCTGTTAGGGTGCTTGCATTCTTGCGCGGGGGCTGTCGTTGGCTTGCTACTGACGCAGCCTGTGCTACCAATGTGAATCGTAAAACCGCTGGAGCGCATTGAATTTATTCTTGCACTGGAGCGCGCTTCAGCCTTTGCAGTCTCGAAGGCATTCGATGCAAGTGTTACTTCCGCACGGATGAACTCATAGCCGACTTGCCAGTTCCAGAACATAGCCGTCATGTTCAGCGGTGACGGGGCTGACAACGTATCGCTGTGATCCAATTCGAAGGGGACGCCGACAGTGAAACGAAGGCCGGAATATTGACCTGGAGATACAGACCCGCTGACCACGGTATGGGTTGCAGCGTTTCCATTGCGACAGCCGCCGGTACCATCTTCGAGGTCGATCAACGCTAACGATTGGTACTGCCAGATACCGTCTTGATCTAGCTTGACAGGTACGGCCGCTCCGCTTGCGTCCAATAATTCCAGGTTCGACACGAAGAAACGAAGGTCCTGCGGCGTCACTGTGCTTTTCTTGCTCCCGACGCCCTCATATCGCTCACCACAAGCAAATGGCTTGCCCGCAAGGCGTCCGGCGAACTTGACTGCAACTAGTTGTTCTGTTGCGGAGTGCGTCTGAGCTGGAGAGATTGCCGCCACTGCAAATATCAACTGCAATGAGAGTAGGAATCTGAAGAGAGCTTTCACAAGCACCTTTTCTTAGTCGAAGCGGTCCGTTGCCATTCTTCGCCTATGCATGAAAATCGATGAGAGCCGGCACCGCCATTTGGTGACGCCGACTACACGTTCGTGGTCCGTAGCGCAATTACGCGTCGCACCTTACGTTTCTTCCACCAGATGTAAGCGCCGGTAATCGATAGGATCACCAGCACAAAGCCGAAGACGCATACCAAGATTCGATACGGCAGGAAGTCGCGGATGTCGCCGTAGTGCAGGCCCCAGAGCCAGGTGCTCACGGTATTGCCAGTGTGCAATCCGCTCGGCAGGTCTACGTCGCGGAGTTCACCGGTGTTGCCGTCCACCCAGATACTGGTGTCCCAGCCGTGGCCTCGGATGTCGCGGCTGCTGCGCACCGCGTAGGGATACACTCCAAACTCCGGGATATAGCCCATGCCATACGGTCTCGTAATCGTGAATCCATGTAGAGCCGCCTGCTTAGCCATCAGCTTCTCGCCAGCCGCCTGCGCCGCATGCCAGTCCAACTTGGGATTGTCCAGCGGTTTCGGCAGAAATGCGTCCCGAAGAGTATCGTCGTCGGAACGATAATCGAACAGCGCCTTAGTTACCTGCACGTAAACCGGCCGCAGCGATAACATCACGCTCGACCAAGCGAACACGAACACGAGCAGCCAAAACCAAAGCCCGCCGGCACGATGCAGGTCGAAGTTCACGCGAAACGCATTGGCTCGCCACTTCACCTGCCACGCATATTTCCAGCGCTGCCAGAAGCCGCCGCTCCCCCGCGGCAAGGTGAGATAGAAGCCGATGAAGCTGTCCAGCGTCCAAACCAGCGCGACGATGCCCAGAAGCCAGCCGCCGGTGCTGCCCATCACCAGCGTGCTATGTAGGTCGTAGACGAAGGGCAACACATTGATCCGACCCTGCCTCAAGTCGCCGTCGCGCCGCCGGCCGAGTTCTTCGCCGGTATAAGGGTTCAGGAACAGGTGATTAAAATCCAGTTGGTATGGCTTGCCGGTGGTCGGATCCTTCCGGGGCACCATGGCCATGATTGCCTGGTCGCGCTCGACCACAAAGTATCCAACCCTTGCGTGCGGAGTCAGGTCCTCGGCCTTCTCGGCGAGAGTAGCGAGATCGAGCGGCGACTGGCCGGGCTTCTGCTCCGCAAATAACTGAGGATTGATCAGCCGCTCCAGGTCGGTACGAAATGCGAGAAGCGATCCTGTCAGTCCGACGATGATGAGGAAGATCGTCATTCCAAGCCCGGCCCAGCGATGCAGGAATACAGAAACCGCATGAATGCTTCCGCCAACGCCCAGCGGCTTTTTCTTCAATATTGTCTGCGTCGCCACGCCTTTAAAACTCCACTCTCACCGCGGGTAGCACGGTGATTGGCGGACCGGCCAGAGCCTGGCTGGGATTGACCGTGAAAAAATAGGTCTTGTTGAAGAGGTTGTTGATGTTCAGTTGCGTGTGCAGCCGGAGCTTTTCGAATTGCCAGGTATAGCTGGCCATGACATTTGCGATGGCAAAGCCAGGAATAGTGTCCGTCATATAGGTCACGCCATCGGGCGATTCGTAGTTGACCTGTCTCGTTCGGGCGATTATTCCGGCGCCCAGCTTCAGGCCGCGCACATTTCCCCGTGGAATCTCATACACTGCCCAAATGCTGCCGCTGTCGTAAGGAGCGTCGGGAAATCGCAGCCCCTGCAAGCTCGGCATGTTGGTGTCTTTGGTGACGATGGCATCGATGTACGAATAGCCGCCGATGATTCTCCAGTTGTCGCCGACCTGTCCCGAAACATCGAGCTCTAAGCCCCGGCTGCGTGCTTCGCCGATAGCGATGGTGTAAAGAGGATTCGAAGGATCGGCACTGGGGATGTTTTGTTTTCTGATCTGGTAGATTGCAGCGGTAGCTACCAGCCGCTTCTGCAACATCTCGGTCTTGACACCGACTTCATACTGCTGCGCCGATTCCGGCGGAAGCGTTTGGCCGTTCGGCGTGATGCTGCCCAACGGCGTTGCACCGTAGTTGGATGTGTAGGAACCGTAGAGACTCATCCATGAACGCGGCTGCCAGAGTAGTCCGACGCGTGGCGTCGGTGACGGGTGGTCGGTTACGGTGGAAGCCTGCCCATAGCCGGTATCGAAGGTAGTGACCCAGTTGAAACGCACGCCGGCAAGCAGGAAGAAGTTCTTCGGCAACTTCACCTGGTCTTGCAGATAGAAGCCATAAGCGGTCTGACCATTTTGTACAATAAAGGTCTGGGTTGGATCGGGAGGCACAAGCGGCGGTTGTCCATAAACAGGGTTGTAAATGTTGATGGTGGCCGGAATGTAGATGTTCCCGGAATAGTGTCCATTCTGATGGTAATAATCAAATCCCATCAGCAGCGAGTGCTGCAGTCCCAACCAATTAATTTTCCCCAGCACATCCGTTACAACCTGGTTAGTGACTTGCTTAAAGACAGGACTGAGAAAACCAAATCTTGCCAGGTCGCCTTGAGAATCAGCATCTCCGGCATAAACAATGTCGTTCGGGGTCGGTTCGTTGTGCAACTCGTTCTTGTAGACGATGCGCAGTTGCCAATTGCTTCCCAGGGTCTGCCATAACGCCCCTTTGAAGTAGTAGTCGTAAGTCGGGGACTCGTTCGAATTTGGTTCAGCAAGATTTCGGCTGATGGGAATGTTGGCCGGCGTCCCGTTCGACAAGAATGGCGTGCCGTTGTCCAGGACCTGAGTGCCGGTGTTGTAGTTGAATGTTCCGATGAGTTGCGTCTTATCGCTGGGCTTCCACTCAATCGACGGAAAAAATGCGAGCCGGTCGGTGTAAACGAAATCTCGAAACGAGCCCGAATTCAAATAGTCCACGAGGAAACGGTAGTAGAAGGCCTTGCTGAACAGTGGTCCAGTTGCATCGAAGATCGTTCGGTAAAAGTCGTACGAGCCGAATTGCTGTTCCAGTGAGTAATGTGCAGCGTCGAGCGGTTTCTTGGTTACTATGTTGACCACGCCGCCCGGCTCCGCCTGGCCATACAGCACGGAGGCGCGACCTTTGATCACCTCTACCCGCTCCGTGTTCGCTATATCTACAGGGAATCCCGAAGTCGTGTACTGGTCGAGCCGCAGGCCATCCTCGTAAACCACCTGCATCGCGTCGAAGCCTCGAATCGAGAAGCTGTCGCCAGTGCCGTAAGCGTCATTGTTGGGAATCACACCGCTCACGTTCTGTATCGCCTGATCTAGCATCTCGACCTGCTGATCCTGAATGACAGCCTGCGGCACAACCTGTACCGAGATAGGCGTCTCCATGATCGGCATCTCGGTCTTGGTCGCGCCGACGGAATCGGGAACAACGTACGTTCCAGGGGCAGAGACGGAGATGCTTTGCTGCACGGCTCCAACCTTCAGGGTGATCAGCAAAGGGGCCGCGTTCGATGTTGCAGAGGAAACAACCAGCTCTCGCGTCGATTTTTCGAAGTCCCTGCTCTCCGCCTGAAGGACGTACTTTCCGGGAGCTATTCCGCGGAGTGTAAAGTGTCCCTCCGGGTTCGTGATAACGCTGGCCGCGGTTTTTCCTGTCGCATCGAGCAGCGACACTTTAGCGTTTGCAATCGCGCCGCCTGTAGAATCGACCACCGTTCCCTGTATCGATTCAATTGGCGTGGGTTGTTGAGCAAACGAGCTCACTGCCAATATCAACGAACATCCCAAGAGCAGGAACGCGATCCAATGCCGCCTTGCTTGGGATACAGCAGGCCATTTCTTCTCCACACAGTCCTCCCCGCCTTCTTAGCAGCCAGAGCGCGCACGCCGAGTGCGCCCTTGATCTGGTAAGATCGACCGCCGTTTCGCAGTTAAGCTACTGCAGGTTCCAGCGCGATTCTGTCTCAAGCGAATCCAGCAGGCTTCTAAGCTTAGATTTTTCGTTTTCGATGCGATCCAGACGCTCGCGCACTTCCGCTCTTAAACCCTGCATGCATTCATCAACTTCCGCCGCAAGTATCGCCTTCGCGGCGAGGTTCATCTTGTAGACCTTCGGCGCGCGGCCTCTGGCACGAGTCCTGTTCGAATGCACCCTCTTACCCTCTTTCTGCGCTCGATGCACGGAAAGTTGAATGCTTCGCCGAGCTGCTTCCCACATCGGTCGCAGACGATGGGCTGCTGGTCCGTTTACACCAGAGCCATCTACTGCTCGTCAGGGGAAGAGTCAACAAGCGAAATCCTGCAGGTTGCTGCGACTTGAAATTGCAGAGCCCAGTGGAGCTGCGGTGCCCACCTCTCGATGAGAGGTGGAGACACGACTCCGACGGCTTGCAATCAGTTAGTCAGCGAGGATTGCGGATGGCGGACCACGAGGTGACTTTGAAAGTTCGAGCTGTGAGACTCGTAGAAGAGAACTCGCTCGACAGAGGAGAGTCCCGGGTGTCTCATTAGCTTGAACGGTTACGGGTGCTATCGCCTGAGCAGACGGTGCACGAGTAGACCGTTGCGAACGAAAGGGGCACGGCTCGACCGCGTGGAGGGTCTCAGGTACAGTCAGTATTGAACTCTTGAGGTCTTCGTGCTCTCCAAAATGCCGAGACAGCTATCCACGCGGCAACCGAAAGCATGAGTTGCCAGTTCTGCAACCTGTGTGAGTCAGCTAGTAGACAGTCGGATTGCCGTAATGAACAGGTACGTAACCATCTTTACCAAGGCGCCCGTTCGTATTTATTCCCCACGTGATAAACCGGATTATCACGCACGGCGAGTAACGCTAAGAGACTCCTGAGTCAATTAGTGGATTTGGGTTGGGCCGGTGCGATAACGCCACTCTGGTCAGGGTCTTTCGCCTAGCGTCTTGCTGACCGTCTATCACAGCATGGGCCCA
>Ga0335073_10004053_pt1 | contig 20469 bp, 19 predicted proteins | sample Lox_Sample_22_FD_207093 | JGI IMG/M metagenome (GOLD analysis project Ga0335073, IMG submission 207093) | Soil microbial communities from Loxahatchee National Wildlife Refuge, Florida, United States - Lox_Sample_2.2 | ecosystem: Environmental > Terrestrial > Soil > Wetlands | place: USA...
AAGAGGCAACAGACCGCCTTGGCCACATTCCGGTGAATCCCGCCGTCAAAGCAGATCAAGGGATCGACAAAAGCGCGCACGATTTTCTGAAGAGTTGGGTGGTAGACAAACAGCCGAATCTCTCGGTTGCGTATTTTTCACGTCGGAGTTACCCGTGTTTGGAGGCCATCAACCAAAAAAACCGAAAACCGATGGCACCGGGCATGATCAGGCTGGGCGTAATGATGGCGATGAGCAAATTCAGCACGACCACGGGCACGGTGGGTTCGGTTGCAGGCGTGTTCGAGCCCGCCGATCAATGGTTGCAGGAGTTGAAACAGGCAAAGAACGCATTCCCTACAGAGTTTCGGTTGGTTAGCGTGCCATCGGACATAGGCGCGGATGTGGAGTGCGTGGCCGTGCCGGATGATGAAATAGGAAAGCGCCCGAAAGAGAGGTTCTACGGCACGGCGTTCAGGGAGAAGCAGGACGGTAGCAGCCACAAGATGATGTCGCTGCTTTGGGCGCAGGAAGGGGGGTACTGGAAAATTATAGCCATCCGCATCGAAGACAGCAGCGACGCGGGGATTCTCCCAAAGCAGGCTGGTGTTGCCGCACCCGCAGAGGAAGAGCCGAAGCCCATTTCCGGGGATCCGGGCGCGGTGAAAGCCATCACCCAGTTTTATCAGACGTGGGTTGTGAAGCGAGATAGCACCCTGGCTTCCAAGTTCGCGTCCCAGCGATCGTACCCGTGCTTGCGTGCCCCTTCTGCAGCAGAAAAGAATTTAGCGTCGGCGGCCCAGATAAGGTCGGCCCTGGACCGGGTGCTGCAGAGAGTTGCGGCAGGCGAGAATCTCTCCGCTTTGATGTCGAGCGTTCAACCAGTGAACGACCTGCTGCGACCGGTACAGCAGGAGTACTCAGAGGCATTCGCGATCATGGCTGTACCTGATCAGAAGGCCGACAGTTTCATGTGCCAAAACCGGCATCTTCCGGAAACAACGCAGGAGTTAAAGCCCGAGGAAGCGAAGTACGGGGCATACTACTTGTCCGCGAGTCGACTCAATTTCGGTGAGGAGCAGTCACCGGCGTTGCTCTTGCTGTGGACCAAAGAGAAATCGGGATGGAAAGTAGTTGCGTGGGCAGTAGAGGTTCCCTAGACGGGTGAAGCAAGATTAATCTACCCGCGGATTCAACGCGCTTGTTATCTCGCTAGAGACGACTGAGCGAAACTAAAAACAAAAGCCATAGTGCAGCCTGTCGCAATCAACGCACCGATATGGTCGAATGGCAAGCAGACAAGTCAGCTTTGATAGCCCCCTGCGCTTCTCCCTGAACACCCCTCCGCGACAGTAAGGACATCTCCTGTGTCGGTGCGTTGTTAAAGTTGACATGAGTCTTACTGGGGTGCGTCCTCTGTCGACAATGGACGACTCTTGTTGCATGATCAGGGCCGAATCAGCTTCATCATTCGCATTCGTTTCTTGAGCAATTCCCTGGCAAAATCACACAAAAGGAGATTCGGTTCATTGGACCCAGCGTGTGCCTCGATCTCTTCCTGCGCTTTGCACACCAAGGCGATCAACTCCGCATCGGAAACCTTCTGATCAACTGGGGCCTTATCCTGCATTACTGCCGCCTTGCACACTGCGACAAGAAGGCACACCCGCCTTGGCCAACTGTGGCTACCTTGTCCCAGCCGCCCCTCGTGATCCACTCCTACTTTTTGTTAAGGTCGTCGTCCTTGTAGTACTTCGTACCCTGCAAGGTCAACTGCAGTGCGAGACCATTCTTGGTGATCTGATAGGCCCATACTCCCGGGGCGACCTCGGCTGCTCCTGAGTAAGCCCCGCCCTTCTCACCTGCCTTGGCCGCAGCGTCCGCTTGCCCCGAACCGGACCAGCCGGAGTCCAGAAATTGTGCCAGCGCCTTTTCGTTCTCGAAAACAAACACTACCGCATAGTCTTTCACCCCCATGCCCACACCGATACCGGCCGAACCCATCTTCATGAAGGTTTCTTGTTTGGTCTTGTTGTTGACGGCCAGTCCCGAGCCACGTGCCGTGCTCAACAGCAAGACGTTCACCCCCATGTTGTCGAAAACGGCATATCCCACCGCTTTCTGGACCGCTGCTTGAGAAATCGGTTCCAGCTTGTACAAATCCTGTAGGGCCTCCGCGGCCATCTTGCGGGTTTTCTGTCTTTTTTCCTCATTGTCGTCCGCGGCAATGCATGCGATTGCGGACAGCATCGTCATGACGAGAATCGAGGCGATCATCTTGACTTTCATCGGAATCCTCCCGTCCCAAAGTTCAGCGGGCGAGGTACTGAGGTTGTCCACTAAAGACTCAGTCAACAACCGGAGCTTCACATGTAGGCTGACTCCCGATAGAAGGCAACTAGGGAAATCCCTAAAGGTCCGGAAGCCGTCTATTCCATTGAGAAAAACTGCCTGACGTTTTTACTGTTCACTGGGGCCATTAACCTGAGTGGTTCTCTGTCCCCGAATATAAGCTGACCAGTCGCGCGACCAAAACTGCCAGGAAGAGTTGACCGCCAACACCTTCGACGATTGCAATACTGCGCGCCACGTCCGCTCGCGGCACAATATCGCCATAACCGAGTGTTGCCAGAGTCACGAAGCTGAAGTAGATTGCGCTGGCTTGGGAAAACTCGCCCGTGAACGAAAATGTGCCCGGCTTCATCTGTTCGAGAACCCAACACAACAGACCGATGTAAATACCTGCAAGTAAATAAGCGCTGAGAGCGGCGTACAGATGCTCGGCGTCAACCTGCGTAGCGCCGATTGCGAAGCGTAGTGCAGCTACCGCAGCAAGCAGCCCAATAAGCGTCCAGATTCCGAGGGCAATCTCCGAAAGGACGCGATGATCAAGCCATGCTGTGACCAGTCGCGCGAGCCAGACAACCACGAGGGCCATTAGCAGATAAGGCCGGTTCCTCACCGTGCCAACTGGCAATATCGCCGCGAGGAGACAAGCGGCGAGCAATGACTCGATCAGGGTTCCACTGAACTTTAGAGTACTCAAAATCGGTGCTATCACCATTGTTACAAGGAGTGTATAGAACAAGATCGCATAGCGATGACGCAAATAGGTGGGCGCGAGACCATGCAGATCACTGCTTGCGGCACCGGCAGGACTGCCACCTTTCTGCCGCATGATCACGTCTCCTGAACGGCAGTCGGACTCTGATCTAGCCAAGCGAGAAAGAGCTTATAGCCGACCGATAGGACGATCGCGCCAACGAATAAACCGATAAGGCCCAATGCAACGAATCCGCCAATCGCGCCGAGAAACACCACCGCCATCGGAACCGCGACTCCCCGCCCCAGCAGGAGCGGCTTCAGGAAGTTGTCCATCAGGCCAACTGCTATACACCAAATCAGGAAAATCACCGCCTTGGTAGCGCTCGAGATCGCGAACATGTAAATCACCGCCGGTATCAGCACGAGCATGCCTACCTGCAGTACAGCGGCGACTAGAAACGTTATCGCCCACAAACCCGCGCCAGGCAGTCCTGCAACCAGAAAACCAATGCCCGCGAGAACCGATTGGATCACTGCTACGCCAAGAATTCCACTGGTAACGCTGCGGATCGTGGCCCCAATCAGTTGCTGGAACTCGATCCCCTTGTCCCCGAAAACTCGCTTGCACAAAGACCGCGTCACTTCGTATGCAGCCTCCGCGTTTGCCAGCAGCACTCCACCCACCACAACGGAAAGAGCGAATTGCAGGACGGTGAGACCGAGACCGGCAGAGACAGAAACCAACCCAGGGACTACCGCTTTGATTTGGGGAGCAAAACTTCTCAGCGCTTCACTTAGATCTCTAGATGCCCGACTCCACAAATCATTCAATGGGGCCCCGATGATTGGCCAGGTGCCGACCTCCGCAGGAGGCAGCGGGATCATTAGGGTCCCTTCCTTGAAGTGGGATCCGAGGGTCTGGATACCCTGGACGAGTGTATCCGCGAGCAAGACCACTGGAACAATCAGTAAAGCCAGAAGTAAAACCGTGAACAGGGTAGCGGTCACTACTCCTCGGCCACCTAGCGCTAGCTTTATCTTTTGGAAGCCCGGGTAAGCCGCGACTGCAATGATAATGCCCCAGCTGAGCAGAGGTATGAAGGGGCGCAGGATCAGTAGACACGCGGTGGTTAACAGAATCGCCAAGCCGATGTGGATGGATATTTCGAGTGCGAGGTTTAGTTGAGTTCGCTCGTAGGCCAATTTGGCGAATGTCACGGTACAGTCCTCCTGCTCAGTGAAGTGATTACTCCGGGTCGTACTGTCGAGAACGCTGCGCCAAGTCAACAAAGTTTGTCCGTGTGTTGAATCGGCCTTAGTAACGCTACCGAAAAACGGCCAGCGGTTTTGTTCTCGTGTGCGAACGTCCGTAGCTGGAGATAGTGAACGATTTCATGCGTAGGTCCGCGTTTCGATGTGAACAGGTGCGTTGGTCCGCCTCTTCTACGAGGCAGGACCACGCACACTTCCCTTAGTTGTTTGACAATTGAGCGGCTTAGCCTGAAGCTCTCGCCGCGAGCTTTGCTTCGATGACGTGACGAATTAAACGCTTCGTCCTCTCGACGAAGGCCAAATGGTCGGCGAGGCAGCTCTCGAGCAGCACACCGACGCCATGGTGACCGGACAGATCGGCGGCGGCGACCAGCGTAACGTATTCCGCCGTCTGCATGTGGACCAGGTGATTGGCCTTTGCCAGTACGAAAAGCCGTCTCGCCTCGGGCGACTGGATCTCCGCAAGCTCTTTGCGAAAATCCTCGACAAACACGTCGTGCAGCCGTCCGCTGAGGTTGACCGGTTTCTCTCCGATGATTTTGAACGCTTCGTCCAGCTTCGCCAGGGTTTGCTGAGACACGAAGGCTCGTGCTTCGAGGGCTTCTTGTATCTCTGAATTCTGGGCCAACGCGCCGAGCTCTTTGTAGATTGCTGCCGAACGGTCCGTGCCTTGTCGTAGCTGGCTCAGAATAGTCACAAATAGTTCCTTTGGATTCTTAACCGGCATAATGGATTCTCCTTCTCAAAGCTGTGTGGGCGTTTCTGGGGCCTTCTTTGAATTGCACCGCTGCAACATTCCAAGAAGAGGGCTGCCATCTTCCCCGCCCAGTAGTCGATTAGCAGCCCAATTCGAAGGGTTAGAATGGGACGTCCGATTGCAAATTTATAGTTCCCACGTCGCCGCCGCTACTAGGGATTCCCCCAGTTGTATGGCGACCTGGCTTTGTCTAGAAAAGTTGCAAAAGAATTTGCGATCCTCGATTCACTGAGCGGGTGAATCGTTAGGAACTCGCAAATGGATGGCTCCTTTCGAAAGGAAGGAGCCATTCTAATGATTTGCAAGGCGAATCAGGAGGTAGGCTGTGTCCTAAACGAAGGAGTGGCATGAGGCATTCCAGGCTGCTTTCTGTCGTTCTCTTATTTGCCCTCGCGTTTTTTGGGTGTGGGCGTGTTGTTTGCCGGCGATCCGAAGGACAAGAAGACCGCCGATGACAAAACCAAGGGCTCTCGCCAGCAGAAGCTGACCTATGATCGCCGACCGATCGCTCCTTGTATGTCGGGTCGGATACCTGTCCCACCTGCCGCGACAAGATAGCCAAGAAACTAAGCATGCCAAGAGGAAATGTATAGTTAATCTCATGTACGGGAGTCTGGCTCTGGCCCGCGTCGTCGTCAATGAGCGCTATCACGAACGAGCCGATGGACGACAAATCACACCTTGACCGCAGTCGCGATCATGGACCGCTGCCGACGTCGAGCATTGTTGGGGCATCCACTCCCGCGAATTCGCTTGTCGGACACGAGGGTTTTTACCGGAAATCTCTAAGGTCTTTCATATCTTCAGTAGCACATACGCCGAGTAGAAAATACGCTTTGTGGGCATCTTTCGGCCACGCTTCTTTAGGAAATTCTAAACCCGCGCCTACAAGGATCACATCCGGTCGGAGTCGCATGGCTTCCGCAACGATAGCGCGACCATCCAGTACCACCCCTAAAACGGTGTAAGCCTTTTCCAGATAGGCCCGTAATGTTTCGGCGAACATCGCGTGATCATCTGCGATTAAGAAACACGGGCCGCTGCAGCGCGAAGACACGCTTTCCATGGCATGTCCTTTCTGGGCGGTTGGCGAACGGTGCTTGACGGCAGTCAATCAGTCAATCAGGATTCAGGTGGGTAACACAGGATAGTGTGGAGCGAGCTGGGTGAGTGACTGTGACTTGCTGCAGGGGGTATCTCATATCTGCCAATCACTGGAATTGTAAGTTCTGACAGTTTGGTGTTTAATTTTCAGTGATTTTCGATATCGTTACATTTTGACGCGCCAAACCCGACAGAGGCTGAACGCAGAACTCGGAGAGGTATTGCTGGGGAACAATAGAGGTCCTTCCCGAGTCCTGTTGTGTCTTCCACGGCGGCGGGGTTGCACTGACCGCTCGCGTTTGACCTGCTGCGCGTAACTTCTAAACTTAGCCGCCTTCCCAGACAACTGGGGAAATCCCTAGTAGCAGCGGAGCCAGGATCGCTATTAGGTTTCCAAGTAGACCTGACCTGTGCACCTGGGGTTGCCGTTAACTTCTCGGGCGGGGAAGAAGACGGCAGCCCCATTCCTCTTCTGTCCTCTTTCGCTTGGATGCTTTCGTACCAAGGCGTAAAGATCACGGCTAACGAGGGAATTACATTGCTGGGAACGAGACGAGTTGCTGAGGGACTGAAATTCGGCGAGTACCGATTTGAGGAATCTGAGCGAGCAAAAACCAAAGGAGGAGGATATGTTGAGTCAACACCGAGAGCAAGGGGGAATAGCGTTGCTGACCGGTAACTTGCATATGCATCGCCCTCGCTCTTCCCTTAAATGGGGTCTTGTTCGCCGGGCGCAATACTGCAATCGCGGGCGCGATGCCCAACTTAATTGTCCGGCAAATGTGGATGGGCCGGGAAATCGCTTGCTGGCTATATATCATTGCTGCTCTTCGCACGCTGGGAGGTAGCCAACATGTCCATACAGAGAGATTATGGCGTCCAGTGCAAAAACCCGGAATGCGATAACGGAATAGTTCTCGGTGAGTACATGACTCCACGTCGATCCAAAGAAGACCCTATTCCCTTTATCAGGTTTACAGCAAGGAAACTTACCTGCCCCAAGTGCCATCAGACCTATCAGTATGACCATAGCGACCTCCGAGAATTTTCGACTAAATTGTCCGTGTAATTGTCGGTCGCTTACTTTCCGTCGTGCCTGATTAGCGTTTACCAGAGCTGAGTGGAGTTCCACAAATGCCATGTCTGGGAATTATTCAAGTTTGCTTACAGCGCCGCTGTCTTATTTGCCTGGAAGCAAGGTTGGTCTCGATCAAGCCCTAGATGTCCCAGCGGTTCTCATCCTAGGGATTCCCCCAGTTGCGTAAAGACCGGATTAACGTTTCTCTGTAGGCTGGCGAGGAATTTCTGTTTTCGCAGCGGCCTGCCAGTTTCTAGTGATAGGGGGATTCAAAATGCGCTTATTCCGGATGCTCCTAGTCACGTCGCTTCTCGTCCCAACCTTTCCACGACAGGCCGAGGCAGGCGTTGGTGCTAAATCAGTGCAGGGATTGTTCGCTCCCGACGAGTGCGAAACAGTCCCCGAACTCCTAGGACAGTGGACCGGCCAAGGAGTCAATTATTCAATTCAACAGGGCCAGCACAAAAATTACCGGATGATCGATAGTGACGCAGATTCCAAGACGGGAAACAAGTTGGTTCTCGAACTCTGCATGGCACATATTAATGGCCAATTATTCTACGACGCCACCTTTCAAATACTGAAGACGGATGACACGCCGACTCTTCCACCCGAATTTGTTGTGGGCAGTGGTATTTTCGCTGTCGACATAGTCGCGGGCTACTGGGTGCCCATACATGCTATCGGAAAGCTGGAGATTGAGAAAAATGCGCTCCATTTTTGGAACATCGATGACGAATGGCTGCAAGGCGCTCTGAAGACAAAACTCGTCACCGTGCCGAGCGCCCAGGATGACTCCGGCGAATATTTTCTTACCGCCAACAGCAAACAGCTAAAGGCACTGATGGCGTCCCTGTCATCCATTCCCGCGGCGTTTTCAAATCACGAAGACTTGAGCCGCGCTATGAAGCCAATACAAAAATAATCCCGCAAACCCTACTTACGAATCCTGGGAAGGTCAACAGACGCAAGGGCACTGAGCTTTGCGCAACTTGTTTGCTTAGGCGGTGTTCTTGCGTAATAAGGCGGTAAAGAGATATTACGTCGCGTCCCAACGGTAGTCTCGAAACTGTACAATTTTGGACAGACACGATTCCCGTACAGCCATTATCGTCTTGCAATGAAGCTCTTAAATGTTATTCCGGCGCTAATCGTCCTTTTTGTTGTGGCGATCTTGACTTTGAAAAGAGGGACCTGAGGAGATCCCAATGGGCGAACCTATTTCAATCGATTTATTCGACGGAATGGCTAGGCGCGAAGTCAGCGCCATAGAGAAATGGGCTACAACACGCGAATTTTCTCAATCAGAAACCATAGTTAGGTCCACAGAGCCTGCCAACCGCTTCTTTCTCATAAAGACGGGGCATGTAGATTATTTCATTCATCCTGCCGTTGGGCTTGAAGTGCTCTTGCGTCGACTGACTTCCGGCGACGTATTTGGATTTGGAGCCTTTTTTTCTAATCCGACGGGTTACTTTGGCACCGCCATAGCATGTGGCAGGTCGACGGCTCTGGTGTGGGGCCATCAACTCGTTCGCAAAATCGCTCAGGAACACCCGAGGTTTGTAGAAAATGCTTTGCGGATAGCTCTTCGTTATTTCGAGATTGTGTTGGGGAGGCATGGAGGTCTTGTCGCCAACACCGCTCAAGAAAGGCTGGCTCTGGCGTTAGTCGACCTGGGGTCGCGCGCGGGCCACTTCCTCGGCCGAGGGGTTGAGGTGCTTGTCAGCAACGAAAAGCTTGCTTCTTTGGCAGACGTAAATATTTACACTGCGAGCCGAACCTTGAAAGCGTGGGAGCGCAGCGGAGCCTTGGCGAAATCCTATGGCAAGGTGCTGATTACTTCTCCGGAACAGTTGCTCCCGCGTCGATAAGCGAAATCTCGCTCTAACGCTTGAAATCTTCTCGAATAGTGCGCTGCCGCAAGGTTTGTACTCTGATGAGTGTGTTCATATAGCCCCATCAAATGCTCGGGCATTCTGATAGAGGTGTCACAAAAGGTGAAATCTCTGCATGTATTTGTAGTGATTGAGAGGGATAACGTGATTTGGGAGGTGCGCGCAGTTGTCAATGATTCGCGTTCTGGTAGCTGATGATTTCGAAGATTGGCTACGCCAAGTCCGCTCGCTGCTTCAGTCGCGCCCAGGATGGCAGGTCATCGCTGACGCGTCGGATGGACCGGAAGCCGTTCAGAAGGCCGAAGACCTGAAGCCGGACTTAATTCTGCTGGACATTGGTCTCCCCAAGTTGAACGGAATCGAAGCCGCCCAGCAGATACGACAACTCTCTCCCAACTCCAGAATAGTCTTCGTAAGTCAGAACAAAGACCCAGACGTCATCCGGGCAGCTTTTGGCACGGGCGCGTTGGGTTTCGTTAGTAAGATAGATGCCAAACGCGAATTACTGCTTGCCGGGGATGCGGTTCTTCGTGGTGAGCAGTTTATCAGCAGCTCAAACGGCTTCGAGTTCAGCGATACCTGAAAAGCCAAAGCGTCTCATTGTCATGAGGTTTGATTGTGATGACGCGAAGATTCCGTTCCACGTCACCGTGCAGCAGCGGAGTCGCTTTGTTCGAGTTGGCGGAGTTCATCTTTCGGCACAGAGAACTGCGCCATGCCACAATCCAAGCAGACAATAATCTCGGGCCTATCTGGAAAAGACGTGCACCGTAGTCGGGGTCGTCATGGATGGTCGTGCGATGGTAGCGAAAGCCATGCGCCTCCGACCAGATGTGATTGTTGTAGACGTCGGTATGCCGTTGTTGAATGGGCTGGATGCGGCCCGCGAAATCAAAATATGTCCCGGCGGTTGTCATGCTAGGGATTCCCCCAGTTGCGTGGGCACCCGATCACGTCTAAAAAGGTTCGGAAAGAATTTGCGATATGCGATTCACTCAGGGCGGGTGTGAATCGTTAGGGAGACTCGCAAAGAGATGGCTCCTTCCGAAAGGGAGGAGCCATTCTTATGTTAGGACACAGCCGACCACAGGATAGACATTTGTCCTACGGGCTAACCTTCGGTCCCCAGCCCCCCTTTCTCAACTGTCGTATCTGTTCGTTGCACTCCGCGATCTGATCATCGATGCGCTTAATATCCAGAGCCAAGCTGATCTGTTGCGAATTCTTCGAGAAGTGCTCGAACAACACGTGCCTCTGCGCCTCGAGCGCCTTAAGTCTCTTCTGACAGTTCGCAGTCTGCCGTTTGAAGGCTAGCTCCGTTCTCGATGCGTAGTAGAGAAGGCCTTTCATGCCAGCGGACCTCGCTCGGAACATTGACTCGAATTACCTTAATACTTTGGTTGCGAAGTGGGCGACTTGGCTTGGCATCCCACCATCGTCCAAAGGGGGCTGCCATCGTCCCCCGCCCAGAAGTCGATAGCAGCCCGAGTTCGGACGTTAGGAGAGTCGCGTCCGATTCCGCAATTTATAGCGTTCCGGTCTCCGCTGCAGCTACTAGGGAGTCTCCCAGTTGTATGGGGATGGGCGCTCATTCTACCAATTAGGTAGACATGTCACGCGAGTGGTCGGTGGAACCTCCCACCATAGAAGCACAGCAGGACTCGGGGCGGTCACTTGACCATTTCCCTACGACTCCCGAGTCCTGCCCTCGTTGGCCGACGTTTTGAGAAATCGAACTTCAATGCGGCCAACCAGTGCCACGGCAGATTTAGGGCTAGCTCCTGGGGAGTCGGGGGACCGCCGATAGGGGTACCGAAAACCACTTGTTCCGGGAACGCGTTTACCCGGTGTTGAATTAAAGTGGCAGCGACGGGTTTCAGTGGCGGGCTCACAGTGGGAAAACATCACAGGACACGTTGTTGGGTGACGCCTCGCGTAGCAGGTTTGAACCCGGAGTACTAAGAATAGACGAGGGACAGAATGAACTCGCAGTGATGGTACGAAAGCGAGACCCGAGATGCTGCCAGTCCACAAGAAAGACACGATCGGATATACGCATCGCATCAACGAATGCGAACAGCTCCAACGGTTAGAACGTCTTTGCGAAACTACAGGTTTAGAATTTCCTAGAGAAGCGTGGCCGAAAGATGACCACAAAGCGTATTTTCTACTCGGCGTATGTGCTACCGAAGATATGAAAGACCTTAGTTTTCGCGAGAGACTCGAACGGCTCGATGACTGGGCACGCCAGCGCAACTTGCTTAGACCAAACGAAACGCTCTTCGCAAGGAAGCAGGTGAAGGCTCAACAACCAACATTTCCGCTAAAAACCCACGCGTCCGACAAGCGAATTCGCGGGAGTGGATGCCGAAACAATGTTCGACGTCCGCAGCAGTCCGGGACTGCGAGGAGCTGGGCGGACGTCCCACGCAGCCCGATGCGTTTCCTACCTTCCCGCAGGACCACTGTACGCAGTTAAGAGTCTAGGGAAATGCTAGTCGTGAGACGTTGCGCTACAGCAACATTCTTCAAAGCTGTCTGTGGTTCAGAGTCTAGAGAAAATAGATTTATGCAGGCGTTGCCCACTGACACCCGAGGCTATCAAACAGACCTGCTCCGTATGCCTGATAGATTGCTAATACCCCCGTCAATTGGTAGAAACTTTCGCCGACTTAACGGACCCTCTGAGAACTGTTACTTTTCCCAGTAGGATTAGGGATTCCCCTAGTTTTGTTCCGGGTCGTCTGCCTGCAGGATTGTGCCCAATTTGGGACTGCTTGCTTACCTGACCTCCACCCCCGAGACAGGCGGCCCCTGAGTGGAGAGCGAGACTTTCGGTGTTCGGCTCAGGAAGAGTCGAAAGGATACACTGCAAGGCCTCGCTCTCTGCCTGTTGTTCGGCAGATTTTCCGACAGGGCCGTAAATGGCAAGAAGTGTCTAGAGTTTGCGGTGACAGTTCGTACGATTCCTCTGGGCGGATGAAATCGCTACGACTGAAGTCGCAGAGATGGCTCCTTCTTCCCGAGATGAGGGAGCCATTCTTGTTTTAGCGGAGGTGTTTCGAAGGCTGGGGCGGAGTCAGCCCTCGTTCAAATTGACGGGAACTGCACGGGAGTCCTGTCGTTCCGACGCAGCCCCGTCTATCCTTCTGCTCTATATCCTAATCAATCGCCTGCTGGGAGTCGTTGCGGTAGAGCAATGAAGGAAAGGGTCGGACCTTATGAAATCTCAGCCCATATCGACATGCGGACCGTCGATGATCTTCTGGTACGGCAGAGTCACATCGAATTGCCTCTTGCAACTTCACGCACTGGACCGACTGCCCATACAATCGAATGTTGAACGTAATCTCAACTTTGACGAGTTGCTTTTGCAGTAGCTGCACGTGACGGAACGAACTTCCGGCGGTTGCGGATTCATTTGACGGGCCTTTGCCCCGGTGGGTGGGCGCAAAAAGTGCACATCCCGAGACAGGGCGGCTGCCCGGCAGACGTGGTTAGGGGACTGCGAGGAGCTGGGCGGACGCTCAACGCAGCCCTATGCGTTTCCTGCCTTCCCGCAGGACCACTGGACGCAGTTAATATTGTGAGGAATTGCTCGTGGTGCGTCGTTGCGCTACAGCAAACTAAGATCGTTGCGCTACAGCAACTAACTCGCTGCGATAGCGCAATCACAGACAGCTTCGAAAAATGGCCAGTCCTCGTGTATCCCGAACTATTGGTGTGCCTAAATTGCGGCAAAGCGGAATTTACCCTTCCCGAAGACCAACTGGCCCTACTCGCCAAGTCCCACGACGCTGGGAAGTAGGTAGTGCATGTCACGGAGCAAAATCGGATCGGGAAATGTAGTACTGACCGACGAGCGCCGCTTTTATCGCGGGCACCAAATGGTGCTTCATGTTGACCTTCTGCACGTAGCCCAACGCTCCTGCTTGCATGCAGGCCTCGACGAACTCTTTTTCTCGGCGTACCGTCAGGAAAACAATCTTTGATGTGGAACCGGACGCCTGGAGTCTGTGCACCGCGTCAATTCCATTCAATATCGGCATGCTGATATCAGTCACGATGACGTCAGGAAGGAGGCGGCCAGCTGCCGACACCAATGCTGCGCCGTCCACTACTGTTTCTACGACCTCAAAATAGGGGGATAGTAGAGTTCTTTCTGCCTCGAGCAGAGCCACATGATCATCGGCTAATAAAACGCGTGGGCGACTCAATGTTCGCCTCTCAAACGCACCGAGTGGCGCGAACCTGGCGGGATTCAGGATGCTTTGCTCACAGTACCTCTGGGAATGAATGCCGCACCACTGGGGAAACCCCTAGCCAGAGTGATGTAAGGGCTGGATCGTCAGAACGCAAGCTTTAGCGCCAGTTGGATAACACGAGGGTTGACAGCTGTGCTGCTGATGACGCCGAACGTCGGTGGGGTGAAGTTGCTATCGGGATTGGCAAACTGCGGATGATTCAGGGCATTAAAGAACTCGGCACGAAATTGAACGCTACTGTTCTCTATTGGCCAATTGACGATTGCCGTTTTTGAAACTGCGAGATCCACATTCGCTTGCCCGGGACCGTCTACAATTCCGGTGCCGCTATTGCCAAATGCCGTTCCGACTCCGTCAGCACCAATCACGGGCGGAGTTGTGAAGCAGGAGGCGTTGAAATAGTTGTTGAGTTTAGACCCGATCGGGCCCTGTGAGACAAATTGGCTGTTGTTGCACGTACCGGTCAGCTGCGCTCGATCTTCGCTTATCCCAAACACGTTGTTGGCATTGGTATCGGAGATGGTGAGAGCACTACCAGATTGAATCGTGACTACCGCACCGACGTCCCAACTTCCTAGAACTACCCGTTCGAATCCTGCTGATGGGCTGGGGAGACTCCATGTTGCACCAAAAACGAATCGATGAGTGCGATCAAAGCTCGCTCTTCCCCACCGCTGGCTTGGTGAGTCTTGGTCGCCTAATGTCAGCGCATTTCCTGACGACGTCGAGTTAATGTCGGCGCCATCCGTGTCCAGGGTCTTCGAGAAGGTGTAGGAGCCGAGGAACTGAAGGCCATGCCCCAACCGCTTCGTCAGGCTCGCTTCGAGCCCGTTGTACCAGGAACTGCCCTCGGATTCCATTTCAACAAGAGAGTCCGGAGGCACTCCGAGCACCGGAACTCGCAGAGAGATATTTGCGACAGTATCTGTCGTCACCCCCCTTATTGGATTGCTGACAGAGGCTGATAGGGCTTGATTGAGGGAACGTTGGCGAACCAAGTGTATTCCACGGGTCCCTACGTATCCGACTTCCAGCAACCAACCTTGATGGAACTCAGTCTGAACGTTTAATGAATATTGCTGAACCATCGTGGGTCGAAAGCCGGGAGCGACACTGTATATGGTCGTAGTGGTAGTTGGTGAGTAGGTGGAGAACATAGGGAAGGACTCCGGAGTAGGAAACGGCTGCGCGAAAGGCGATTGGAACGTCGCGCCTGCATTTGACTGACCGCTGCTCAATCGGAAGTCAGAATACGGCGCGCCGAATACGTTCTGATAAAACGCTTGACCGGTGGGCTGGGAGTAATAAATACCGTAACCTCCCCTGAGTACCAACGCGCTTGAACTGGGCAATAACTGCCAGGCAAACCCGATTCGTGGAGCTATCGTATTTTGTCCCTCTCCATAGTTTCCAAACGGATTGTTCGCCCGAGTGACGCCGGACGGAAGCGTACCAGAGAAGTTGGAAGCGACGATATAACCCGCGAGGCTCCCGCCCGCCGGGGGGTTTGCATCGGCCTTGCTGAGATCGAAACTGGAGTTTCGGCCCAGGTTGTCTCCGAACTGGCCGATACGCTCATATCGCAAGCCAATATTTAGCGTTAAAGACTTGTCCACTCTATAGTCATCCTGTGCGAATCCTGCACCTTCCCACGCGCGGTAAGCTCGATATGTCAACCCGAAGTCATCATCCGACGCAAAAACATTGCTGAATTTCGTACCGTTGCTCTCCGCATTCAGGCCAAGCAGAAAATCCGGCCAACTGAGAAACTGCACGAATGACCCCAGTCCTATTATGTCAATATTGTCTTGAAATCTGGTTATCGATCCACCCAGTCGGAGGGTGTGAGCTCCATGGACAAAACTGAGGTCATCACCAAAGACAAAACTGTTTTGAGTTATGCTGCGCGGGAATCCAGAGGCGATGCTGACGGAACCGGCTATATTCAAGCTTGGAAGCTCATTGTTATAGTTCATCTCTCCTTCGGCAACTCCAACGTCTGACCAGCTGAACGGGGTTTGGGCTTCCGTGCTGGTCCTCGTCCGGACGTAGCCAAACTTTGCCTCGTTGAGCCAGCCGTTGCGGAAAGTGTAGGTATGGCCGATCGAGAGCACTCTAAAGCCAGAATCGGTCGGACTCGGAAATCCAGGTATGTTACCCGCCGGGTTGAGCCCATTCCCGGGAAACGTGATCGTCTCATCATCATCGGCAAGAAAGAAGCGAGCGGAGATTTTGCTGTTAGCACTTGTGAGGTAATCAGCGTTAGTCAAAAACTGATTTTCGTTGAAATCACAAGGTTCCGTAAAGACCGAAAAACCCTGCTGGGCGAAGGGCTTCGTCGCATCCACAGTTTGTGGAGTTGGAATTAAGAAAGATCCGTCGGGGAGCTTGAGATTTAGCAAGGCCAGAGCCACGGGGTTGATATTGGAGCCGTCCGGTTTAACGGCAACTCCCCCTAAGGCACCTGCCATGCCGGCAAACAACTTCCCGAGAGCTTCCGGAGATCTGTCGTTGGTTAGCGGCGGCTCGATTAAGCTGGCGGTGCAGGCAATTCTCGACTGACCAGCTGCAACGCCATTGATCTGGCGCGTTCCTTGATACGAGGCAAAGAAAAGCAATTTCTCCTTCTTTATCGGTCCACCAAAAGCAAACCCAAACTGATTCTCTTTGAGGGCCGGGCGTGGCTGCCCGGCTCGGTTGAGGAAAAAATCGTTTGCATTGAGAACCTCGTTCCGAAAGAACTCAAAGACTGTGCCATGGAAATCGTTCCCGCCCGTTTTTGTGATCAAGCTGACGTTGGCACCCGCGTAACGTCCAAAACCGGCATCGTAGAGTCCGGTCTGTACTTTGAACTCCTGTATGCTGTCGGGGTTAGGTATCGGAATTCCTCCGCTCCCTGCAGCACTCCCCTGTACGTCACTGACGCTTATCCCGTCCATCTGAAAGTTGTTGTCATAGGAGCGAGATCCGTGCACGAAGATCCCGTCATTGGATTGGGCGATCTGAGACAGCGCGGTCCCGCCGAGCCCGAGTTCTCCGGCGTTGTACACTCCGACAGCTACACCAGGAGAAAGCCCGGTTATTTGCGCGAAGTTTCTTGTCACTAGTGGCAGCTCGCGGACTGAGATTTCATTGACCACTCTTCCCAAAGCTGCGCTGTCAGTTTGAACCATTTCCGGCTGGGAGGAGACCAAAGCATGCTCGAAATGTGCTGCGAGTTGCAGGCGCAGTTCAATCCTGAGTGTTTCGGTAAGAGAGACGTGCAGTTCGGTAAGATTCAGAGAATTGAAATCAGCCTTGCTTGCCTGTAGTTGATAGGTGCCGGGGGGTAAGAAAAGAAAACTGAACCCTCCATGCTCGTCGGAAGTTGCCGATTCGGTGCGGCCTGTTTCGCGATGGTTTAGGAGTAAGACCACGCCAGGCAACTCGGCACCGGATGGGTCTAGCACCACGCCAGCCAGTGCCCCGGTGGAGGTTGTTTGCCCATGTAGACAAGTAGAAAGCAGCGTTGCAATGGCCATTAGGCCTGCCGACACTAAGCGTCGCCGCGTGTGGCGCTTGATTTGTGAACCCTGACTCATCGGGTCCCTAGATGACAGCAGTGGGGAAGACTATTCCCGAGTCTTGCCACTTGCGCGAGGAACCAGCACTTTAAACCACAGGGAATGCTATCCCAGGCCCGGAGTTCCCGCTAGTGTTAGATTCGTGGTTACCGGACCGTTTCGTTCGATGGACATACTCGAAACATGCGGATCAGCAAAGTATTTTCGATATTTTCCAGGTGACGTTAGAGTTAGAGATGTTAGACTTGCTGCGTTGAGAATCGCCTTGCAGGTTTTGGTGTCGGCCCCAGCGGAGCGCAGCTTGTCGGGTGAATTTAGACACCGTAATTGGCGCGATTCTGGCCATTGTCCCCCAAAGAAGCCAGGAGGGGCAAGGTTTGTCCTGGCGCTAGTCGTCGCTGCGGCTTTTCTCTTTCCCCAATTCATTGGAGCTCAGCAAATCAAGGCAGTCCGGCGCGTCCTCATTTTCAATGACTTTAGTCGTATCTCGTCGCCGGGTGTTGAGATTCTCGATCAGGAGATCGCCGCTGGTCTAGGGACGTCTCCATACCAGATCGAACTCTATAGCGAGAATCTTGATGTGACTTTGTTTCCAGATAGGATTTCCCAGGACAGGTTCCGCGAATGGTACATTCGCAAGTATGCCGACCGCAAACCAGACCTGGTCATTACGGTCGGACCTGCGTCTCTCAAGTTCATAGTGGAATCGCATGAAAAGTCATTTCCGAACACGCCGGTCATCTTCTGCGGCACTACCGAGGAGATGTTAGACCAGTTGAAACCCGACTCTCACTTTACTGGTGTTTGGGGGGTGGCACAGCCAGAAATGACCCTGATCGCGGCGCTGCACTTGCAACCCGACACCAAGCATGTGGTTGTCGTGGGTGGGACCGGAGCGTTTGACCGGAGCCTTGAGGCCCTGACCAAGAAAAGTTTGCGTAAGTACGAGTCGCAGTTTGAGTTCACATATCTCACGAACCTGGACATGCCCGCGCTCCTTGAACAACTGAGGCGGTTGCCGAGCAAGACGATCGTCTATCACACCTCCGTTATGGAAGATGCCGCGGGAGCACACTTTATTGACGCATTCCAATCGGTTCCTATGATTGTCGCCGCTGCGAATGCACCCGTCTTTGTCACGGATGACGTGGATATCGGCAAAGGTACGGTCGGTGGCGATGTGGTGAGTTGGGCTGCCGACGGTAAGGTCGCTGCTGCGATGGCGGTGAGAATTCTCGACGGGGTGAAACCGCAGCAAATCCCCGTAGTGAGGAACAGTGACGTCTATATGTTCGATTGGAGAGCTCTACATCGGTGGGGATTCAAGGAAAGCGACCTTCCACCCGGCAGCGTAGTGATTTTCCGCGAATTGTCGGTATGGGAACGCACCAAACGGATCTGGATCAGTGGACTATTGATCATTCTCAGCTTGGCTCTTCTGGCGACGTACCTTCAGCACAGCCGAGTGGAGCTGAAGAAGTCGCGAGACGCACAGGTGCAGCTCAGCGGCCACCTAGTCAAGGCGCAGGAGAAGGAGCGAAGCAGAGTGGCATCAGAACTACACGATGATTTTAGTCAACGCTTGGCGCTGCTTGCATTCGGATTGCAGAATACTGCGGAGACATTTCCCGATTCACCAGATGCGTTGAAACAGACGCTCGACCAGTTCAGGCAGTCAGTTTGTGAGCTTGGTGACGATCTTCATAGCTTATCCCATCGATTGCATTCATCCACGCTTGACACTTTGGGGCTCGTCACCGGGTTAAGCTCTTTGTGTAGAGATTTTGGTGCCCGGCAAGGGATCGAAATCGATTTCACATCTGAGGATATTCCGCGCACCGTTAGGCCGGAAGTTTCTCTATGTCTGTTTCGCATTGTCCAGGAAGGCCTTCAGAATTTGAAGAAACACAGCGGCGCTAAAAGGGCTCAATTGAGTTTGCGCCATAGGGGCGACAAATTATTCCTCTCTTTGTGCGACAGGGGTATGGGATTCGATGCGAACACGCTGGAAAAACCTGGGCTGGGCATTCTCAGCATGCAAGGACGCGCACGCCTCTTAGGCGGAGACTTCGAGATTCACTCGACGCCTGGCACGGGAACGAGAATTGAGGCCTGGGTACCTCTCCAGCCGGTTGCGGATCAATTAAATGTTTGATTGCGTGACTCCGCGCCGCGTATGGCTGCTACCACGGTCACGCCGATGAAGCGTGTGCCGCCAGACATCGCGTCTGAGTTCTCAGGCGAGGCACAGTTTCCAAAATTTTGCCATGGGAGGGCAGGACTCGGATAGTGTGGGGTATGGTCAGGGCCCCGAGTCCTGTTGTGTCTTTCACAGCGGCATGGTTGGGCCAGCCGCTTCTGTGTCCTGTGCGTAACTCTTAAAGCTAGCTCCGTTCCAAAACAACTGGGGAATCCTGGGATGACAACCGCCGGGACATTAGGGCTTGATCGAGATCAACCCTTGCTTCAAGGCAAACAAGACCAGGTCGGCGGTGCTGTGAAGGTTGAACAATTCTCGGATCTGGTGTTTGTGGAATTCCACCGTTTTTTCACTTAAGGCTAAGATGTCTGCGATCTCCTTCATAGGTCGCCCCTCAGCTAGCAACTGAACAATTCCCTTCTGTCGCGGGGTCATCTCTTTGGAGTATTGCCGGGCCCTAACTTTCGTCGCAACCCAGTCTTCAGCTCTCAGCTTCGGGGTTAAATAGGCCCTACCATGCAAGACATGGTCGAGCGCCTTCAGCAGCTCCGGTCCGGCTGAGTGCTTTAGCACGAACCCGATCGGGCCGAGTTCTAGCGCCGCGGCGGCAAGGTTTGGGTCATCTCGCATCGTTAGGAACATGAATTTGATATTGGGAACTTGTTCTTTGATTTCGCGGGCCGCATCCAGCCCATTCAACAACGGCATACCGACGTCTACAATAATCACATCCGGTCGGAGTCGTATGGCTTCCTCTACCAAAGCACGACCATCCATAACTACCCCAACGACGGTAAACGTCTTTTCCAGATAGACGCGCAATGTTTCGGCGAACATAGCGTGGTCATCGGCGATTAAGAAACGCGGACCGGTGCTGCGCGAAGACACGCTTTCCATACATGTGTCCCTTCTGGGCGGTCAGCAAACGGTGCTCGAGGTCAATCAGGCTTCGGGCGAGGGCCAGGCAGGATTTCTGCCAAAGCCTATCCCATATCTGCCACTAACTGGAACTGTAAGTTTTGACAGTCTGAACTGTTGAGTTTCTCAGTAGTCTGCAAATTCATGGAATTCGGTATGGCGCGCACCACAGGTAGCTCAAGTAGCCCAACTGAGGGACTGAAAATCACTGATGTTGCCCCGTAAGCGACACACGACAAGGCATTTAGAATTTAGCATTCCTCGGCTGTTAACCGAAGGGTGTCTAGTTCAGCCTGCCGGGTAGTCGATTCGCAATTCTTACAGTGCGAAGTCTTATACCAGTGAGGGTATCTTGCCAAGGGGCGGCTATAGAGAGAATCTCCCTTGCTA
>Ga0335073_10004054_pt1 | contig 20465 bp, 34 predicted proteins | sample Lox_Sample_22_FD_207093 | JGI IMG/M metagenome (GOLD analysis project Ga0335073, IMG submission 207093) | Soil microbial communities from Loxahatchee National Wildlife Refuge, Florida, United States - Lox_Sample_2.2 | ecosystem: Environmental > Terrestrial > Soil > Wetlands | place: USA...
AATATTGAGAGTGTGTAGCTTGCTGCTGCTGCTATTTTTGCATATCGTTGTTGCTGCTCCTATGGGAGCCAAAATTAGTCGCGATGAAAAGCGACTGGACGATGGTACATCCTACTTCAGTGTTTTACATTATTAATAGGATTTTTAGGAGGGAGAGTATATGGCCCTGGAGTCAATGTGCAGGATACTTCGACGCCCGACAAAATCGTCGCTCAAGCCTACGAGTTTCTGCGACGGAATTTGATCAGGGGGACACATCAGGAATATGGATATGAGTATTCCTTCTCCATGCCTAGCTCCTATAAATATGGTCCAAGTCAATGGCTTTGGGGTACGACCTCTTGACATTGTGTGTACCTAACGACAGACTCGGGGGCTCATCAAATTGTGTGGGCAAGGAAGGACGTCGACCGAGCGATCGCGGATTTGAGAGGTATGTTGAATTTTCAGTTACACGATGGCAGAATCCCGGAAATGATCAATTGGCATGCCGAGAAACAGGGATTCATAGCGCACTTTCTGACAAGAATACAATACTCACATACGACATACAACGACCTCACGCAAATGCCGGTTCTGCCCTATAGGTACCTGTCTTTCCGTGACATGTGACACTAATGTGTGCAGTCTGAGAGCGGTATATGAGCAGACGAACGACACTCAACTCCTTCGGGAATTTGTGCCTAAACTCATCCGCTATTTCAATTGGTGGAAGGAGAACAGAGACGTCGACGGAAACGGTCTTGTCACCATTCTCCATCCATGGGAAAGTGGCATTGATCTCAGTCCTGCATATGATCCCGCCTTGGGCGTTTCGGAGGGTAAATTTCCCATCCCCACCTGAAGCTGACAGCAGACGCCCGCGCTCGTCCCACCTGGAAACAGGCATACAGTCCCCTCATCAAACTCGTCCTCCAATACAATTTTGTGCAAGGTACGATTCCAATTTCATCTCAACTCATGGTAGGATGGAACCAAAAGGCAATTCTCGGTCGAAAACGGGCCCCGAAATACTCTCCCTTCAAAAGTTGGTTCCGTGTGCAAGACATCGCAGTCAACTCGGTCTACGCTTCTGGCTGGGGTATCTTAGGCGACTTGGCCTCCAAATACGATGTTCAACTCGCTCAAAAATGTTATGCGAATCAAAATGCATCGGAAGAAGCAATCTTAAAGTACATGTACAACCCCGAAACACGAACATTCCACCATCTATGGCATTCCCAAGACGGCACTCAACAACGTCATCCTGTCAAAACTATCCAAACATTATTCCCTCTCCTCCTGTCATCCCTCCCCAACGAAGCATTGCATGAAATCCTACATCTTTTACGTGACCCAGACGAGTTTGGAACACGGTACATGGTCCCCACTGTATCCAAAGCGGAACCAGAATACAATCCCGTCGCAGATACATTACTGTTATGGCGTGGTCCAATTTGGGGATTCACCAATTGGTTCATCCTGCAAGGTCTTGAGAAACATGGTCAAATGTATGCTATTCATATTTCGGAAAGAGATTAATGGCAGGGACGACGTTTCTGTGATTTTGAACAAGTGGATTGAGATGGTCACTCAAAATGGCATTTGGGAGCATTATAATCCTGAGACTGGAAGGGGTTATGGGGCGGAAGGTCTAGGGATGAGTTGCTTGATTGTGGACTCCATGGCACGGATAGGAATCGTTGATATTCGCAAAGCATGACGCATTTGTATAGCATACCTTGGGGTTCAGGGTTTTCTTAGCATTTCATTAGCGAAGCCAGATTCTCAGGCAGACAACTCGTTTCAAAAATCAAAAACGGATAGTCTTTACAGGTCAGTAAAAGTACGCATTCCCAAACATTTATTTACAGTAATTAAAGAATATAACGGAATTCTGCATGTTAGTCAGATGAAGAGGAGTGATATACCCGGATTCTCAATGTCTGTCAAATCCATAAACTCCCCATTGACAATCTTGCTATAACCAGGCGCGGTAGTGAGTCTCTCCTTCTGTTTGTTTCTGTACACGTTGATTTGTCGAATGATAATGAGTAACACCAATGACAACCCCCAACACACAATAATGGTGATCTCAGCCGGTCGGTACTGAGGTGCATCCTTGCTCTGGAATACTTGAGGCCCAATGAGATTTCCGATACCTAATGTCAGCCCCAATCATGGTATACGAATCGTACAGTATCCGATGAGATACATGGCTGAGATGGTCGTTTTCTTTGTGTATCCGGCGACATTACTTGAGATCAGGGACAGGACCACAACAAACGAAGTCGCAGAAGCCTGAGTCAAATAATATCCCGCCAGTCGTCCCTGCTTCATACTTTGGGGCAACGCTATAGTCAGCATTTATTTGGTCCCGAATATACCGACGATGAGAATAACACCCAGTTCTGCAATGGAAAGACTGGTGAACCCGCTGAGGATACGTTGTCGAGACCAATCGCCAAAGTAGAGGAAGAATAGGATCGTCACGACTTCGACGCCACCACCTGGCGTTCCATACAACAGCGATTGCTCGGCGGTATATCCGAATCCCTGAATGAAAAGAGAAAAGAAGTTTGTAATCCCCCCGTTGGGAATATCGGCCAGGAGAGCATAAAAGAAATAACACCACGCCTACCCGTCAATATTACTTCCCGAAGGGGTCAAACCAAAGGATCTTTCAGGGCTTCAATGAACTGATACTTCTTGAAATGGCGATTCCCGACCCCCTGTTGATTGACTCGAATCCGTTCGATTGCGTAAATCTTTTCCTTTGGGCTAAGGAATCTCGCGTTGAGAGGATTGTCAGGCATAAAGATGAACAGTAAAACGCCAAACGCAGCCGTCGTCAATCCAGTCCAAAGAAACATGATTCTCCACCCTGCTAGCGCCGCTTGTCCCGAATCTGTTCCCTTGGCGATACCGTAAGCAACGACTCCACCGACAATCTGAGCGAACCCATTGAACGAGAACCATAGCCCAGTACGAGCTCCCTGTTCGTGTTTACGATACCATTGAGAAGTGAATAGTGCGAAACCGGGAGTAACCGACGCCTCAAAGATTCCAAGGAAGGTTCGAACGACCATTAATCCAGCCCAATTTGTTGTTGCTGCCATGCAGGAAAGGATCGCTCCCCAGATGATGATATTTGTTGCGGTGTATTTTGCGAGTGGAAGACGTTGCATAAGACGATTTGCGGGGTATTCTGCAAAGAGGTAGCCTGTACACAATCAGACGTGGAGACTTGATGAGACGCACCGAAATAGAACATGGAACCTAGCCAGTTGTATTGACTTCCCGTGAGATTGCTGTCTGTCCGGAGACCCATGATGGAAGCGTAGGACAGTGTAGTTTCTATTGTTAGCTTCATTCGTGAAAAAGATGAGTACTATCAAGATATTGCAGCCCGTATATAATACAAAGCAAGGGCATTATATGCCAATCTATACGTGAGATGGCAACCTCGACCTTGAGATACCAATTTTGCGAATCAGCTTCCGATTCAGATCGTCATCGATCACGATGGTTTCACCCTCCTCCATCTCAAGCGCTTTGAGCGCTTCATCGCCATCAATCCCAGAATTTCGCAACACGTCTCCTGCTTTGATCGCATGGGGCGCATCTTTCTTCTCCTCATTTAGCGTAGCGTGATCATCGTCGTAATTCGTATACCGCGGCGCAGCTTCGATATCTGTTTTCTCTGTCTGATCCATCTGTTAACTGCTGATCTCCCAAGATATCGGTACATGCGGAATCTATATATATATAAATGTCCTGTCCCTTCATCTCCAATGACGAAACTGGCAGTTGTGATAGAGAATTGTGGGGACTACAATCGCGTATCGTCCAGTGCCGATCACTGAGTGACGCAAATTTGTGGGTCAAATCAAATCAGGTCGCGAACTGGAGTATGATGAAGTGGCGTAACCACCAGGTGGCTTTGGATGCCGATCTTTGTTACACACTACTCAAGCTTATATCTTCAAGACGATAAGGAGAACTAAAATTACGAATCGGCATTAATCCTTAAATTTATTTTGTTCAAGATTGCGCGGTCCAACTGCAGAAATTATATATATCCCCAAAAATCAATCTACTGTACAAGTGCAAGTGCCTCCTTACATGAGTGTGCAGTTAGAATACAGCCTTGCAGTCCACATGCCCAAATAGTACCCTGAATCATCTACCGACTCCTCCATACCAGTATGTCTGTATCCACTTGAAATGTTCAAATTCTGTTCCTGCGCTCCATCATGCCACCATCTCAACACCTGCACCTGTCGCAACATCTGCCATCTCCCCGAACTGACCGAAATCTCTGGCTCAGTACCACCTCTAAAGAAATAATCCGGAATAAATATCTCAGTAGGGTACTCGTCCGTGGGTCGAGTTGGTTTGAATTTCATGTCAAACGAACAGTTGGCGAGATCAAAGAAGTAGGAGATGGGGATCCCGGCAGTGACGATTGGGGATGGTCGGACGAAAGCTTCCATTGCTCGTGAGCCGTTTTCAAGATGTGTTTGATGGCGAAATTGGAAGGCGATATCAGAGGGAACGGGTTCGTCACCGTGACGGGTGTCGTGGATGGATGTACGTGGGAGATATGGGTCTTGTGAATGCCGCTGTTCGTGAGAAGGTCTAGGTTCGGGGGCTTTTTCTGGATCAAATGGGGTTGGTGGAATAGGTGATTCATCGTCTTTACTCCAAAGGGAGAGGTCTTCGCCGTCCCAGAGATCACCCCACTGGTGGGAGTTCTGTTGTTAGAAGAGATATAAAGAGATATACATTGGAACAATAGCACCAGAGCGTGTAATTGAGCCCAGCTCCTTCGAGAGCAAAATTATTGGCATCCATCGCGGCATATTGGTGGACATATTTTCCATCCTTGAACGCCTTTTTGTTATCCATGTCGTATGGAATTCCGATTTCCGACAGCAAACATGGTGTTTCACCTACCGTCAACGCAATTATTAGCGGTCATACCTATTTGATCGATTCCCTCCTGTCTCATAGCCTCCAGCTGCTCTCGGAAACAACTACGAATGGCTTTTGCACCCAGACGCAACGCTTGCACAGGAGTCAAGTACTTTCCCCGCATGTATCCGAGTCCATCGACGTTCCACCATTTCCTTACAGTCAACTCGACTTTTCACTTGACGTACCATTTCTTCTGCATTAACGTCAATCCGTCATAGAAATGCGGCGAATAAACTACTCTCCCTCCCAGAACCTCTGGATTCATTTTCGGAGGAATAAACCACACGGGCGGCTGAAACAGTATCATCGCTTCTTCATGACTTTCTCGAATCGTCTCAATGTACGTTTTGACGTGGGGGATAAAATATTTCTGCATCCATACTTCATCGGTAATCTCCTCACCATCGGGCGTCTTTGCAAAATAATCCGATTTCAGCAATTCACCTGTCGATGGATCCCAAACGCCGTGTTGTGCCCACAGACATTCGCCCAGTTTCCAATATGGAGACCGTTTCCATCCATACTTTGAGTCGTCTGTGGACGACGGTGACATCCAAACTTTTAGACCTCCGGGATCGACGAGTCGATTCCCCTTTTTCTTGGGGCCAAAGTCTCCGAATTCAAAATACTCGACCGTTTCAGCGAGACCCCACCCGAGTTTGAGGGCTTGAAAAGCTGTGGGGACGGTGCCTACCCGGATTTGTTGGTTTGGCATCAGCTTTTTAAGATCGAGGTTTCCGGTGAACCCGTAGTGTGGTTCGTTGAAGTTTTCCCAGCCTATGATGGTTGTGTTTTCGAGGTCTCCGGCCAAGTGGATTCGAGAGGCAAAGTGTCTTATTGCTGAGATGAACGAGTTTTGGAGAAAATCTTGGATGTTTATGCCGTTGATGACTGCTTTTGGAGCGAAGTCACGACCGGAGAAGAAGAGAGTGTACATTGTATAACAGACGAGTCGATGCTAGATTCGTCAGTGTAGCTGGCTGTCGGCACGAACGTAGTTGGAACTCCAGAGCATATACGGGAATTTCTCTGGGTCAGACCATTGGGAATGGAGTATAGCTCCCTCTGTGGCCTGAAAGTTCTCAGGATTGAGTCCTGCTGCTGTTAATGTCCACATTGGCGCACCGGATCCTCCTGAGAATCGCGACCACTGTTCTCAGTCTAAATGAAATCAGTCAAAGGCCCATACCACATCCTGATGTGGATCCATAAATACCAGCAGACCATGCTGTCGACACTTGCGGAGTACTTCAATGACGTAGTCCATGTACTCTTCATCGTACTTGCCCCTGGAAATCAGTAAATTCTCTGAAAATAAGCGAATACGGTCCGGCATGTTCGAGCGCCTCCCACGAGAATACAAATCGGAGAACATTGAACCCATAGCCCTTGATCCGTCCGAGATGTCCATCTGCTTCTTCCAGCGGAAACGGCGCCCCTACAAAGCTTACATCGTCGGCATCAAACAGTCCCTTCTGGACATGGGATGGGAGATGCGGGACTGTCGGATTCTTAGCATCGCTCCCAAGGTTGACTCCCCTCAGCGTCAACACCCTGGCCTATGAGAACCTCTTTTAAGCACAAAAGGGAAGCCACCTGCCTTGAGGATCCTTGAAATGTCTGCCCTCGATTTGAATAGTCATGGAAGGAGGACTAAGCTTGCCGACATCCTCCGAGGCCATGGTTGGAGGAGTTGTGTGATGGAGACTGCGCAGCATGTGGTCAGTGGTCAATCAGTCCTGGTGCCACCAAAATGGCGTTCCTGATTTCCCGATCGCGATTCGCACCCGAAATTGTGGGGCGCTCGGCTTCAGTCAATCTTAACGGGATTTAATGATATGACTGCACTAATAACCACTTTTCTTGCCAATCTCAATCACCGCTGTACCCATAGCCGCTTTCTGAAGACCAAAACTCTTGTTCATGCTCAGTTGGAAACACCAGGTGATCACACACGCACAGGTCCTCCGGATGCTCCTTCCTTGCCCTCTCGACCTCCTCCCTCAGTACGTACTCGTATTTGATTGCTTCGAGAGTGACTGACACCCGAACTATATCGAAATACTTTGGTTTCGTCCAATAATACTCGAAGGGAACCTCCTGCTCTACTAGTCGCGGGCGTTCCCATTCCCTCTCATTAGGCACCAGCTCGACTTTCCACAAGACTTGGTCGGGTTTCGTAGGAGACATTCGCCATCGGACCGCCGGAGTAGTAGTCCATGGTAACACTTTGAACCCGATGAATTTTCCACACTGGCCATCGCAAGGGATAGCTGTCGCGGACGAAGATCGAGATCCCGGAGAGGGCGGCACTGGCATCAGATGTCTTTTTCGCTAATGGAGATACCTTCAACATCTTCTGAGGGAGACAGATCGCCGTGATCCAAAAAACGTAACCCAAAACTGAGGATTCGGAAATTAAGAAACGCCAGATCAATATGTAAAATTTCATGCATCCATGAAACAGGCTTGATCTTTGCGTTGAAGACGTAGAATCCGCCCTTGTCAAGTCTCCGCTCCGACTTTTCCAAATCAATTGGAATAATCCGTCTTGTCTTCCCATCCTCCTGAAACGACAGTCTCCATCGGCCAATGTACTCTTTATTCTCCAGACACCAGTGACTGATCTCATGAAACATACGACACGTCCGAGATGCGCGGATAAGATCCGGTAATGGCAAGTAGAAGAGAATCTGCTCATACACTTCTGGAGGGAAGCTCATGAGGATGATAGTGGGCTGGTGAGAGGTGAAGGACGTACATATAACCTGTTTTTGCGCAAAACGGACGCGTTCCGGTTACACCGGCGCGTCGGATAATAAATCCCTTCCGGGACTCAACAGCACCGATGTACGTAGTAGTACCGAGATCCTGCCGATATCGGGTATAATCTCCGTTGTGATACATTCATCACTTCCGACAAACCTTAGGCTGCTTTATTGTATTGATTGACCCGCAGACGTGAAGTACCCCGTAGATGCAATCCATTGCTAAATTGGGCGATATGGCGGTCCGCGCCTTGACGAACGGCAGGTCACAATCGAAACTTGTTGCCGATCAGTTTTTTTCCCACTGTGACTCGATCCTCGCAGCCTGACGACCAGGTACACAAACATCGTTCGACTTTCAAGCAATGTCAGGGGATCCAAGAGCGCTCCCCAACGGCACAGAAAGATCGGGTGCATCTAATCTTCTTGATTCATTCGAAAGATGTCCATCTGAGCACGCCAAAACAGTCTTCTTACGAGAAGAATTGATACCATGGATTCAAGGCAAAGGTGAGCATTCTCATTGCAACAAATTTGACAACACAAATGCGGCAATTGCTTGTTTGGGTCGCACAATTCTAGAGTCAGAGGATATTGGCTGATTCTGGTGGTAGATTGTTCTGATTTAGATATCAGTTTGATCGTCGAGTTTCTCATCCCAAAATATGCCGCTTTTCAAACGCGGCGTCTCCTCGCTGCATTTCATATATTGTTCAAAGAGCTATACTCCCTCAACAAATCAACGTTCCTGTCCACAATCGTGCGTACACTCGACCCCGCCGTTACCCGCATTACCGTCAAACACAACGCTCCACATAACTACCGGACCCTCCTCGACTGGGTAAATTACATCCTCATCCTCGCCGTCCAAGACAACAAAACCTTCACAGTATACCTCCCAGATCTTATCATCTGGCAAGCCACTCTCTTTGACCGCTGTCTCGCCGAATCCAAGAAGCGTAGTCTCAGGGTTTCCGCCCTGCTTAGCACCCGAGCATGTCTCAAGACTGTATTTCACCAAAGGGAGAGTATTTGGAATGGGAACGCTGTGGAGAGTTATATTCGGGTATTGATGGGAGCCAAACTTTCGTCGTTTGTGGCGGCAGTGTTGCTTGGACTGGTGGCCGATGTGTGTAAACGTTTGAAGAACGATACGCCGAGAAACGTGATTGAAGCCTCGAAGAGTGCGTACTATGATTTCTTTGTAAAGGAGTTATGTGGGTCTAAAACACGGGTACCAATGTACGTTATGGTATGTGTTTTTCTCTGAGTGGAGGGTTTGACTTGGATAGAATCGGTTTGTTTGGTTTTTCGACGGTTTTACGACACAGGCAGACTTTGATGGGATCTTGACCCCGGCTCTCGAACGTGGACTACTGAGATCTCCGGAACTAGTTCTTGTTGGTTTGACTGTTCTAAACGATTAAATTCTGATGATAGATATTATCCCGCTTTTATGCATGGCTCTTTGTGACGAAATCGATGTTTCTCAGGGCGTCTCTAAACACCTCCTCCCACAGTTAATATCATCAATCAAATCGACAAAACCAAATATTCGTGACGCGAGTCAAGAAGCTACCTCGTTGCTCCTATCTCGATGTCAAAACGCTGAGGCCCTACAATCCATCGGAGAAACACTCATCAAAACGCTCAAAGATGGTTTTCGAATCTTTTCTCCTTGATTGACGAAATAGAGCGTTCAGTAGACGCGCGAATTGCATTGATCCGAGTCGTTGAGGGACTGCCCAAGACATTCGGCCCTCTTTCTTCGTTCGTTGTGGATTCATTGACTACAGTCTATACGAAGGAAACAAACGAAATGGCAATACTGTCATTAACGGAAGCGATAATGACACACCAGGCCGTTCTCCTCGAAAAAGACACTGCCATGGACGACAAAGTCACGAAGTTGGTCACGGCTGGTTTGGCAGATAAAAGAAGCAAAATTAAAGCTGGTTGGGCGACTGCCGTTTCGCACGTCATATGGAACACCAAGGCTCCCAATCCTTCTGTTCTCTCTTTCTCGGGGAATATTGCCAAAAATTTGATTGGTGTGTTCAGTGAGGTCGCCGGCAATGGTGTTCAGGCAAGTCAGAATGGTACTATCATTGGTGGCTATACTGTCTGTGCTGCGACTTTGGGACGATGGTCGGAGTGGCAGGATAATCAACTTTGTACCTATCCCCATCTAATGTCCTCTAACGAGTAGCGCAACTTGTGAAATCTGAAGGGATACTGAAGACTACGGTTGCGGTCTCTCCAAAGCCTTCTTTTCTGCTCAATGAACGGGTGTATACGAAATTGTCTGTTGAGAGAGATCAACTGTGGGCTGTCAATGCACTTGAAGCGGCTGGGATGCGAGATCTCAAGGATATGGGACTCGCGTGGTCTGTTGCCTCCATATATTTCATCGTCAATCCGAAATCCTCGAGAACGGTTCGAGAGACTGCCATGGGCATGGTCGAGAGAGTGTTGCTATCTCTGGAGGGGGAGAGTCGATTTGAGGGTGCAGCCAACATCGTCCTCGGTATGGAGGATTGGCTGCGGCAGGTTCCATTCCTCGGTAATAAATCTGATCTTTCAAGCTGGCCGAAGAGCGGAAAGAATCGCCTGCGATGGCTATCGGAGCTTCATCGCTGTCATTACTGAAGAACGTTGTCAAGGCCATCCTCTGCACACCGTTGCTGGACAATGCGTTGTACGTCAAACATGTTCTTGTTCGACTATTTGTCGTAGCTCATCACCCACACCTACCACGTTATCAATGGTCGTGGGTTGATATCGCTCGGCGTGCAAACGTTGACCCCGGCAGTCTGGCAACCACTTCCACCGACGAATTCATGAGGTTGCTTGCCGAGAAATCATGGCCAACAGAAAAAGTATGAACGGTATCCATTGCGACTTATAGTAGGACATTGAATTCCGAAACGCCGCTTATTCTGCATGCGGAACCCTTGCATTTATCAACCCTGACAACGTTATCCCACTATTAGTCGAAGAGGTTAGTGAAAAACTCTCTCTTTCCGTGTATAACTGGATTACGCCCACCGACATCCAAATCTGGAAAGCACCTGAAGGCTTTCCGGTAATCGATGGTATCTCTCTGGGCCGCCGTCCACCGCTCACCGACTAGTTCTTCAAAAGCCGAGCAATGGAATCGCCAATCGCGCAGGAAAGGCACAGAAGAAGGGCGACTGGGAAGCCGAACTCCGCGCCGAACTAGAAAAGAAGAAGGGCAGACAAACAAAACTGAGTGCAAAAGATCAAGCTCTGGTAAATGAACAGCTTGCGAAAGAATCGGCAATCCGATCGAGAGTGGAGGAAGCACGTCAGATGGTGCTGACCGGATTGGGCATTGTGAAAAGCTTGATTGGGATACCCGCCGGACTTGGGATTGACCTTTGGTACTACAAAGTACTTACGATACTGCTGAGAGGTGTGATACAAAAGTGTGGTGGATTCGTTGGAAATAGTGCCACGGACACATATTTGGTACAGACGAGAGCTGATTTGCACTGACATTCAAGGACATGTCGAGACTCACTGCGCAACGGCTCGGGCTATTCAAAGTTCCCATTGGCGTCGCTCTCCTTCGAAATTTGAATGTCCCCGAAGTCCCGGAGAACTGGACGGAAGAGCCTCTTACGGAGCTCAACCTACGCGTGCTATATCGACTTCGGTTTCTCAGTGAACAACGTCCCCTGGATCTCACCTCATTCCAATACTGCCTTCCCCTTGCGCTCGAGATACTGAATGTTGCCAAGCGAACGGACAAGGAACGCACCGAAAGGGAAGAACAGATAACCCTCGTGTTGGAAATCCTCTCCTTCCAAGCGACATTATGTACTCCCTGTTTCGGCGACCAACTAACTTATTAGGTGATAACCGGGATCTCCCAAGAGTCGAACTTATTCAAAGGCTTCTTGACGTCTTGCTCCTGGTTCCGGCGGTATCAAAGCTTGCGCGAGACGCCTTTCTCCAGGTAACAGATGCCATATCAGCAAACGAAACGAAAGAAGAAATGGATGTTCTCGTCAATGGTCTTTTGAAGCCCTCAGCAAACGTTCGAAACGCGGTGCTGCACGCACTGGAACCCTTTGATCTCGAGGAGACCGAACATCGAGAAATCGTTTTCTTGGCCCTCCACGATCCGGATGAACGAAATTCTGAACTTGCGGCCGCATTATACGAGGCCAATTCCATCTCACTTGATTCTCCCGGTGTACAGCGACTCTTTTCCCTTCTTGGTAAATCCGAACCAATCTCGACTGACAATAGAACATGAAGTGCCGTATGTACGTGAAACGGCTGCGAAGGCGTTAGCCACGGCCTTGCCTGCTCGACCCGACCTGTTCAGTACATATCTCACCAATCTAGTCGAATTATACCAGCACAAGGTGATTCCATTCCCCGAGCAATAGCTCATTCAAGGCAAAACCCGTACCGCCAAAGTACGACAAATATGGAATGCTGGTGAAAGAAGTAGAGACGCTGAGCCCTGCAAAGATTCGTCTTGCAATTGGTTTGGCTCTGCAGTATCTCGGTCCGGTCATGCCTACAGAACGAGTTGAGTATGTCCTCGATTTCCTCGTCAACAAAGAAGCATTGGGAGATAGTGAAGAAGAAGTGAGAGAGAAAATGTTGACAGCCGGTCTTGCAGTAATCGAGGCCCACGGAAAAGAACGGTTGGAAGGCATATTAAACATCTTGAATGGCTATCTCGATGCTCCTGCAAAGTCTTCCGACGTACACGATCGGATACGGGAAGCAAGTGTCATCCTTCTTGGTGGAACCGCCAGGCATCTTGAATCAACGGATCCTCGAACCGATTCCATCATCGATAAGCTCCTTGCAACCCTCAAAACCCCTTCCGAGTCGGTACAGACCGCGGTTTGCGATTGTCTTCCACCTCTAATTCGCACGCGTGTCCATCGAGTACCTGAGTTGACCTCTCAGCTCATGGATACACTCACTTCAGCGCCTAAATACGCGGAACGAAGAGGAGCAGCCTTTGGGATTGCAGGAATTGTTTCGGGCGCCGGGATTGGATCACTCTACTCATCAGATATTCTGTCGAGATTAGCGACAGCCGTGTTAAGCAAACGCGACGCTAAAAGTCGAGAGGGCGCTTTGTTCGCGTATGAAGCACTCTTGTATAGTCTTGGACGACTCTTCGAGCCATTTGTCACTCAAATCCTACCCTATCTCCTCGTCACCTACGGTGACTCGGCCGCTGAAGTCCGGGCCGCCACTTCTGACACCGCAAAGATGATCATGCGAACTATCTCAGGACACTGTGTCAAAGAGATCCTACCTTCTCTCTTGGCTGGTCTCGAAGAGCCTCAATGGAGATCTAAGAAAGGGAGTATCGAGATGCTTGGAGCGATGGCATATCTCGCGCCGAAACAGCTCTCCATTTCGCTGCCCACTGTGGTGCCGAGATTGACTGGAGTGCTTACGGACAGTCATCCACAAGTCCGAGCAGCCGCAAATTCAAGCCTGCTGAAATTTGGAGAGGTTAATCTTGTCGATGATTCCACTGACATACAGGTTATTAGCAATCCCGAGATCCAGGAAATGGTTCCGATCCTGTTGAAGGCGTTGGGAGATCCGAACAAATTCACAGAAGCCGCTCTGGATAAACTACTCAGCACAGCCTTCATTCACTATATCGATGGGCCCTCTTTGGCTTTAGTATCTCCGTTATGGACGTAACTCTGACATAGCTCCTTCCAATCATCACTCGGGGCTTGAAGGAGAGGAATGCATCAACCAGAAGGAAATCCGCTCGCATTCTGGGGTCGCTAGGTAATCTCACTGATCAGCGCGATCTCGTCACCTACCTTACGGAACTTCTTCCTCCATTACGAGACATCCTCAGTGACGCTATTCCAGAGAATAGGGCTTCTGCCGCTGCTTCACTTGGTCTCCTTGTCGAGAAACTTGGGGAAGATAGCTTTCCAGATCTCATCGATAGTCTCTTGGATGACCTCAAAGTCGATCACGCTGGAATCGGACGCCTTGGCTCTGCACAAGCATTGTCTGAGATCTTATCCGCTCTCGGATTACATCGACTGGAGGATGTTCTTCCTATTATCCTCAATGCAACGGAGAACATCAAATCTACCGTCCGAGAGGCATTTATCAATTTGCTCGTTTACTTGCCTGCAACATTTGGAAACCGATTTCAACCATATCTCGCGCAAACTGTCCCTAAGATCCTCATTGGTCTCGCCGATGATGTCGATGCCGTTCGTGAAGGTGGTCTATCTCAAGAACACGATCTAATTTTTTAGCATCTCTGCGGGCAGGTAGGATCGTTGTTACGAATTACGCAATAAAAGCGGTCGATATCCTCCTTCCAGAACTCGAAAAGGCCTTCTTCGATGATCGCTGGCAAATTCGTCACAGTTCGGTCGAGTTGGTCGGAACTATGATGTATCAACTCGTGGGTATCAACAAACGACCTGAAGGCGAGGAAGACGAACCCCAGGAAGAAGCCACAGAATCGCAACGAGCGGCCCTAGTTCAAGTTCTCGGTCAAGAACGTCGTGATCGGATCTTGTCTGCTCTGTATATTGCTCGACACGATATTTCTGGCATCGTTCGAATCGCGGCGGCACAAGTATTCAAGACGTTGGTGTCCAATCCTCAGAAGACTGTCAGAGAAATGTTACCGACGACGACTAACATGATTGTCAAAAGCCTTTCGAGTACTGACGAAGAACGGCGACAAAGCTCTGCGCGTACTTTGGGTGATATTGTCCGAAAGTTTGGCCAGGGTACGCTATCGGAGCTCTTGCCTGTGTTGCAAGAAGGGTTGCATAGTCATGATGGAGCGCATGTTCAGGGAATCTGTATTGCATTGGTGGAGATCATCAACTCGGCCTCGAAGGACAGTTTGGACACGTTCCAAGTAATTTTGTGCGAGGCGGTGAAAGAAGCTCTACAACATCCGAATACAGAAGTCCAAAAGGCTGCCGCCGAGAGTTTCGAAGCATTGCAGCAAATATTCCCATCTAAGGCGATTGAGAGCATCATCCCAACCTTATTGCGACAACTCGAGTCGGAGAGCGAGTCAGAATCGGAAATCGCACTGATTGCCTTGAGGGAGATAATGAAAGGACGTTCCAACGCTCGCATCCTCGGAAGTTTGCTACCGTCACTTACGGCTGTACCGATCTCTCCAGTCAACGCGAAAGCATTGGGCTCCCTCTCAGAGGCTGCAGGAGACGCCATCTATCCTCGTCTCGCTTCCATTCTGCAGAATTTCATGGACTCGCTGATCATGATCAAAGATACTGAATGGATGGATTCGTTGACCAAGTCGTTCCAAGTCATGATTTTGAGTGTCGATCAAGATGAGGGCATTCGCATCGTGTTGACAACCTTGTTCGGCGGTCTGAGGGTATGTCTTTAGTCGATCGAATTAATAGTAGCATGAAAATTCTATCCGAAGAGGGTTCGCTATCGCTCAAGCCGGCGTGTTTTTCAAAGAGACAGACGAGGATTTTTCACGGTATGCAGGTCAGTGGGCGACGGCTTTGGTCAATCACTTTGCCGAACGAGATGAGAAAGTTGTTCAGTTTGCAATTCAAAGTCTCAACGCCATGACCAGTAAACTCCATCCGGATGAACTCGAAGCTTGTGTCGGACCGGTCCGACAAGCCGTTCTTTCGGTTGGTGTTGAAGACCGTAATCTACACGGATTTGTATTGCCTGGTGGGTTATCGGGTGTCCTAGGCATTTACTTGGCCGGAATCAAACGTTCCTCCGCCGAAGACGCGGCTCTTGGAATTGCTGAGATGGTTCGACGCACAAATCTGGCTAGCCTGAAACCGGTTACTGTCCAGATGATCGGAGCTCTCATCCGTGCGATCGGAGAACGACATCCATCGGCGGGTAAATCGGCCATTCTTTACGCTCTCGCTACGTTGTTGGAGAAAGCGCCCTTATTCGCCAAACCTTTCATCCCACAATTGCAGCGAACAGCGGTTAAGAATCTTTCCGATCCGGCAAGCAGTGATGTTCGCAATGAGGCTGCGGTTGTGCTTGGTGCGTTGATCCCAATGCAACCACGAGTCGATCCATTGGTTACTGAGTTGCTCAGCGCTGCCAATGCATCAGTGGATGACGGTGTTAAGTTTGCCGTCATCAAAGCACTGGTTGAAGTGTTCTCGAAAGCGGGAAAATCTGTTGGAGAGTCACAGAAAAAGGCTGTTTCCAACCTGATTCGCGAAATTCTTCAAGATGGAAGGGGTAAACTGTCCCATGCACGATAGCTGACGCGGTAGGACAACTTGTGGCGATTGCTGTGCGTTTAATGTCCTGGCTCATGAAATTTCAAACGGCAGAAGCAACTGTCGCGATGGTGTGTTCTGAGATCATTGATACAGAACTTTCAAAGAACTCTGTTGTGGCTTTGAACGGTGTCCTTGTCGATCCTCCGTCGTCCATCGTGGAGGGCCAAATGTTGCAAGAAATGCTCACGTTAAGCTTGAGTGCTGCGAAAAGTACAGATGTAAGCCCTATTGGAAGTGCTTAAGTTAATCTAAGGATTATATTTCGGAGGCAGGTATCTTATCTCTTGGAAAGATCACAACAAATCCCTCGATTACTAAAGACGCCGAGATTGCAGAGTCTGTTTTCGGCACTCTTCGAGACATCATCCGACAAGCGCCTTCTGGATCGACAGACAGTCAAAGACTTAGTCTCGTCGTCGTCCGCACCACCTGCAGGAAGGATTATGAGGTACTAAATCCAGTCTCACTCTCTTAACGATAGTTCATTAAACCGTACCTTGGAATTCTGGTTGGCCCAACCGTAGCCTGTGCCAGAGATTCAAATGTTCTTCCTCTAAAAGTCGCGGCGGAGAATGCGTTCATGGCAATGTTTAAGATGCAACAAGAAGGGACGGTTTTGCTAGATGTACTGATGCCTTCTCATCTTTCGCTAACGATTAGGAATTTGTTGAGGATATGGATCCTCCTTTACGGAAGATGGTTCAAGAGTATACCAAACGGATCTCAGGAAAGATTGCTGCATTAGAAAGTTCCGTAGATGGCGAGTTAGCTGAAGATGAGATGGATGATGAGAGGGAAATTGCTAGCGTTGGAGGCATGGCGTTTTGAGATAGTGAGCATAGTTATGTCGTTGAAATTATCAGTCATCATCATCTCCATCGATATTTACGTTTCGTAAATTGAATTTTACAATTATTTACGCCACAACTAACGTCCTCCGTCATCACGCAATTGACTTGGGAGAAATGGATTCTCCTCAGTGGTCTGTCGATGGTACCTTCTGCTTTGTAATGCCCCTAATTGCGAAGAATTGCTGCAGTTCTTATCCAGGGATGCCAAGATTCCGCTTGCAGTCGCTATGAGCTACGTTCCAAAACTCAAGTCCTCGAAACTGATGAGGTACACCCTCGCCATCTGTTTTGCTCATGGAAGTGCCAAAGCCATAGCAGACCTTAAGAAGGGAGGACTGGATACAATCATAAGCGAGGGAGAACATCGAAAGGCTATTACTAATGCGGCAAAACGTGTGCTAAAGGTCCTATCCAGTTGGTATGCCCGCTGATCAGTAGAAGTCAGGGGGATCTCCAACGAAACGGAAACGAGAGGCTGACGACGAGGGAGACCCTGCTCCCTCGAAGGGACGCCATGGTGCTGCTCCAAAGCCTCAGCAGGATTTTGAGAAACTTATCACAGACGCAGAGACCGATATCAATGTATTTCCCATTCGTTGGCCGCATCTGAAATTAGAAACTGGAGAAGATCACAATCACAATCAACCGTGCACCATTCATGCTTGTTTTTGCACTCGTACACACCGTTCTCGTACATGACACATCAGTGGCTTCCGCGTTATCGTTGGCACATTCGTACATCTCATTAAATGCAGTCTCGAAAGGCCGATCGATTGGACTGATTCCCGAGAAACATGGGGATGACATTACCCTACGCGAAATGCTTGGTGGTTCAACTCAACCTGTCATCAAAGTCATGAGTCGTGACATCGCAGTAGTGCGAAAGGGACAGGAGGGAGAGTACAGGGCCATCGACGTGCACGCCCTCAAAGAACGTCACAAAAAGAAAGAGGCGGAGGGTGAGGACTTATATAATATCCCCACGTACAGTCCTGAGGCTGCCTATGGATATATTCAAAGAGCCTTCGGAAAGGACCTACCGGCTGTTGTGGGTGCTTGTCTGATTACGATGCGCTCCTGGCTGGAGGGAGAAGGAACCGAAGAGGAGAAAGAAGAACGACGAGCGGACTTGGATAAGAAGGGATATGGGATGTACGTCCAATGTCGTCCTGAAGTTCCATACGGTCAACAGGTATCAAACGATCTGTACCTCCGCTTATGTGAGGGATGGGGAAAGAAAGGCGAATTGCCTTTGGCGAAGATTTTGGATTTACGCAAAAAGTCAGTGGAGGAGTATGCAGAGGACAAACGAAAGAAGATGAGTGATGAAGACGGCAAGCAGCTATCGATCGAAGAAGCTGTTGAAAACGCTGAACCAAATCGCAAGGAACACGTTACCAAGAACAAGCAGGGCGAGGAGGCTGACAAGGACACAAAGGAGGCGGTACGGAAAGCGCGAGCTACCAACAAGAAAGGCGACGGTTCTCAGCTTGCGTTGGAAGAGACGGTCGGGAAAGCCCCAAAGTCAAAGACTTCCTCAGCAACCAAAAAGTCCTCATCAAAGTCAAAATCCGGACATGGGAAAGCATAATGTCAAGCATAACGTCAAGTTCCAAGTATCTAGAGGCGTCGGGGGGGTCTTCCTGATGGATGGGTTTTGTTATGATGTACGGTCGCCACAGGGTGCATACATATTCAGGACATAGAAGTCGGGATGGCAAGACTGCGAATCTCATTACGCAGTATTAGCTGGATAATACGACTGTCTACTGTGAAAAATTGTCTGTATCCGAATTCTAGTTCTTTAGACCATTTTCTTAATTCCTTCGGCCCAGCTTTTGCCACCCAACTTGGGAACTTTGAGACCATACTGTGTGGGAACTCCGTTAATGCGATGGAACGCATTGAGATTCTAAGATTAGAAGATTATCTGCAGGGTCCACCTTGTGAAGAAGAATTTGATAACAAGCAGCGCCGCCTTGGCGAGACACAATCGTGGAATAGGCTAGGAAATACTCCCAGATTCTGAACCATCTGCGCGCGGCTTAGTTTGAGTTTGAGGGATGAATACCGTTCTCCGTATTTTGCGGTAATATCGGCTTTGTTTGACATCCAATTCCTGTACCATCTCCAAAGAGTCGCAGAATAATGAACGCCGATAGTATCGATACTTTTGACTTCGAATCCCGCCGCCTCGAGAGAATCAACAAACCATCCCAATGGAGTAGAGGCATCGGCTCCAGGGAAGATGTATTTATTCATGAACAGTCCCTGCTTGTAAGGTCAAGTTGAGAAGCAAAAATACCCAAATGAGATCTTCGAACTGCCAACTTTTCCGAAGCCCAGCAATTTGCAGAAAGAATAATCCATCGTCATCCATCATATCATAAACCTGCCTCAAAAAGGTTCCAAAGTGTCTCACTCCAACATGTTCCGCCATTTCAAGACACGTAATCTTTTTGTACCCTCCCTTGGTGACAGGAGTATCACGATAATCCAAGCACAGAATTTCCGACTTGACACCGTCTTTATACTGACTTTGTTCGAGAGCAGCACTAATCGCTTTGTTCCCCCAAGCAGTCTGATTTCTACCCAATGTGATGCCCGTGACGTTCGCACCATATTGACTGGAGGCATAAGCTGCCAGTGTTCCCCAACCACATCCCAAATCCAACATTGTGTCTCCCTGTTTCAATCCAATCTTCTCGCACACGATGCGTAACTTGTTGTCCTGCATTTCTTCCAATGTCTCCTCCCTTGTAATATCCGAGATCACACCACTCGTATAAACCATCCTCTCTCCGAGAAACCACCCGTAAAAATCATCCCCCCTATCATAATGATCACGAACTTGCTCCTCGTCTTGAGATCTTGAATGAACCAAGGCCTCGGGGATCATTTGCAACAGAAAAAACTTGAACAACGACAACGTAAATCTGAATGAAGCCCAATCATGACGAAACTCTAATGCCTCCAGACAGTCACCTCGAAAGGAAACTTGTCCGGCAAAATACATTTCATGGAACGTTTCCATGGGAATCTTGTTTCTTCCGGTATATTTTTCAGCATCGGCAGAGTTGTGGAAGACTAGGTAGTGTTCGACTCCTCGATCAGGGAATTTGGCTTTATCGTTGATCCGATTCGCAAGGGTGGATACGGCAGTCCAGAATGCCATGAGGATTGGGATGGTTGTGAAAGTTGCAAAGAAGAGAAATGTCCATTTTCCGCCGCCGACTTGTGATTTGAGGTAGTAGGGAACGGCCAAGAGAAGAAAAAAAAGGAGACGATTGGAGAAGGAACGAGAGCTTGCTCCCTCCGCCGGGAGCGGAGCATTGGCAATTGCGGGGGAATCGGTGGTTAGGATGCCATAGTCTGCATTGGCTGGCTTCGGTGGAGGGGCAGGAGGGGTTTTCTTGAATTGGAAGGACGACATCGATGTGTCGTTTTGAAATGAATGAAGAAATTGGCGGAAGGGTTCAGGGTCTGAGAGGCAGTCCACCTTCCATACAATCCCGCCTCCGGGACAGGGGGCCGGTCCCGGCATATATCCTGTTCTTACTGAGCACTAAAATGCTCCTAACCCG
>Ga0335073_10004055_pt1 | contig 20465 bp, 29 predicted proteins | sample Lox_Sample_22_FD_207093 | JGI IMG/M metagenome (GOLD analysis project Ga0335073, IMG submission 207093) | Soil microbial communities from Loxahatchee National Wildlife Refuge, Florida, United States - Lox_Sample_2.2 | ecosystem: Environmental > Terrestrial > Soil > Wetlands | place: USA...
AATCAATAGCGATTTGCGCGTCACGTGCAGCTTGAGTTCGCCGACCGGTTGATCCGGTTTTAGGTTGCTCCAACCGTGGACCCTTAGCTTCCTCCCGTCCTTTTCGCTACTAACCCGCCAGTCGGCCCGCTCGCTCGGCCAGTCGCGTACCGTGATTTTGGTACGCCTGCCCGTGACCGATACTTGGATTGAGCCCGACACGGCGGCTGACTCTAGACGAGCAGTGCGGAAGTTCGGCTAGACCGCGAGGTAGGCGTCAGGCGACTGCCCACTTCGGCCTCACGCCGGGGCGCCAGACGAGCCCTAGGCTTGCAGCACGATGGGCTGGCCGGCCGACCTCATCCGAATAGCAGCACCCGTCGTGTATCGGGCCCCAGCAGTAACCACGCCACCTTTCCGTCGTCGTTCCGCTGGTCTGATCCGGCGTTTGGAGCAGCCCGCGGGCCGCGACCTCCAAGACTCGTGCAACCTCATTCGGCGCCGATTTGCCAGGCGAGGTCGAGGGTTCGAACCCCTTCATGCTGCCGCGCGGGGGAGCTCCTGTGTCAAGCGAACTCTCACCTTGCGGTAACCACGCGACGTGGACGAAGAGCTCGATCAAATCATCCGCCAAAAGCGTGCCGAAGCCGCGGCCCGCGAGCGCGCGCTCGATGAGAGGCAGCGGTTTGCCACAGCGGCGATTCCTGAAATCGACCGCGCGGTAGAGCGGCTGTTGATCCGTGCCGAGGAGCTTGGAGTCTCCGGCGCTGACTGGCGCAAGGCCCACGATGATCGAGGCTGGACCATAGTCCGCCTATTTGGCGACTACTGGTATGTCACCGTGCGACGAGTTTGGTTTCGTTGCTCCGTTCGCGAGGGATGGGCTGACGCTTGCACTGCCTCTGATCATCCGTTTCGGGAAATTGACAGCGATCTGCGGTGGATGCGCAAGTCACGAGATGGGGCAATTGAGGCGGTAGCTGAGCACCTCATCGCGCTTGAGAATGCTGTCGCAAGTGGCGAGCTAGCGATCGTCCAAGCGCGTCATGCAACCGTCGCAGCCGCGGATCTTAAGGTTCGATCATTCGCCCAGCGGCAGGGTGCGATTGTGGTCTCTCGCGGCGAAGATGGCAGCTGGACCGTCGTGAAGAATCGAAAGATTCTTGGAGGGCATCGACGCTGGGACATCCATCTCTCGCCGACAGGGGAGCTTTCGATTCCCAAGCCAGAGCTGCGCCCCGAGGCGTATGGCACGCACTAGTTCGTGTGTTTACGTTAGGCAACGAATGCGGCTTGGTCCATCGCGCGCTTCCACGCCATGGCAGATCCACTTATAGCCGAGCTTGCCTTAGTCATCCTCGGGCGATCCATCGTCCCAGCGCGACCGCCCCGACCCCAAGCCCCAAGCTCACGAGCACGTTGAGCAGCGCCAACCACCGGCGCCCATCTTCTCCGAGCCGCCACGTCTCGATCATCCAGGTCGAGAACGTCGTATAGGACCCGAGCGTTGCGGTCCCTGCGAGCACGAGCGCGTCCCCGCTGAGCGAGAGCCCTGCGAGTAGCCCCAGCAGAAGTGAGCCGCTCGCGTTCACGACGAGGGTTCCCAGGGGGAACACGCCGGCGGCCCGCTCCGCGACAACTGAGTGCACAAGAAAGCGAGCATTCGCGCCGACGCCGCCGAGCAGCGCAACGCCGAGCCAGGTCCAGACGCTCACGGGGCACCAGCCTTCTCGCGCCTGGCGCCCCTCGCTTGGTGCACACGCCGCAGCAGCGCGGCCCCCGCGCCGATCGCGAGATAGCCCGCCATGACGCTCGCGACCACATATCCCAGCGCGAGCCCGAAGCGGTCGTGATCGAACATACGCAGCGTCTCGAGCTGCATCGTCGAGAATGTCGTATACGCACCGCAGAAGCCAGTGCCGAGCAGCGGATGCCAGTGCGGCGATTCGGGCGGACGCTCGCGCAGATGCGTCGCGATCAGCGCGAGCGCGAAGCAGCCGGTGACGTTGACGATGAACGTCGCCCAGGGCCAGGCTGTCACGGGGCTGGTGACCGTCTGCGCGATCCACACCCGCAGCAGCGAGCCCGCGGCCCCACCCACGAAGATCGCAGCCATCTCTTCTCTGTCGAGCTCCGGCATTGCTCAATCACTCCTTCCGCGTGGCGAACATTTCGCGAAAGGAGTCATCAGCCCTTTGCCGGCGGGCGGTTCGGAGCGCCACTCTCACGCAAGCGGCCTCGCCTCAGGACCCCATCTGAGCGTCTGCACCGTAGCGCAGTGGGTCCATCGACTCTGCTTTGCCGACCACATAGCCCCCGCCGTCGCCGCGTGTCAGCAAGCCCATCAGCTCCAGCTCGGTCAAATCTCGCAGGACCTCGGCGCGCTTCCGTCGACCTCTCGTCAGCTCGCCGAGTGTCCCCAGGCCCGAGCCGACTCGCGCGAGCAGTTCGCGCAGCTCGGGTCTCAACCCCGGGGGCGCCCGGCGCGCCGAGCTGCAAGCACGAAACGCTGACTCGATCCCTCCGTCGACGCCGTAGAGCAGGTCGAGCACGTCCGATGCGTCCTGCACCAACCGTGCGCCCTCGCGCAGCAACCTGTGGCAGCCACGCGAGGTCGGTGAGCCGACCCGGCCGGGCAGGGCCGCGACCGGCTTACCGAGCGCTTGCGCCAACCGCGCGCCGCGCAGCTCGCCCGCTCGATCCTCCGCCTCTACCGTGACGGTCACGTCGCCGAGTGCCGCGGCGATGCGCACGCCCGCCGCGACGCCCCAGCGCCGCCCGCGGGCTTGGTCGGGTAGCTCACTGACCGTGCAGCCCGCGGGCGCCAGCTGCTCGTAGATCGAGTGCCTCGTCTTCGCCACCGGCACACCCAATCCGTCGCCCGAGACGAGGACTGTCGCGCCGTTTAGCTCGCTTGCACCCCGCTGCGCTGCGAGCGCGATCCCGGCTCGGCGCTCGGCGACAAGCGTGACACCACTCGCCGCAAGTTCCCGGCCAAGCTCGTAGGCAACCTCGAGGCCGTAGTCGCTCGCGTGGGCGGTGCCGAGCAGCGCGACCGTCTTATTGCTCGCGAGAGCCCGGAGGCAGTCGACGCCACCCTCAACACACAGGAGCCGTGGAGCGTCAGGGCGACGAAGGGCTTCGGGGTAGCACTCATCGTGCACGCAGATCGCGACGTGCGCCGAAGCGGGCTCGGGCTTCGGATCCCGAGCGCCGAAGTGGGCGTGCCCGCGCAGAAGCTCGCCCCGGCGGCGCCCGCCCAGAGCAGCGATCAGATTCTCGTCCGAGAGTGCGAGCAACTCGAACAGTCGCCCGTCCGCACAGCAGTTGCGATCGAGCACCGGGCTCAGCTCGCCGAGTAGCCAGCAGCGACGCAGGCAGTCCCGGCACGCCTCAGGCATGACGCGCCTCAGGCATGACGCGTCCACACCCCGCGCCCCGGCGCGCGCGGGCTGCCGGCCCGACCGGCGTCGCCGCGAAGCGCGACAGCCTCAGAAAGGTCCTCGACGCCTACTCGATCGCGCCCATCCAAGTCGGCGATCGTTCGCGCAACCCGAAGCACACGATGCTGCGCTCGCGCGCTGAGCATCCCGCGCTCACGTGCCCGTTTCAGCGTGTGCTCGGCCTCCGGCGGAAGCCGGACGTGGCGCCGCAGCAGGCGCGCGTCCATTTGCGCATTCGTGAGCACCCCGTCGCCTCGTAGGCGCGCCGCTTGCCGCTTCCGCGCCGAGCGCACGAGCACACGAGCAGAGCGCGAGCTGGTGCTCGGCGGCGCATTCGGATCGTGCGCCGCGTGATGCTCGAACTGCGCAAGTAGATCGATTCGATCTAGCAGTGGGCCGCTCAGCTTGCGACGATGGCGCGCGAGTTCGGCCTCGCTGCAACGACACAGGTCGCCGCTGCCCGCGTAGCCACAGGGACAAGGATTGGTCGCGGCGAGGAGCATGAAGCGAGCCGGGTAGACCGTGGAGCGCTGCGCGCGGACGATCGCCACGCGGCCGTCCTCGAGCGGCTGGCGTAGCCCGTCCAGCGCGACGCGCGAGAACTCGGAAAGCTCATCGAGGAACAGCACTCCGTTGTGGGCGAGGACGACCTCTCCGAGATGTCCGCGCTCCGCGCCGCCGACGAGGCCGGCGAGTGTGATCGAGTGATGCGGAGCGCGCAGCGGGCGCTCGCGCGCAAGGCCGCCGCCGAAACCGGCGATGCTGTGGATCCGTGTGACTTCGATCGCTTCGTTGCGGCCGAGCGGAGGAAGGATTGAAGCGATCCGTTGAGCGAGCATCGTCTTGCCGGTGCCGGGAGGGCCGCTGAGTAGGCAGTTGTGCCCGCCAGCCGCCGCGATCAACACGGCCCGAGTGGCGATCGGCTGCCCGCGAACGTCCGCGAGGTCCAGTTCGGCTCGCGGGTCTGGGCGGCGCGCTCGACTCCCTGCGTCGGAGCGCGGTTGGGCGTCAGGGCGTCCGCCGCCGAGCACACGAACGGCGCTCTGCAGGCATTCGACTACTCCAACCTCCAACCGTTGAACCAGCGAGGCCTCGTGTGCCCGCTCACCGGCGAGCAGCAGCGTTGTCAGGCGCGCCTTGCGCGCGGCTTGGGCAACTGCGAGCGTTCCGCGTGAGGGGCAGACGCGCCCGTCGAGTCCGAGCTCACCTAGAAGAGCATGAGTCTGCAGCCGGTCGGGCGCAAGCTGTCCACTGGCGGCGAGCAAGGCGCAGGCCAGCGCCAGATCAAGAGCGGCTCCTGCCTTTGGTAGATCGCCGGGGGCGAGGTTCGCGGTGATGCGCTGCGTTGGAAACTCGAATCCTGAATTAAGGATCGCAGCACGAACACGCTCTCTGGCCTCGCGCACCGCGGCGTCCGCGAGACCGACGATCGTGAAGGAGGGTAGGCCTCGGCGAACGTCGACCTCGACGCGCACATGCCTGGTCTGCAGGCCGTCGATCGTGAATGTGTGGGCGTGCGCCAGCATCGGCCGCTCCTTCCTTGAATCTCTTTGTCGGAGCCCGACGGTAGGTCGGCCTTGAGACGCAACCCTTGCGGACAGCGCCTAGCATGCTGTCCCGAACTATGCGAACATATGTTCGTATGATCCAGACAGCGAGCCAAACGGGATGGGGGGTTGCGATTCTCGCCAGGTCTCGTCTATTGCCGCGGAAGCGCGCGTCCGGTCCGCCATTCCTCGTCGCCCGGCACCCCCGAGCCGGAGACGAGGTGCAGGTGAGGCATGCTCGGTGTCGATTCGAGCGGCGGGAACGCGAGCGCTTCGCGGACGAGGGCTTCGACTTCGATGCCCTCGGCCGCGGCCAAGTCGCTGAGCAGGCGATGCTCGGCGCTTGTAAGACGAACCATAAGAGTTCGCATATTCGAATTCGGCATGTCGAGAATCGTATGCCGTGCGCCGTACGTCGTCAAACGCATGCTCCCGACGGCATTTACTACCTCGCGTCCGACTGCCATTTTCTTGAATATGCCGCGTTCTCCGAAACCTGATCCCGCCCTCGCGGTAGCGCTTCGGAGTCTTCGGGAGGAGAAGGGCCTCACGCGCGAAACGTTGGCGTTCCACGCTGGAATCACGACAGCGTCGTTGGCGCGAATTGAGTTGGCGCAGGCGACGCCGGGCTGGGACACGATCCGCAAGATCGTTGCCGCGCTGAACCTGACGATCAGCCGCTTCGCGGCGGCGGTCGAAGCCGCCGAAGAGGGGGCGGCCCATCCGGCCTAGCGCGCGTCGGATGGGCCGCGGCAGTACCGCGAGAGGTGAGTCCGAGCGGTGGGCCTGCTACATCCCCGTGGGGTGGCGCACGACGTAGCCACTGGTGTCGCCAACGGAGTCGGCCCATCGCGTCCCGGTCTCCTGCTGGGCGATCGTGTCGAATCGTTTGCCGTCCACAACCATGAACGCGTGTTCGGCGTTTGCGTAGATCGTGATGTACTTGCCGGCGCCGGCTTCGCCGTAGGACTCGAGCTCGGATGAGTCCTCGGGCGCGCTAAGCAGGCCGCCGCCGTGCAGCGCGTAGGAGACCGAGCCCGAACAGTCGTAGCCGCTTGACTGGAAGGAACCGTGGCCGCCGCCGTATACGTAGGGGCGCGTCGCGATTTCATCGCCGGCGGCGATGACGCGGGCGATCACGCTCGATCCCCCGCCGGTCGAACTTTCGTGGCTCGAGGAGCCGCTGAGCGCCGAGTGCGGTGGGTTCAAGGTTTCCTGGCTCTTGATCCCGAGGACGCTCCAGGTCGCGGGGCCGACGACCCCGTCGACGGTGAGCCCGTGACGCGCCTGAAGCCGCTTGACGGCAGACTCGGTTTCGGGACCGAAGTTGCCGTCGGCGGATAGGTGCAGAGCGCTCTGGAGCCGTGAGACGGGGTCGCCGCTCGCTTCTTCGCCAGGGGCGGATTCGGTGTCGGCGACGGTCGCGGCGTGTGCGTCACGGTGGGAAGCGGCCGAGCGGACCGAGGCAGGCGGCGTGAGCGTTTCCTCGCCGGTGACCCCAAGCACGCTCCATGTGGCAGGCCCGACGACCCCGTCGACGGTGAGCCCGTGACGCGCCTGAAGGCGCTCGATCGCGGCCTCGGTTTCGGGACCGAAGTTACCGTCGGTCGGCAAGTGCAGCGCGTACTGCAGGCGCGAGACGGCGTTCCCGCTCGATCCTTCTTCGCCTTCGAAGCTGACGTTCACGGCGTCACGGCGCACCCCGGCGCTCGATGCGCTCGCGCCGTGCGAGCGCAGGGCGCCGATCGTTGCGGGTCCGACGATTCCGTCAACGGTGAGGCCGTGGGCGGACTGAAAGTCGCGGACGGCTTCTTCGGTTTCGGGACCGTAGACGCCGTCGACCCCGATGCCGAGGGCTTCCTGGACCATTTCGACTTGACGACCTTGGCTTTCGGAATTGATCGTGACGAGGTGTTCGGTCGTGGTGGTGGGTTCGGCGGCGACGGCCTGGCTGCCCCCGGTGGCGAGGCTCGCAGTGGGCCCGGCGCTGAGCGCGGCGAGTGCGCCGAGCGAGAGCCGTTTGGCGCGCGAGCCCGAGGGCACGAAGCGCAGCTCGGCGGCGCGGCGTCGAGCGCGCGAGCGTCCGAGCGAGAGCTCCCACGGTTCGGCGGCGGCGAGGTCGCGCCGCTTTTCGCGGGCGTGCTCGAGCAGGGTGCGGACTCCGAAGGGGTCGTGGGTCTGGACGTCGATCGCGGAGCGCTTGGCGCTGCGCTTGCTTACGCGGCTAGCCCGTGCGCGGCGCGCGCGCGAGCGTTCGAGCGAAGCCTCCCAAGGGGTGACCACGGCAAGATCACGTACGAATCCCGGCATGCAAAGACGTCCTTTCTCACATCGTTGGGCGCCTACGGGGTTAGCTGTCGGGCTCGCGTGAATTACGCTACGCCACAGTTGTGGCGATTCGCCCCCGCAGCCTCTCGGCTGCATTGGGTCCCCCGCTCCCTGGCCCCCGTGAGGGCAAGGACTCGGCACGAACGCGCTGGAAAGTAGCACTTTTTGCTGCAAGATGCGTCCCATGGGGAGGGCTGCAAGGCTTCTTGCCGACGCCTCGCGCGGGCGCGTGTATGAGATGCGGCGGCTTCTGGGAAGGCGAGACCGGACCAGGGGCAACCCGCGCGTGTGCGAACCCGCGCCGCTAAGCTCGCCGACGGATGCCTCGCAATGGCTTGAACCCCCGCCTGCTACTCGGGCTGGTAGTGCTGGTCGTGATCGCGGGCGGGGTAGCGCTCCTGACGGTGGGGGGCTCCTCGGGCTCGCAGGGCACGACGAGGACGGCGAAGGCGGCGGGCTCGGTGCACTACAAGGCCGAAGCGCTGCTCTCACCCCCGGCGCAGGCGCCGCCGATCGAGCTGCGCAACTACCTGGGCGAACCGGTGAACCTGAGCTCCTACCGTGGCAAGGCGGTGCTGGTGACGTTCCTGTACACGAACTGCCCGGACGTGTGCCCGCTGATCACCTCGCAGCTGCGCGTGGCACAAAACTTGATGGGGACGAAGGTGGCCTCGAAAGCGCAGATCATCGCGGTGTCGGTGGACCCGAAAGGGGACACGAAGAAGGCGGTGGCGAGCTTCCTGGCGCGCCATGAGATGACGGGACGGATGAAGTATCTGATCGGCAACGCGCACGAACTCGCGCAGGTCTGGAAGGCGTGGGGCGTGGGCTCAGAACGCGACGCGGAGCAGCCGCAGTTCATCAACCACTCGGGCCTGATCTACGGGATCACAGGGTCCGGCAAGCGCACGACGGTCTACTCGGCGAGCTTCCGCCCGGCGACGGTGGCGCACGACGTGCCGCTGCTGGCCGCGAACTGAGGGCAACCGAATGAGCCGCCGCGGCGTGCTGCTGACCTTGGTCCTGCTGGCGGTGGGCTTCGCGGTGTTGATCGTGTTCGGGCTCCGCTCGACAGGAGGCAAGACGGGACGCCGGGCTCCGGGCCTCCCTCGAGAACACCTGGCGGGCCCGACGGTGACGCTGCGCCAAGCACTGGCGAGCGCAAACGGACGACCGACTCTGGTGACGTTCTGGGCAAGCTGGTGCGAGCCTTGCGCGCGCGAGGCCCAGGCGCTTGAGCACTTCTCACAGACACCGGCGGGCAAGGGCCGGCTGATCGCGGTGGACTGGAACGATCGCCTATCGGGGGCGCGGGCGTTTGTAAAGAAGCACGGCTGGACGTTCCCGGTGTTGCGGGATGCGGAAGGTACGGTGGGCAACGAATATGAACTAACCGGTCTGCCGACGACATTCGTGCTCGATTCGGCGGGACGAATCAGCGGGGTGCTGCGAGGTCCGCAGACCCAGGCGACGCTCGCACGCGCGCTCGCGAGCGTGAAGCGGACGTAGCGAGGAAGGGCCGATGCTGCGCGCGGTGCTGTTCGACCTGGACGGGACGCTGATGGACCACGACGCAGCGCGGGCGGCTGGCCTGCGTGCGCATCTGGCGGACTGGCTGCCAGGAGCCGAGGCGCAGGAGCTGGCGCGGCTGGATGAGGAGTGGCGGCGCCTGGAGGCGCTGCACTACGACGAATACGCGCGAGGCGATTGCACGTTCGCACAGCAGCGCCGCCGTCGCGTGGAAGGGATGCACGCGGTACTGGAGCGCGACCCGCTGGGCGAGCTACAGGCGGACGAATGGTTTGCGGCCTACCTTCGCCACTACCGCAAGGAATGGCGGGCGTTCGGGGACGCGTCTCCGGCACTGGCGGCGCTCGCGCAGGCGCACCCGCAGGTGAAGCTGGGGGTGGTGACGAATGGCGAGGGCGAGCCCCAGCGGGCGAAGCTCGCGAGGATCGGCTTGCACGAGCATTTCGCGACGGTGGTGGCCTCGGGCGAGGAGGGCGTCGCAAAGCCCGAGGCAGAGATCTTCGCACTGGCATGCGAGCGCCTGGGCGCGGATCCGGAGCAGACGGCGCACGTGGGAGATCGCCTGGACCTCGATGCGGAAGGAGCCGCGGCGGCAGGCCTGCGCGGGGTCTGGCTTGACCGGTTGGGCGATGGGCCGGGTCCGGGGCACGTTGTGAGGATCGCGACGCTGCACGAGCTTCCGACGGCGCTCGCGTCGCAATAGTTCCGCCCTAAGCCGACCCTACGATTCGTGGGATAGCTGGTTTGAGGACATATTTTCGGGTGATAGTCCTGGTGGGCGGGATCTCGGTTGCGCTTGCTCCAGCGGCGGCGCAGGCACCAAGCGCGATGGGCGAAAGTGCTCCGACGGGCGGACACGCCCCGCACGGCGGTTCTGGGGCACCGAGCACGCCGATGGTCTATCCGTCGGTGAAACGCGTCCGAACGGCACAGCGCTGGATCGCTGGCCGTTCGGGGCGTAAGGCGTTTGCGGTGATCGACGACGAGGGACGTCTGCACGGCTTTGAGATCCACAGCCGTTTTCACTCTGCGAGCGTTGTGAAGTCGATGCTGCTGGTGGCCTACCTGCGCAAGCTGGCGCGCGAGCACCACGGGCTGGACAACGCGAGCAAGGGCCTGCTCTACCCAATGATCCATTCCTCGGACAACGACGCGGCGAGTGAGGTGCTGGAGAGCGTGGGGGAGCGGGCTCTGAACCGTGTGGCACGCGACGCGCGGATGCGCGACTACGAGCCGGCGGGTGCGACGTGGGGTTTTACGGAGGTCTCGGCGGCGGATCTAGCACGCTTCTTCGCTCGCCAGGACCGGATGATCCCGCGACGCTTCGTGGGCTACGCGCGCTGGCTTCTGTCGAGCATCGAAGCGAGCGAGAGCTGGGGCATCCCGGCGGTGGCGCGCCCGGAGTTCGAGGTGTTCTTCAAGGGGGGCTGGCTGCCGGAAGTAGAAGGCCTCGTGAATCAGGCGGCGCGGCTCGAGCGCGGAGGGATCGTGTTTTCGCTGGCGGTACTGAGCACCCACGACCCCTCGATGGTCTACGGGGAGCGCACGATCGAAGGGGTGACGCGACGGTTGCTGGGTCGCGCAGGGTAGGAGTTGATATGGAGACCCCCGTCGGGGGTCTCTGATCGAGATTTACACGGGTTGATTGCTCTAGGCTGAGGCTATGTGCAGAAACATCAGAACGCTTCACAACTTCGAGCCTCCGGCGAGCGATCGCGAGGTGCATGACGCGGCGGTGCAGTACGTGCGCAAGATCAGCGGTTCGACGAAGCCCTCGCAGGCGAACGTCGAGGTGTTCGAGCGCGCGGTCGCGGAGGTGTCGGCGGCTACGCAACGGCTGCTGGACGGGCTGGTGACGACAGCCCCGCCGAAAGACCGCGAGGTCGAGGCGGCAAAGCGTCGCGCGCGCTCGGCTGAACGCTTCGCGGCCTAGCTGGCCGGTCGTCCCGCTCCTGGTCGGCGATCTCTACCGGCCCGGACTAGCGTGGCCGGACGTCCTGTCCTCTCGGCCTATCGACGGGTTGACCTTGTTGACGGCCTGATCGGCAGGGCCCAGCACTACTCAGCGGACGATCTCGCGGATCGCGTCAAGACCCTGCGGCTCGGCGGGGAGGTCGGCGAGTGTGGCGGCGACCTCGGCGGCGAGCGCGATCGTAGTATCAGGCGTCTCGCGTAGCCAGCGGGCGAGCCAGCGACAGGCCCACAGGTCGTAGTCCTCGCCCTGCTGGGCAACTAGCGCGACGAGCCGCAGCGCGAGCGCGAGGTTGATGGGACGCCGCTCGCGGGCGATGTCCTTCGCGATCCCGATCGCGATCTCGAGTTCTCGGCGCTCGAGCGCGGCTTCGAGCTCGCGCGTCGGACGGTAGGGACCCACACCCATCATGCGAACGTATGTTCGCATGAGAGTCAAGCCAGTCTATGAATGTCAAATGTTGAACCGAGACGAGACCGAGGGGTCTTGAGTCGGTCTCGTCTCCAACTACTACATCCCGATCGCCCGGCGTACGTGCGAACGAATCGCGACGCGGTAGACCACGTCGGCGAGCAACGCCGCGAAGGTCACTTGGCGCACGCGCATCTGCTTGCTCTGGCGAGCCATCCCTGTCGCCCTTCGCGGCCAGTAAGGCGCCGCTGAGCGCGCTTTCCCCATAGTCATCCCTGATTCCTCTCCCCGCGCCCGGCTCGCGCCGGGCAAGTTGTCTCCCTGGGCTGAGTGTAGGTATCGGAATCTTGCTGTCAAGTCCCGCAGGAATGATCGCGGCGTCGGCCTGGGCGTTGGCCTGTCCGCTGCCGCCGCGGACGTGCCTACGCTTTTTCGATGTCGGCAATCGAGTGGTGCGAGCGCTGTCTGGCCGAGGCGCCGAACTGGTCCTCGGCCGAGTATGCCGAGTGGCACTTGTTGCTCGGCGAAGACGGTGAGCAGTTGGGCGTGGTCTGCATGGGCTGCCTCGCAGATGAGGAGCTGTTGCTCGAGCTGTCGACTAGCTCTCGAGGAAGCGGCGCAGCAGCTCGTGTCCCCCGCTCAGCACGGGATCAGCGTGGGCGAATAGCAGCGCGTCGAAGCGCTCGTCGAGCATCGCGGTCAGATTCGCACGCAGCCCCGCGCGCACACGCTCGGGATCCTCGCCGAGCAGCCGGTCGGGCATGAAGGCGAGCTGACCCGCGCCGTCGCGGGTGAGCCCATCGCCGAAGGAGAGCGCGCCGGGTCCGGCGTCGAGCAGCAGGGTGGTCTCCTCGGGGCAGATCGCGCCAAGCTCGAGTCCCCAGATCCGGTGGTCGAGCTGTTCTCCGAAGGAGAAGCCCTCGACGGGCTGGTCCTCGTCGAAGTGGTAAAGCCCGGCCTCGTGGCAGAGGACGGGGCAGTCGAAGCGCTCGATAAAGCGCGCGCTGTGCCGATAGTGATGGCGATTGCTGAGCACGATCCGCTGCGGGGTCCCGAGCTGGGCGATCGCGTCGATTCCTTCTGGGGGCTCCATGGGATCGAGCAGCGTCGCGGAGTCGAGCAGAAAGCTGCTGTACACGGTCGCACCGATGCCATCGTGGTGGGCGCTCCAGTGAAACAGTCCCGGAATCAGCTCCTGCATGGCGCTCGATTTTCCCTGGCGCGAAGATTCCTAATCCACGCGCCTCGCGAATGACTTGCGCGCGGGGTCAAGAGCGGTCGAAAGGGTAATGATGAGCTGATGAACAGAACGCGATCGGACGGGACGCTGAGCCGCACGGGGAAGCTGACCGCGGTGGGTGGTCTGCTTAGCCTGATTGCCGGCGCCGCGTTGCTTGTGTTCGCCTCATCGTTCGCGGCCGTGATGGTGGGCGCGTTCCTGCTGGGGCTCGCGGGAATTGTGTTCGTCTCGCTCGCGTTCTTGACCGTAGGCGAGGGGGAAGACCGCGACTACGGCAAGCGGGTGCGCTAGGCGGGGGTGAGAATGCTGGGTGCCGCGGGCTCGGGCGCGGGCGGGACATCAGGCCCGGGTACGGGAGGTGCAGGGTTGGGTCGCGGCACGGGCGGTTCGGGATCGGGTCCCGGGCCGGGTCGAGGGTCAGGCGTGGGTGGCGTTGGCGCTGGAGCGGGCGGGCTGGGTGCGGGTATCGCAAATGTGGGGCCATTCCTCATGGGTGTGGGATACCCCTGAAGCACGCGTCGAATCCAGCGTCGCGGGTATCTGATCGTCATGGCGCCACGGCGATGCGAGATCGAATGGACGAGCGCGGAGGTGCATGAGGGGGACGTGACGGTCGCGTTGAACGGGAAGGTCACAAAGGCGTGGCGCGAACGCTTCCGGGGGGTCCTCGCGTTGCTGGGATCTGGCTCGGGCGGCTGGGGTGAGGTGCGGCTCGTGCACAAGGCGATCGAGGTCGAAGGGCTGCGACCCGAAGCCGAGGAGGACCTGCGGCACTTCCTGGAGAGCGCGGTAGGGCAGGTCAACGCGGAGCTGCCCCAGGATGATCGCGACGAGCGGGTCGAGCCCGGGGATCGCATGGCGATCTTGGACGCGGAGATGACCGCGACGCTACGCGGGTTCGCTGAGGCGCGCACGAGTTGACCGAGCGCCGACTGCCCCAGCGCCGATTGCGGGCGTCTCGCGCGGCTCATCCGTCGGGCAGAATGCGGGTATGGGCGATCACCCCGACTACGGCATCCCGCTACGCGAGCAGGACGTCGACCCCGACCCGCTGAGCCAGTTCACAGACTGGTATGTGCAGGCCGGGCGGGCGGGTGTTCGCTTCCCGGAAGCGGCGGCGGTGGCGACGGCCTCGGCAGAGGGTGCGCCCTCGGCGAGGATGGTGCTCGTAAAGACCGTCGATGAGCGTGGCTTTGTGTTCTTTACGAATTATGAGAGTCGCAAGGGCAGAGAGCTCGCGGATAACCCGCGGGCAGCGCTGCTGTTCCACTGGGAGCCGTTGGGGCGCCAAGTGCGGATCACGGGCCCGGTCACGCGCACGAGCGCGGAGGAGACGGCGGCCTACGTGCGTACTCGCGCTCGCGGGAGTCAACTGAGCGCGCTGGCCTCTCCGCAGAGCCAGGTCGTTGCCGGTCGCGAGGAGCTGGAGTCGCGTGTGGCGGAGCTGGCAGGGCGCTATGGCGAGGGCGAGCTACCGCTGTCAGAGGGTTGGGGTGGCTTTCGCGTCGTGCCGGAAGAGATCGAGTTCTGGCAGCAGCGGGATGACCGGCTGCATGATCGGCTGCGCTACAGGCGCGGCACGGACGACGCCTGGGTTATGGAGCGCCTGGCTCCTTAGCGGCGTCGCGCCGAACAACCGACCGCGGTCCGTATAGCGCCGTCTTCGTGTCTCGGCACAAATTCCATATCTTGGTATCAGGGTGGTAACAACCTGATCCCGGAACGAGCTTAGGTTTGCCGACAGCAGCGTGCGACCCTCTCCCGCCCGCTGCTCCCGCTGCTCGAGTCCGGCGCCGGGCTGGTCAACCCCGGCGGCGACGAGCCCGCGAAGACGAGCGCCCCGGGGTCCGGCAGGTGGGCCGGGCCCCGGGCGCCTCTAAGTCGCCGAGTCGATCTCGACCTGTTGGCGTCGGTCAGCGTGGAGCGCTCTGCGACAGCGCCTGGAACCCCCGCGTTCACCGCGGGGGTTCCAGGGGTGTCCTCACGTAAAGAGGCGACGACCGGAATCGAACCGGTGTAAACGGCTTTGCAGGCCGCTGCGTAGCCACTCCGCCACGTCGCCGGGGTCAGTCCGGGACGTGAGGACACCGCAAGCGTATCGGCCGGCTGAGGCCTTTGGGCAAAGTCAAGCGTCGGCCAGGGAGTAACGGTAGTTATGAACCTTTTCCGCACCCGTTAGCTGCGCTTAGAGGTCTGCTTAGTGGCTGCTCAGCCGCGATTTGCAGGATGGACCTCGTCCCGCAATAGACCGGAGGTCAGCCGTGAAGCGTCGATCCATTCCCTTCCTACTCGCCACGCTCTTGGGAGCGGGCTTCGCGAGCGTCGCCGTGATCGCGCTCGGCGCCCGAGGCTCCTCCTCGACAAAAACGACGACAGCTACCGCGAGCATCGCGGGCTCGACCGCGGGCAAACGTGAGCAGGTCGCCTCTACGGCGCTATCCGCGACGCAGATCTACAAACAGGCCTCGCCCGGCGTCGTCTCGATCAGAGCCGTCACTGCTGAAGGCGGCGACAGCGGCACGGGGATCGTGCTCAACGACAAAGGCCTGATCCTCACGAACGACCACGTGGTCGCGGGAGCGAACAGCCTGATGGTCGCGGCGAAAGGCTCGACCTCGGTCACGCGCTCGGCGACGCTCGTAGGCGAGGAAGCAAACGACGACCTCGCGTTGATCAAAGTCAACCCCGCGGGCCTCAGGCTCAAGCCGCTGACGCTCGCGAGCTCGAAGTCGCTGCAGGTGGGCGACGCGGTCTACGCGATCGGCAACCCCTACGGCCTGGATGAGACGCTCACGCGCGGAATCGTCTCCGCGCTCGGGCGTTCGATCTCGGCGCCGAACGGCGCGAAGATAACGGGCGCGATCCAGACCGACGCTGCGCTGAATCCCGGCAACTCTGGTGGTCCGCTGCTTAATGAACAAGGCGAAGTCATCGGGGTGAACTCGCAGATCGCGAGTGAGGCTGCGAGCGTGAGTGGCTCCCAGCCCGGCAGCACCGGCGTCGGCTTCGCGGTCTCCTCCGACACCGTCGCGGAAGCCATCAAGTCGATCGAGGCCGGGAAGGGCGTCTCCTCGAATGGGTCCGGATCGCGCGCGGAGCGTGCAGGCGTCGAAGCGGGCCAAGCTCGCGAACGCCAACTTGAAGGTGGTCGGGAAGTTGAAGGTAGCCGCGAAGCCGAACGCGGCAGTCGAGTCGAAGGTTCCCGGCCCGAAGGCGGCCGCGTCGAAGGCGGCGAAGAAGTGGCTCCAAGCGAAGAAAGCGCCTCCGGCGGCTACAGCGAAGCCGTCCCGGGCACCGGCGGACGAGTCTTGATCGTGCCCTGACCAGAGGGCGGGAAGGCCCGGGTTTTGATCCTTGGCCCGCTCCTTCCACAGCGCGACGGCCGCGCTCCGGGTAGCTCGTCTCCTGCTCTGCGCGCGGCCAACGCGTTGATACGCTTCAGCCTCTTCCAGGGCGATTAGCTCAGCTGGGAGAGCGCCGCCTCGACAAGGCGGAGGTCACTGGTTCGAGCCCAGTATCGCCCACTGCCCTGAACGCCCCGTTCCTGCGGGCTTTCTTGTCTTTCCGTCGCCTCGCCTAACCATGCTGCGCCTCCGCCTGGGGGACGCTCGGGGAACACCGCACCTGCTCACGCGCATGGCGGATCACCTCCGCCGCTGGTTTGCGGGGCTGCCCTTCAAGTTCTCGGAGAACGCCCGCGTAGTGCTTTGCGAGCGTTGCGATCGAGTGTCCGGCTTGCTCCGCGACATAGGTCGGGGAACGCCCCTCCCAAAGCAGCAGTGAGACGAACGAGCCGCGAAGGCGGTACGGCCGCATATCTCCTGTGACCCCTGCGGCCCGGGCCGCGCGCTGATAGATCCGCCGTCGCCAGTTCTGCCAGTCGTGTAGCTGCCATTCCTTGCCGCCTTGGCGCGGGAAGATCAACGCGCTTGCCGGAGGCCGACCCTGAGCGAGGCGCCATTCCGCGCGAGATCCTGCGAGAGCGGGGCGAGAACGTCGACGACCCGATCCGTCTCGGTCTTGCCCGCGTGTACGTGCAAGATGCCCTCTCCGAGATCCTGCCATCGCGCGGCAGTTGCCTCGTCTGGGCGCATCCCGCCATACGCAAGCAATGAGGTCAGCGTCGCATCGCGCAACGACATCTCGGTGCGGATGCGCTCCACCACGAGCGGCGAGAGGGGCTGTGGCCGTTTCGTCGCTGGCTGTCGCGGCTTGTCGATCACGCTCACGGGGTTGCTCGGGAGCAGGCCACGGACAACCGCTCGCCGGAGAATCCCCTGGAGCAGCATTACCGTCTTTCGCTGCGTCTGGACTCCAACATCGGCGCCGCGCATTTGCGCGCATAGATCCTCGACAAGGGCTGGTGTGATCTCGCGTAGCTGGTAGTCGCCGAGCCGGGGCTGCAGATGCGTCCCCCACACCTCCAGATAGCGACGCCTCGTCGACTCCTTGAGGTTTGACACGGCGTACAGCGGCCACCACTCGTCCCGGACGAACTCCCCGAGTGTGACCCGGCTCTCGATTACGCCCGCCGCCAGGGGTCCGAGCTGTCGCCGCCGCTTCACGTCGAGCTCGAAGGCCACCGCGTCACCCTTCTTGTCGAACAGTCGCGTCCGCTGGCGGCCGCCCTCGCGCCATCGCACCGCGTACCTACCGCCCCGATCGCTTCGCTTGTGGATGCTCATGTGTGCACTGCCTTTCGCTCGATCTCGCGCAGCTCTGCCACGCTACCGGGGCCGTGGGATGCCTTTGCGCGAAGTCGCGGACGCCCTCCCTTCGCCGTCATTTCGGCTCCGGTGGTGACCGCCCGCTTGCTCTCTATCCATGCCTCGGCGTCGCCCTCTCGGATGAGGAGCTTGTTCGTTGGCTGGAAGGCGACGAGTCGCCCTTGGGCTATTGCCCGCCTGACGGACTTGTGCTCGCAGCGGGCCATGCGTGCGACCTCTTGGACGGTGAGATAGACGGCCATGCACTAGATGACCCCGAGACGTGACATCCGGCCGGGTAAGTCTGCCCCTTCTGCTCATCACCACCTTGGCCTGGGGGCCGCTCCGGGGTCTAGGGTCTGAAAACCGAGCGCCCCTGCGCCCTGACGTAGGTAACGAAGGTGCTGAACGGCTCGCAGCGCGTCAGCTAGCTGACGCTTCCGATTCAAGTACGTGGCCGTGTCGGGCTGCTCCGCGGCCTCGATTAGTGCGTCCAGCGCGTCGTGGGCCACCGCGGCGAGGCGCGCCTCGGTTCTCAGTTGCGGCTCATGCTTCTCGATCAGGACATCCGCCAGCTGAAGTGGCGTGCCGTACCAATGCGATTCGCGACCGAACGCAGTCTGTGCCCGGCTCACGGAACGCCAGCCATCGCGCATCAGGGCGGCAACGTCTGGCCAGCGGTTCCAGTGCGCGCCGATGTAGTGGCTTACTTCTCGATACGACGGGCGTTTGCCGATGATTCGCATGGCTCGGGCGAGCCGTCGAGCATCTCTATTGGTCAGGTGGGTGTCATCCGTTACGTAGGCCCCCATCAGTCGGTCGATCCCCTGCTGCCGTAGCGGCTTACCGGCTTCCACGAAATTCAGTCTTCCACCGGCCACGGCGGCTCGACGGCATCGAGGCGCACGCTCTACGGGGCACCGAGTGGACCGCGACTGCCGCGAACCGCGATCGCAACGCGTGATGTCGCTGACTAGGCTGCCGCCATAACCGACGGCAGCGACATCGCTCGCTTGGTGGCCCGCTACGAGCACGACGAGCTGGCCCAGCTCCTGCTCGTGGTCGAACAGCTAGATCTGGCCGCGACGATGCTGCGCAGCGATTCCGTGGCCAACGTTCGTGCCGCTCTGATCCTGCTCGACCATCATGCCGAGATCCTCTTGCGCCGGCACTGCGAGTCCCTGTTCCGGGCTGGCGATGGCAAAGGCCCCTTCGTCGGCCGCGCCTACAAGAAAACCGAGCGCAGCAAGATCCGCGCGAACTTCGCCAGCAAGCTCGACGTCGCGTCGGGCGCAGGAAAACTCGGCGCAGAGGTCAAGCCGATCATCGATGGGGACTTCGCCGCCTGCCTGCGGCTCGCCCACCGCCATCGCAATGCCGCCTATCACCGCGATGATCACAACCCCGGCATCCTCCACCTGATCTGCCTGCTCCAGCTGCAAGCGGTGTGCGGACTGCTCTCCGCTAAGACATCGCGCCTTGTCGTGGGGGTGCCGGAGGACATCCCGGTCCTCCTTCGCCACGGAGTCAAGGCGGGCGGTGTCAGCGGCCTTCGTCACGCGATCGACCTGCGCGCCGCAGCCGAGCAGGTGGCCAAGAGCATCATGGGCGATCTCGAGCTTCCCCTTGCGGGCGTCAAGGCGGCGCTTGCCTCGGATCTCTTGGATCGCGCGGATGCTGCGCTCGGGGTGATCAGTGAGGTACTCGAAGCAGGGCTGCCGTCACAGAACCTCTACTTCGCGATCGAGCACGATGAGTTCTGGGAGACGCACGGCAGCGACGAGCAGCTCGTGGAGCTGCTTCAGCGCTCAGACCCGTGGCGTCGTCGCGAGGAGGGCGACTCGCCGGGTCGCCTTCCTGACGAGGTCGAGGCTGACATGCGCCTCGCGAACAATCTACGCAACCAGCGCTACGTCGAGCTTCGCCGGGCGTTTCGTCCCAAGGCTCGCCAAGCCTCCGTCGAAGCAGCCATCCGCCAGGCCGAGAAGCTCCTGAACTACCGCACTCTCGATGAGGTTCTAACGCGCTATGACAGCGCCGACCGAGACCTCGCGATCTTCGAGAAGCACCTCCCCGCTGCAGTGCAGGCCCTCGGTGCGATGGAAGAGCGCGCGCTCGATGATGCGCTCGAACGCTGAGGCTGCCGGAAGCCGTCACGTCGCGGCACGCCGACCTTTGGTCTACGCGACGACGAGGATCGTGCTGAGAATCCCCAGCAGTACCAACACGGCAGTTAGCACGAGAACGACGCGGGTGAGCAAGACCATTTGGCGATTTGCCTGTGCCAACTGCTCGTTCAGTCGTCGGCGCTCTCTTCGCTCGAACTCCGCGAGGTAGTAGGTCAGCTCGACGGTTCGAGCTCGACTCGAACTGGCGAGACGATCGATGGTCACCTCGAGATCCCGGTCCGGAATTACCCACAGTGGGCTGCCGCCAGGTGCGAGTCGCCTCCACTCGAGGATCTGAACGACCTCGACGACCCTCCTAAGGATCTTATCCAGCACCCAGCTCTCAAGACGACCGAGAGGCCCGCTGGATGAACTCGCTCGCAACAGCCCGGGCGCCATGCGGTCGTAGGACGACACGAATCGAAGCTACTGCCGAGGGCGGACGCGGGCGCTCAGGCGGGCCATAACGCCCGGACGTCGCCCGCGATAGGTAGTCCGCAGAGATGCACTCGCCGGTCAAGTCGGAATTCCGGCCGCCACCTGCACACGAAACCCGGATGCCCGGTCTTGTCTCGCTTGCTTGCGCCTTCCGGCGCTCCAGACCTGGTCACTCAGCCTGCGCCCGCTCCGCTCAACGCTCCCGCCGCCTGGCGCCTACGGCCGTTGCTCCTATGTCAAGTAGAACCCGGAAATTGCGGACTGCCTCATCAGTTGGTACGCCCGACTTAGCCCGTCCGGAATATCAGAAGAACAACGAGATAGGGGTGGCAGAACGTGATGGATTGACTATCAAGCACCCATCCGTTATCCGCGAACTTGTCGAGAATCGGGTTCACCCTGTCCGATGGGTTTTCGTGAAGGCCGATGTCCTTGATCGTGATCGACGCGTACCTCACGGAAGCGACCCTACTTATTACCCGCGCGGCTCGCCTTCGGCTCGCTCGCGCCTCGACGCCGCACGCCGGCCAGGCAGCCTCCGGCTGCCACTCGCACTTCGCTTCGCTCAGCGCCCCTCTGCCACGGCGCACAGCGACTACAGCCCCACAGACTAGGGCATGAAAATGCCACCGAGGCGCTGTCCGGCACCGGCCCTAGGGTCGGCTGACCGGGACAGGGGCCTTCGTGGAAGCGCGTTGTGGGC
>Ga0335073_10004056_pt1 | contig 20464 bp, 18 predicted proteins | sample Lox_Sample_22_FD_207093 | JGI IMG/M metagenome (GOLD analysis project Ga0335073, IMG submission 207093) | Soil microbial communities from Loxahatchee National Wildlife Refuge, Florida, United States - Lox_Sample_2.2 | ecosystem: Environmental > Terrestrial > Soil > Wetlands | place: USA...
CGCGGCCCGCCACGATGAATTCCGAGCCGCTGCGCAGCCTGGAACGTCAGAGCGGGTCGATTGCGCGATCGGCCGGTCGAGGATGGGCCCGGCGCGGTTGACCGCGCGTCTGGAGTGACTGGCGCGGCGGCAGGTGCGGCGTTCCCGGGGGCCGCGCCCGGCCGCCAGCCGCGGTTTTCATGATCACGAAAGATCTTGGCTGCTATCACGACCATTTCCTTTCGCGATCATGGGCCACCAACCGGATCGTGTTAACCCTGGGGAGTGCGGGACTTGCGGGGCGATGCCCACCGTCGTCACAGGGCGTACGTCGCCTCGATCGTGGGGCGGCGGGTTTCGGTATTGGCACGACCCGGTAGACCGGATCGTATTGCGCAGCCTGCGGGCTACCGCCGGGGGGCACGGTGGTGTTTCCCCGGTACCGAGACGGAACTCGGCGCCTGGGAGCGCGGCGCCGGGGTTTGTCGGCGATTTCGGCGAACCAGGCCGTTTTGGGTTAGTGCTGAAGGTTTGACCGCTGACAGCGGTCAAACCTTCAGCACTAACAAGATCATCGCGCCGCTGGGAGCCGTGGGGCTCACGGGGCGACGCCCGCCATCGTCAGACGCAGCGCCAACGGGACCTTGGGGACCTTGGGGTGTGCGTGGCTCTTGGGGCAAAGCTGCCATCGGTCAAGGGCCGAAGTCAACCGGCTTACTAGGCGACGGTGACGTGCACGGTGTGATAGCCGGTCGCGCCGTTCGGCTCGGGGGCGTGGTAGACGGAGGTCTGCGTGTAGCCGGTCTTGTCGGTGGCCCGGACCTGCAGTGTGTGCGCGCCGGATGTCGCCTGCCACGGGTAGTACCACTGCCGCCAGGTGTCGATCGTGTCCTGGACGGCGAGCTTCGCCTGGTGCCAGGTGCCGTCGATCCCGACTTCCACCGCCTCGATACCGCGGTGCTGGGCCCAGGCGACGCCGGCGATCATCACCGTGCCCGCGGCGACGTTGCCGCCCTTCGGCGTGTCGATGCGGGATTCGGTTTTGATCGGCGCCTGCTGCGACCAGCCCCGCTGGGTCCAGTACGCGTCGAACGCGCCGAACGTGGTCAGCTGCATGTCCACCACCCACTTGCAGGCCGACACGTAGCCGTAGAGGCCTGGCACCACGACGCGGACTGGGAAACCGTGTTCCTGCGGGAGCGGCTGCCCGTTCATCCCGATGGCGAGCAGCGACGCCCGGCCGTCCATCACCGGGTCGGTCGCCACGCCCAGGTTCATCCCGTTCACGTCGCGCATCACGATCTGCGTGGCGCCCGGCTGGATCCCCGCCTCCTTGAGCAGGTCGGCGAGCAGCGTCCCCTGCCAGCGGGCGTTGCCGACATAGTTGCCGCCCACGCTCTCCGAGACACACGTCAGCGTGACGTCGTGGTCGATCATCGGCCGCTTCACGAGGTCGGCGAACGTGAGCGTCATCGGCTTGTCCACCATGCCGTGGATCCGCAGCTGCCAGGACTGAGCGGGAACCTGCGGTATCACCAGGGCCGTGTCCACGCGGTAGAACTGACTGTTCGGGGTGTAGAACGCCGACAGGCCAGGGATACCGGTGATCTCCGCCCCCTTGGGCAGCGGCGGCGCCTTCACGGCGGTGCCGCCCAGCTTCACCGAGGCCGTGTTCACGCTGAACCGCTTGTCCTGCAGGTACTGGCCGCCGAAGCCGGCCGTCGCGGCCACCGCGGCCGCCGCGCCGCCGGCGGCCAGGAACTTGCGCCGGTCCATTACAAGTAACCCTCCGCCCGCCGGCCGCGATACCGGCTGGCCCTCGGCATCCCCGTGCGGACCAGCCAGACGATGGCGGCGATCCCGGCGATCCCGCCGACAACCGACGGGATCACGTCGGTGACGTGGCTTTCCGGCCTGGTGATGGCGACGAACGCCCCGAACAGGCCGAACAGGCCGATGCCTGCTACCCCGATGGCGATCCGCCGCCAGGCGAGCACGCCGATCACGACCGCGATCAGCGCGATCGTGACGTACATGCCGAGCAGCAGCATGTTCTTGTCGTTTTCGCCGAATTTCTCGACGGCGAAGTTCTTCAGGGCCGGGGGAGTGCGGTCGATGAAGGCGCCGCCGACGGCGATGATGGGCGACGCCTGCGGCCGCACGAACGCGGCGACGAGGTTCGCGATGCCCAGGGCGACGGCCGCGGCCAGGAAGCCGGCGACGCCGCCGGCCAGCAGCCCGCTGCTGGCGCGCAGCCCTCTGCTGGCGCGCGGCCCGCTGCTGGCGCGCGGCCCGCTGGTGGCCCGCGGCCCGCGGTCAGCGGCGTGCCGGGGCCGGCCGTAGCGGCCGTCCGGCGCGATCTCGAAGTCGTCGTCTCGCGGTGCCGCGTAGTCGCGGCCGGCGGCCGCCACGAGCGGTCCTGACGGCGTGCGTCGCGGCGCTTCCCACTCGGTGGGCTGGCCCCACGGGTCATCCCACGGTGCGGGCTGCCGCGGCGCGCCCGCCAGCCCCGCGAACCCGCGGTGATCGTCCGCGTAGCCGTTCCCGCTCCAGGAGCCGGCCCGGGTGTCCGCTCCGGACTGATAGTCCGGGTAGGGGGCGTAGCTGTCTTCGTACTGGGCGAGCGCCGGGTAGCGCGGCTGGCGTCGGCGGTGCGGCGGGTCCTGGTAACTCATAACCCTATTCACGGCCGTCGGCCGCCGCCGTGTTCGCGGATCGGGCGTCCGGTAATGGGGTGGTAAGAACCGTCTGGCCGATTATGAGCGCGCGCCGGCCTCCGCGCCGGAGTCCGCCGTGTCTCCGGACAGGAACGCTGGCAGGCCCCCGGCGCCAATGGTCACCGAGACGTCCGGCTTGGCGTACACCGCCGTCGGCTCGAGCACCGGGGCGTCCACGGCGACCGGCACGCTGGCGGCTGCCACGCTGGCGGCTGCCACGCTGGCGGCTGCCACGCTGGCGGCTTCCGCGAGGGCGGTTTCCGTGGGTGCGGTTCCGGCCGGAGCCGAGGTGCGGCGCGAGAGCAGGTACCGGGCCAGCGCACAGGCGCACGCGACGGCCGCCCCGGCGCCGTACGCGGCCAGCCGCGTGTCGTGGATGGCGACGCCGAAGAAGTGCAGGTGCTTGCCGGTCGTGAGGTAGGCGCCCGCGGCGATCGCCAGCCACTCCGGGCGCCCATCGAGCGCGACGAGCATCACGAGCAGGATCGCGTACCACTGGTAGTCGGGCGTGCATACCGTGAGCGCGGCGGCCGTCATCAGCACCCCGCCACGCCACGGCTGGTCAGGATCGCCGAACCTGAAGATCGCCAGCGCGATCGCGGCCAGGATGACGACCGCGACCGCCGTGGTCAGCCTGCCGTGCACGAACAGCCCGATGATGTCGAAGCCGTTCCCCGACGAGTAACCCTCCTGGTGCAGGTATCCGGGGAGGAAGCCGATGACCTTGCGGCCGGCCGCAAGCAGGTGCGGAGCATAGACCAGCGATATCGCCGTCGCGGCGGACGCCGAGATCACCAGCCAGCCGCGCCGCAGCACCGCGGGCAGCACGAGGGCGGGTGTCCCCTTGGTGGCGATGGCCAGACCGAGCAGGACGCCGCCGAGCGCGGTCCTGCCCTCGGTCCTGGCCCGCGCCAGGAGCAGCAAGGCGACCAGCGTGAAGGCGACCGCGACCACGTCGACGTGCGCGTTCTGCCCCGCCTCGAGGACGACGGTGGGACACCAGGCCCAGAGCGCGGCCAGCCGCGGGTCTTTGCCGAGCCTGCGCAGCCCGGCCAGCAAGATGACGGTGACGAGCACGGCGAACGCGGCCGCCGCGGCCTGGATCGGGATGGTCGAGTCGTCCGCGGGAGCGGCCAGCTGCACGGCGTAGAAGTACGCCTCGGCCACCGGCGGATAGATGGTGGGCACCTCGACCCGGTTCAGCTTCGTGCAGCCCGCCAGGAGGCTGTCCGCGGGGTCGGCCCTGCTGATCTGATTTCCCTTTATGCAGTCCGCGTAGTGACCAGGCCCCGTGCCAGACCACAGGAAGTCGTCGCGCAGCCGGGCGACCCCCGCGTCGCCTGGTGCGTACAGGTACGGGTCGATGCCCGCTGCCTGCACCCTGCCGTCCCAGATGTACCGGTAGGAGTCGGTGCTGTTCTGCGGCGGCCCGGCGAGCGCGGCCACCTGGAGCGCGATGCCGCCGGCGAGGATCAGCCCGACCGCGAGCCTGACCGTGACCTTCCGCAGCAGCCACGCCGCGCAGCCGAACGCGATCCACGCGCCGCCCACCAGCGCCAGCGACTGGAGCCGGGCGGGGTCGAGGCCGGGCCGTGCGATCAGCAGGACCAGGCCGCCGAAGGCGAACAGGAACACGATGATCCCGGCGACCCGCAGTTTCGCGCTCATGAGCAACGAGGGTGCATCACCCCACGCGCCCTGGGCTGCCGCCCGGCAGCACCGTAATCAATCTTTAAGGGGCGCAGCGAGGTGAACCAGCGGCCGTGGGCGGACCAGGTCTCGGCCGCTGACAGGCCTGCCTCGACCGCCACCGCGGCGATGTGGTCCGCGCCCACGTATGCCCAGGGGAACCACGAGCTCGCCTGCCCGCCGTGCCGCAGCCTGACCTGCTCGCTGCGGCGCGCCGTGCCGGGCGGCTGAACCTCGACCAGTGCCTGCCCGCGCGGCGTCAGCAACTCGCTCACCCGCCGCAGCAGGGCCACCGGGTCGCCGCCGATCCCGATGTTGCCGTCGGCGAGCAGCACGGTCATCCAGCGGCCGGTGCCGGGGATGGGGCCGAAGACGTCGCGAAGCAGGGTGAGCGCTCCGGCCGCGCGGGCGATGTGCACCGCGTAGGGCGTGACGTCGATGCCGAGCGCGGGGATGCCGCGCTCGGCCAGCGCGACGGTCAGCCTGCCAGGACCGGACCCGACGTCGAGCGTCGGGCCGGCGCAGCGATCCACGATCGACGTGTCGCCCGGCCGGACGTGCAGCCAGTGCTCCACGTGCAGCGGGGATCTCGTGCCGTCGGCGTGCTCGATCTCCGGCCGCGCGATCCCGGCGAGGGCATGTTCGTAAAGTTCGCCGATCACGCGATCTCCTCCGCAAGCCTGACAGCCGGACGCAGATCAGTGTTCTCCCGGCGGAGGCCCGCAGTTGACCCCATTGCCGCGGCGCTTACGGAATCGTCATTGACCTTACGGAGTAGTGACGGATTCACTCCGTTTGCTGTCCGCGCGATCGCGGGGCGGCTTACCGTGGAGCCGTGGTTAACAACCCTGACCCGCCAGGGCGGATCGTCGTAGTTGATGATGACCCCACCGTCGCCGATGTCGTCGGGCGTTATCTCGTCCGCGACGGGCACACCGTGGAATGCGTGCACGACGGCTACGAGGCGCTCAGGCGAGTCGCGGAGCAGCCGCCCGATCTGGTGGTGCTCGACCTGATGCTGCCGGGCATCGACGGCCTCGAGGTCTGCCGGCGGCTGCGGGAGCGCTGGCCGATCCCCGTGGTCATGCTGACCGCGCTCGGTGACGAGACCGACCGGCTGGCGGGCTTCGAAATCGGCGCCGACGACTACGTGACCAAGCCGTTCAGCCCGCGCGAGCTGGCGATGCGGGTGCGCTCGGTGCTGCGCCGGGCCAGGGGAACCGGGCTGCCGGACAAGGCGGACCAGGGAGTCATGACGGACCGCGAGCTGACCGTCGACCTGGCGGCGCACGAGGTGCGGGCGGGCGGCAGGCTCATCCAGCTGACGTCGCGCGAGTACGACCTGCTGGTTTTCCTGATGCGCAACCCGCGGAAGGCGTTTACCAGGGAGCAGCTCCTCAGCGAGGTCTGGAGCTGGACGTTCGGTGACACCTCCACGGTCACCGTGCACGTGCGGCGGCTGCGCGAGAAGCTGGAGTCCGACCCGACGTTGCCCAAGCGCATCGTCACGGTCTGGGGCGTCGGCTACCGGTACGAGCCGGAGTCGGTATGACCGGGAACCTGGCCGACGTCATGCCGGGGGTCGCGTCGACCGACGTGCTGCACACCTCGATATGGGCGGCGGGCATAGCGGTCGTGGTCACGGTCATCGGCGCGATCCTCCTCAAGGTCGTGGCGGGCCGGTCGATCGGGGCGATGCTCACGCTCGTGGCGTTCGTGACCGTGGGCACGTCGCTGGCCGGGGCAGCCGCCACCGTGGTGCTCATGCTCGGGCCGGTCGGTGACCCGGTGCTCGAGTTGCTCGCCCTCGCCGGGCTGGCCGGGCTGGCGGTCGCGCTGTTCTTCAGCCGGCGGATCACCAAGGTGACAAGGAAGCTGCTCGCCGCGGTGCGCGAGGTCGGCGACAGCGGCATCTACACGCCGCCGGTCATCAGGCTGCCGGCCGAGCTCGCCGGGCTGTCAGCAGGCCTCGCCGAGGCGCACGACAAGCTTGGCCAGTCGCGCGCCCGTGAGCAGGCGCTGGAGGCGAGCCGCCGCGAGCTCGTCGCCTGGGTCAGCCATGATCTGCGCACCCCGCTGGCCGGGCTGAGGGCGATGGCTGAGGCGCTCGAAGACCAGGTGGTGACCGACCCGCGCGAGGTCAGCCATTACCACTCCCAGATTCGCCGCGAGACAGACCGGCTGTCCGCGATGATCGATGACCTCTTTGAGCTGTCCAAGATCCACGCGGGCACGCTCCGCCTGTCGCCTCGCCTTGTCGCGCTCGAGGACCTCGTCGCGGACGTGGTCTCGAGCACGGAACCGGTGGCGCGGGCGAAGGGCATCAGGCTGACTGGATCCGCCGTCCGCGGCATGCCCGTCGTCATCGACACCGCGGAGCTGGGCCGCGCGGTCAAGAACCTGGTCACCAACGCGATCAGGCATACGCCCGTCGACGGGACGATCGAGATCATCGGCGATATCCAGGCCGGGATGGCGTGCGTCAGCATCGCCGACGAGTGCGGCGGCATTCCGCCCGAGGACCTGCCACGGGTGTTCGACGTGGCCTTCCGCGGCGAGAGCGCGCGCACCCCAGACCCGTCCGGCGGCGCCGGGCTCGGGCTGTCCATAGCACGGGGCATCGTCGAGGCGCACGACGGCCAGATCAGTGTCCGCAACACCGGTCCCGGCTGCCAGTTCCGCATCAAGCTGCCGCTCGCCCGCCCGGCCGCCCCGGCCGTCTCCCGGCCGGCGCCAGCATCCCGCGCCGCGCGCGCGGTCCACGCCGCCCGCTGACACGTCCGCCGGCTCTCGCCGATTACCCCCGTTACCGCCGTTTGCCACGATAATGCGGGCAGGGCCGGGCGTAGGGGCCATGGCGTTTGGGCGAGGGCGGAGCCACATGAGAGTGCTCGTTACGGGCGGGACTGGGTTCGTCGGCTGCCATTCGGTCGCCGCCCTGGTGTCCCAGGGTCATCGTGTCCGGCTGTGGTGCGGTCGCCTGATCAGGTGGCCCGCAGCCTTTCCCCGCTGGGAGTGGCAGACGTCGAATCCGTCCAGGGCGACGTGACCGCGCCGCAGTCGGTGGCGGAAGCCATGGCGGGCTGCGACGCGGTGCTGCACGCGGCGGCCGTTTACTCGGTGGACCCACGGGCGGCCGCGCGCATCCGCGCGACCAACGTGCGCGCCACCGAGACCGTCCTGGGCGCGGCGGTCCGCATGGGGCTGGACCCCGTCGTGCACGTCTCCAGCTACGTGGCGCTGCTGCCGCCCGAGCCGCGGGGCGCTGTCTTGACCCCCGATTCGCCGGTGACGCGGCCGCGCGGCGCCTACTGCCGGTCCAAGGCCGAATCTGACCTTGTCGCGCGCCGCTACCAGGAGCAGGGCGCCCCCGTGGTGATCGTCTACCCGGGAGGGGTGATTGGCCCCAACGACCCCTACCTGGGAGACAGCAACCGTGTCCTCGTCGAAGGCGCGAAAAACGGCCTCGCCATGCGCGGCGGGGGCCCGGTAGTCGATGTCAGGGATGTGGCGGCCGTGCACGCCGCGGTCATGGAGCCCGGCCGGGCACCCGCCGGTACATGATCACCGGGCATTACATCGCCATGCCTGACCTCATCGCGATGCTGCAGGAGATCACCGGCCGCCGCAGCCGGATCGTGGCCATGCCCGCCGGCCTGACCCTGGCCGCCGGCCGCGTGGCCGGCCTCATGCAGCGCCTGCTGCCCGGCCGGCTCCCCCTCACCCACGAGGGCCCCTGGATTTTCTCGCTCCAGCCGCACGGCGACGACTCCAGGACCGCCAGCGAACTCGGCATCACCGCACGCGACTTGCGAGCGACCCTCGCGGACACGGTGCGGTGGCTGGCCGATGAGGGCCACCTGCCGGCGCCACGGCCGCAGGGGACATAGCCTCTAGCCGTCGCAGCGCCGCGAGCCTACACTCCTGGCATAGCCAGGTACTTTGACGTTCATCCGGCCAACCCGCAGCACCGGGCGATCGCCCAGGTGGCCGAGATCGTGCGCGCGGGCGGCGTGATCGCCTACCCGACGGACTCCTGTTATGCGCTGGGGTGCCAGCTCGGCAACAGCGACGGCATCGCGAGGATCAGGGCGATCCGCCACCTCGACGACCGGCACCACCTCACGCTCGTGTGCCAGGACTTCGCCCAGCTCGGCCAGTTCGTGTACGTGCCCAACCGGGTGTTCCGGGCGATCAAGACGGCGATCCCCGGCCGTTACACGTTCATCCTTCCGTCGACCAAGGAAGTGCCGCGCAGGCTCCAGCACCCGGGGAAGAAGACGGTCGGCGTGCGGATCCCCGACCACGTCGTGGCCCAGGCGCTGCTCGCCGAGCTCGGCGAGCCGCTCGTCTCAAGCACGCTGCTGCTGCCCGGCGATGACGAGCCGATGACCCAGGGCTGGGAAATCTGCGAACAACTCGGCCAGGCCGTGGACGCGGTGATCGATTCCGGTGACTGCGGGACCGAGCCGACGACGGTCATCGACTTCGCGAAGCCCGAACCCGAGATCGTCCGCCGCGGCGCGGGCGACCCGTCCGTTTTCGAGTGAACCGCGCCCCGCTCGGAGGCCGCTAGGAGCGGCTGGCGGCGGCTGGGGCGCGGAGCGGGGCGCGGGCGAACTCGGCGACGCCTGCCGCGAAGCCGACCCGGGCGCGGAATCCCAGGTCGCGAGCCGCGGCCTCGGGTGAGGCCACCACGTGGCGCACGTCGCCGAGGCGGTACTCGCCGGTGATCTTCGGCTCCACCGTGCCGCCGCCGAACGAGACGGCGAGCTCCGCCGCCATCTCGCCGACCGTGTGCGAGATGCCGCTGGCCACGTTGTAGGCACGCACGGTCCCCGCCGGGACCGCCCCGCCGGTCGCGGCCAGGGCGAGCACGTTGCAATCCGCCACGTCGCGGACGTGCACGAAGTCGCGGTGCTGGCCGCCGTCTTCGAACACCCGGGGCGGCACGCCGTTCTCCAGGCAGGAACGGAAGATCGCGGCCACGCCCGAGTACGGGGTGTCGCGGGGCATCCGGGGACCGTACACGTTGTGGTAGCGGAGCGCCACGGCGCTGCCGCCGGTCAGCCTGGCCCAGTTGGCCGCCAGGTGCTCCTGCGCCAGCTTGCTCGTCGCGTAGGCGTTGCGCGGGTCGAGGATGGCATCCTCCGGCACCGTGCACCACGAGAGCGCCGAACCACAGACCGGGCAGCGCGGCTCGAACACGCCCGCGTCCAGGTCGGCTGCGGCCCGGGGAAGCGGCCGCACGCCGCCATGACGCGGGCATTCGTACGCGCCCTCGCCGTACACCACCATCGACGAGGACAGCACGAGACGCGACACGCCCCGGCGGCCCATCGCGTCGAGCAGGACGGCGGTGCCGGTCACGTTGACATCCGCGTACAGCGGCAGATCGGCGAGCGAGACGCCGAGCCCGACCATGGCGGCCAGGTGGCACACGGCGTCCACGCCCTCGAGAGCGTCGTCCACCGCGGCGGAGTCACGGACGTCCGCCACGCGAAGCTCCAGCTCGTTCGGAAGATAAGAAGGCTTGCCATCGTGCACAGCGGGGCTGAGCGAGTCGAGGCCGCGGACCTCATATCCCGCCGCGGCCATGGCCTCAAGCACATGGGATCCGATGAACCCCGCCGCTCCCGTCACTAGTACTCGCATAGCTGCGAGCCAAGCATGCGCCGGGGGCACCCAGCGACCGCGCGTGGCCGGCCGTCACATTTCCGTAAGGCCCAAACCCCAGCTAAACGCCCATGACGCCGCTAGCGTCGGCGCCATGGAAGCCATGGAATCCGCCACGGACGCCATCGACGTCGTGCTGCCGTGCCTCAACGAGGCCGGCGCCCTGCCCTGGCTGCTGACCAGGATGCCCGCCGGATACCGGCCGATCGTGGCCGACAACGGCTCAACCGACGGGTCCGGCGAGATCGCGGCGGAACACGGCGCCACGGTCGTGCACGTGCCCCAGCGCGGGTTCGGCGCCGCGTGCCACGCCGGGCTGCTTGCCGCGACCAGCGACATCGTGTGCGTCATGGACGCGGACGGGTCGTTCGACCCGGCCGACCTGGAGATTGTCAGCGGCCCGGTCAGGGCGGGCGCGGCCGACCTGATGCTCGGGCGGCGGGCGCCGCAGGCGCTCAGTGCCTGGCCCGCGCACGCGCGGCTCGGGAACATGGTGCTCTCGGCGGAGCTTCGCCGCCGCGCCGGGGTCCCGCTGCACGACCTTGGCCCGATGCGCGCCGCCCGCCGGCTGGACCTGCTCGCACTCGGCCTCAGGGACCGGCGGTTCGGCTACCCGCTCGAGATGGTCATGCGCGCCGCGGCGGCGGGCTGGCGGATCGGCGAGGCGCCTGTGCCTTACTACCCCCGGACAGGGAAGTCCAAGGTGACCGGCACGGTGGGCGGCACCGTCAAGGCCGTGCGCGACATGCGCCGGGTGCTGGCCTCCTGCGCGGCATGAGCTGGTTCGACGCCGCGGGGCCGGGCGGCACGAGTCTGGGCGCGCTCGCCGCGCAGGTGATCGTCATCGCGAAGGAGCCCGTTCCCGGCCGGGTCAAGACCAGGCTGACCCCGCCGTGCACGCCAGAGGAAGCGGCGTCCCTCGCGGCGGCGGCGCTCGCCGACACGCTGGCCGCGGCCGCGGCCGCGCCGGTAACCCGCCATGTGCTCGCGCTCGCGGGTGCGGCCGGCGCCTGGCTCCCGGCCGCGTTCGACGTCGTGGCGCAGCGCGGCGGCGGCCTTGACGAGCGGCTCGCGGCGGCGTTCGCGGACACCCATGCCAGCCTGCCGCTGCCGATGGTGCTGATCGGCATGGACACGCCGCAAGTCACCGCCGGCCTGCTCGCGGAGGCGGCGCAGTCGCTGGTCTGCGGCGAGGCGGACGCGGTGTTCGGCCCGGCCGCCGACGGCGGGTTCTGGCTGCTCGGCCTGCGCAGGCCGGACCGGTCACTGCTGGCGGGCGTGCCCATGTCGCGCCCGGATACCGGCCGGCATCAGCTTGACAGGCTGACGTCGGCCGGCCTGCGGGTGGCGATGATGCCGGAACTGACCGACGTGGACACCATCAGGGAAGCCGAACTGGTCGCGGGGGCGACCCCGGGTTCCCGGTTCGCCGCGGAATTCGGCCGCGTGGTGGCCGGGCTGACGTCGGTCGCCGCCCAGTCGGCGCACCAGCCGGCGCACCAGCCGCTCTAGAGCGCGCTAGGCGACCGGTCCCTGGACGGTCACCAGCGTGCCGTAGGTCAGGTAGGGCCAGATGTACTGGGCGGTGCTCGGCGGCAGTTCCACACAGCCGAGGCTCTGGTACCAGCCGTAGCCGTCCCGGTCGAAGCCGTGCACCGCGTCGCCGCCGTTGAAGTAGGAGATCCAGCTCACCGGGTCGGCGTACTTGGTGCCGTCCGGGTTGGTCCCGCTCATGATCTGGAACTGAAGGCGCTCGTAGACGGGGAACGTGCCGTCGGCGGTGGGCGCCTGCGCGATCCCGGTGTTGGCCGGGCTGTCCAGGATTCTCTTGCCGTCGTGCCAGACCTGCAGGGACTCGTCCGCGTCGCCCTGCGTGGCGAGCGCGTAGGAGTACCCGTTCGGGTTGGTCTGGTCCTTGGCCGCCGCACTGAGCAGGTCCGACCAGACCGCGGGGCCTGCCACCCCGTCCATCGCGAGGCCCTCGTTGAACTCGAACGCCCTGATCGCGCCCTCGTCGAGGATGTTGTTGGAGCCGGTCACCCACTGGCTGGTCAGCTGGCTGGGGTAGCCGGACTGGAAGCTGAAGGAGCCCGACGGCGGCGCGTACGCGGCGGACAGCTGCTCGTTCAGGTCGCCGTCGCCGATCGCCGCCAGCGTCGTCTGCGCGCTGGTGCTCGCTGTCCAGGTAAGCGGCAGGTACCCGAGCTGCGCCAGCAGCTGCTGGAGCCGGATGGTGGAGAAAGAGCCGGTGGTGAAGCTGACGCTGGCCGACTTCGCCAGCACGCCTCCCGAGGTAGCCCGCACGCCGCGGTCGCCGCCGGGGATGTGCACGGTGACGCTCGTTCCCGCCCCGAACCCGTACGACGGGGTGAAGGTCGCCGTGTGGCCGGCCACCTGCCAGCTCCCGGCGATCGCCGGGGAGAGCGTGGGCAGCGGGGTCCGCGGCGAGAGAGCGGACGAGAACGTCAGCGTGACCGGATCGGCGCCGTTCACGCCGCGGGTGCCGGCGCCGGGGCTCACGGAGACGACTTTGAGCGGCGTGACGTGGACCGCCGGCGTCGTGTGGTTGGCCGCGCGGGTGACCGCCTTGCTGCCGCTGGCGTTGTCGTCGCCAGTGTTGGCGGCCACCGCCGCGTGGGCGGGTCGCTGAGAGGAAACCGCGGCGAATGTCCCGCCTGCGATGAGCACCAGGGCGGCCGCGCCCGCGGTCGCCGTGATCCTCCGGTGCCGGAACAGCGCTGTGCTGCCCCGGCCCACACTCCCCAAGAACGACACGGTGCGAACTCCCTGGTCAGGTACGGTCACGGCGCGGGTGCGATGCGCATCAAAGGCCGGAGACTCGCATCGCTCAAAGTCCGAAGTCGCCGCTCAGAGTTTAGGCGAAATAGACCCCAGAACGGGAAACTTTGGATCAAGGCTCACCAACCTAGAAGACGCCCGTATCACCGGAAAAGTTGCCACCGATCGCCACGCTCTTCGCGAACCCGGCGCGTAACACCTTCGCAACAAGTGCGGTGACCGCCGGCATCCGGCCAATGACCCAGCGTCGATAAATCCTTACGGCACCAGGCGCCGGGTACGCGACAGCCAGCGTACAAGTGTCATATATCTGAGACTATTGGCCACGCCTATCAGGCACGTTAGAAGTTGGCAATAATTCTCTCAGAAATTAGCCGGAAATGAGCCGGGTAAATTATTCCCCATAACCTAAAAAAACCTCTCTAGCTGGGCTAACGTAATTCATCGGGAGCGCGGCAGCGGACACGGAGGTGGATTTAATGCTCACCGGGCATCGGCCCGTAGTGCGCCGGCGCACACGACGTAGTCGCGCTGCGCGCATTGCGATTCCTATCGCTATACCAGTGGCGCTGGGCCTTACTCTGGGGGTGGTTATCGCAGTCTCGGCCCACCAAGGCTCCACAGACGTCAACCAGTCGGCGTTCGGGTTGAGGCACCCGAGCCCGTCAGCCAGCGCCAGCACGAGCGCCACGGCGACGGCGTCAGCCAGCGCCAGCCCCACGGCGAGCACCGGCGCGGCGGTCCCGCCGGCGAACACGTTCGCGAACGGCCCCGTCGCCACGCAGAAGCTCGGTGACGTGGCGACCGCCCCGGTCAGCGGGGCCGCGGGCGCTGCGCCGATCAACCTGAACCAGACGGCTGCCGAGGCCGCCAACTCGATGAACTGCACGATCCAGGTGCCGGCGAACCCGCTGACGGCCCAGGGCCTGGAAACGCCGTGGCAACTGGGTGACGGCTGCTCGATGGCCAACGCGGGCACCGAGGGCGCGTTCGTCGAGGCGACGATCCTGGCGCCGAACGGCCAGCTGTCGGTCTACAACCCGCTCGTGATCACCGCGGGCACGACGCCGGCCGCCGCTCCGGCGCCCGCGACGGTCCCGGCGGGCTCGGTGGTCGAGATCTCGGTCGGCTTCAACGGCACCAACCTCGCGCTGACCGGAGCCGGCGCCAACGAGGGCAACTGCGTCGACGCGCTCGGCCAGTCGCTCATCGGCCAGGTGTCGACCTGCAACTCGGTCAACTTCTTCAATACCGCGAACGCGGACATCGCGCGCGGCACGCTGACCGTGCCGGCGGCCGGCACGTCGCTCGACGGCCAGCAGTGCGAGACCACGCGCGACTTCGCCCTGGTCGACCAGGACCCGAGCGACAACGTGGTCACGCAGTACCTGATCAACGCCAGCGGCCAGACCGAGCAGGCCTCGCCGGCCAACGTGGCGGCCGACGGCAACGCCGACACGCTGCTCACCAACGGCAGCGACGACGCGCTGCTGAGCGAGTTCGTCGACCCGTCGAACGGCTGCACGCCGTTCACCGCGCCGGACCCGACCTACCCGAAGGCCGACGCCCCGTCGCAGGTGCTCAACGAGCTGGCGGCGCGGGTGGACCAGAAGGCCCCGATCGCGGTCATCCCGGTGAACGACGAGATGGTGCTGGTCAACGGCAACTTCTCGATCGCCAAGACCAACGTCTACCGGTCGCTGGTTGACCAGCCGCTGCTGGCGGCCGGCACCAACGCGACGCAGGTCGCGGCGGACTTCTGCCAGAACATGGTCAACATCGCCCCGGCGCGCGACCAGCTGGACGCCACGAGGAACGCCAACTTCACCAGCCCGGTCCCGGCGACCGGCGACAACCTGAACACGTTCCTGGGCAACCGCCTGTCGATGTCGTTCACCAACCTCAACTGCCAGCTCTACGGGCTGACCAACCCGGTGAACGTGACCGTGAACGGGAACGATGTCGCGATCGCGGTCACCTACAACACGGCGCAGCAGACGGCGAAGATACCGGCCGCCGCGACGATGGCCCCGAACCCGACGAGGAACGTGCCCACTGGCCGCCAGGGCCACCGGCAGAACCCGTCCGGCATGTAGCGGTCAGCAGCTGCGACAGGACACGGTGCGGCGGCCCCGGGAGAAGCGGGGCCGCCGCACCGTGTTGTCCCCCCGGGGGACGCTCCCCTGGACCCCCCGGCCTTATTGTGGGGTAAAACCAGGAGAGGTAGGTCAGCGTGAGCTCCGTGTTCGTAGTGGATGCCTGCCGTACGCCGATCGGCAAGGTGAAGGGGTCGCTGGCCGAGGTCCGTCCCGACCACCTGGCCGCCGACACGCTGAAGGCGCTTGCCGCGCGCAGCCCGTGGCTCGACGTGACCACGATCGACGACGTCTACTGGGGAGCCGCGAACCAGGCCGGCGAGGACAACAGGAACGTCGCGCGGATGGCCGTGCTGCTCGCCGGGCTGCCGGTCGAGATCCCCGGTGCGACGGTGAACCGGCTGTGCGGTTCGGGCATGGAGGCGGTGGCCGGCGCCGCGCGGGCGATCGCGGCGGGCGACGCCGACGTCTGCGTGGCGGGCGGCAGCGAGTCGATGACCCGTGCCCCGTTCGTGGTCGCGCGGGCCGGCGACCCGTACCCGAGGTCGCTCGACCTGGCCGACACCCGGCTCGGCTGGCGCCTCGTCAGCCCGAAGATGCTCCAGATGTACCCGCCGATCACCCTCGGCGAGACCGCGGAGAACGTGGCGGACAGGTACGGCGTCACCCGCGAGCGGCAGGACGAATGGGCGCTGCGCAGCCACCACCGGGCCGCCGCCGCCCGCGACGAGGGCCGGTTCGGCGCCGAGATCGTCCCCGTCGCGACGGGCAAGGGCGAGGTCACCGCGGACGAGGGCATCAAGGCCGGCATCACGCTCGGCGAACTCGCCGCCAAGCAGCCGGCCTTCCGCAAGGGCGGCTCGGTGACCGGCGGGAACTCCTCCCCGCTGAACGACGGTGCGGCCGCCCTGCTGCTGATGTCGGAAGAGGCCGTCGACCGCGCCGGCGTCACCCCGCTGGCCCGCTACGCCGGCGCCGCGGCGGCCGGCGTGCATCCGGACTACATGGGGATCGGCCCCGTGCCCGCGATGAACCGGGCGCTGGCCCGCGCCGGGTGGCGGATCGAGGACCTGGATCTGGTCGAGCTCAACGAGGCGTTCGCCGCCCAGTCGGTCGCCTGTGTCGACGAGCTGAAGCTCGACCCGGAGAGGGTCAACGTGAACGGCGGCGCGATCGCGATCGGCCACCCGCTGGGCTGCTCCGGCGCGCGGATCGTCACCACGCTGCTGCACGAGATGCGCCGCCGCCGCGCGGTGCGGGGCGCCGCCAGCATGTGCATCGGCGTCGGCCAGGGCATCGCGACCCTCTGGGAGGCTCCCTGACGGGGACCCTTTGACAAGTTTCGCTATACGGTAGATAACCGTTGCATAACGGCGTTAGTCTGACTGCTCAGGGACTCCGACCGAGCGGAGGTGGCCAGCGTGACGCTGATCGAGGGTGGCTTCGGGAACCGCAGCAGCGCTCCCAGACGCCGCACCCGCCGCCACCGTACCGTGCGCGCGGCCGCGCCGCTGCTCATCCCGCTGGCGCTGGCGCTCACCCTCGGCGTGATCCTCGCGGTCTCGTCTGGCACGCCGACCACGCACGTCAACCAGCAGACGTCCGGCACCACCGCCACGATGACGGCGCGCCCGTAACACCAGGCGATTCCATTCTTTTTTCCCGAACGTACCGTGGTGACTGCTACCCGGCCAGGTAATTCCCCGGCGGGGCGGTGCCCACCGGCGCCGAGGCCGTGTCGGCGGGCAGTGACGACGGGCTGACGAACGTGCTGCCGTCAGGCCCCGCCTCGACCGCCATGTGGGTGGCACTGCCCGCGAGGTACTGGTTCCAGTCGAGGAACCATTCGGTCCAGCCGTCGTCCCAGTCGCCGGCCTTCGGGCTGTTGGTGATCGTGATCGGGTCGCCGGGGACGGCCAGGTTGTAGTAGGTCTCGGCGTCGGCCGGGGGCAGGTTCACGCAGCCGTGGCTCACGTTCGAGTAGCCCTGGTCGACCACCGACCACGGGGCCGAGTGGTAGTAGTCGCCGCTGAACGTGAACCGCACGGCCCAGTTGACCAGCTCGTTGTAGTAGCTCGATGTCCCCTTCGTGCCGCCGATCATCCGGACCGGGTTGCCCTTCTGCACGGTGAGGTACGTGCCGTCGGGGGTGGGCAGCGTCGCACGGCCGGTGCTGATCGGCCAGTCGTACGCTTCCTGGCCGCCGACGTAGATGAGCGTGTGGTGCGCGGTGGTGCTGGCCACGGCGATCACCGACTGCCCGATGTCGAAGGTCTGCGTGAGGTCGTGCACGCCGTAGACGCCGGGGGAGCCCTCGACGCCGTCGAGATGGCCGGTGAAGGTGACGGTCGTATAGGCGGGCCAGTAGTCACGGGGCCGGAAGTAGAGCTGCTCGTTCCCGTCCCAGTACCAGGCGCCGACGACGGGTTTGGAGGTGGCGACCTGGAGCGACCGCTCGACCGCCGCCTTGTCGGTGATCGGGTGGTCGAACGTCAGGATGATCGGCATGCCCACGCCGTAGGTGGCGCCCTGGCCCTCGTAGATCTCGGTCTGGAACGTGCTGGCCGGGGTCAGCGTGGTGAACGTGCTCGTGGCGGTGACCGGGTGTCCCTGGTTGTCGGTGCCGGTCGCGGTCACCGTGTAGGACTCGCCGACCGCGAGCGCCCACGTGCTGTGCCAGGCCGTCCCGTCGCCGCTCAGCGAGCCGGGCACCGCGCCGCCGCTGGCGCTCACGGTGACGTGCGTGACCTTGGCGCCGTCGCGCGCGCTGACGGTGATGCCGCTCGCCGGATCCGCGTTCCTGGTACCCGGAGCCGGCGTGATCGCCAGGAACTTCGCGGCCGCCTGGCCGGACGTGCCGGCGACCGAAGTGGGGCTCAACTGGACCGCCGCCGGGGTGCTGCTGTGACACGCCACGGCGAGCAGGCAGGCTGCCGCGGCGAGCGCCGTAGCGGGGAGGCGCCGTCTCACGCTGGGTCCATCCTCTCTCGAGGCGACTCCTTCGGGTTGGTCAGTTTATCGGTGTTGTCCGGCGGCGAGTGGTTTGTTGCCGAATTGCGGAGAAGACCAGGGCGGCCGCGGTGAGCGCCACGATCGCGTACTCCGGCCACGGGCCCACCCGGTCGGCCAGCGTCATGTGGGTGAGGAGCGGCACCCGCGCCTCGAGTTCCGCCTGCCGCCAGGTGCCGCTGCTGGTGATCAGCTGCCCGTCGGGCGCGACGATCGCGCTGTACCCGGTGGTGGACGCGACGACCACCGCCCGGTCGCTTTCGACGGCGCGGATCCGCGCCATGGCGAGCTGCTGGCCGGTCTCCCCGGTCTGCCCGTCGCGCTCGAAGGTCGCGTCGTTGGTCTGCATGGCCAGCAGGTTCGCGCCGTCGGTGACGTCGGAGCGCACAAGGTCGTCGAAGCCGATCTCGTAGCAGATGACGTCGCCGAGCCGGATCTGGCCAACACGGAAGACGTAGTTGGCGTGGCCGGGTGTGAAGTCCTGCGGCAGCAGCTGGGTCAGCGACGTGATCTTGCTGATGATGCTGCGGAACGGGAGGTACTCGCCGAACGGCACGAGCTGGCGCTTGACGTAGTAGTTCTTCTCTGGCCCGGTGCCCGGCAGCCAGAGCAGCCCGGCGTTGCGCAGCGGATCCTGCAGGTTGGCGCCGACCAGGATCGGCGTTCCGATGGCCAGCGCCGCGCTGGAGATCTGGTCGTAGACCGGCGGGCTGACGGTGGGGTCGATGTCGGTGGAGTTCTCCGGCCAGACCACCAGGTCGGGTTTCGGCAGCTTGCCGTCGCTGACCTCCTGGGCCAGCTTGTCCGTCGCGATCACGTGGTTCTGTGTGACCACCGCGTAGTTTTGGAGCTGATCGGCCAGACTCGCCCGCGACCGTGGCACGTTGCCCTGGATAGCGGCGACCACGGCGGTCTTGGCGCCGGCCGGCACCGGGTCGAGCGGAAGCACGACGGGCAGGACGGCGAGTACGGCGGTGGCGGCGAGCGCGAGCCCGGCCAGCGCGATCTGCCGCCGCGGCGCGCGGGCCGTCTGCCGGGGGCGCCAGCGCCAGGGGCGCCCTGGCCAGACGGTGAGCACAACCCAGGCGAGCGTGCCGCCGAAAAGCGCCACGATGAACGTCAGGAACGGCGCGCCGCCGATCGCCGCCCAGCCGCGCGTGGGCGCGGCGGCCTGGCTCATCGCGAGCCTGCCCCAGGGGAACCCGCCCCACGGCCAGCGGTCCCTGAACGCCTCGAGCGCCACCCACCAGCCCGCCACCGCGACCGGCCAGCCGGGCAGCCAGAGCAGGACGCGCTGGCCCACCGCGAACACGGCGAGGATGACGGCTGACGCGGCGGCGAGCGCCACCCAGGCGAACCACGCCACGTTGAGCACCCAGGCGAGCAGCGGGAAGAAGAACGCGATGCCGAAGACGAGCCCGACGAGGAACGATGCGCGCAGCGACCGGCCGGACAAGGCGATCGCGAGCAGCGCTGGGCCGGCCGCGGCGAGCGGCCATACGCCGACGGGCGGGAACGCCGCGGCGAGTGCGATCCCGCCGGCGAGGGCGACCGCGAGCGCCCACCACAGCGACAGCGGCGGGTTCGCCCGCTGCCTTGACGGCGGCGTGGTGCCGGTGTCGGCGTCCGCCTGAGCTGGGATCACCTCCGCAGGGTAACCGGCATAGCGCACCGGCGCGAAGCCGGCGACTGAGATAATAAATCCGTAAACATTACATTCCGTTCCGTTATCGTCTAGCGTTGTAGACGCCTATGTGGGGGGCCGGTTTCGCATCTGGCTTGGGGTGCGGGTAGTACGCGCGTGCGAGCGAACGGAGCGGGCCGTGATTCGAATTCGCTATGAGGACCTTTCGGCTGGGCTGCACGCCAAAGCGGTGCGCTCAGGGCGCCATCGCTACGGCGGCGCCCACACCACCGTGTACCTGCTGCCGGGGTTAACAGGAACGCAGCGCAAGGCGGCGTTGCGCAGGCTGCGCCGGGAGGCCAGCCGGGGCTACGGACCGCCGGTTCCGCTCCCGCAGCTCATGGCGGCGCTCGGCGCTGACAAGACGCGCAGGACGCTGCGGATCGCGACGGGGGTCGTCCGGCGGTAGCCGGCCGGTAGCGGGAGCCGAGGCTCCGGCGGTCACGCGAGCCCGCGGAAGTCATCGGCACGCAGGTTTCGGCCAGGCCGACCGTCTTCCTGTCTCTCGTGACCATTCTCGGCGAGATTGGCCCGGTTTATTCCTACCCAGGTGATAGCAGGATGAGCCACTCGCCTAGCCCGTATGTCGCGTTGGCCGGCAATCGGCTGAATGTCAGATTCGCCCGCCCGCAACCAGCATTTTTCTAACGCTGTGACGTGCGAAGCTGCGCAACTTAGCGATTTATCGTGAACCCGTCAATCCGTTGCGTTATCTTCGGAATGTAAACGCCTCAGTATGGGGGTCGATTCGCATCTGACTTAGCGGTGCGGCATTAGTGCGCACCCGCGAGCGAACGGACTGGGCCGTGATTCGA
>Ga0335073_10004057_pt1 | contig 20462 bp, 15 predicted proteins | sample Lox_Sample_22_FD_207093 | JGI IMG/M metagenome (GOLD analysis project Ga0335073, IMG submission 207093) | Soil microbial communities from Loxahatchee National Wildlife Refuge, Florida, United States - Lox_Sample_2.2 | ecosystem: Environmental > Terrestrial > Soil > Wetlands | place: USA...
ACCGGTACGAGTTCGACTACGGCAAGTGCACCGGCTGCGGCGTGTGCTACGAGCAGTGCCCGGTGCACTCGATCGAGATGGTCCCGGACAGCACATCGCCGGGGGTGCGCGATGATCACTGACAGAAAGCAGCTCATCGCTGCGGGCCTTACAGCAGGAACGGCGGCCCTCGGCATACCGCTGCTGCTCCAGCGCGGGCTCCTCAATTGGGGCGCGAGCCCTGCGGAGGTTACCCGGCGGCTGCCCGGCGACCATCTGCTCCCGAACGCTGGCGTCGTGTCAACCCGCGCGATCACCATTGCCGCGCCGCCGGGTGCCATATGGCCATGGCTGGTGCAGATGGGCAGCGGTCGCGGCGGTGCGTACACGTACGACTGGATAGAGAACCTCTTCGGCCTTGGCATGCACAGCGCCGACCGGGTCCTGCCCCAGTTCCAGAACCTCAAGGCGGGCGATGAGATCCCTCTTGGCCCTGACAGGCCGATGATGCGGGTCGAGGTCCTGGACCCCGGACACGTACTGACGGTCAGGTCCGCCGACGGAAACTGGGTGTGGATTTTCGCAATCTTTCCCCAGGGCCGGACCTCCAGGCTGATCAGCCGCAACCGGATCGCGACGCCCTCGGCGCTTACGAGGCTGCTTTATCTCGGCGTCATGGTGCCTGGCTCCCTGGTCATGGAGCGGAAGATGCTCATCGGCATCAGATATCGGGCCGAACGCCTGGCCGGCCAGGCGGGCGGGCCGGCCGGGTCAACGGACCCGCCTCGCCCCTCGTTCACGCCGTCATCAGCGGCACCGTAACCGGCAGCGGGGCTCGAGACCAAGGTCCGGTGCTTGACGGGACGAGTGGCCCTGGCTGGCCGGTTCACCGGACGCGATCCTCTGTCGTGCAAGCGCACGACCTGTGAAGATGGAGGGCGCGGGACAAGCGATGAAAGCGAACGTCGGCGACGAGCTGATCGTCGGAGGAACGGAAATCTGCGGGGCGGCAAGGGTGGGAACGATTGTCGCGGTCACGGGCCTCGACGGCTCGCCGCCGTACCTGGTGCACTGGGTCGCTGGCGACTACGACTCCCTGGTCTCGCCTTGGCCAGCGGTCCGGGTCCGGCACAAGACGGGCGACCTCGGCCCGGGGATCCGCCGCCACCCTGGCGCGGCCGCGGGGTAATCACGATCAGCGGCGAAGGAAGAAAGGCCACCCGGCGGGGGCCGTTAGCCCCTGTCGGCCGGGGGCACGCGTCTGTTGTGATAGACGTTCAGCCGGCAGCGCACTCGTGGGGGCAGCGGATTGGATGGGCGATGAACAGCTTCGGTGAGCGCTGATGCGTGCCACGGTCGACGGGAACGAGGCGGCTGCCTCGGTCGCGTACCGGCTCAGCGAGGTGTGCTGCATCTACCCGATCACGCCGTCCTCGCCGATGGCGGAACTCGCCGACGAGTGGTCCAGCAAGGGCCAGCCGAACGTGTGGGGCACGGTGCCCAGCGTCGTCGAGATGCAGAGCGAGGGCGGTGCCGCCGGCGCGCTGCACGGCGCGCTGCAGAGCGGCGCGCTGGCCACCACGTTCACCGCGTCGCAGGGCCTGCTGCTGATGATCCCGAACATGTACAAGATCGCCGGCGAGCTGACCCCGGCGGTGCTGCACGTGGCGGCGCGGTCGCTGGCCGCGCAGGGCCTTTCCATCTTCGGCGACCACTCGGACGTGATGGCGGTGCGGCAGACCGGGTTCGCGATGCTCGCCGCCACGTCGGTGCAGGAGGCGCACGACCTGGCACTGGTCGCGCACGCGGCCACGCTCGCCACCCGGGTGCCGTTCGTGCACTTCTTCGACGGGTTCCGGACGTCACACGAGCTGAACACGATCGACACCCTGAACGACGACGACCTGCGCGCGCTGGTGCCCGAGGACCTGGTGCGCGCGCACCGCGGCCGGGCGCTGTCCCCGGACCACCCGGTCATCCGGGGCACCGCGCAGAACCCGGACACGTATTTCCAGGCCCGGGAGACCGTGAACCCGTTCTACGCGGCCGTGCCCGGCGCGGTGCAGGACGCGATGGACGCTCTGGCCGAGCGTACCGGGCGCCGGTACCGGACCGTTGAGTACGCCGGGCATCCCGAGGCCGACCGGGTGATCGTGGTGATGGGCTCGGCCGCGCAGACCGCCGCAGAGACCGTTGCCCACCTGTGCGCACAGGGGGAACGGGTCGGCGTGGTCACGGTCCGGCTGTACCGGCCGTTCCCGGCCGCCGCGCTGCTCGATGCGCTGCCCGCGACCGCGTCGGCGATCGCGGTGCTCGACCGCACCAAGGAGCCGGGTTCCGCGGGGGAGCCGTTGTTCCTCGACGTGATCGCCGCGCTCGCCGGCTCGGTCAACGGGCCGGAACGTGACGCGTTCCCGCTGGTCTGCGGCGGACGGTACGGGCTGTCGTCGAAGGAACTGACCCCGGGCATGGTCGCCGGCGTGTTCGCTGAGCTTGGCCGGGAGACCCCGCGGCGCCGGTTCACGGTCGGCATCACCGACGACGTGTCGGGCAGCAGCCTTCCGTACGACCCGGCGCTGGACATCGAGCCGCCGGGCACCGTCCGGGCGGTGTTCTTCGGACTCGGCTCGGACGGCACGGTCGGCGCGAACAAGAACACGATCAAGATCCTCGGCGCCGAGGCCGGCCTGCACGCGCAGGGCTACTTCGTCTACGACTCGAAGAAGTCGGGCTCGCAGACCGTGTCTCATCTGAGGTTTGGGCCGGAGCCGATCCGCGCGCCGTATCTGGTGTCGCAGGCCAGCTTTGTCGGCTGTCACCACTTCGGGCTGCTGGACCGGGTCGACGTGCTCGGCCGGGCGGCGCCGGGCGCCACGCTGCTGCTCGACTGTGCTCACCCGCCGGACGAGGTGTGGGACGCGCTGCCCCGGCCGGTGCAGGAGAAGGTCCTGGCCAAGCGCGTCGAGCTGTACTCGATCGACGCTGGCCGGATCGCCCGTGAGGCCGGGCTGGCCGGGCGGACCAACACCGTGCTGCAGACGTGCTTCTTCGCGATTTCCGGCGTGCTGCCGCGGGACGAGGCGATCGCCAAGATCAAGACGGCGATCGCCAAGACCTACGGGCGGCGCGGCGCGGACGTCGTCGCGAAGAACCACGCGGCGGTCGACCGGGCGCTGGAGGGCCTGCACCGGATCGAGGTGCCCGGGCTGGTGACGTCCGAGCGGGAGCTGCCCGCGGTGGTGCCGGCCGGCGCGCCGGAGTTCGTCCGCACGGTGACCGCGGCGATGATGTCCGGCCGTGGTGACGATCTGCCCGTCAGCGCGCTGCCCGCGGACGGCACGTATCCCGTCGGCACCGCGGCGTTCGAGAAGCGCAACATCTCCGACCTGGTCGCAGAGTGGGACCCGGACCTGTGCATCCAGTGCGGCAACTGCAGCTTCGTCTGCCCGCACAGCGTGATCAGGTCCACGTACTGCGACGAGGCGCTGCTGGAAAAGGCGCCCGAGTCGTTCCGCTCGGCGCCGCTGGACGCGCGAGGCCTGCCGGACACCGCCTTCACGCTGCAGGTGTACCTGGAGGACTGCACGGGGTGCGAGCTGTGCGTGCAGGCCTGCCCGGTCAGCGCGCCGGGCGACGCCGGCCGCAAGGCGATCAACCTGGCCCGGCGCGAGCCGCTGCTGGCCGCCGAGCGGGAGAACATCGCGTTCTTCGAGACCCTGCCGGTGGCCGACCGCAGCGCGGTGGACTTCGGCACGGTGCGCGGCGCCCAGTTCCTGCAGCCGCTGTTCGAGTTCTCCGGCGCGTGCGCCGGCTGCGGCGAGACGCCGTACGTCAAGCTGATCTCGCAGCTGTTCGGCGACCGGCTGCTGGTCGCCAACGCGACCGGGTGCTCGTCGATCTACGGCGGCAACCTGCCCACCACGCCGTGGGCGGCCGGCCCCGACGGCCGCGGCCCGGCCTGGTCGAACTCGCTGTTCGAGGACAACGCCGAGTTCGGCCTCGGGTTCCGGCTGGCCGCCGACCGGCACGCCGAGCTGGCCCGGCGCCGGCTGGGAGAGCTGCGCGACGCGGTCGGGGCCGGCCTCACCGACGAGATCCTCGGCGCGCCGCAGCTGCGCGAATCCGAGCTGGCCGCGCAGCGCGACCGGGTGGCGGAGCTGAAACGGCGGCTCGCGGACGTGGACGGCCACCTCGCCGGCGCCGTCGCCGACCTGCTCAGCGTTGCCGACCACCTGGTGCGGCGCAGCGTGTGGATCGTCGGCGGGGACGGCTGGGCCTACGACATCGGCGCCGGCGGCCTGGACCACGTGCTCGCCAGCGGGCGCAACGTCAACGTGCTGGTGCTGGACACCGAGGTGTACTCGAACACCGGCGGCCAGTCGTCCAAGGCGACCCCGCTGGGCGCGGTCGCCAAGTTCGCCGCGTCGGGCAAGACCACGCCCAAGAAGGACCTGGCGCTGCAGGCGATCGCGTACGGCTACGTGTACGTGGCGCGCGTGGCGATGGGCGCCGATCCGCAGCAGACGCTGCGCGCGCTGCGCGAGGCCGAGGCCTACGACGGCCCGTCGCTGGTGATCGCGTACAGCCACTGCATCGCTCACGGCATCGACATGCGCAACGGCCTGGACCAGCAGTACCGCGCCGTGGCCAGCGGGTACTGGCCGCTGATCCGCTACGACCCGGTGCTGCGCACGGACGGCCGCAACCCCTTCCTGCTCGACTCGCCGCGGCCACGGATCCCGCTGGGCGACTACACGCAGCGGGAGCTGAGGTACCGGGCACTCGGCAACACCGACCCGGCCGAGGCCGAGCGGCTGGCCGCCCTGGCTCAGCAGGCCGTGGACCAGCGGTGGGACACCTACGAGGAGATGGCGGCCCGCGGCCCGGCGCACTACCCGGCCGACGCGCGTAAGACCGGCCCCGGGACTTCCCGTTCCGGGCACTCGGACGATGGGGATGGCTGATGGATCTGTCAACCCGGTATCTGGGCCTTGACCTGCGCAATCCGCTGGTCGCGTCCGCATCTCCGCTGTCGAACACCGTCGACGGGGTGAGGCGGCTGGCAGACGCGGGCGTGGGCGCGGTCGTGCTGTATTCGCTGTTCGAGGAGCAGTTGCGGCGGGAGGCGGCGCACGACGCGGCGCTGTCCGAGGCCGGGACCGACAGCTTCGCCGAGTCGCTGTCCTACTTTCCGGCTGGCGCCGAGGGCGGCCCGGGGCCGCATCGCTACCTGAGCCTGCTGGAGCGCGCCGCGGCCGCGGTGGACGTGCCGGTGATCGCGAGCCTGAACGGCACCAGCCCGGGCGGGTGGACCGACTACGCGAAGGCGCTGGCCGACGCGGGCGCGGCAGCGATCGAGCTGAACATCTACCACCTGCCCGGCGACCCCCCACCCACCTCCCCATCCCCCTTCACGGGGCGGGACGTCGAGCAGCGGCACGTCGAGATCCTGACCACGGTCAAGGCCGTGGTCCGCGTCCCGGTCGCGGTGAAGCTCAGCCCGTACTTCAGCTCGACCGGAGAGATGGCGCTGCGGCTCGACCGCGCGGGTGCGGACGGCCTGGTGCTGTTTAACCGGTTCCTGCAGCCGGACATCGACCCGGAGACGCTGACCGTGACCGTGCCCTTCGGGCTGTCCAGCCCGGCGGAGGCGCGGCTGCCCCGGGCCTGGATTGCGCTGCTGGCCGGGCGGGTCCGCGCATCTCTCGCCGCCACCACCGGGGTCGAGGATTCGGCGGATGTGGTGAAGTACCTGCTGGCCGGGGCCGACGTGGTGATGACCGCCTCGGCGCTGCTCCGGCACGGCGCCGGGCACGCGAGCGTGCTTCTTGGCGGGCTGTCCGAATGGATGGGTCGCAAGCGCTTCGCCACCATCACCGAGTTCCGCGGGCTGCTCTCGGTTCCCGCCGACCAGGACCGGGCGGCCTACGAGCGAGCCGGCTACGTCACCATGATGCGGGCGGCGGACCGCGGCAGCGGACCCTGGTGAGTCGGTAGGAAGCCCCTGGTCAGAGGGCGGCACACGCGGCGAGCCGTCCCAGGCCCACCCGGCTCTCGCGAGCTACCCCGACATACTCCGGCGCGGCCCAAGCCGCGATGCCGCCTGGGATGACGGCCACCGGGCACTGAGCGTGGCGCAGCATCGCATAGGTGACCGGACCCAGGCCCATCGACGATGCCAGGCCCCGGCGGCCGCCGACCACGATGAGGTCGGTGCTCTGCGAGGCAAGGGCCAGGACCCGTCCGGCGTGGCCCCGGACCGGGCTCTCGGTCACGGCCACCCCGGGATACCTGTCCCGCCACGGAGCGGTCTGCTCGGACAGCAGAGCCGCCGCGGCCTCGTTGACCGGGTCTACCGACAGCACCCAGCCGCGATACCCATCGAGCCGCCCCTTCTCCGCGTGCTGCCACGCGTACAGTGCGTTCACCCGGGCGCCTCGCACGTTGGCTTCGCCGAAGCTGAATTCCAGGGCTGCCGCGGCCTCGTCGCTGTCGTCGGTGCCCACCACGATCTCGCGGACATCCGGCCGGCTGCCCGCCGCGGTGAACACGACCGGGCATCTGGCCCGGCTGGCCAGGCAGAGAGCTACCGAGCCGAGCCGCAGCCCAGAGAAAGCCCCGCCCCCAGTGCCGCGGGTTCCGATCGCGAACAATGCCGCCTCATCGGTGATCGCGGTCAGTACCTGGTCGGCGCAGCCGGGCACGGCGGTCGTGCGCAGATCGACACCGGGGGCCGCGTCCGCAGCGCGGCGTGCCGCCCGGGCCAGCACGGACCTCGCCCCGTGCGGCACGTCATGCCGGGCCACGCTGTGCCGGTGCACCTCGTGCCACACGATCTGGCTATCGGCGACAGGCCCGGTGTGGTGCTCCAGGACGTGCACGATGGAGAGCGGCACGCGGCGCCGCCCGGCCTCGACGGCAGCCCACTGAACGGCGGCCAGGGATTCTTCGGAACCGTCGGTCCCGGCGACGATTGGCGCGGTCATGGCACGATCCCCTTCGTGGGTTGCTCGGCGGCCGGGGAGCTCCGGCCCCGGGGCCGCAAGCTGGGCGCGGCTCCCGTCAATCTGATCGTCGCGTCCGGGCCGGCGGCGGCAACAGTGATCAGGGTCACAGGTGCGCGGGACTTTCGCCCTGTTTTATCCCGGCCACTAGGCACGAGGCCTCGTCGAGGCGACGCGGCCGGGCGGCTACGCGTCCGGGAAGGTCAGGCCGGCCAGCGCCCGGCGGACGCTGGCGATGCGCTCCGCATCCCACTCGACCGCGGGGTCGGGCTCGAGGAACGCCAGCGCGATGCTGGCCAGGGCCAGGCCGGGCAGCGACCACTCGTCGGTGCTTGCCGTGCCGAGTGGTCTCGCCATGGCACGGTACGTGGCCACCTCGGGCATGGAGAGTGCGGTGATGACCAGCCCGCGCATGGAACTGTCGACCAGCGTGGCCGCGGTTTCGAAGGTGGCACCGAGCTCGGGCCGCAGCCGGTAGCCGATGAGGCCGAGGAGGCGTTCCCACGCGCTCGCGACCCTGCCTATGTGGTCGTGCTCGGACTGGGCGAGCGCCGCCTGGACCTGGTCGCGCAGTTCCTCATCGGCGATGCTCAGGAACGTCGCGTGCAGCGCGAGGTAGGTCCGCCACTCCGGCGATCCGTAGAGAGTCTGGAAGTCGAGCTCCGACAGCTGGCGCAGCAACTCGACGACCAGACGATGCCGGAGTTCGGGCGTCTCCAGCCAGTCCGCGTGCTCGGCCACGACTCGCTTGATCAGCTCGAGTTCCTCGGAGACGATCGTCGGGGTGGCCTTCTGGGCGAGTTCCTTCACCAGATCACTGAAGAACAGGTCCTTGTACGGCCAGCGACGGTAGACCGCGCTTCGTGAGACGCCCGCGTCCCGGATGACGTCCTCGAAGCTGATGTGCTCGAGGCTCACCGTCAGGCCGGTCCGGCTCACCATCGCCACGGCCGCCTGGAGCATGCGCTGCTCGGTCTCGTGATCCGACAGCCGGCGACCTCTGCGGGCAAGGCCCGTGGGTGGCTGAGAAGAGCTCGCGGTGCTCGCCACGCTGCCCCCATGTCTCCTGGAACTTGGGACTTAGGACTCTATGTTTCAAGTTTGGTGTCTGCAAACCTGACAACAGGATAAAGCGCCGAGCCGCCCGGGAGGGCGAGGCCCGCCAGCACGCTGGAGGAACCATGCTGATCTCTGACGACGGCCTCCGGGCCATGTACCGAGGCGGCCGCGCCGACGCCACGGCGCGCCGGTTCGCCCGCCTGTGGGCAGCGGTGTTCCGCATGGGCCTGGCACCCAGGCGCTGGGTGACGCTCGAGGTGGCCGGCCGCCGCTCCGGGCGGGTCACCCGGTTCCCGCTGGGCATGGCCGACGTGGGCGGTGAGTGGTACCTCGTGCCCATGCTCGGCGAGCGGTGCAACTGGGTGCAGAACGTGCGCGACGCTGACGGACGCGCCACGCTCGTGCATCGGCGCACCACCCCGTGCCTGCTGGTCGAGGTGCCAGTGGCCGAGCGCGCCCCGATCATCAGGCGCTATCTCGACCGGGTGCCGGGCGCCCGCCCGCACGTGCCCGTCGACCGGCACGCGCCGCTGAGGGACTTCGAGGACATCGCGGCGCGCTATCCGGTGTTCCGCGTGGTCCCGCTCCCGGCACTTGCGCGGCGCGCCGGGCGCCCCGGCCGCCGGCATCGCTGGTGGCGATGGGCCATCGCGGGTGTGGCGGCGCTCGTGATCCTCGTCGTGCTGGCGGCCGGGCTCATCGTCAAGCTGCAGCCCTCCCCAGCCCCGCTGGCCCTGCCGGCCGGCGCCGCCAGCGCGCCGGCCGGCCCGCTCGACGGCCACTGGGCCGCCGCGGCGGGTTCGGTGGCGGGGTTCCGGGTCCGGGAAAGCGCCTTCGGCATGAGCAATGACACGGTCGGCCGGACCAGCGCCGTGACGGGCACCATCGTGATCTCCGGCGACCGGGTCACCGGCGGAACGTTCCGCATCGGCCTCACCAGCATGAAGGTCGGCGGGAAGGCACAGCCGGAGTTCGCGACCAGCCTCGACACCAGGAAGGACCCGGTCGCGACGGTCACGCTCACCAAGCCGGTGGCGCTGAACGCCTCCTTCGCCTCGGGCGCAGCCGTCACCGAGCAGGTCACCGGCCGCCTGGTCATGCACGGGATCTCACGGCCGGTGGTCGTCACGGTGTCCGGCCGCAGGGACGGCTCCGCACTGCAGATCGCCGGGTCGATCCCGGTCACGTTCTCCCGCTGGGACATCAGGGGCCCGCAGAGCTTCGGCTTCATCGCCTCGCTCGCCAGCAGCGGCATCGCGGAGTTCCTCCTCGTCCTGCACCGCAGCTGACGCGCCGGATCCTGCACCGCAGCTGACGCGAGCAGGCCGGCCCGGGCCGCAGGGACCTTGGTCACCTGGCCGGCGCCGAAAGGCCCTAGCTGGCGGCCTCGGCCGCGGCCACGCTGGAGACGATAAGGGCAGGTGATGAGCATGACGACCGTGGCAATCCCCGCTGACCAGGCCGACTACCTGATCGCGACGGCGGCGCGCGCACCGTCGGTGCACAACACGCAGCCGTGGCGGTTCCACGTCAGCCGGTACACGATCGAGCTGTATGCCGACCCGCGCCGCAAGCTCCGGGTGGACCCGATAGGCCGCGAGATGATCATCAGCTGCGGCGCCGCCTTGTTCGGGCTGCGCCTCGCTGTGCGCTCGCTGGGCTACCTGCCCGAGGTGGAGCTGCTTCCCGACCCGCCCCGGCTGCTCGCCAGGGTCCGGCTTGGCGCCGAGGCGCCGATGACCGATGACGAGTGGCGCATGCTGCAGGCCCTGCCGCACCGGCACACGCATCGCGGCCCGTTCGACGCCCGGCCGCTGCCGTGCGGGCTGCTCGCCGGACTGCAGCGCGATGCGCTTGCCGAGGGCGCCACGCTGGCGGTGGTGAGGCAGGGACTGGAGTATCAGCGCCTGGCGGACATCGTGACCGCGGCGAGCCGCAGGCAGGACCTGGACCCCGTGGCCCGGGCCGAGGTCCGGCGCTGGGTCCGCGCGGCGGACGGCAGGGCAAGAGACGGCGTCCCAGCACGGGCGTGCGCCGGCCGGCCTTTCCCGGAATGGGCCGACGGCGAACGCGGGCGGCTCCGGCAGCGCGACTTCGACCAGGGCGAAGGCCTCGGCACCCTGCCGGCCGAGGGTCCGCCCGCGGCGGCTACGGCGGTGCTGGTCACCAGCGGAGACCTCCCGGCCGACTGGCTGTGCGCGGGCCAGGCGCTGCACCGGCTTCTTGCGCACGCGGCCGATCGCTGGGTTTTTGCCAGCCTGTACACACAGCCGACGGAGGCCGTCGCTATCCGGGACCTGATCCGCGCCCGTCTCGGCCTGCCCGGGAGCCCGCAAATGCTACTGCAGTTCGGCCGGGCGCGGACCACGCGGGCGACGGCCCGCCGCCCGCCGGCCGAGTTGATCGTGCCGTAGGAGCGCCGCCCCGGCCCGGGGCCTCGAGAACCGCAGGAGCGCCGCGCGGGCGCCAGGCCTCTAAAACAGGACCTCGTCCACCGGGCGGCGCACGCTCACAGCCTTCTCGCTGGTCGCACCCAGCCTGAGCACCATCTGCGGGTAGGCATGGCCGCTGAGGTGGATGCGGACGAAGTCGCGCAGCAGCGGTATCTCCAGCGGCTGGCTGTGCAGCGCGGCCGCCGCGTTATAGCTGCTGGCGACCAGCAGGACCCGCTGCAGCGCCTGGCCCGCGTGGATCCAGTCGGGCGGCTGGTCGACGCTGGTGGTGAGCAGTCCCACCACCCCGGCCGACCGCAGCACCGGCTCCTCGGTATCGGGCGGCAGCCCCCATCCGTGGCCGTGCGCGTAGTCGCGGTTGCGGAAGCTCGGCTCGGTGCGCTCCGGCCGCGCTGGGTAGGCGGTCGGCGGGACACCATCGTGCCGGTGGCTGCCGGGACCCGGTGCCCACCGCGCCTCCTCCTTGGCCCTTTCGCTGTCGAGCCGCAGCGCATAGTCCCCGGCTTCCACGACCGCGGCGAGGGCCCCTGCCCGCTGTTGGTCCTCCACCAGCAGGCTCAGCGTGGCGCCCTCCTTGGCGGCCTGCCCGGGCAAGATGGCCAGCAGCTCATCGGGCAGCGGGGTGGGATCGAACCCGCCACGGTGCGTGCGGCGCCGGGTGATCTGCTGGAACAGTTCCTTCTCGTAGGCCAGCGGAGGAACCGTCTGATCCCAGGCCACCCGCGCGACCAGATTGGGCAGGTCGTGGTCTGGCAGCACGCGGACCTTGGGCACCAGGCCCAGATAGCGCAGCGCCACCCGCATATTGAATAGCGCCGCTCCGCAGCTGATCATCATCTCGCGGCCCTGGGGATCGGCGACCATGAGCTGCCGCTCGTTATTGGCGCTGATGCTCACCTCATGCTCGCCGTGGTGGAACCGCCACGGCTGCGTGTTGTGCACAGACGGTGCGTTCACCGCCGCTTCGGTGACGAACCGTGCGATCTCTTCTGGCGAGGCCGCCTCTGTGGGCAGCCTGTCCGATGGCCCTTCAAAGATGTCCACGGGCTTCCCCTGCTAGATCCAGGACGGGCGGGCCTGTTGGCCCCCTGTCTCCATGAGACTGCAACATGCGCCCGCCGTGCAGGCCCGAAGGTCGGAGCCCGGCAGGACCTTCGGCCCTGCGTCAGGCCGCATTCGAGCTGGCCAGGAGGGCAGTTCAGGTGATCTTTTGCGTGGGCCGGTTGAGCATTTTCCGCTGCTCGCCGAGCCTATCAGCGGCCGTCGGGGCCCCGCCACGCTGCCGGCACCGGCCGGCTTCGGTGCGCGGACAACGGCCGAAGGGCACCCAGCCTCCCGACTAAGGTCCCTGGCCGGAAATGGCAAATAGGTGGAACCGTAAAAGCGTAGGTTGCGGCTGCCGGAGGTCGGCGGCCCGGTCAGCAGGAGGAAGAAATGCCCGGAATCATCGTCGGCATCGATGGGTCTCACCATTCCACCCGGGCGCTCGAGTGGGCGCTCAGGGAGGCGGCGATCCAGCACGCGCCGCTCACCGTGCTCACCGTCCACTCGGTCCCCGCAAGCGCCTGGACCGGGAACCCGATTCTCGTCGAGCAGGACGCCGACGACCAGGAAAAGATGCTCAAGTCCGCGGAGGAGCTGACGCACAAGGCGGTGAGCCAGATGGGCGAGGCGCGGCCGGACTCCATTACCGTCCGGTCGGTCAGCGGATTTCCGGCCAGGGAGATCATCGACGAATCGAGAGACGCGGACCTCGTCGTTGTCGGCTCTCGTGGTGCGGGCGGGTTCGCCAAGCTGATGATGGGCGCGGTCAGCAGCCAGGTCGTGGGGCACGCACACTGCCCCGTTGTGGTGGTCCCGACCGAGCGGTAACAAGAGCCGCCGGGCGTGGGCACGATCGCCGCGCCCGGCGGAGGCCGCTCAGGCGCTCAGGTGCCTGGCCAGGAACGCGATCGCCCTGGGCAGCGCGTCCTCCCGGTTCGACCGCTGCGTCAGCCCGTGCCCCTCATCGCCGTAGACAAGCAGCTCGCACTCCTGGCCGCGGGCGGTGAGGACGGCGTGGATCTGCTCGGCCTCGCTCAGCGGCACCCGGGGGTCGTTGGCCCCATGGATGAGGAACAGCGGCGCCCGCAGCTGGTCGATCCGGGTCAGCGGCGACGCCTCGCGCAGGAACTCCCGGTCGGCGGCCAGCGTGCCGTACTCGCGCTCCCGGTAGGCCCGCCGGTACGCGGACGTGTTCTCGAGGAACGTGACCAGCGACGAGATGCCGACGATGTCCACGCCCGCGGCCCAGAGATCCGGCTGGAAGGCCAGCCCGGCCAGCACCATGTAGCCGCCGTAGGAGCTGCCCCACAAGGCCGCGCGGGCCGGGTCGACGCCGAGGCTGGGCAGCCAGGCGTGGATCGCGGCCAGGTCGGCCACGGAGTCGAGCCGGCGGCGCACGTCGTCCGCCGAGTACCAGCGCTTGCCGTAGCCGGTCGACCCGCGGACGTTCGGCACCAGGACCGTGTGCCCGGCCGCGGCCAGGGCCTGGACGAACGGGTTGAAGTTCTGCCTGGCCTGGGCCTCGGGGCCGCCGTGCACGACCAGCACCACTGACCCGTTCAGGGCGGCATTTCCGGCGCCGCGGTACACCAGGCACGGCACCTGCAGCCCGTCCGGGGCGGGCACCCGGTGCGACTCGGGCTGGGCGGCGCTCTCGCCGCCCAGCGCCCATGCCGAGTTGGTGAGCTGGCGCAGCGCCCCGGTGCCGGCATCGGCGGTGAGCACGTCGCCGGGCGACGCCGGGGCGCTGATCGAGATCGCGACCGCGCGCCCGTCGGGGGCCCAGACCGGGTCGGGCAGCCGGATGTCGGTCACGCAGCCCACGGCCGGCAGGGCCAGCTCGCGCACCCGCGCACCCGTGGCCGGGTCGTGCAGCGCGAGCATGGACGCCCCGTCGTCGTTCCGCTCGACCAGGAGGTGCGAGCCGCCCGGCGCGAGCCAGCCGACGAGGTCGGCGCCGTCGTCAGTGACCAGCCACTCCCAGCCGCGCGTGGCCAGGTCGTACCGGGCGACGCCGGTGAACTCACGGCCGGTATTCGAGGTGAGCATCAGCCCGTCGCTGTCCGGCAGCCAGGCGATGCGGTAGTTCACGGCCGGCGCGCCCGGCTCGGTGACCTCGGTCACGCGGGACCCGGCGGGCGCGGTCAGGTCGACCAGCAGCACGTGCGCCGCCCTGGCCGTGACGGGCGAGTCCACCCCCAGCGCGAGCCAGCGCCCGTCCGGCGACAGCACCGCCTCGTGGATCCACCCATCGCCCACGACGAGGCCCCGCTCGGTGCCGTCGGCCAGATCTCTGATAACCGGATCGAACGTGACGCCATCGCGCCGGTTGGTCAGGTAGCAGATCCGGTCCGCTGTGACATCGGCCAGGTTGTGGATGAAGCGAGGATCGCGGACCACCGGCTCCAGGTCGTCCACGCTGGCGGCGCCGCCGCGAAGGGGCAGCCGCAGCAGCGACAGCTGATACCGCTCGTTGCCCCCTTCGTCGTGCGACACGATCACCGCCCGCTGGCCGGGCAGGTAGCGCCCGGTGCACGCGCCCGGCAACGCGGTCAGCGGGACCTCGGTGCCGCCCGGCTGGATCTCGACGAGCTGAACCGAGCCGGTCGCGTCGCTGCCGGCCAGGATGCGGCCCTGCGCGTCGACGTCGAACGCCCGGTACAGCGTTATGGCCAGTAGCTTGGCGATGTCCACAATGCGGTATTCCACACCACTCGCCCGAGCTGCGCCAGTGTGGGAGCGGTCACGCCGGGAACCAGCGTGCCCGCAGCGCATCCCTCCTGCGCGCCCCGCTGCACACGCTGAGCCAAAACGAGCGGCCGGCCTGACCATCAGCAGTCGGCAAAATCCTCCTAAAGCCAAAGGTCGCCTGGCTTCCGTTCGCCCGCTCAAGGGAAGGTCTCAAGTTGGCCAATTAAGGCGGTAATCCGGGCGCTACTTCGGCATCGTGAGCCGAGGGTCATATTCGGGGGAGATGCAATCGTTGACGGTAATTAGGCATGCCCAGATTCACTCCGTTGCCTCGGCCCGCCGCGCCTTTGCCGTGTCGATGGGCAAGGCGGTGCGCGACGGGAGCCGCCGCCTCGGGAAAGGCAGCGGAAGCGCCTTCCCGGGTGCCGTGGCACTGGCCATTGACCCCGGCATGCTGGCCGGTCTCGCCTCCGAGATCCCGCAGGGAGCGGTGCTGGTCACCGGCTCCAATGGCAAGGGCACCACGTGCCGGCTGCTGGCGGGCGTCATGCGTGCCGCCGGACTGCGCCCGATCCTCAACCGCGAGGGCTCCAACCAGCTGTCCGGCCTCGCCACCACGATGGTGGCCAGCTCCGGGCGGTTCGGCCACCTGCCCGCCGACGACCGTGCGATCGGCCTGTTCGAAGTTGACGAGGGGTCATTCCCCGGGATTGTCGGCCAGATCGGCAGGCCGCGCGCGCTGGTCTTCACCAACGTCTTTCGTGATCAGCTCGACCGGTACATGGAGCCGGCCTACCTGACGTCGATGCTCGAACGGGCAATGCAGGCGCTGCCCGCCGATACAGCGCTCGTGCTGAACGCCGACGACCCAAGGGTCGCGTACCTGGCCCCGGACATGGAAAACCCGAGGCTGTTCTTCGGAATCGGTGACACCGGCCTTGCCAGGGACGGCGCCGATCCCACCTCCGATTTCCCGCGGTGCCCGCGCTGCGGCAGCGAGCTTGCCTACCGGTGCGTCTTCTACGCCCATCTCGGCCATTGGTCGTGCCACCACTGCGGCCTGGCCCGGCCCGAGCCGCAGGTCAAGCTCACCAAGATCGAACTGCTCGGATCGGCTTCCTCGCGGGTCTGGGCCGCCACGCCGACGGCGGAGGTGCTGCTCGAGGTCCCGCTGCCCGGGCTCTACAACGCGTACAACGCGGCCGCGGCGATCGCCGCGGCCTCCGCGTGCCAGATGCCCGCGCGCGCGGTTCTCGCGATCGAGAGGGTGACGCCGAGCTCGCTGCGGATGGAGCGGATCAAGGTAACCGACCATGACGTGTACCTGACCCTCGCGAAGAACGCCAACGGCTACACCGAGGTGCTGCGCGCCGTGCTGGCCGACGGGCGGCCCAAGCGGTTCATGCTCGGGCTGAACGACTTCGAGGGCAAGCAGCCGGACACGTCCTGGATCTGGGACGTGGACTTCGAGTCCGTGTGCGGGCTGATCCCGTCCCCGGTGGTCACCGGTAACCGCGCTTACGACCTCACCGTGCGGCTGAAGTACGCCGGGTGGCTCGGCGCCACCAAGGAGACCACGCTCACGACCGAGCCGGACCCGGTCCGGGCGTTCCAGCGCGCGCTCGCGCGCACCCCTGCCGGTGAGCCGCTGTGGCTGGTGTCCACGTCGATCGTGCTGCAGCAGGTCCGGCGCTGGCTGCGGCAGCAGGGGTTCGTCAAGGAAGTGTGGCAAGAGCAGGACCAGCTCGCAGGAACGGTACAACGATGAAGATCACGCTCGGATGCCTGTATCCGGACATCATGTCCACCTACGGCGACCGCGGAAACGTCGCAACCATCCAGCGCCGGTGCGAGTGGCGCGGCATCGCGGTGGAGCTCAGGGAACTCCGGCTCGGTGACCGGGCCGAGCCCGACGAACTCGACCTCATCATCATCGGCAGCGGTGGCGAGTCGCAGCAGCGGCTGATCGCCGCGGACCTGAACGAGGTCAAGGGGTCCGGCATCCGTGAGGCGGTGCGTCAGGGTGCCGCGGCGCTGGCCGTGGGCAGCGGCTTCGAGCTGTTCGGCCAGTATTCGCGCTCGGGCGAAGGCGCCAAGCTGCCCGGGGCCGGGCTGTTCGACGCCTGGACGATCGGGCACCGCGCGATCCTGTCCGACCAGTACGACTCGCTCGCCGAGGCCAGGGCGGACCGGGCCATGGGCGATCTGGTCGTGCGATGGCAAGACCGGCTGCTCGTCGGCTTCGAGAATCACGGCGGCCGCACGTACCTGGGCCCGACCGCCACCCCGCTCGGCCAGGTGGTCAGCGGGGTGGGTAATGACGGAGGTGGAAGTGAGGGCGTGCAACTCGGCAACGCGGTGGGCACGCACCTTCGCGGCCCGTGCCTGCCGCGAAACCCCGCGCTGGCGGACTTCCTGATCAGCGCCGCGCTGCGCCGGCGCCACGGCGACGTGAACCTGCCGCCGCTGGCGGACGACGTCGAGCTCGCGGCCCGGGAGGTCGCGATGGAGCGCGCCAGGATGGCGTCGCCCGCCCGCCGCGGCCGCGTCATGCTGCGCATGCAGGCGTGGCGCGGCAGCCTGGCCGGTGCGCCAGCGGGAGGCCGGCGATGACCACGGCGGAACACCACACACAGCCAGAGGTCCCGGCCGAGCCGGAGCTCGCCGCCGGCCTCGCAGACGCCGCCGGCCCGGAGCTCGCCGCCGGCCTCGCAGACGCCGCCGAGCCGGAGCTCGCCGCCGGCCTCGCAGACGCCGCCGGCCCGGAGCTTGCCGCCCTCCACACCCACACCGGCGGCGCGGAAGCGCCCGAGGTCGCGGCCGCGCCGGATGCCGAGGACCGTGCTAGCCGCCCAGCCAGGCGCCGGACCAGCACGTTCCGGTCCAGCAGCGTCATGGCCGCCGGCACGCTGGCCTCCCGGTTCACCGGATTCCTGCGCACGTTCGTGCTGCTCTACGCGCTCGGCACCAAGGATCTTGGTGACGCGTACAACGTCGCCAACTCGGTGCCCAACGCGGTGTACAACCTTGCCGTCGGCGGGATCTTGACCGCGGTCGTGGTGCCGCTGCTGGTGCACGCGGCCAAGCGCAACCACGACGGAGGCGAGGCCTATGACCAGCGGATGTTCACCCTGGGCGTGCTCGCGCTCGGCATCATCACCGCGATCGCGACGGCCGCTGCGGTACCCATCACCGCCGTCTACGGGCACGGCATAACGAACCCGGCCACGTACCACCTGACCGTGATCTTCTCGTACTTCTTCCTGCCGCAGATCTTCTTCTACGGGGTCGGCTCGCTGGCCGGCGCGATCCTGAACGCTCGCGGCAGCTTCGCCGCGCCGATGTGGACGCCGATCATCAACAACGTCGTCGTGATCGGCGTCGGCATCGCGTTCGTGGCCATCGTGGGCCTGAACAGCACCCCGGCGAGCCTGTCCCCGCACGAGGTGCAGCTGCTGGCCATCGGGACCACGCTCGGCCTGGCCCTGCAGACGGCCGGGCTGATTCCCTCGATGCGCGCCGTCGGGTTCCGCTGGCGCCCCAGGTTCGACTTCCGGCGCGCCGAGATCTCCGAGATCGGCCGGATGGGCGGCTGGATGCTCGGCTACGTGATCACCACGCAGATCTCGTTCATGGTCACCACGATCGTGGCCAACAACGCGGGTGCGCGGGTGTGCGCGAACTGCGCCGGGGCCGGCTATGCGACGTTCGCCAACGCCTGGACGATGTTCCAGCTGCCGTACGCGATCGTGGGCGTCTCGGTGATCACCGCGATGCTGCCGCGGATGAGCTCGCACGCAGCCGAGGGCGACAGCGAGCTGGTCACCAGGGACTTCTCCGCCGCGACCAGGCTGTCGTCGGCCCTCGTCGTCCCGGGGGCCCTGATCCTGGCCGTGCTCGGGCCGCCGCTGGCACAGGTGCTGTTCGGGCACGGCAGCACGTCGGCGGCGTCGGCCAGGTACCTGGGCGTGGTGTTCGGCGTGCTGTCCCTCGGGCTGCTGCCGTACACGCTGTTCAACCTGCAGCTGCGGGTCTTTTACGCGATGCGCGACAGCCGAACCCCGGCGATCATCGGCGGGGTCTCGATGGCGGTCCGGATCGTGTGCAGCTTCGCCTCCCTGCTGATCCTGCCGCCCGGCTACGTCGTGGCCGGGGTGGCGGCCGGGTTCGGCATCTCGAACCTGGTGATGGTGGCGGGGCTGTGGCACTCGCTCAGCCGCAGAGTGGGCGGCCTGGACAATCACCGGATCAATTCGACCCTGCTCCGGATGCATCTCGCGGCCGTGCCCGCCATGGTCTTCGCGATCGCGGTGACGGTGGTGATCGACGTCGTCGCGCGGCCGGGGACGCTGGCCGCCGTGGCCACCGTCGTCGTCGGCGGCGCGGGCGGCCTGGTGCTCTACTGGCTGGCCGGCCGGATGCTGAAGATCGAGGAACTCCGCGAGGTGACCACGATGACCCGCACCCGCCTGCGCCTGCGGGCATCGGGGTAAACCCGGCCGCGGTCAGTCGCCGGTAACCCCGTCAACCTGCTCGCGCAGGATGTCGGCGTGCCCGATGTGCCGTGCGTGCTCCCTGATCAGGTGCACGTAGATCCAGCGCAGCGATACCCGGCCGAGCTGATCATGCGGCACCGTGTGATCGAGCACGAAGCCCGCGGCGATACGCCGCGACTCCGCGCAGGATTCCTGGTACTCGGCGACGACGTCGGCGACGGTCTCGTCTTCGCCCACGTCCCAGCTCGCGTCGTCACCACGGGCGTTGCCCGCGATCTGCTCGCGTGGCCGCTCAGCAAGATAATGCTGAAACCAGTTCCGCTCCACCGCGGCGGCATGCTTCACCAGGCCGATCGGCGTCGTTGATGACGGCACCAGATGCCGGCGTGCATCCCCTTCGGACAAACCGCGGAGCTTCCCGCCGACGACCCGCCGGTGATACTCGAGGAACCCTTCCAGCAGTTCCCGTTCCCCGGCGGTGCAGACGAGATCTTCTTCGGTGAAGGACGCGCTTGCTGTCACGCTCGTACAGTATCAATCTGGACATAACGCATCGCATGCCCGGCTAGTTCCACTCCGCGGTCAGGCGGCTGCGGCGGGTGGTGGCCCGTGGCTGTGCAGGGTTTTGCCGCCGTCGGGGCTGGTCGCGGTCACGGTCCCGTCGGGGTGCAGGACGATGCCCCACCCCCACCGGTGGATGGCGATGAGGTGGTGGAAGGCGCACAGCAGCATCAGGTTGGTCAGGCAGGTCGGGCCGCCCTGGGCCCGGGGGATGATGTGATGCGGCTGGCACGCGGCGACGGGCTGGTCGCATCCGGGGAACCTGCATCCGCGGTCGCGCACGGCGACCGCGCGGCGCAGCTGGACCGGGATGGTCTCGGTGGCGGTGCCGACGTCCAGCGGCAGGCTCACCGAGGCGACGGTGTCGGGCGCCAGCCGGGTCCGCAGGTAGGCGGCGAGCCCGCCCGGCCCGGACAGCAGGTCGGCCGCGGCTTTGACGATCATCCGCCGGGCGGCCCGCTCGGCACGGGCTTGCCGCGCCGCGTCACCAGTGGCGGCGGGCTGGCCCGCGGTGGCGGCCTGTGCTGTGGTGGCGGGCTGTGATGACGCGGCAAAGCCGGCGAAGGCGGCGCCGGCGGGCGCGGCGGGCGGGGCCTGGCCGGCGGTGGCGGGTGTGCTGTGCAGCAGCGCGGCGGCGAGGCGGTCCAGGACGTCCGGGTCGACCCGGCCGGTGACGACCGGGACGATCTGCGCGTCGCAGTCATCCCCCGGCCCGGCGGTCGCCTGCCCCGCCCACGCCGCCTCGGCTTCGGGGGCGCCGGGCAGGGCGCGCAGCCGGTCCAGGTCCAGGTGCAGCACGATCTGCGTCGCCTGCCCGGCCCGGTCCGGCAGGCACCCCGACCCGATCAGCCGCCGGCACGCGTCTTCCAGCGCGTCGTGCAGCCGCTGGCCCCTGGTCCGCTCATCCTCCGGGCCGCGGCGCTTGCCCAGGGCGTCCAGCACCGCCTGCACCGCGGCGGCGCACTGCGGCGTCAGGTTCCCGCCGAGTTTCCCCGCGCCCTGGAACGTGGTGTCCAGCCGCAGTGACCGGCCCGCGAAGTCCTCATCGCCGCCGTCGGCATCCGGCGCCGCGCACTGACGGGCGATCTCCTCGGCCAGTGTGCCCAGGTCACGAAGCTCCATGCCGCTAGCGGCGGCGCCCAGCAAGAACACGTCCGCGTCGCCGCGCACATCCC